>Ga0070738_10006394_pt1 | contig 12367 bp, 9 predicted proteins | sample Coa_R2_2_FD_66446 | JGI IMG/M metagenome (GOLD analysis project Ga0070738, IMG submission 66446) | Surface soil microbial communities from Centralia Pennsylvania, which are recovering from an underground coalmine fire - Coalmine... | ecosystem: Environmental > Terrestrial > Soil > Unclassified ... | reverse complement strand
GACCGTGCGGCCTACGAGTCGGCCCGGAAGAAGGCGGGCCGCGATGCCGAGGCCCACGTCCGGCTGGCGCTCTGGTGCGAAGCGCACGGCATGACGGCGGAACGGATGAAGCACCTTGCCCTGGCGGTTCTGAACGACCCGTCGAACGCGATGGCGCGGGGCCTGCTGGGGCTGGTCGGCTACCGCGGGAAATGGGGGAGTCCCCAAGAGATCGGGCAGCAGATCCGCTCCGACCCGGCCTACCGCGACCTGATCCGCGAGTACCTGGAGCGGCGCGCCCAGGCGCCTCACAAGGCCGATGCGCAGTTTCGGCTGGCGGCCTGGTGCGAGCAAAAGGGACTCAAGGAGCAAGCGATCGCGCATTACAACCTGGTCGTCCAGCTCGATCCGTCCCGGGAATCCGCCTGGCGACGCCTGGGCTACACGAAGCAGGGCAACCGCTGGGTCAAGGCCGAGGAGGCGGCCGCCGCGAAGCTCGAGGCGGAGCGACAGAAGCATGCGGATAAGCGGTGGCGGGCACGCCTGGAGAAGCTGCGCGAGAACCTCGACGGCAAGGATGCGGCCAAGCGCGCCCGGGCCGAGCGGGCGCTGGCCGAGGTGTCGGATCCGCGCGCCGTCCCGATGATCTGGGCCGTGTTCCTCTCCGGGGGCGAGCGGTTGCAGATCGCCGCGGTGCAGATGCTCGGCCAGATCGATGGACCGTCCGCCTCGACCGCGCTGGCCACCCTGGCGATCCTCTTCCCCGAGGGCGAGGTGCGGGGGCGAGCCGCCGAGACCCTGTTGCGGCGCGATCCGCGGGACATCCTCGGCCGGTTGATCTCCATGATCCGCAAGCCATTTAAGTACCAGGTGCGGCCGGTCAACGGACCCGGCTCGACGGGCGAGCTGTTCGTCGAGGGGGAGAAATTCAACGTCCGCCGGTTGTACCGCTCCCGGGCCATCGATCCCAGCTTGATCCCGGCCCGCTCCTTCGCGCCGGCGATGACCGTCGATCCGCTGGTCAACCCGAACGTCATGGCGTCCGGGGCCCCGGCTGCTTCCGCCGGGCGTCAGACCAACCGGGGCCTGGATTTCGCCGACTACCTCGTCGCCCAGGCGTTTGCCTCCGCCGGCTCGTCCCGCGACTTGCAGCTCGCCCGCCGGCTCGACGCGATCCGCCAGGACAACCGGGCCGTGCAGCAACGGCTCGACTCGGACGTCCAGGCCCTGGAGGAGATCAACAACCAGATCAATCAGCTCAATGGCCGGGTGCTCCCCCTGGTCAAGGCGCTCACCGGCCAGAACCACGGCGCGGAGCCCGAGAAGTGGAAGGGCTGGTGGACCGACCAGCTCGGCTATGCGTTTCAGGCGAGCTCCTCCACCACCAAGCCGACGTTCACCGACATCATCGAGCCGCCGTCGAGCTGGTCCGCCTCCCTGGAGTGCTTCGGGGCCGGCACCCTGGTTCATACCATCGAGGGTCCCCGTCCCATCGAGTCGATCCGGGTGGGGGATCGCGTGCTGTCTCAGAAGACCACCACCGGTGCTCTGGGCTTCCAGCCGGTCCTGGCCGTCCACCACACCAGGGCCGCACCGACAGTCCGGGTGACGATGGCCGGCGAGTCGATCGCCGCGACCGGCATCCACCGCTTCTGGAAGGCGGGCAACGGCTGGACGATGGCGCGCGACCTGAAGCCCGGCGATCGCATTCGCGCACTGGGCGGGATCGTGGCGGTGCGCTCGGTCCAGGCCGACTCGGCCCAGCCGGTCTTCAACCTCGACGTGGCCGAAGACCACGACTTCCTCGTCGGGAGCAAGGGATTGCTCGTACACGACTCCAACTACGTGCAGCCGGTCCTCGAGCCGTTCGATCGGGAGCCCGCCCTGGCCGCCGTGGCGCCCGCGCCGAAAGACTAACCCGAAGCGCCACCATGGGAACGGATTCGACGTGTCCGTCCGGGGAATGCTCTGGACCGGACACGTCGGGTTCGTGTGAGCGTCCAACGCACGCCACCGATGCCGGAGGTGATGCAACGCGCCGCGCCGCGTGTTACAGTGAGGGGGACGGCCCGGAGAGAATCGGGATCTCCCCAGTGGCCCGGGCCTGGTGGCGTTCGATGGGGCGCGGCGCGGGACGCTGGTCGGTCCCGGCTTCCCGTGGTGGCCGGTCGTTTGCGGCGAGGCTCAGCATGATCGACCCCAGGACGAATCCCGGATCCGAGGAACACGACTCGACCGAGCATTATGACCTTGAGGTGGCTCCCCGGGTGCGGAACCTGCCGCCGTATCTCTTCGGCCGGATCAACGAGCTGAAGTACCGCAAGCGCCGCGCGGGGATCGATGTGATCGACCTGGGGATGGGCAACCCCACCGACCCGCCCGAGGATTGGGTCATCGACAAACTCTGCGAGGCGGCGCGCGACGCGCGGAACCACCGCTACAGCGCCGCCACCGGCATCTACAACCTCCGCCGCGAGGTGGCCCGACGCTACCAGGCGCGCTTCGGCGTCCGGCTCGATCCCGACCAGGAGATCGTGGCGACCATCGGGTCGAAGGAGGGGTTCAGCCACATGTGCCTGGCCCTCCTGGGACCCGGTGACACCGCCCTGGTCCCCGCCCCGAGCTTTCCCGTTCACATCCATGCAATCGCGCTGGCCGCGGCCAACGTGATTTCGCTGGATGTGCGGGAGCCCTCGGCCTTTCTGGCCAACGTGGCTCGGACGTGTGAGAGCCTGGAGCCTCGGCCCAAGATCCTGGTGCTGAACTATCCACACAATCCGACGGCCACGGTTGTCGAGAGGGCCTTCTTCGAGGAGATTGTCGCCCTGGCGCGGAAGTATCGCTTCTTCGTGATCCACGACTTCGCCTACGGCGACCTGGGCTTCGACGGCTACCAGCCCCCGAGCTTCCTGTCGGTCAAGGGTGCAACCGGGGTCGGGTGCGAGTTCACCACGATGTCCAAGGGCTACAACATGGCCGGCTGGCGGGTCGGTTTCGCGGCGGGCAACCGGGAGATGCTGGCGGCCCTCAAGGCGATCAAGGGTTATTACGACTACGGGATCTTCCAGGCCGTGCAAGTCGCCGCGATCGTGGCACTGCGCCATGGCGAGGAAGGCCGGCTCAGCCAGGTCGCCGAGTATCAGCGCCGCCGGGATACCCTGGTCCGCGGTTTGAAGCGGATCGGCTGGGACGTGGATCTCCCCCGCGCGGGGATGTTCGTCTGGGCGGCGATCCCCGAGCCGTGGCGCTCCCAGATCGGCTCCATCGATTTCGCCATGAAGCTGCTGGAGGAGGCGAACGTGGCCGTCAGCCCCGGTCGCGGCTTCGGCGAGACCGGCGAAGGCTACCTGCGGCTGGCCCTGGTCGAGAACGAGCAACGCCTCCAGCAAGCGGTCCGCCAGTTCGGCCGCTGCCTCCGCTCAACCCCCGGCGTCCCCTAGCACGGGAGTGGTCTCGCCAAGCGTGTGCGATTGCTTTCACCCACAGGGTTGTCTCCGCCCGGGAGGTACCCATGGTCACCTGCGCCTATTGTGAAAAGCCCCTGGTTTGCGACAAGTGCCGCGCGGATTACACTCCGCCGAGCGAGGAAGTCTACCAGGCCCTCTCGCAACCCGACGTGCTCTTGGCGTGCCCGGAATGCGGCGCGGTCCTGATCTGCCATTGGTGCAAGACGCCGTATGACGGATCGGTCCAGGACGCGGCCGATGCGACCGAAGCGCCTCAGGCGTGATGCTGCCGGCTTTGGGTCGGGCTGGGGTTGTCCTGATGATGGGTGGCCGGGCCGGTGCCGACATTGGCTTTGGAGGGTTGCGCCTGGTCCATGCGGCCGAAGATCATCCGGCCGGCGCTGGTCTGCAGGACACTGGTGACGGTCAAGCGCACGGTCTCCCCGAGGTGGTAGGCCCCCTGCTCGGCGACGACCATCGTCCCATCGTCGAGATATCCCACGCCTTGACCGGGTTCCTCGCCCCGCTTCAGGAGCTTGACCGTCAAGAACTCGCCGGGCAGGACGATCGGCTTCATCGCATTGGCCAGATCGTTGAGGTTGATCACCTCCACGCCCTGCAACCGGGCAATCTTGTTGAGGTTGTAATCGTTGGTGACGACCTTCCCTCCCAGGTGCTTGGCCAGGACCACCAGCCGCTGGTCGACCTCCCGGATCCCCACCAGTTCGGGGAGCTCGGCATCGTGAATCCGCACCTCGACCCCCGGCGACTTCTGCAGCCGATTGAGGATATCCAACCCCCGTCGCCCGCGATTGCGCCGCAGCTTATCGGAGCTGTCGGCGATGCTTTGCAGCTCCTGCAAGACAAACCGCGGGACCACCATCGGCTGATCCAGCACGCGGGTCTCGGCCACGTCGGCGATCCGGCCGTCGATCACGACCGAGGTGTCCAGGACCAGCGGCTTGGCCCCCTTGATCTCCTTGGAAAACTCCATGTAGGGAATGATGAACCGAAAGTCGTCCTTGGTCTGGAGCAGCACCGAAATGCAGATGTAGCAGATGAAGAGCGTCAAGAAGCTCGAAAACCAGATGTGAACTTTCTCATGCAAGAAGAGTTCCAAGGTCGGCTGCAAGGCTTCGCGCACCAGGTACGAGAGGAAGACGCCGACGAGCACGCCAAAATAAACGCCCGAGATGGTTTGGATCTTCTTCCGGGGGGTCAAGATATCGCCCACGACCAGCGCGGCGGCGGCGACCATGATCCCGATGAAGACCAGCCAGGGATTGGTGATGAGCTGATTCGCGCCGACGACCCTTGCGGTCTGGGCCGCCAACCCGGCGACGACCAGCATGAAGATCGCTCGAATGATGATCAAAAGCATGGTATGAGACCTCTTCCGACCTGATCGGGATCCAGAACGAGCCGGGTCGGACTCCGAGTCGATCAGGAAGGATCGACACGTCCGGACCGCAAGCGGGGATTACTCCGGTGATCCCAGCTCGTGCTGTAATTCCTCCAGGAGTCGGTCGTAAAATTCGTTGAGGCTTTCCACGATCACCTTCGAATGATCCAGGACCGGCATGAAGTTGGTGTCGCCGTCCCAGCGAGGAACGAGGTGCCAGTGAAGGTGCCCGGGCAGGCCGGCCCCCGCGGCCTTACCTTGATTGAGCCCGATATTATAACCCTGCGGCTGAAGCATCCGATCGAGCACGGTGGTCAGGTACCGCAACGTCTGGAGCGGTTCGAGCAAGTCGGGGCCGTCCAGTTCCTTGAGGGTCCCTCGATGCACGCACGGTGCAACCAGCAAGTGCCCGTTATTGTAAGGAAATCGGTTCAAGACGACGAGGGAGTTCGGACTGCGATAGACGACGAGGTTCTCGCGGTCCTGGCGGCTGGCTAGCCCACGGCAGAGGAAGCATCCGGGGACGGGCTCGGACGAGGCGGCGGCCTCGTGGATGTATTGTGCACGCCATGGGGCCCAGATCTGACTCAGCACGATGACTCCCTCACGCCCGCCAGGATCGCAGACCGGGGCCCAAAGGCTCCCGGGCGACCGGGCTCGTGACGACCGGGCGCCTCGATCCCGGTCGCAGTTTTGGTCTGGGCCCAGCCCCATCGCGCGATGGCGATCCGGCCCAGTCCCGCTCAATGATATCAACGGACCCCCGTCTTGTCGCGGGGGAGCCGATCGTCCTGGGGTGGGATGGTGGGATGCCCAGGACCGGGCTCCGGCCGGTTCTCGGCGGGAGGAGGACCGCGGGCGGCCCATCGTCGCCTGGCCCCGCGGATGATCAGGAAGGCGACGAGCCCCTGAGCGGGGGAACGTGGCGTCCGGCCCGCGGCCGGCGTGGTCGCGGGTGGGGTCCGGCCGCGCGTCTCGTCACAGGAGGCGTCGTTCCCAGACGGGATAGAACTGGGCCCAGGCGCGACCGAGGATCCGGTCGCTGGTCACCAGGACCAGCGGGGTGGTCGCCGGGGGCGATGCGCCCTCGTCCTCCGGCTCGACGAGGACCTGGTTGGGGGGCACCTGGAAGCGGCAGGCCAGGGGGCGACCGCTCATGCGGAGGAGGGCATGCTGCGGCTGGTCCTGGCCGTCGATCCGCCATTGGTGGCCCGTCCACTCCACTTCCTGGCCAGCGATGGCGATGACCTGGGCGGCACAGGGCTGTCCCGTGGGAGGAAGTCGGAGCCAGACCCAATCCCCGCGCCGGGGCCCGGCGCCATGATAGGCCCAACAATTCACCAGGTAGCCGTGGTGTGTGCCCGAGGGCGAGAACCGTGGCCAGGCGGCCACGAACAAGGTGGCCAGAGCCGGGAGGTAGACCAGCAGCGCCAGGGCCGTGGCCGTCAGGACCAAGGCCGCACGCCGCGGGTAGATCGGGAACGAGCCCTGGCGGATCGCATCGGTCGTCGAGCTGACGTGGGTCAGGAAGGCGAAGGCGAAGAAGCTCAAGCCAACCCAGGTCCCCCACGTCAGGAGTCCGGCGCCGATCGCCACGACGTACGAGCCCAGCAGCACCCAGGCCCGTTGCTGCTGCCCCCAGAAGAACTGGGGCCAGCCCGGGACCAGCACTCGCCAGCCGGCCGGCGCCTCGAACGGCCGTCGGTTGACCAGCCAACCCTGACCGCCAGCCTCAGCACGCCTCGGGGCGCGGATCATTCGTGGGTCCTTGTGCGAGGATGGCGGCCGAGCCGCCGGCGGATCGGCCAGGAAACCGGCTACTTGCACGGGAGCGGCCAGTCGCGAGGGCTAAGTGCAGAGCCACTCGCCGCGGAAGGCTGGAAACGCTCGACGGATTTTCGCGCGAGCGTCATAGATATCTGGAATTCAGCGTCATCGCGGCAAGATCGCGCCCTAGAATTTTCTTCGGGCGCGGCAGCGAAATATTCAGGCATCCCACCGGGATTGGGTCAGCGCAACCGTGGCGGTCGCGCCGCCGGCCGGCGACGACCGTCTGGACCCGGGGGACGGTCATCGCCTTGTGGCGGCCGGCGCCCCACCACGGCAACGGGATCATCCCAGCCGGCGAGCATGAGGAGGGCCCATGCGGATCGTCTTGCATAATCTGGCCTTCGGTCGATCTCCCTTAGAGGATTCCGTACCGTCGATAGACCTCATCCAGCAACTGCCCGGCTTCGAGGGCCTGGCGGGTCAGGTTCTCGCCGGCGACCTTGCTCCAGGCTCGCGCCAGGACTGGGGTTTCCACCGCGCGCGGGACGACCACCACGCCATCGGCGTCGCCGAAGACCAGGTCGCCCGGGTGGATGGCCAGGCCGTCGATGACGATCGGCACATCGTAATCGACCACGATCCCCCGGCCGCAGGAGTCATAAGGCCGGCGCCCCGTGCAGAAGACCGGCAGGCCCATCGCCCGGATCCGGGAGCTATCCCGGACCAGCCCGTCGAGGACCGCTCCGCGGCCCCCCCGCGCGCGGGTCGCCGTCGACAGCAGCTCGCCCCAGGGGACAATCGCTGGCGAGCGGTTGACCGCCATCACGAAGACCTCACCGGGCCGGAGGGAGTCCACCGCGGCGATTTCTTTCTCATAGGGGTTGCTGGGCACGTGCGAGAGCGGCGCCCAGACGACCGTCTTGGCCCGGCCCACCAGGACTTGGCTCTCATCCAGCGGCCGGATATCGGCGGCGAGGGCCCGGTCGCGGTACCCCATCGCGTCGCAGGCGTCGCTCAGGACCGCCGCGTAGAGCCTCTTCGCGGCCCAGTCGAACAGCGCCGCCTCGTCGGCAAAGGGGGGCAGTTCCATGGAGATCTCCCTCTCGGGGGGTTCGGTTCGAGTGCTGGCGTCCCGCCGGCACGGCAACCGGTCGGTCGCGCCCAGTGGGTCCCGATCACCGGCCAAAACCGGTGGGATCGGAGCGAATTCGCCAACGGGGGCTTCCCCGCCGGCGTACAATCCCGTGTGAGGTCGCGCTTTGGCCTTGACCGCGTGCGGTCCATTGATAAAATACTCTGCTCGCATTCATGAAGTCTACTCGGACTTTTCCCATGCTTCACACCAAAATTGATTAGTCTGTCACAGATCGGTTTTGGTGTGCCCTCGTAGCTCCCCCTCGGCATGCCCTTCAGCCCGCGTTGGAACGGCGGGCTGACTTGACCCCGACTGATGTATCGTGACGTGGTTCGTAGCCCGGACAAAGGGCGTTCCACCCCTTGCCCGACGGCTGAGTTACTCTTCACCATGGAAAACCTTCGAACTCTCCGCAACATCGGCATCTCGGCCCACATCGACTCGGGCAAGACCACGCTCACCGAACGGGTGCTGTATTACACCGGCCGCACCCACGTGATCAAGGAGGTCAAGGGCGAGGGTGCGGTGATGGACCACATGGAGCTGGAGCGGGAGCGCGGCATCACGATCACCTCGGCCGCGACCACGGTCCACTGGGATGACCACAAGATCAATATCATTGACACACCGGGTCACGTGGATTTCACGGTCGAGGTCGAGCGGTCGCTCCGCGTCCTGGACGGCGCCGTGCTGGTACTCTGCGCCGTGGCCGGGGTGCAGTCGCAATCGATCACGGTGGACCGGCAGATGAAGCGGTATGCGGTCCCTCGGATCGCGTTCATCAACAAGATGGACCGTACCGGGGCCAACCCCGCCAACGTGATCCAGCAGCTCGAGACCAAGCTCGGCTTGACCGCGATCCCCTTGCAGATCCCGATCGGGTCGGAGTCGAGTTTCGCCGGGGTCGTCGACCTGATCGATCGCCGGGCGGTGTATTTCGACGGCGCCAAGGGCGAGACGGTCCGCACCGAGCCGATCCCCGCCGAGCTGGTCGAGGCCGCCGAGCGCGCCCGCCAGGGGATGCTCGAGGCGCTCTCGATGCTCTCCGACGAGATCATGGGTCTGCTGCTGGAGGAGCAGGAGGTGCCCGTCGAATTGATCCACAAGACGATCCGCGAGGGGACGATTGCGCAGCAGATCTGCCCGGTGCTGGTCGGCTCGGCTTATCGCAACAAGGGGGTCCAGCCCCTGCTCGACGCGGTGAACCGATATCTACCCAGCCCGCTGGACCGCGAGGTCTTCGCCAAGGACCATTCCAACGGCGGGGCCGAGGTCCCGCTGGCTGCCGATCCCGATGCGCCCCTGGTCGCGATGGCCTTCAAGCTCGTCGAGGAGCCGTTCGGGCAGGTCACGTTCGTCCGCATCTATCAGGGCACCCTGGCCAAGGGGACCTTCTATTACAACACGCGGCAACGGAAGCGCGCGCGGATCAGCCGGATCCTCCGGGTTCACGCCGATCAGAAGGAAGACATCGACGCGGCCGGGGCCGGCGACATCGTGGCCGTCATGGGCATCGAATGCGCCACCGGAGATACCTACTGTTCCGAGGGGAGCGACCTTTCGCTGGAGAGCATCTACGCCGCCGAGCCGGTGATCGACCTGTCGATCCAGCCGGTCAAGCGCGCCGATTACGACAAGCTGGCCAAGGCGCTGAACCGCTTCATGCGCGAGGATCCCACCTTCCGCGTCCACGTCGACCACGAGACCGGTGAGACGATCATCTCGGGGATGGGTGAGCTGCACCTGGAGATCTACGTCGAGCGGATTCGCCGCGAGTACAAGGTCGAGTGCACCGTCGGGGCGCCCAAGGTCAGCTACCGCGAGGCGCCCACCCGGGAGACGAAGTTCAACTACAAGCACAAGAAGCAGACCGGCGGCGCCGGGCAGTACGCCCATGTCGTCGGGACGTTGATTCCCCTGGATCCCCAGTCACCGGAGCCCTTCGTCTTCGAGAACAAGGTCACCGGCGGCCGGATCCCCACGGAATACATTCCCTCCGTCGAGAAGGGGTTCCGCGAGTCGCTCCAGAAAGGGCCGGTGGCCGGCTACGAAGTCATGGGCGTACACATGCGGCTGGAGGATGGCTCGTATCATGACGTCGACTCCTCGACCATGGCGTTCGAGATCTGCGCCCGGGACTGCTTCCGCGAGACCTTCAAGAAGGCCGACCCGGTCCTCTTGGAGCCGATCATGAAGGTCGAAGTCGAGGTGCCGACGGAGTTCCAGGGCCCGGTCACCGGAGCCCTCTCGTCGAAGCGGGGCGTCATCCTCGGGACCGAATCGCGGGCCGGCTTCACCGTGATTACCGCCGAAGTCCCCCTGGCCGAGATGTTCGGCTACTCCAACGACCTCAGGAGCATGACCCAGGGGAAGGGGAGCTTCAGCATGGAGTTCCACAAGTACCAGAAGCTGCCGTCACGGTTCCAGGACGAGATCGTCAAGAAGGCGCAGACCCTCGCCAAGGTCGGCGCCAAGGCGTGAGCCACGACTGCGTTCCCCTCGGCGGGCTGGAGGGAGCCGAGCCCGCCGCAGCTCAACGGCTTGCGTTCCTCAGCCATTCCTCCAGCGACAGCATGACCGCTGCGAGCGGACTCCGCTCGATCTCCGGTTTCGTTCAGCCAGTTCAGGGCTGCGACGGCGACCCGATCTCGGGTGGGCGTGCGGCCGGGGCGGGGCGGGGCGCCGGGAGGACCAAGATCATGGCAGCGGCGGTCGCGGCGGTGACCAGCATCCGGGCCAGCAACCGGCATGGCCAGGTCGTGGCGATTGGCTCGGCGGTATCGGCGAAGGGGAACAGGGCAGCGCCGATCAGGTCGAAGGCGATCGTCCCCAGCACGGCCCCCACGAAGCCGGCCGCCAGGGTTGGCCCTATCAGTCGCCCCTCGCCCAGCCCGACCGCGAAGGCTAGCCCCGCCGCTGCCCCTGCCAGGCCCCAGGGCAGGCCATGGATGGCCAGCGAAATGATCAGTTCGTAATCGCTATAAGTGATCCGGGCCCACAGGAACGACGGCAGCCACGCGAGGGTGACGCCGGCGGCAAGGGCTGGGCCCAGGATCGAGCCGAGCAGCCCGGCCGTCACCAGGGCGGCTCGCGACGGCCGCGCCAGGCCGCCGGCGATCCCCAGGCATCCGCCCAGGCAAAAGCCCAGTACCCCGAAGGTTAGCGCTGCGTTCCGCAGGTCCGCCACAGCCTGGGTCTCCGGCGTGACTGAAGTCAACACATGTCCCATCAGGTTGAAGGGTCGCCACAGGAAGGCCGCGCGGGATCGGGGGGGAAGACGCCCCCCTGGACGACGTAGACGTCCAGCCAGCCGTCGCCTTGTTCGGGGTGTTCCAGTGATCGTGGGCGTTGAAATTCAGTGTCCCGCCGTGGGTGCCGTTCCAGCACGCGCCGGGCCACCAGCCACTGAGGGAGGTGAGCGTCTGACTCCCGGGGATGGCATTACAAGCCTGGACGAACCGGAGCGCGATGTTGGGCCCGCCCACATCCATATTCGGGCCCATGGCGATGTTCACTGTGAACATGCCGAGCAGTGCCAGGTTCTTCTGCCCGGCCGTGATGGTGGATTGCCCCGAATTATTGCCGAACAGGGGGGTCCCGAGCAGTCGCTCGCTGAACATGGCCGTGTTGGATGTCCCGTCGGTCACGCCCTCAACGCCGAAGGTCACATCGAGGCCGTTGTCATTCATACCCGGTCCCGTGAGGCCCCGCGGGTCTCCGTGCATGGGGACGATCACGCCATCGCAGGAGCCCATCGAGGGAGGACCCTGAAAGTTGGCCCGGTAGTTGGACTTATTGGTACTGACCCAGGGACCACCTTCATGTCCTCCGAGGGACAGTTCATCACAGAAAGCTGCGTGAACGAAAGAGTGTAGTAATTCGCAGGCTCGATCGCACCAAGACTTTGATTGGTGGCGTTGGAGAGCGCGCCCTGCTCGAGATTCGGCAGCAGAGCCACGGCCCAGTTCAAGAGGAACGTGCAGCAGGGATCATCGGGATTGGCGCCGGGGTTCGGTGCGGCGACCCCGGTGAGATTCCAGCTCGCGTGCAGGGGTGGGAACACATTGTTTGTCGAGATGTAATTGTGGACGGCCAGGCCCAACTGCTCGAGGTTGTTGACACACTGGGCCCGGCGCGCCGACTCCCGGGCCGACCGGACGGCCGGTAGCAGCAGCGCCATCAAGACCGCGATGATGGCGATCGCGACCAAGAGTTCGATCAGCGTGAAGGCACGACGGTTTTGTATGGCGATGACCCCTGGAATGCTTCAGCCTGAAATGAACTCGCAAACCCTGAGAAGCGTGGTGTCCACGAATGCCGTCGCTTGGGAGCGCGGCACGAGAGACGGACGGCGAACCACGTGGCGTTCGGGATGGCCGCCTCGTGATCGAGCAGGCCCTTTTCTTCGGTTTCTTTCCGACCGAGCCTCGAGACTCAACCGATACTCTGATGGTTGCATTAGAGTTTGTTCCCGAAGGAGAACTGACGGTTGTGGGGTGGGTGAAACCCACCAAGGCAAAGCCCTGGTAAGGTTCAGGATCGGTGGGTTGCCCCCGCCCTGCGAAATCCACCCTCAACCCTTCCGGAACAGACTCTCAGGCTCGCCTCGAAGGGTCGCCGGCGGGGGTGTCCAGG
>Ga0070738_10006390_pt1 | contig 12371 bp, 10 predicted proteins | sample Coa_R2_2_FD_66446 | JGI IMG/M metagenome (GOLD analysis project Ga0070738, IMG submission 66446) | Surface soil microbial communities from Centralia Pennsylvania, which are recovering from an underground coalmine fire - Coalmine... | ecosystem: Environmental > Terrestrial > Soil > Unclassified ... | reverse complement strand
CACGGGTCTCGGCCTGGCTCTGTGCCGCGAGATCGTGCAACAGCACGGCGGACGCATCGAGTTGATTCATCAAGAAGGCTGGGGGGCCGTGTTCCGCATCACGCTGCCGCTGTCGCCGTAGCATGAGCCAAGGTAGGATAGCATGGTGGAGGAGCTTCTTTTCTGGACAGCGAAATCATGTTGAAACCCGTGGTTAGGAAAATAACCGTGCGGTTTGCCGGCGAGCGGCGTCTTTTCGGGAAAAGCCCAACCCGGAGCAACCGAACATGACCACGACGCCAACGACAACCACCGTGCTTTCCCACATCCGCCATTGGCTCAACCGGGCGCGAGCGGAGACGTCCTCCGATGCCGCCTTACTGCGCCGATTCACCGAGGAGGGAGACGAGACTGCCTTTGCGCTCTTGATGGACCGACATGGGCCGATGGTACTCGGCACAGCCCGGCGATTGGTCGGCGACGAACATCTTGCGGAAGATGTGTTCCAGGCGACGTTTTTGACCCTGGCGCGTCAGGCGGGACGCCTTCGCGGCGCGGCAGCGCTGCCGGCGTGGCTGCACGCCGTCGCCTGCCGCCTGGCGCTGACGGTCCTTCGCGAGCGCAAACGCCGCCATCGCGCCGAGAATAATGCCGTTCCTCGCGCGGTCCATACACCGCCTGAGGATGCCGTCTCTCAAGAACAGCTTGCCATTCTCGACGAGGAATTGCGTCGATTACCCGAACGCTTTCGTCTCCCCTTGATTCTCTGTTGCCTGGAGGGACGCTCGCAAGCCGAGGCCGCTGCGTTGCTCGGCTGGACGCCGGGATCGCTCAAGGGCCGGCTCGAGCGCGGCCGGAATCGCTTGCGCGATCGGCTGTGCCGCCGCGGACTGACGGTCGCCGTCGCCGCCGCGATACCCGCGCTGAGCCAGCCCGCTTTCACCGCACCGCTGCGCGACGCCGTGCTTCGGACGGCGCGGCAGGGCGGGAGTTTATCTCCGCTGGTATCGGCGTTAGTAAAGGAAGCTTGCAAACCCTTGCTCGTCATCCACTGGAAGACGATCTTAATTGTCGTTTTTTTGGGGATGGTGGGAACCGGCGTCGGCATGGCGTCGCGGTTCGCTGGGTCGGCGTTGGATTCGCCTCTCAGCGCCGAAGGCAAACCCGCAGCTCCCCGCGTGGAGCTGGACCCCGAAGCCCTGCCGCAAGGAGCCGTGGCCCGCCTTGGCTCGGCCCGCTTGCGCATCGGCAATGCCGCCTTCGCCCTTACGCCGGACGGACGATCCATCGTCACCGTCACCCCGCAAGGACTCGTTCGCCGCTTCGATGCCGTCACCGGCCAATTGCTGGAACGCCGGCAGCTCACCAAACGCGGCGACGTGGACCCTGTGGGACAAGCTCGCGCCCATCTGTCGGCCGATGGGCGGATAGTCGCCATTGATGAACCTTACGAAGGACAGCGACGGCTGACGGTTTGGGAAGTCTCTTCCGACAAGCAGGTCTTCCAGCGCAATTCTACCGCAAAGAGACGTACCGGATTCGGCGCTCTTTCTCCTGATGGTAAACTGCTTGCTCTCATCGAGTATGAGGAGGGCGGCAACGACAAAAATGTATTGCGAGTTGTCCAGCTGGATAGCGGCCAAATCCGAAACGTCGGCAGATTGGAATACAACGTCTACCATGTCTATTTTTCCGCCGACGGCAAGCGCCTTGTCGCCTCGCAAATCGCTGCGACGAAAGGTGGAGGCCATACGCTCGTTTGCTTTGATGTGGTGGCTGGGAAGCAACTTTGGTGCATTCCGAGAGAGGGAGATAGATTCGCTTTTAGCCCGGATGGTAAAACAGTGCTGACCGCCATGCGCGATCAACGCCAGTTTCAGATCCTTGAGCTCGACCCGGCTTCAGGTAAGCCAACCGAGCGTTTCGTCCCGTGCAACGAGGTGCATCCGAACTGCACGCTCCTGATCGCCCCGGATAATCGCACCGTCATCCGGAATCATTTCGGCCAGGTTATCCTGTGGGATCGCCAGCCCTGCAAGGAGATTAGCCGTTTCACTCTACCGAAGACGATTGGCGCGGGATTCGGGCCGGAAATGGGTGCCATCTCACCCGATAGTCGAACACTGATCACGAACATCGGATACTTACAACGCTGGGATCTCACAACAGCGAAGCCATTTTTCGCCGCGCCGCCGGACGATGGCTTGGGCTCGCCAATACAACATCTCGCTTTCACGGCACAGGGCAAGGATGTCTTTGCCTCGTCATCGTATCACAACTCGTGCCGTTGGGATTTGGCGACAAAGAGCCAATTCGGCCTTACGCTCTTTAAGGAGGTACACCAGCTGATCCAGACAAAGGATGGATTGCGCGAGGTCTTCATCGACTTTTTCAAAAAATCCACCGAGGCCGCATTGTCCGATCCGCTCACCGGCAAAGTGCTGTCCACGGTTCGGTGGATCGATCCAAAAGAAATCACGATCAACGCTCTGCGGGCCTACACACTGACGACCGACGGCAAGACGCTCTTGGTGGCTCATGGCAAAGAACCAGGGAATAAACAACAGACAACTACCATTACAGCGTGCGATGTGGACTCCGGCCGCCGGCTGACCCGCTTCAGCGTGCCGGGAGAATTCTACTTCGAGCGATCGCCGTTCTCGCCGTGCGGCCGCTGGGTGGTGATGGGAGACAATGTCTACAACATCGGTAGCGGGAAAGCACTCTTTGCCCCGGCGGGCGAGCCGGGCGAGCAGCTGGTCGCCTGGGACCGATGGCAAAGGATGAGCGGTATGGTTTGGTTCTCCGAGGACAGCCGGCTGATGGCCGGACTGCTGCGTAAGAAAGGGGAAAAGTCCACAGCCAACGACTCGCTGGCTGTGTGGGAGTTGGCGACCGGCTCCGTCCTGGCCCGTTATCCGAAAGCCGGTTTCATCGCGCAAGTCGCCTTCTCTCCGGACGGCCGCACATTGGCTCTGCTGGATGGCCGGGGGATTCGCCTGGAAGATTTGCGTACGGGCAAACTCCAGGCCGAATACGCCGCACCGGACGTGACGTGTGAACTCACCAATCGCGGTTGCACGACGCAAACGCTCGCCTTCTCGCCCGGCGGCTCCACGCTTGCCACCGGCCATCTGGATGGCACGATTCTCTTGTGGAAAGTGCCGCGATCTCACGAGGTCAAACCAGCCGCACCGAGCGATGGCGAAGCGGAAAAGCTATGGGTGGATCTCGGCAGTTCCTCTCCGGCCACGGCGCGACCAGCGGTTGACCGACTGGCCCGCCATCCAGACGTGGCGACAACGCTATTGGCAACACGTTTCCGTCCACCACCCGCCGATGCCAAGCTTGCCGCGCTCATCAACGATCTGGATAGCGAAAACTTCGCCGCCCGCGAGGAAGCCGCGCGCAAACTCCGGACCTACGGCGCGCGGGCTGAGGTGGCCTTGCGGCGAACGCTGGCCAAGGCGCCGTCCCTGGAGATGAGGCGCCGCATCGAAAGCATTCTGGCCGAAATGGCGCCGCCGGCTTTGCGCTTGCCGTTGTCCGGCGAACGTTTGCGCGGGGTGCGAGCCATCGAAGTGTTGGAGCGTATTGGCGATGCCGCGGCTCTCCGGTTGCTCCACTTATGGGCCGAGCAAACGGAGGATATTCACCTCGCCTTCGAGGCGCGCCTGGCATTGGAACGGACAGCGATGGAGATGAAAAAATCACCATGACCAAGATCCCCTATTCGCCGGTGATCCTCGTGGCCGAAGACGAATCGGCCATCCGCACCAATCTGAAATTGCTGCTGGAGTCAGAGGGCTATCAAGTCCGCGAGGCGGCCGACGGGGAACAGGCTGCCCGCTTGCTGCAAGATCCCGATGTGGCCCTGTGCTTGCTCGATTTGAAGATGCCGGTGCTAGACGGCATGGAGGTGCTGCGCGGCCACGCCGACCGCGTGGAGGAAACGCCGATCATCGTCCTGACCGCCTACGGCGGCAGCGCCGCGGCTATCGAAGCCATGAAGCTTGGTGCCTACGACTACCTCACCAAGCCGTTCGACTTCGACGAAGTACTGTTCTCGATCCGCCGCGCTCTCAAGCAGCGCTCCCTGGTGGCGCAGGTGCAAGCCCTGTCGCGTGAAGAAGACCGGCGAGACGCTGGTCCCACCGATGCCACCGAGGAAGAATTGGTTGGGCGCTCCGGGGCAATGTTGCAGGTGTTCAAGACCATCGGCCGCGTGGCGCCGACGCACGAGCCGGTGTTGATCGTCGGCGAGAGCGGCACCGGCAAAGAGCTTGTCGCCGCCGCGATTCACAAGAACTCCAGCCGTGCCGCCCAGCCGTTCATCAAAGTCAACAGCGCCGCCCTCAGTCCCGCGCTTCTGGAAAGTGAACTATTCGGACACGAAAAGGGAGCATTTACCGGGGCCGTGGCCCGGCGCATCGGACGGTTCGAGCAGGCCAACGGCGGCACGCTGTTTCTCGATGAGATCGGCGAATTGGACGTTGATTTGCAGGCGAAGCTGTTGCGCGTGCTGCAAAGCGGCCAGTTCCAGCGCGTCGGCGGCGAAGAGACGTTGCAGGTCGATGTCCGCGTTTTGGCCGCCACCAACCGCGATTTGCCGGCCCGCATCGCCGAGGGCCGATTCCGCGAAGATTTGTTCTATCGCCTCAATGTAGTGACGATCGAATTGCCACCCTTGCGGCAGCGGCGCGATGACATCCCGCTGTTGGCCGAGCACATTCTCGGCAAATTGGCCCGCAAGTACGATTGGCCGAGTCTGGCGCTATCGCCGCAAGCATTGGCCCATCTGAGCGCCCGCGATTGGCCCGGCAACGTCCGCGAACTGCAAAATGTGCTGGCGCGAGCAGCAATTTTGGTACGCGGTCGGGTCATCGGAATTGAGGATTTGCAGGCACCGACTACCGACTCGCGGAGCGAGTCGGCCACCGGATCATTGCTGTTGCGCGACATCCTTGCCGAGACAGAGCGCCGCGTCATTCGGCAGGCGCTCGAACAAGAGAAATGGAACCGCACGCGGGCGGCGCGGCTCTTGGGCATTAGCCGCCGACAGCTCTTCGATAAGATCCGGCAATATGGCTTGCAGGAAGGAAGCTAGAATTTACGCGCGATCAACACACGTGGATGCCCCGAACCATCCTGTACCGTCTTCGCCAATTCATATCCCCCAAGTCTCCCAATCCGATCGCGCGCCGGCCCCTCCTGAGGCGAGCCAATTTCAATCAACAAATATCCATCCGCTTTCAGGTATTTCGACGCTTCGGCGATCAAGCGGTCGAAGACAGCGAAGCCATCCGCGCCGCCGTCCAGCGCTCGGTGTGGTTCGTAATCGCGCACGCCCGGAGGCAGCTTGGCGATGTCCTCGTGGGGGATGTACGGCGGGTTGCTGAGAATGAAATCGAAGCGTTCACCGGCGCCGAGGGGAGCGAACAAATCGCCCTGCACGAAGCGGATACGCTCGGCGACGCCGTGCTTGCCGGCGTTGCGCGACGCCACGGCCAGGGCTTCGGCGCTGATGTCCACGGCCGTCACGCGCGCTGCCTTGTGATGCTTGGCGACGGCGACGGCCAGGCAGCCGGAGCCGGTGCCGATATCGAGAATCGCCGGCTCGGCCATGCCCTTGGACAATCGCAAACATTCATCGACCACGCATTCGGTGTCCGGCCGCGGAATCAACACGGCGCGATTGACCTCGAATTCCAGCGAAAAAAACTCCTTCCGCCCGACCAGGTACGCCACGGGACAACCCTCGATCCGCTGGCGCACCAGCTCACGGAAGCGCTGCCGTCCTTGGTCCGGTGCTTCTTCCGTGTGCCGGGTATAGAGATCGATGCGCTTGCAACCCAGCGCGTGAGCCAACAGCACCTCGCTGTCCAAACGCGGCGATTCGGAGCCTTTCTGCTGGAGGAATTTCGTCGTCCAGTCAAGCAAACGACCAATCGTCCAACTCTGCTCCGCGCTCACGATTCGTACTCCAAGAAGTGGCGAACGGCCGGCGTAAGCCGGCTGGTAAACCTCGCACCAGCCGGCTTACGCCGGCCGTTCGCCGGTTTGTCCGAGGCGTTGTTTTTTGTCGAAGTCGCGCAACGCCTGGATCACTTCGCCGAGGTTGCCGGCGATGATGGCGTCGAGTTTGTACAGGTTCAAGTTGATGCGATGGTCAGTGACGCGGTTTTGCGGAAAATTGTAGGTACGGATGCGTTCGCTGCGGTCGCCTGAGCCGATGAGGGTGCGTCGCTGTTCCGCACGTTCCTTGTGCAATTTCTGCTGCTGCAATTCGTAGATGCGGCTGCGTAGGATACGCATTGCGCGTTCGTAGTTCTTGTGCTGGCTGCGCTCGTCCTGGCACTTCACTTCCAATTCATCCGGTGTGCCGCGCTTGTACCAGATACGCACGGCGCTTTCGGTCTTGTTGACGTGCTGGCCCCCAGCGCCACCGGCCCGCATGCGCTCCCACTCGATGTCCTGCTCGCGGATCTCAACCTGGACCTCATCCGGCTCCGGCAAGACGGCGACGGTCGCGGCGGAGGTATGGATGCGTCCTTGCTGCTCGGTCTTGGGCACGCGCTGGACGCGATGGCCGCCGCTCTCATAGCGCAGGTGCTGAAACGCATCGTCGCCGGTGATGCTGAAGACGATTTCCTTGAAGCCGCCCTGTTCGCCGGGACTAAAGGAAATGTCCTCGACCTTCCAGCCCTGATCCCGGGCATAGTGCGTGTACATGCTGTAAAGATCGCCGGCGAACAGCGCCGCTTCATCGCCGCCGGTGCCGGCGCGAATTTCCATGATGAGACTATCGTAGGTCTCGCCCTCGGCCAGAACAAAATCTTCAAGCCGCGCTTGCAACGCCGATTGACGATTTCGCAGATCGCTTAATTCCTGTTCGGCATATTGCCGCATCTCCGCGTCGGTTTCCGCGTCGAGCAGCGCCTGGGCCTGGGCCAGATCCTCGCTGATTTTCTTGTATTCGAGATAGGGTTTAACGCGCTTGGCCAGCGCGCCGTGTTCCTTGGCGGTGCGCGTGAAGCGAGCGCGGTCGGCGACCACGGTGGGATCGCTGAGCTGTTGCTCCAGTTCGTGATAACGTGCGAGCGCTTGCTCGAAAATCGGCCACATGTGCGAAAGCCCCAATCCGGCCTAAAAAATGAACCGCCAAGACGCCAGGATGGCGAACGGCCGGCGTCAGCCGGCTGGTAGCACCTTCAACCAGCCGGCTGACGCCGGCCGTTCGCCCTTGGCTTCTCGGCGGTTCGTTCTTGTGTATCTGAGCTATTTCGCGGTTTCCTCGCCGGCTTCGCCCTGCTTCTTGCGCTTGGACCAGTTGTACTTGCGCTGGAACTTCTCGACCCGGCCAGTCGTATCGACGTACTTCATCTTGCCGGTGAAGAACGGATGGCAGGCCGAGCAGATTTCGACCGTGATGTTCTTCTTGGTGCTGCGCGTGACGAACTTGTTGCCGCAACCGCACGTCACGGTTGCCTCGACATATTCGGGGTGGATCCCGGATTTCATGGCACTCTCCTCGATTATTTGACAGATATTTCATTGTAGGAACGGCAGACAAGCGGCGGCAAGGCCAGCCTTGTCGTCATTCCGCGGCGGGCGAACCCATCTCTTCGTGAAACACTTGCAGAATGCGCTCGACAGTACGCTCCACGGCCGCGCCTTCCTGCTGCTGGATCGCACTGGCGATATGGCGGACCACATCGGCCAAAACCGCGCCCCAGATACCGGGATCGGGAAACGCATCCGCCTGGATAGCGCATTGCAAGCTGTCGCCCACGATCCACGCCCGCAACACTTCCACACTCCCCGCATCGGAGGGAGCCGGTAATTCACTCATGAGAAACCTCCTGGCCCAATAGTAACGATCATCCTCCTCCGAGCGAAGCCCACCCGTTGTCCTCGTGTCATTTTCCGCCAATTCGCGTCACTTCGCGCCATCCGTCGCAAGTGGATTTTTCGACCTTGTAACGTATACGGACGTACAGTATATTCGGATTTGTTCCGAGTAGTCGATCCCAGCCCGAAGTTCCTTACTGGCTCTTGTTTACTCGCAGGTCGCTCATGATTAGTACGCGCACAATGATTCCCGACCTTCTAACCGTCCACGACGTGGCGCGGCGGTTATCGATCAGCGAACGAACCGTGTGGCGTTGGACGGCGTTGGGTCTGTTGCCGCCGCCAGTGCATCCGCACTCGCGCAGCACGCGCTGGCGCGCTGCTGACATCGAGCGCTACGTCGAGGCATTGTCCGCTCATTCCGGACTGGGAGGCCGCCATGAATAAACACTATCGTGTCGTGCCGCCCTTAGAGGGTGTCCATCCGGCAAGCTCATTTTTGGATCGCATCTATACGGAAGTACCCGCGGAAAAGCCTCCTCACCCCAGTTGTTACGAAGGCGAATGGGTCTGCTCGCACGGCCCCTGTCCCGTGCGGGCGGTGCGGCTGCGCGTCAAGGCGTTCTATCATCAGCACTTGCCGCGTTTGCGTTGTCCGCTCTGTCTGCGTACGCTGGAGTTTCGCCACTGGCTGACTATTATCGCGTTGCAAGAAGCGCCGTCCGGTGAGCCGCAACCGTAAGGGATGGGCGAGCGGGGTCGCGTTAGCGCCCCGAGCGTTCTTGCGGGGTCGCGTTAGCGCCCCGAGCGTTCTTGCGGGGTCGCGTTAGCGCCCCGAGGAATTTTCTCGGGGCGCTAACGCGACCCCGCTCGCCCATCTCTCACGGTCGGGGCATGGCTCCGCGTTTCCGCAGGGACGGCAGTTTGTCCAGCGGCCAAATGGTGACGGAGGTGAATTCCACCGTGCCTCCCGCGTTCGAGTTGGTCCCGCCTGCCAGGGCCAGCCGTTGCGGAGAAATGGGACGCGCGAGCAAGCGCGGGTCGCAGACCGCTACATCGTTGACGTACACTTCCAGCTGGCGGCCGTGGGAGACCAGCAGCAAAGAATTCGAGACTTTTTCTCCCTTTTTGATCGCTGTATGCTGGAGCAAGGCTGGCTCGGCAAGTTTATTGCCCTCGGCTGGAGCAGGCATGATGCGCAAAAAACCGTTGGCCAAAACGGTGATCACCAGATATTGCCAACGATTCTCGCCTTCAAGCGAAGCGATCCGCACTCCCCAGTTCCCAAGCTTTTCCAGGGGGTATCCCTCTACCCGACAGGCAAAACCTTCTTTCGCTGACTCCGCGGCCTTCTTCGTGACCGGGATGCGAAAAAACTGCATGCCACCGGAATTCAACTGGATGAAGTATTTGCCATTGCGGTATCCCCGTTCGCCGCGCGGCCCTTTGCTTACCACAAAACCGCTTTCCGGATCATCGAATGTATCGTGAAACAAGGGCTTCACCGAACTAAGGTCCGGTGCGCGAATTCTCCCGTCGCGCAGCGCCTGAGCAGGCCAGATATACTCCACCGGCTCGTCCTTCTCGTCCTGGTGGGGCGGCGCGGCCTTGGCCGCTGCGGGTAAGGTTGAAGGAGGATTATCGGGCGTGGTCGCCGCATCCTTCTGGTTGTCGTGAAGGGCATAAGCGAGGATGCTAGCGAGGAGAATCAAGGCCAGCACGACGGCCGGCACAATGACGAGGGGGCGGCGCCAGTGCGAGAGTGGGGCCGGCGGCAACGGCGGTTTCTCGAGGGCCTGCGTCTGGTCGCTGCTCTTAAGATAATCGCCCAGGGCCGCCGCAAAATCCGTCATGGAGGCGTAGCGGTCGGCGGGATTCTTGGCCAGCGCTTTCAGGCAGATCGCATCAAGGGCGGCATCGATACTCGGGCAACGCCGCGAGGGCGGCTCCGGCTCATCGGTCAGCACTTTGGCCAATAGTTCCAGCGCTTCGCCGTAGAACGGCAATCGGCGCGTCAGCACTTCATAGAGAATGACGCCGAGACTGTAGATGTCGCAGCTCGGTCCCATGTCCTCGAGCTTGCCCTTGGCCTGCTCGGGAGCCATGTAGGCGGGCGTGCCGACAATCGTGCCTGACTGCGTGAGGCGAACATCCTTGGTGTCGCAGCGGCGAGCCAGGCCGAAATCCGTGATGATGGGCGTGCCATCGCGGGTCAGCATGATGTTGCCGGGCTTGAGGTCGCGGTGAACGATTTGCCGGCGATGCGCTTCCGCCAGAGCCAGCGCCACGCGGCGAACGAGCGTGACCGCCTGGCGCGGCGAGATCGGCTGCTTGCTTCTGCGCAGCACCTCGGCGAGCGAACGCCCGTCGATGTAGGCCATCGTCAGGAAATGGATGCCGTTGATCTCGCCAACATCAAAGATGGGGCAAATGTTGGCGTGGTGTAGGGTGGCGGCGGCGCGAGCTTCGCGGAAAAAGCGTTCGAGAACGTGGGGGCCGTCCTCCGCCGTGAAAAACGGCACCTTGAGGGCTACGGAGCGATCGAGTTGGGTATCGCGAGCCAGATACACCGCTCCCATGCCGCCGCGTCCAAGGAGCCGAAGAAGTTCATAGCGGCCAAACGAGGCGGGCAGCTGCAAGGGCAGTCGTCCCGCCACTGACGGAGTTTCGCTAGTTCCCTCGGTTTGAGGGGATTGCATTGCCGAGCCGCCTGACGGAGAGGGGGCCGCGGTTACCTCATCGGATGGCGCGGAAGAGGAATCGTTGGGCTTGGACGGCAGATCCGCTTTCATGTTCTCCGCCTCTGGGTGCAACAGGAACCCTGAGATCCTAGCATAGGCGGAGCAACACAAATTCGCTACGGGGAAGCTGCATCCGAGCGGCGACCGTAGGGGAGCGGTGAGCGGGGTTGCGTAAGCGCCCCGAGGCAACCGCTCCCATACGGTCGCGGCTCAGCTGTCACGCCAGCAGCTCCTTGACAACCCGCGCCGGTTCCACGCCGGTCAGCCTCTGATCCAGCCCCTGATAGCGATAGGTAAAGCGCTGATGATCGAAGCCGAGCAGCTGAAGGACCGTGGCGTGAAAATCGCGGATGTGAACCGGATCTTTCACGATGTTGTAGGAGAACTCATCGGTTTCCCCATAAATCGTACCGGGCCGCGTGCCGCCGCCGGCCATCCACATGGTGAAGCAGCGCGGATGATGATCGCGGCCATAGTTCTGCTTCGACAGGTTGCCCTGCGAGTAAATGGTGCGGCCGAACTCGCCGCCCCAGATGACCAGCGTGTCGTCGAATAATCCACGCTTTTTCAGATCGTGAATAAGACCATAGCAGGCCTGATCGACATCGCGGCACTGATCGGGCAGCCGGCCGGCGACATTGGCGTGCGTGTCCCAGTTGTTGTGATAAATCTGCACGAAGCGTACGCCGCGCTCGACCAGACGCCGCGCCAGCAGCACGGTGTTGGCGAACGTGCCGGCCTTTTTGGCGTCATCGCCATACAGCTTGAACGTGGACTCCGGCTCGCGGGACAGGTCGGTCAGCTCCGGCACGCTGGCCTGCATGCGGAAGGCCATCTCATATTGCTGAATGCGTGTGTGCGTCTCGGGATCGCCGAGGGCGCGATAGTTCATCTCGTTGAGCTTTTGCAATCCATCCAGCGTCTTGCGGCGGATCGCGGACGGGACGCCCGGCGGGTTGTTGATGTACAGGATCGGATCGCCGGCCGTGCGGAAAGAGACGCCGGCGTGTTCGCCGGACAGGTAGCCGGACGCCCACAAGCGAGCCGAGATGGCCTGCACCTGTTCGGTGTTGCTCGGCTTGGCGACAAGGACGACGAAGGTGGGCAGATTGTGATTGAGCGATCCCAAACCGTAGGAAACCCAGGCGCCCAGGCAAGGCCGCCCGGTGACCTGGTTGCCGGTCTGGATGTAGGTGATGGCCGGCTCGTGGTTGATGGCCTCGGTATACATGCTGCGAATGAAGCACATCTCATCGACCATCTTCGCCGTCCACGGCAGCAGCTCGGACACCCACATGCCGCACTTGCCGTGCTGCTGGAACTTGAACTTCGACGGCGCGATGGGAAAGCGCTTTTGGCCGCTGGTCATGGTTGTCAACCGCTGGCCCATGCGAATCGAGTCGGGCAAGTCCTTGTCGAACCATTCCCGCATCTTCGGCTTGTAATCGTAAAGATCCATCTGCCCCGGCCCGCCGACCATGTGCAGATAGATGACGTTCTTGGCCTTGGCGGGAAAATGCGTCTTGACGGGCGTTTCCGCGCCGCGGGCACGGTCGGCGTTGAGCAGCGAAGCCAGCGCCGCCCAGCCGACGGCATGCGAACCCGCGGCGAAAAAGTGGCGGCGCGTGATGGCGCGCGTGAAATCCTGGAACAGGTTCATGGTACCTCCAGCGAACGGCCGGCGTCAGCCGGCTGGTGTAGGCGAACGGCCGGCGTCAGCCGGCTGGTGTAGGCGAACGGCCGGCGTCAGCCGGCTGGTGTAGGCGAACGGCCGGCGTCAGCCGGCTGGTCGGGGCGCAC
>Ga0070738_10006389_pt1 | contig 12371 bp, 10 predicted proteins | sample Coa_R2_2_FD_66446 | JGI IMG/M metagenome (GOLD analysis project Ga0070738, IMG submission 66446) | Surface soil microbial communities from Centralia Pennsylvania, which are recovering from an underground coalmine fire - Coalmine... | ecosystem: Environmental > Terrestrial > Soil > Unclassified ... | reverse complement strand
TGGAGCAGTGCGCCGTGGCAATTCTGCACAAACTGATCGCCCGCGTCAGACGGCTTCCGTCGTTCGAACGTCTTGCCGGCAGCGATGACGGCGCCACTGCGGTCGAATTCGGCCTCATAGCAGCGCCGTTCCTGGCGCTGCTGGTTGGTTTGCTGCAAACCGCGGTCGTGTTCTTGGCCGGGCGCGAGCTTGACGAGGGGGTCGCGACGGCGAGCCGCTACATCATGACCGGCCAGGCCCAGAACTCGAACATGACTCAAGCGCAATTCAACAATTGGGTCTGCCAGAATATCTATGCGCTCTTCAACTGCAACAACCTCATGGTCAACGTGCAGACTTATAGCTCGTTTTCGTCGGCGACGACGGCGGCGCCGACCTTGACCTTCAACACCCAGGGCCAGGTGACCAACAGCTGGAGCTATGCGCCGGGCGGTCCCGGCGACATCGTTGTCGTCCAGGTGATGTACCAGTGGCCGGTCGTGCTCGGCCCGCTCGGATTCAATCTCTCCAATCTGGCGAACGGCAATCGGCTGTTGATGTCCACCGCCGTCTTCAGGAATGAGCCCTATTGATGATCCGCGCCGGCGTTGCCCTGCGTCTTATCGCCGGCGTCCGCCGCTTCACGGGCGCCCGCGACGGCGTCTCGGCCGTCGAATTCGCGATCGTGCTGCCGCTCATGCTGCTCCTGTATATCGGCGGAGTCGAGCTGGGCGACGGACTGGCGATCCAGTTCAAAGTCGCGGAAACCGCGCGCACCGTCACCGATCTGACTACCCAGTATGTCAACATTGACAGCAGGACGATGAGCGACATTCTCAGCGCCGCAGCGCAGGTCGTGGCGCCGTACCCGTCCTCCAGCATGGTCGTGACCGTTTCCGAGATCACGACCAATGGCGCCGGCCAGGGTACGGTCACCTGGAGCTGCTCGCTCAATGGCACCCCGCGTCCGCAAAACCAGTCGTTCACGTTGCCGACGGCCCTGCAGGCGGCAAACATCTCGTTGATCTTCGGAGAGGTCACTTATCCGTACACGCCGCAATTGGGCTCCATCGTCACCGGCACGATCAACATCTCTCAGAGCACGTACTTCTACCCGCGCCTGTCGACGCAGATAACGGCGCCGACTTCGGCAACCACGCCCGTTTCGTGCAGTTGACGGGGCGAACGCCCGGACCGCGGCCGCTCGCGGCCGCCGACATTACCGGGAAATCCCGGCTCACTGCCAAGGAACGGTTAATATCCAAGGCGGCTGGCAGGCGGCATAGGCCCGACCTTCAACCATCGAAGTAATAGTTTTCTAGCAATTGCCGCCTAAAAACGCGCAGCGTCGGAGCGCCTGCGCCATGCCCCAATCGGACCGCGAAACATCGGCCGTTCAGTACCGGCGACTGCGGACGCTGCTCTCAAGCTTTCGCTCGAACACGCGGGCAAATACCGCCGTAATCTTTGCACTTTCCGCACTGCCGCTGATCAGCGCCGTCGGCTGCGCCACCGACTATTCCATGGCGTCCATGGTCAAGACGAAGCTTCAGGCCGCCGCCGACGCCGCCACACTTGCTACCGTCTCCAACAACTCACCGGTCGTCAGCGCCGCCAAGAGCATGAGCGGCAACGGCACCGTCACCGGCGGCGCGACGTACGCGCAGAACTTCTTCGCCGCGGACGCCGCCGCCTTTCCGAGCACCACCTACAGCGCCACCGTTTCCAAGAGCGGAATGGTCGTCACCGCGACCTTGATGTTTTCCGATCAGGTTCCGACTTTCTTCATGAAAGTGCTCGGTTACGCCCACATCACGGTCACGGGCTCCTCAACGGCGAGCTTCACGCTGCCGACCTACATAAATTTTTATCTGATGCTCGACGTCTCCGGGTCGATGAGCTTCCCATCCACCGCCGCCGAGCAGGAAAGGCTGATGGCGGTCAACCCCGACAATCTCGGCCAGTATCCCAACGGCTGTCAATTTGCCTGCCACTTCACCTCGCAGGGAGCCTGCAACCAAGCACAGCAAGGACCAATCCCGCCGGTCGGCACCCGGCGCAACCCCGGCACGAATCCGTCGCCGGGCGGATATTGCCAAGGATTTCTCATTTCGCGCCTGGGAACGACGCCGGTGTCCTTTGCCAGCGGCACCACCAATGTAACAAACGGCAACTACGTAAATTGGACCAACACGCCGGTGAGCACGTGCCCGACCGCCGGGACGACGTCCTGCATTCAGCTGCGCGCCGACGCCGTGGGCTACGCCGTCAACGCGCTCCTGGCGCAAGCGGCGACCACCGAAGCCAATGACGGCGTGGCAAATCAGTTCCAGGTCGGGCTGTTTCCGTTCATCCAGAACCTTTGCACCGCGAGCGCCAACAGCAGCAATTCCTGTTCCGTCGGCCTGACCGCCAGCCTCACCGGGAGCACAATCACCAACTTTGCCGCTCAACTCGCGAATCTTCTCGATACCGGGGTGAACACGACGCTTGGATCCGGCGGCACGCATTTCGAAAACGCGTTGAACAGCATGAACTCGTTCATCACGTCAGTCGGCACCGGCACCAGTTCGTCCAATGCGCTGCCTTATGTCTTCCTCATCACCGACGGCTCGCAGGACTACCAGACACAATCGGGCGGCAGCTGGGGCTCGCAACACTGGACGGCCAACGCCAGCGTTCCCTATCAGAATTCCGCGACCGTCATTCCGCCGAACAGCGAAGACACCAACAACTACTGTCAGACAATGAAGAACCGGGGGATAACCATCGCCGTGCTGTACATTCCCTACGGGACCATCGTCGATCCGAACCCCGGTTTTGCCAATAACGAAGACGGCTATGCCAACAATAACATCGCGCAAATTCCAGCAGCTCTGCAGAATTGCGCTTCGCCGAATTTCTTCTATACCGCGAGCACCCCAACGGACATCCAGAACGCGCTGATCACGATGTTCGAGCAGGCTGTGAGCACCGCCCATATCACCAACTAGGGTCGCGCGGGTCAGCGCGGAAACCTTAGAGCGGGTCTCCCGGATCTTTAGCGATGCGCGGCGCGACAAGCCCTAGCAGGAACTCGGCACGCTGTTGTACTGGATGCAGACGCTGCTCCGCGGCGTGACGTAGAGGCTGTCCGAAAGCGTGATCGGTCCGGTCAGAAAGGCCCCGAACGTCGGCGTGTACGGATAGCTGACCGAGGCCAGAAGCACGTAGCACGGATAGATGCCGCCGCAGGAGTTGGCGGCGAAGCTCGGCGGCAGCCCGGTGAAAGTCGCCCCCGGCGTCAGTGCGGTGCCGTTCAACGCGTAGCTCCAGCTGACCACCGCTTGGGTCGCGGACGTCGCCTTAATCTGCGAGATGGTGACGATGGCCGACGTACTCGGATAGGGCGCGAGGACTGCGCCGGTGGCACCCGTGATCGCGGTCATCGCCGTGGAATTGATCGCGTTGCTGCCGGTGCCGTACTGATTGGCCACCGCCGCCAGCGTGAAAGTCGCGGCCCGCACTTTCATGTACAGCGAGATGGCGTTGCTCGCATCGAAGCAGCCCAGGAACAGGAGCAGCAGAACCGGCATGATCATGGCGAATTCGATCGCCGCCACGGCGCGTTTCGAGGCGATGAACCGGCGATACAAAGCGAAGGGCGCCAACATCAGTAGGGCTCCACGCGGAACGCGGTGACGCCCATCATCTCGGCGGCCCCGTTCGGCAGATTGGAAAGCACGAACCCCAGCGGCCCGCTGACGACCGACCATGGATAGACGATTTGCACCACCATGACATCGCCGGGGGTGCCGGGATTGTACGCCCACGTCGTCACAGGCTGGCCGTTGTTGTAGAGCTGCGGCGCGGAAGTGTTGGCGGCGGCGAAAGACGCATAGGTCTGCACGATGACGATCAGATTGCTGCACGTGAACAGCGACGACGGAAAATTCGGCAGATTGCACACATTGTTCCGGATCGTGCTCGTCGTCCAGCCGCTGCTCTGCGCCTGCCCGGTCATGAATCGGCGGCCGACCTCCAACGCGAGGTTTTGCAACGCCATTTGTGCGTACAGGAAAGCGCAGGTCTGCAGCAGCGCAATCAGCGTGGCGAGGAAGGCGGGCGCGATCAGGGCAAATTCCACCGCCGTTGCGCCCTCCCCCACGCGGCAAAAGCGAGCGACCCGCCTCGCCAGTCCCCGCAGATATTCGGCCAATGGTCGCCGCATGCCTTGCGCGCTCTGTTTCATCGCCGGTTTTCGCCCCGGCGGCGGGCGGTCCCGTTTGCGTGGCTTGCCCGCGAAACGGGATGCGGATTAGCGTCGTGTCTATCCTCGCCGATACGTGAAAGGCATTGATTTTCCGTTGCCCGGACCGCCGAGCCATGCAGGTGAAGTCGTTAACACCCTATTGATCGGCGCCAAGACGGCCGCGGCTCTGGACGGCTCGTAGCGCAAGCGCCTTCGTGCTGGGACGAACGCGCCTACTGTTCGAGCACCAACTGGCCGTCGCTGTATTCGAATCGTCGCAGCCGCGACAAAAACGACAGGCCGAGCAGATTGTCGCCCAGCGCTTCGTCCGGCAGGACGAGAGCGGCGACATCGCGGACCACGACGTCGCCGATCTCGATCGCATCGAGCTGCGTCGGCGCCGCCCGCACCAGGCCGTTGGCGGTTTTCACTGCGGTGACGAAGTCGCTCTGCGCCGGATGAATGCCCAGCCGAGCCGCATCCGTTGCGGTGAGCGCGATCACCGATGCACCGGTGTCTATCATGAAGCTGACAAGTTGGCCGTCGATGCGGCCATCGACTTCGAAATGGCCGCGAGCGTCACGCGGCACAACGACCGAGCGCGATGTCGCGCCGCTCGGTGCGGTGGCGGCCATCGGCCGCACGGCGAGCGCCGCCGGCGCCGGGTTCGCGCCTTTGTCCGTCGCGTACCGCGGGACCGTCAGCGCGGCGGCCAGCGCCAGGGCGGCAAAGATAATGACGGAACGCATTCGCCAAAGGCCCTTTGCTCCTGTCGCAGGTTGAGCACAGAGCCGCAAACGCCGCGCTAACGGGCCGAGACGGCCGGCCGATTTGCCGGAAAATGGTCAGCAGTCGTTGAACGAATTCAACGACATTTGAACGATTGTCATTGCGGGATGACCGGTAACAGCAGATGCGAGGGCCACCGCGCGTCATGGTATATCTTGTGCAGCGTCGTCTTGCTGCTGCAGATGTGCGGAGCGATGTACTCGACATTGGTTGCGCCAGCGACGCCGGACGGCATGTCGGCGCTGGCAATCTCCAGACAGATTCGATGACCGCGCCGGAACAGATTGGCCATCGCCAGAATCTCGATGTTGTATTCGTTGATCTCGCCCGGCACGATCTTGACTTGCGCCTCACGCGTCAGCGGATGCCAGGGGCGCCAAGGCTTGGAGCGCGTCCGATCGAGCGCGCGGTGCGAGGCCTTGAGCCAGCCCCTGGTCAGCTCGCGCTGCGGCAGGTCGTCGGGAATTTCGCGCTCGCCTTCGCGCACGGTACGCACGGAAACGTCCGGCCCCACGTCCTTGAGCGCGATGATCCAATTGGTGTCGTCCTGATCGATGGCGGCGAACAAGGTGAGCGCAGAGGGACCGACCACGAGCAGATCGTGCGGAAGAGGGTCGGTCATGTAGCGCAATTTCGCTATCCTGTTCGTTTGCGTCGGCGGCATCTGTACGAATGCGTCCGGCGGCAGCTCCTCCTGGGCGCTTGCCGGCGTGAACGGTGTCGTCTCCAGCCGCTCCCAGCTGTTGAGGTAGAATTTGGTCCACTGGGTTTGCGGCAGCGGCCAGTCGTCGGCCGTGCGCCACTCGTTGGCGCCCATCAGCCAGTAGCGGACCGGCGGCTCGTTCATGATGCCGGTGTCGATGCCTTTGAGCCAATAATCGTGCCAACGCAGGATCTCGGAATGCATGGTATGGAACGGCCGCTCGAGGTGCGCCGGTCCGGTGAACAGAAGCTTTTTCGGCGCGCGGATGTTCTCGAAGTAGCTTTGCGCCCCGTTGAGGTGCGTCTTGTAGGTGTAGCCGTACCAGCCGGCGCCGGTGTAGGTGGGCACCTTGATGCGCGCGAACGACTGTTCGGCCTCGCGGACCACCTCTTCCTTGTCATAAGGATCGATCAGCAACTCGAAAATAGGCGGCATATGCTGGCCTTTTTGCACCAGCACATTGTAGACGTGCGGATACATGCGGTAGTCCGCATTGTTCATCGCCTCGCGCCAAAGCGCCTCTTTGTCAGGCGGTAGTGGGCCGGGCTTGCCCTTCGTCTGATGCACGGCGGAGAAATGCATGACCAGATAGCGGAAAAGATGCAGGACGGCGCCGGGATATTCCTCGCGGAAGCTACCGAGCGTGCCGTAGGCGCCGCGGGGGTCATAGGGGAAGATCGCCTTCAGATGCGGCGGGCTCTGCCGCGCCGCGTAAAGCTGCTCGGCGCCGAATCCGGAAATACCGACCATGCCCACATTGCCGTCGCACCACGGCTGGGCGGCGATCCATTCGATGAGATCGTAGCTGTCCCACTGCCGGCTGCCGCCGCCGTCGGATTTGCCGACGCCGCGCGGCGAGCCGATGACATGGACGTAGCCGCGCGAGGTGAGAAATTTCGTGTCACCGGCTTCGATCGGGCCGGTCCACAGCGACGACCAGCTCGGCTGCGGCGGCAGCACGTCCTTGATCTCGGGCCCCTGGAAATCTTTGTTGTAGATCGCGAACGCCAGCAAGGCCGGAAAGCGTCCGTCGGCATCCGGCCGGTAGACGTCCACCGACAAGCTGACGCCGTCGCGCATGGGCACGGCGACATCCCTGTCGGCGCGCATCCGATAGGTCGGCGGCCGGTCGTAGGCGACCGGCGGGCTATCGCTCCGGCACGGCAAGGCGGCGGCAGGCCGGGCACCCTCTTCCATCGATCGTTCCTCCAATAGGCCGAGCGCGACGCTTTCGCGAAACGCCGCCGCGCCTCGGGCAAAGCTCGAAACCCAGGACCGCTAGAATCCTGAAGTCGCCGCGGATGTCGATGAAAATTTCGTGCTCGTCCGCGCGCTGCGCTCGCCAGGGTCACGGCAGCGCCGAGTGGAGCTCTCGACTGGCCGTCCTCCCAGGCGCCGGGACGAGCGCTGGCCGGAGCGACCGGCGCACGGGCGCATCATTGCGTCAAGCGCGCCGTCGTGACCGCCTGCTGGAACAGCGCCTGCATCGCCGCCGTGATGTCCCCGTCCGTGGTGATGGCGAAGTAGAGGCCGGGCGAAGCGCAGCTCTCCAGATTAGGACCGATGAGGCTTTGGTAGGGAGCGACGTAACTGTTGTACCAGCTGTTGCTTCCCGTTCCCGATGCCGGCAGCGGCAGATATTCGGTGTAGAGCACGGCGATCAGGATGCCGCGGTTCTTCACCGTCGTGCACCAACTGGTATCGAACGGTTGCTGACAGCGGATGCCGATCGAGGTGGAAACGGTGGCCTCGCTGCAGGTGCTGTCGATCTTGTCGTCGACACCGTCGGTGACGATGAACAGCACTTCCTGCGGCGTGCTGTTGGCGGCGCCGGTCCCCGGATTCGGCATGATCCCGTTGATTTGCGACATGGCGGAGGCGAAATCGGTATCCGTATCGCTGTTGTTGCTCGAACTGGTGAGCAGATTGTTGGAATAGACCTCCAGCACGTTGATATTGCCCGCCGCCTTTTGCGCGCTCGTCAGATTCGAGGTGAGCTGCTGGACCGTGTAAAGCCCTTTCAGCGAGTTGCCGCCCGGATTGCCCGAAGGATCGAAGGTGTAGATCGCCACCTGGTAGGTGGCGTTGTTCGACTGCTCGGTCGCCGCCGCAGTCGTCATCAGCGACTGCGTCGCACTCGCCATGTTTTCGATCCGCGTCACGATCCCCAGATTTTTTGCCAGCGTATAATTGTCTTCCCCGTTGGGGTTGCCCAGATTGTCCGCGGCTGGATTGGATTCGTGACAGGCGAAGGCGCAACCGCCGGCGTTGCCGCCGTTGGCTGGCGCGTTCTTGGTCGCATTGATCATTGCCGTGATGCCCGCGGATGTGGCCGGAAGGGCCATGGACGGCGAGTTGTCGAGCAGCAGATAGAAATTGATGTTCGGCGCGGCCGTCGAGGCCGCCTGCGAGGAGCCGGAGAGCGGCCAGGTCGCCGCGCCCAGAATGCTGCCGAACGTGTTCGTCGAGGCGGCGCTGTAGCTGACGGTGACGGTGCGCGTCAATCCGTTGTTGGTCACAACGATGGATGGAGGATTGTATTGCAGGCTCGGTATGGCGGCGGCCTGCGCGTTGAAGATGTTTGCCGCCACGGTCGTCACCGCCGCGTTCGACTGCGACATCATCGCCGGCGTGACGGCGGCAAGCGCGGCGGCATCGGCAGCGGCGTTGAGCAGCGCGCGCTTTTGCATGGCGCTGGAAAAATCGAGCGCCATCCCGACCAGGAAAACTATTGGGATGAGCGACAGCGCGAAGATGATGGCGACGCTGCCGGACCGATCCGCGGCGATGCTCGCAACCTTCGTCCGCGCCGCTCCTGCGGGTTTCAGCCAAAGCGCGCCGAGGAGCCCGCGCAACCCGTCTCCTGCCGCTCGCATTTTGAGGCGCATCCTCCAGTCCGCGAATTTGGATGCACCTGAATAGGTAGAAATGCTGAAAAGGACGTGAAACTACGTAGTGGGCATTCCTTATGGAGATGTAACCGTTTAGCCGCCAGGGCTGAAAGACAAACTCAACCATTTGCCGCTTGCGGCTGCGGCCGGCTCACGGATGGCAACGAAGCAGGCCGGCCTGGTCGCAATAGCCGAAGCCGATGCGGCAGCACCCAAACGATGCGCGCGAGCAGAAATAGACCTGGTACTGATATCCGCAGTGGTCCGAACAGTAGGGGCGACCGCTGAGCAGATCGTGGGCGCAATGGTTCCGCAATCGTCGCGGCAGCGCCTGAGGCTCCTGCCAATCCACCCGGACCACCCTTGCGCCCGCTTGCGGCGCGAATGGTTGAGCAGCGACGCAGGCCGTGATCCACGTCAGGAAAGCCGCTCCCGCAACCGCCAGCGTCTTCATCCGGTTTCTCCGACCCCGGCAGCGGCGAGCGACGGCGCCTTTTCGGTCACGACCGGCCGCTGCCCCTGCGCCGCAGTCGTCGTTTTGATCGGCAGCCGTATGGAAAAGCGTGAGCCGCTGCCCTCCTTGCTGTCCACTTCGATCCGGCCCCCGTGCAAGTCGATTGCGACCTTGACCAGATAAAGACCGACGCCGGTCCCCACGATTCCCGACACGTTGCCGCCCCGATAATAGCGCTCGAACAGCCGATCTAGATCAGCGGCGGGAATGCCGATGCCCCGGTCGGTGACGGCCACCACGGCGTGGTCGCCCGCAATCCCGGCATCGACCTCGATCAAGCCGCCGCCCGGCGAATACTTGATGGCATTCGACAGCAGATTGCTGAAAACTTGAAACAGCAGCCTGGCATCGCCGACCATCGGCAACGGCGTCGCCGCATAGCGCTCGGCGATCTGCGCGCTCGGCACCATCTCCCGGTGTAACTGACAGACCTCGCGCAGCAAGGCGGCCAAATCCATCTCCGTAGCCTCGAAATAGGGCTCGGCGCCGTCGATGACCCGTGCGGAATTGAGCAGATTGTCGATCAGATGGGTCAGCCGCAGAACCGCGGCTCGGATCTTGCCGCCGCGCTCGCCGATCTCGGCCGGCGTCGTCGTGTCCTTCATCTTCACGAGGCGTCGGGCATGGCCGTCGATGACGGTCAGCGGCGTGCGGAATTCATGCGAAACCATGGACACGAAATTGCGCTGCAGCATGGCGAGCCGTTGCTCGTGCGCCAATTGCTCTTCAAGCATCGCCGCCTGCCGCGCCAGCGTGTGCTGGCTCCGCATCAACTCAATCGCATTGTTGCGGAAGACGACGGTCGCTTGCGCCATCTTGCCTATCTCGTCCCCCCTTTCGGTCCCCGGGATGTCGGTATCGGTGTTGTTGGCGGCGAGCCCGCGCATGCGATCTGCCAGATGCAGCAGCGGATCCGAGATGGAACGGCTGATGTGGACGAAGGCGGCGACGACCATGACGCCGGCGATCACGATGCCGAGCACGATGAGCCAGAAGGCCTGCCGATACGCCGAGCCGAGCCGGTTGCTCGCCGCCTGAGCGTTGGCGACAACCTGGTCGGTGAGATGCCCGAGCGTGTCGCTGGCCGCCTCATAGGCGGTGCGCGATGTCGTCTCGTAGATCGCCAGCGCCTCCGGCTTGCGACCGCTGTGCGAGAGCTCGAGAATCTGATTGACGACTTTCCGGTAGTCCGTCCAGCGCCGCAGAAACAGATTGTACAGCTCGTTCTCTCCCGCGTTATGGCGGATGCGCTCGAAGCCGCGTTCGGCCTTCGCGATGGAGCGATCGAGTTCCACCATCTGCATCTCGGTCGCCGCTATCTGTTCGGCGCTCGACGACAGCAGGTTGCTGCCTTCAATGGCCCGGAAGTCCGAGGTAAAATTGTTGAGATCGCCGAGCATGCGGGTCGTAGGCAGCCACAGCTCGGCAACGTCGGCCGAGAGCCGGTTGAAATTGCTCAGCCGCCAGATGCTGAACAGGCCGAGGACGACGACCAGAAAAAAGAACACCAGGAAAACCGCGGTAAGGTGAACCCGGATGGAGCGTGGCTGCCGCATGGGGGCGAACCATCGATGATTAAAGCCTTGGGACGGCAATGACGGCCTTCTTGCGCGGGCATGCTCTATGCCGTCTATATATGAAGCCGGCGCCGGCGGGAACCGGCCGCGGCCTTGACCGCTTGAGAACCTCTTGCAGGGCCTCGCGGGACGATCCATTTGGGCAAATATTCCGATCGCGGTGGCCGTATGGCAGACGGACAAAAAAAGATTCTCTGTGTTGAGGACGACCGCGAGACCGCGGCGCTGATCGCCGAGGAACTCGTCGATCGCGGCTACGCGGTCACGCTTGCCCATGACGGCCGCGCCGGGCTTGCCGCAATCCTCAAGACCATGCCGGATCTGGTGCTATCGGACATCAGCATGCCGATCATGTCCGGGTTCGAGCTGCTCGAGCGGCTGATATCGCTGGCGCCGCGATTTGCCAAAATGCCGTTCATCTTCCTCACCGCGCTGACCGATCGCGAAAACGAGCTCAAGGGCAGACAGCTGGGCGCGGACGACTACGTCACCAAGCCGATCGATTTCGACGTCCTGGAAACGATCATAACCGCCCGCCTCGCCGGCGTCGCCCGCACTGGGCTGTGGCCAAAGCTGCCGGGCCTCAGCGATCGCGAAGTGGAGGTGTTGACTTGGGTCGCGCGCGGCAAGACTTCGGCGGAGATCGCGCAGATCATCGGCCTGACCAAGCGCACGATCGATTTCCATATCGACAACGCGCGCAACAAACTCGGCGCGGCAACCCGCACGGAAGCAGTCAGCAAGGCGACGGTTGGACGGCTCATCGAGCCCTAGGAACTGGGCCCACTTCCGCGCCGACACCGCCGTTACCGGCAACGGGCGTTCGCGAGAATCGGTCGCCCGGCGGCTGATTCTTCGACGACTGTCGGATCAAGTCGATAGCCGACGCCGGATTCGCTCACGATCAACGCCGGCCGGCTCGGATCGATTTCGACTTTCTGCCGCAGCTTGCGCACGAGGAGGCGAAGATACTGAATATTGCTGGGCAAACTGCCCCAGACTTCCTCCATCAATTGCCGGTGCGTCACGACGAGACCAACATGTGCGGCAAGCGCGGCCAGCAGGGCGTACTCGTTTCGCGTCAAGCGCACGCGCCGACTCGCTGAGGTTACTGCCCTCGATGCCAGATCGATCGAAAGCGGGCCGGCGTTCACCAGCGGGCGGCGGACGCCGGCCGGCGCAGAGCGGCGCAACGCCGCGCGGCTGCGCGCCAGAAGCTCCGCCATTCCAAACGGCTTGACCAGGTAGTCGTCGGCCCCAAGCTGAAAGAGCCGCACTTTTGCCTGCACCCGGTCGTTCCTCGACAGCACGATGACGGGAACGTTCGACCACGAGCGAAGACGTTTTAACACTTCGCTGCCTCGCGCATCCGGTAAATCAACGTCGAGAACGACCAGATCGAGCTCGTTCATGACCGCGGCCCGAAGCGCCGCCGCGACATGCTGCGCCTCAACGACTGAAAATCCAGCCCGCTCGAACCCGGGGCAAAGAAAACGTCTGATTTGCACCTCGTCGGCAACCAACAATACGTTTGCCACCGCGCACCCCCGCCAGCCGTCGTCGTGCCAGCAACGTGGCCGCCTGTGCATAGGAAGTCGAGACGGCCGGGCGCGCCGCAAAATAAATGCGCCATAAAGAAACAACGGTCCGATCAGAAGTGCACGATAACATCGCTTGCGGCGATCAC
>Ga0070738_10006387_pt1 | contig 12373 bp, 11 predicted proteins | sample Coa_R2_2_FD_66446 | JGI IMG/M metagenome (GOLD analysis project Ga0070738, IMG submission 66446) | Surface soil microbial communities from Centralia Pennsylvania, which are recovering from an underground coalmine fire - Coalmine... | ecosystem: Environmental > Terrestrial > Soil > Unclassified ... | reverse complement strand
CCTCGACGTGGCCTGCTGGGCCCTCGGTGCCCACCCGATCCGCGCCGTCGGCATGGGGGGCCGTCAGGTGATCAGCGAGCCGGAGCGCGGCCAGAGCTACGACCATTTCGCGGTCGATTACGAGTTCCCCAACGGCGTCCACGTCCTGAGCATGTGCCGGCAGATCGACGGCTGCGCCAACAGCGTCTCGGAACATCTCGTCGGCACCAAGGGGCGCGTTCACCTCGAGCCGAAGACGTACCGGTTCCAGGGTCCGGGACTGGCGTCGCTGCGGATTCGCAACGAGGTCGACCCCTACGTCCAGGAGCACATCGACCTGCTCGAGAGCATCGCCGCGCGCAGGCCGATCAACGAGCTGAAGCAGGTGGCCGAGAGTACCTTGACGGCCATCATGGGGCGGGATTCGGCCTACACCGGCAAGGCCGTCTCCTGGGAGCAGGCGCTGAACTCCAAGCGCGACACCTACCCCAAGACCCCCCTGGCCTGGGGACCGATGGAAGAGCCCGCCGTGCCCAAGCCGGGGGTGACCGAGCTGATCTGACTGGACCTGTTGGAGTCCCGGCTTCAGCCGGTCGCTTTCCGCCTGAAGGCGGGACTCCAGCCCCACGTCCAGATCGACTCATCCCTGGCCTCGGACCATCAGCCGACGAAGAGGAGATCTCCGATGACGAAGCGAATCGAGTTCCTGGTCCCTGCGCTCGTGGCCGTCGGGTTGGTCTTCGCGGCCGGGGTGGCGCACGCGGCGGACACGGCCAAGATCGTGCTGCTTGCCGGCCGGCCCAGCCATGGCCCGGGCGACCATGAGTTCAACGCCGGCTGCAAGCTGCTGGCCAGGTGCCTGGCGCTGGTGCCGGGGGTCGAGCCGGTGGTCGTCACAGGGGGATGGCCCCAGGACGAGTCGGTCTTCGAGGGCGCCCGCACGCTGGTCTTCTTCATGGATGGCGGCGAACGTCATCCCATGATCCAGCAGGACCGCCTGGAGACGATCCAGAAGTTGATGGACAAGGGGGTGGGGCTGGTCTGCCTGCACTACGCCGTCGAGGTGCCCAAGGGGAAGCCGGGGGAGAAGTTCCTCGAATGGATCGGCGGTTATTATGAGAGCGGCTTTTCGACCAACCCGCACTGGACCGCGAACTTCACCAGTGTTCCCGAACACCCGATCACGCGGGGCGTCCGGCCGTTCGACATCCGGGACGAGTGGTACTTCAACATCCGCTTCCGCCCGGAGATGAGGGGCGTCACGCCGCTCCTGGTCGCCAAGCCCGACGACCGGACCCGGGAGGGTGCCTCGGCATCGCCGCGGGGGCCGAAGGCGCACATCGTGGCAGCCAAGGGCCGCGACGAGGTCCTCGCCTGGGCGGTGGAGCGCCCCGACGGCGGCCGCGGCTTCGGGTTCACCGGCGCCCACACCCACAAGAACTGGGGCGATCCCAACTTCCGCAAGCTGGTCCTCAATGCGATCCTCTGGACGGCCAAGGTCGATGTGCCGCCGGAAGGCGTCGACTCCCGAGTTACCGCAGACGAGTTGAACCAGAACCTCGATCCCAAGCGGTGAACTCGTCGCTTCCAGGATGGACCATCGATCACGCGCGATCGTGATCGTGATTGCCGGTCTCGTCGAGTGGAGCTTCGGCGATCGTCCAGGCGACGCGGTGGCGTGCCTCGACACAGAGCCCATCGCCGGCGTGCGAATCGATGGGTCGCTGGTCCCGGAGCCGGAGCGCCGTCCGGATCAATCGGATCTGGACGCGGAAGCGGCGGCAGGAACAGCAGACCAGGAGGTGACCCCAGAGCGCGATGCGCTCCAGGCCCCCCAGGGACTCATCAAGCTCCCGCGAGGCCAGCTCCGAGGCCGACTCAGAGTGGAGCCCGCCGGTCGATCGCCCCGGCGTGCGGCCTCCCGATCCACTGTCGCATCCAGCGCTTGCCACCACAAGCCCGCTCTGACCGCACCGCTACCGTGCCACGTCCCACCCCGGCTCGGTGATCGGCTCCTGTCCCGGGGGCGGCGGCTCGATCAGCTTCTCATAAAGGTCGGGGCGACGGGCTCTCAGGTAGCGCCGGCCCGACGACTGCTCGAGCTTCTCCGGGGTCAGCAGGGCCACCACCACGTCATCGCCCAGCGCCTGGCTCTCGATCAGGACTTCGCCGAAGGGGTCGAGGATCATGGCCAGGCCCGGCTTGATCGTGTCCTCGTCGACCCCGACGGCATTGCTGAAGACGGCGTAGACCCCATTCTCCCACGCCCGCGCCGGCAACCATCGCATGAGCCAGCCCCGCCCCTTGGGCCCCTGGAACTCCAGGCGCAGCCGCGCCGGGTCGCGGTGGCGGTTTTCCCACAACGCCCGATCGACCGTGCCTCGCCCTGGCATTGTCGACGGCAGGCAGCCGGTCACGTGGGGCATGAAGATGACCTCCGCACCCATCATGGTCGTGATCCGCACGTTCTCCGGCAGGTTGTTGTCGTAGCAGATCAGGAAGCCAGCCCGGATGCCGTCCAGGTCGATGACGTTATAGGAGTCACCCGGACTCAGGCAGCGATTGATGAACGTATGGAGCTTTCGGAACTTCGTGAGGAATCCCCGCGGGCCGACGGTCACGTAGCAATTGTGCAGGCGCTCGCGATCGGACTCGACCAGCCCGGCCATGACCACGGCGTGATGGTCGCGGGCGATGGCTTCCAGCGCGCGGACGGACGGGCCGCCGGGGACTGGCTCGGCGATCGCCTTCAGCTCGTCGCGGCTCAAGTGCTGGAGGAAGGTATATCCTGGGATCGAGCACTCGTGGAAGCTGACGATCTCGGCCCCCTGGTCCACGGCCCGGCGGGTGAGGGCCTTGATCCGGGAGAGATTGTAGGACTTGTCGTGGTTGCGATGCTCGAACTGCGCGGCAGCGACGCGGATGTCTCGCACGGGGAGGTCCTGCCCAGGGAATCGAGATCCACCGCGGAGCCCGCGGAGATCGATCGATCGATCGGTCCAGGAGTTTCCACTCCGGTCACTCTACCAAAGGAATCTCCCCGGCAACAACGGTCGCGATTCCCAGGGCCTTTTCTCCAGTCCCCCATCCCCGCGGGCGTGAAGCATGCATCCTGTCCTGGCCTTCGCGATCGGGACAGATTGATTTCGTGAGTGCTTGGGCTGGACCGAAGTCCCTGGTCCCGTCGTCGGCAGATCACCCAACTTTGCTCGAAAGCTTCCCGCCATGCCCGGGGGTTCTGGGCCGCCGGCGCAAATCGAACGCGACGGGTGGACCAATCCGGCAATGGTGCTCGTAGAATGGATAGGGGACCGCGGTTCCGGCAGGTCGGGCGTTCCCTCCCGGCCTCGGCTCGAGAGCGAGTCGAACCGCGAACGCGGATCCCACGACTTTCAGGAGCACACCCATGATTTCGAGAGTGCGGAGCGGTGGGAGCCTCCCCTTGACGGTCCTGGCCCTGGCGTTGGGGATCTGGGTCTTCTCCGGGACATCGGCCATGGCCCACGGTGGGGGCGGTGGCGGCGGCGGCGGGCACGGCGGCGGCGGTTTCGGTGGTGGCGGCCACATGGGCGGCTTCGGCGGCGGCCACATGGGCGGCTACGGCGGTCACATGGGCGGCTTCGGCGGATACCACCATGGTGGTCTTGGCTATAGGGGTCTTGGCTATGGTGGTTTCGGCTTCTTCCCGGGCTTCTATGGCTACGGCCTGGGCTTTGGCTACCCCTACTACGGCTACGGCGGCTACGGCCTGGGCTTTGGCTACCCCTACTACGGCTACGGCCTGGGCCTCGGCGGCTATGGCTTGGGCTACGGCCTGGGCTACGGGGGTTACGGCCTGGGTTACGGCGGCTACGGCTATGGCTATCCCGGCTATGGTTACGGGGGTTATGCCTATCCTTACTATGGTTATGGATATGGTTACCCATACTATGGGACCAGCTATCTCACGCCGGCGGGGGGCTATGGCTATTCCTCGGCCTATGTGGCGCCGACGGTGGTCAATCAAGGGCGCTACCTGGGGATCAACGAGGAGCCGGTGGCCGAGCCCGGGGGCAAGCGGGGCATCAAGGTGACGAACGTCTACCCCGGGACACCCGCGGAGAAGGCCGGCCTCCATGCTGGCGACGTGATCCACTCGATCAACGGCTACCTCACCGAAGAGCGGGGCAACCTGGCCTGGATCATCGCCAATGCGGCACCCCAGAACACCCTGAAGATGAACGTTCGGACCGTGCAGGATGGCAAGGACCACACGATCACGGCCCAAATTCCCTGAACGGAGAAGTCGTCGTCGGAGGACCGGCGATGCCGGTCCTGCGACGACCTACGAGCCGCTCCAGTCCATGACCAGGAACAGGACAGCCAGCACAATCAGGCTCAGGACAGCCAGGAGGCCGCTGGGCATGAACTTGCCGGTCTTGACCGCGTAGCGATACGCGAAGAGGATGAACAGGACGATCGAGAGCAGGAGTCCGAACGGGACCCCCCACCGGCTGTCGCCGATGGAGAGGCCCAGAGCCGTGAAGGCGGCGGCCGAGCTGAGCAAGCCGGCGATGAGCGAGGGCCGGCTGCCAGCCTTGAAATAGCCGATCAGCCCGCCGAGGGCCAGGAGCACGGCATAGATCCCCAACGTGATCTGTCCGACGATCGGGCTCATCTTGGTGGTGACCCCGCGAGAGCTGGACGGTTCGCCTTGGTGTAAGGTAGGACTGGCTTGCGGCCAAGTCAATGGTGCGAGCCTGTGGGCAGCCCAGCGAGATCCGTTGCGCTGCGCAGGGGTTGGGGCCGACGCCACGGTCTGCCCCAACCGGGAGAACCGGGGACTCGGAGGTTGCTTCCCATTCCATCAGGGGCCGGGCGGATTGACCGGCGGCGGGGGATTGGTGGCGCCGCCCAGGCCTGCGCCGCCTCCGGGCGCGGGAACGCCGCCTGGGGCCGGCTGGACGGGTACCACCGCGGGACCCGGTGCGGGAACGGCGGCCGGTCCGGGGCCCATGGGGACTGGACCCCCGGGCAAACCGGGCACCGGCGGCGCCGGGGTGACGTTCACATCCGTGGGCCGTCCGGCCCCGAGCTGGGCCCCCGACTCGGCGCCCATGGCCTGGGGAATCGCGCCGGGCGGCGGCGGCGGCTCGATCCCCATGGCCCGCATCCGCGCCCGTTGCGTCGCCGCCTGGGTGTTCGCCCAGGGGAAGTCGGGACCGGTCGGGAAGTACTGGACGTCGTCGTGCATATAGCGGCCCGAGGGCAACGTCATGCCCGCGTATTCCACCTGGCAGCCGACCGAGGGCAGCATCCCGCCCATGGCCAGCGCCGACCAGAACGCCACGCGCCGCCTCGTGGACCCTCGCGGCGATTCCTTGCGGGGCAACCCCATTGTCTCCACCCTCCTTGGCTTCATCGGCGGCCCCTCTAACCCATCCGTCGAGGGAGGTATAACCGCCGTCGGGGAGTCCATTCCTGGTCCCGCCCGCCCGACTCGGCTCGCCGATTCCGATCGATCCCGCAGGGGCCGGCCAGCGGGTCGCTTCGACCCCGTTCCGGTCCGGTCCGGTCCGCTGCGATCATCCTTCCGGCGCGGTCGTCGGGTGCTTGACTCGATTATGGAATCGGCCGAATCCCCGGCTGCGGCCCAATGATTCCGCGCATTTTGAAGAAAACGCCATTGCTCAGGCTGCGGACGGCTGGGATGGGGCGGCCGCGCCGGCCTGCGGACCTGACCCCATCGGCCGGACCGAGGTTCCCAGCCAAACCGCACCAGGACCCGCGCCGCGTTCCACTCGGAGGCCTCGAAAATCGTTTGCCGATGTCCCTCGTTCTTCCCCTTTTCTCGCGCGTGAGGGGTCTCATGCGACTGGACAAGTTGGCATCCCAGCGGTTCGGGTTGTCGCGCCGGGCGGCGCAGGAGGCCGTGCGGCGCGGGCAGGTGGACGTGGCCGGGCAGACGTGTTTCGAGCCGGGGCAGGTCGTCGCTCCCGACACGCCGCTGGAGTATCATCCCAGCCGGCCCAGGCCCGGGACCGCGGCCCGGCAGATCGCGGTCTTGTATCAGGATCGCTCCATCCTGATCGTGGATAAGCCCGCCGGACTGTTAACTCAGCCGACGCCGGCGCGCGAGCCGGATACGTTGCTGGAACGCGCCGGTCGCTATCTGGCCCGGACCCGGGGCCGAGCGCGCCCGTATGTCGGCATCGTGCACCGGCTGGATCGGGATACTTCAGGCGTGATCCTGCTGGTGTGTTCGCCCCAGGCGTTGCGACCGTTCCAGGCGTTGTTTCGCGCCCATGCCATCGAACGACGGTACCTGGCGGTCGTCGAAGGAGCGCTGCGGCCGGAGCGCGGGACGATCGAGCTCCCGCTGGTGGCCGATCGGGGCGACGGCCGTCGCGGCGTGGCCCCGACCGCCGGCCAGGGCGTACGCGCGGTCACTCACTACGAGGTGGTCGAACACTTTGGAGCCCTGGCGAGCCTGGTGGCCTGCCGGCTCGAGACGGGCCGGACCCACCAGATCCGCATCCATCTCGCCGCGGTGGGACACCCGGTTGTCAGCGATCCGGTCTACCGCCCGGCGAGCCGCCGGCCATTCCCCGCGCCCTTCTCGCGCCAGGCCTTGCATGCCGAGGCCCTGGGCTTCATCCATCCCATCACGGGGATCGGCCTGCGCGTCGAGGCTCCCGTGCCCGCGAACCTCGCCGACTGGATCGCGGCCGTGCGCGTTCGGTTCGGGCGATAGATAACCCGTCAGGGGCGATGGCCCGAAGCGGGAGCACAGGGCACGATCGATGGCGAGGTCGGATCAAGCTTGGTCGAGAATTCGCGGGTTTTCCCGCCGAGCCCGGGCTCCGGGGTGCTGATCGAGTAGCGTGCCACGATGATGGTCACGTTATCCTTGCCGCCGCCCTTGAGGGCGGCATCGAGCAGGGATTGGGCCGCGTCGCACGGCGCGGCGTGGTCGCCGAGGATCCGGGCGATTGTCGCGTCGTCGACCATCTCGGTGAGCCCATCGCTGCACAGCAGCAGGAGGTCGCCGTCGGCCAGGCGAAGCCAGCGGAGGTCCGCCTTGACCTTGCCGTGATGACCGCCGAGGAAGTTGGTCAAGGCGTTCCGTTTCACATGATGGCGGACCGCCTCCGGCGCGATGTAACCGGCATCGGCCATCGCCTGTGCCACGGTGTGGTCCTTGGTCAACTGCTGCAACGCGCCCCGGCGCGCGAGATAAGCCCGCGAGTCGCCCAGGTGGACGATGAAGAGGTCGACGCCCATGCTGTAGGCCACCGTCATCGTCGTGCCCATCCCCAGCAGCCGGCGGTCGGACTCGCTCTGCTCGGTGAGCGTCTTGTCGATCTCCTGAAGGTCGCGACTGATCTGGTCGAAAAACGAGCGCGCCTCGCGCTGGTTGACCCGGAAACCCCACTTCTCGGACCGCTGGAACAGCTTCAGGCTCGTGCTGATCGCTAGCCGGCTGGCGACTTCCCCGGCGGCCATTCCGCCCATGCCGTCGGCCACGATGAACAAGTAACCGTCGTCGCCGGTCTGTTCCGGCAGGTGGTCCCCGGGAAGGTTGGTCAGGAGGATCTCCTGCTTGCGACTGACGCGGGAGACCAGGAAATGGTCCTCGTTCCGAGACCGGACCTTCCCCGTGTGTGAGATCGCGCCAAAATCGGCGCGCACATTCGTGGTCGCCGGTTTCGGCTGACTGGTCTCCCGTGCCGACGGCGAGATCACGAATTCGTACTCGGACGTGGCGATCTCGAAGGGCTGGGACATCGTGACGGCCTCCCCGATGATGCAGCAAGGTGGGCGGCACAATGGCTAAAGAATACACCGAGTGTCAGGTCAAGGCCAGATCCTCCGAGACTGTGTGGGTCGTGCCCATCGCTGGGCGCGGGGTCGGAGCTGGGGCGCTCGTCGTCGTGGGACGCGGCATGTTATAGTGGATCGGGGCTTGCCGGCGACCAGGATCGCCGGGGGATGGGATGGGCGAGGGCCGCAGGGGCCTTCCGACCGAAGTGGTTTGGTGAAAAGGGCTTTGAGATGTGCGGTATCGCGGGTGCGATCGATCTGAACGGCCGGCGCGAGTTCCCGGTCTCCCGGCTGCTGGCGATGACCGGCGCGATCGCTCATCGCGGTCCGGATGACGAACAGATTCATGTCGAGCCGGGATTGGCGATGGGGGCGCGGCGGCTGTCGATCGTCGACCTGGCGGGAGGTCGGCAGCCGATCCGCAACGAGGATGGCTCGATCTGGGTGACGCAAAATGGCGAGCTGTTCGAATACCCTGAGCTCCAGGCCGAGCTGACGGCGCGGGGGCATCGGCTGGCGACGCGGTGCGACACCGAGCTGTGGGTCCATCTGTATGAGGACCGGGGCGAGGACGTCTTCGCCAAGGCGCGCGGCCAGTTCGCCGTCGCGCTCTGGGACCGGAAGAACCGGACGTTGATCCTCGGTCGCGACCGCGTGGGGATCTGCCCGCTGTATTATGCCCAGGCCGACGGCTGGCTCCTGTGGGGCTCGGAGATGAAGGCTCTGCTGGCGTCGGGCCTGGTGGCGTCGCGGCCCGACCCCAAGGGGATCGACCTGTTCTTCACCACCTTCTGTGGCGGCACGACGCGGACCTACTTCGAGGGGATCACCTCGATCCCGCCGGGCCATTACCTCCGTGTTGCGGATGGCCGGGTCGAGCGGAAGCAATACTGGGACCTGGGCTTCCCCGATGCGGGGCAGGAGCGGCGCCTGGACGACCCGACCCCGCTGATCGACGAGCTGGAAGCGCTGATGCGTCAGGCCGTCGAGCGGCGGCTCCGCGGGGATGTGCCGGTCGTCAGCTACATCAGCGGCGGACTCGATTCGACGGTCGTCCTGGGCCTGAGCTCGCGCCAGCGCGGTGCCGCCGTGCCGTCGTTCACGATCGGCCTGGATCGGGCCGGCCCGGACGAGCGGTCGCACGCGACCGAGTCGGCCCAGGCCCTCGGCTCGCGGCTGACGACCGTGACCATGAACCGCAGGGATCTCGTCGCGGCCTACCCCGAGCTGATCCGCGCCGCCGAAGGGCCGGTCATGGACACCTCCTGCGGCTGCCTGATGCAGCTGGCCCGTGCGGTGCACGCCCAGGGGTTCAAGGTCGTGCTGACCGGCGAGGGCGCCGACGAGGCCCTGGCCGGCTACGCCTGGTTCAAGGTCCAGCAGATCCGCCAGTGGTTCCAGCGCTGGTCGCTGGACTCCGTCAACGCGACGGTCCGCAACCTGGTCCTGGCCGCGATGGGGGGCAACCCGGCTCACGTCCCGCCGCGGTTCGGCATCCGGGGTGTGCGCACGGCCCAGCAGGACGTCTACGACCTCCTGGCCCAGGCCCGGTCATTCGTGTACTCGAGCGACCTCTGGGACCGCCTGGCCGGTCATTGGGCCTATGACGATCTGGATCTCACCCACGACCGCTTCACCCGCTGGCATCCGCTGAACCAGTCGCTGTACGTCGGTTACAAGGTGATGCTGCCCGGCCTGCTGCTGATGGCCAAGGGGGACCGGGTGGCGATGAACTCCTCGGTCGAGGCGCGGTACCCGATGCTGGACGAGGATGTGATCGCCTTTTGCGCCTCGATCGCCCCAGAGTACAAGCTGCGCGGCCGGACCGACAAGTGGCTGCTGCGCCAGGTGGCCGCGCGGACGCTCCCGCCCCGGATCGCCAACCGCCCCAAGACGATGTTCCGCGCCAGCCGGTCCGAGGCATTGCTCGATCGGGACCGCCCCCACTGGGTTGATCAGCTCCTGAGTCCCGAGTCGCTCCGCTCCACCGGCTGGTTCGATCCCGAGGGCGTGGCACGCGAGCGCGCAGCTCAGGTGCGATTGCCGCGGATCACCCCCAAGCGGATCATCATGGACCTGACCCTGACCAGCGTGGTGGCGACCCAGCTCTGGCACCACACGTTCCTCGGCGGCGGCCTCTGCGACCTGCCGGTCTGGACCCCGTCGCGGATGCGGGAACAGGAAGTCGCCAGCCTGGACCTCGGGGTTGCTGTGGCCCCGGCGCCACAGGCGGCCCCGGCGCGGTGAATCAGTCGGGTGAGCCCTCCTTGGGCCGCAGCCGGATCTCCAGCCGGCATCCCACCGCTTCCGCGAACTTCCGCAGCGTGGCGACCGATGGTGAATGTCGCTTGTCCCCACCTCCCGCTTCCAGGCGCGCGACAGCCAGGGTCTTGGTCCCCATCCTCCGCGCCACGTCCGCCTGGGTTAATCCGGCCCGGTGCCGCGCCGCCAGCAGTTCATCGAGCAGGGCAAATTCTTCCTCCAAGGCGTCGTACTCGGCCTTGACGTTTGGATCGCTGAGGATCTTCTTAACCATCTCGTCGTGCGTCATCATGCCTCTGCACCTCTTTCGCTCGCGTTCGGGCGATGTTCAGCTCCTTCTTCGGCGTCTTCTCGGACTTCTTGACGAAGACGTGGAGCATCATGATCCGCTGGATCGGCAGAGTGCAGACGAACATAACGCGCCAGAATGCCCGCCGGGAGTTCCATGATCTCCCGCTGGAGATCCTCACTGAAGTAGAGGATTTCCCATTCCATCCCCGGAGATTAACGAATCCGATAACTCCCTGTCGAGTCCAGCGAGCGCGGCGTGTAGCTGCCCGTCGGAGAGGATCATGCACGGGCTCCCTTCGCCACCAGGAACTTCTCAAACGGCATCCACATCCGATTCGCGCCGGAATCGGCCGCGGTGGGCAGCTCGACGAGGACCCGCCGGTTCCGCCGATCGATGTTGATGATCCCAACCGGGAGATAGGGAACGTCCCCCTCCCAGTTCACCTGGTGGGCAGGACGTAGATCTACTGCTCCCGCCCGAAGGCATCCACGATGGTGACCGTGATGTCCGCCCCCATCAATCCTTCGGAAACCTCGCACTGGACCTGGGGCTTGGAGATGGTCTCGGGCATCATCGTCTCCTCCCATTGGCCGCTTTCTCCGTCGGTCTGTACATTAAACCACCGGAAGCCTTGCGTCCAGGCCCGATTCTCGATTCTTGCTCCGGCGATCCACCGGACACGACTTCAACCGAGAGAGTCGACTGCGAGTGATCCACTGGCGGCCGTGGATTGATCAAGCCTTCGAGGAAGATTCCTCATAGAGCAGCCGTCGAGCCCGCCGGAGTGCATCCTCGACCGGGGTGAGATCGCCCTGGCTGACCACCTTGAGCAAGAGCCGATCGAAATCCACTTCCAGGTCGTCGAACGTGATTTTCCGGCGCCGGGTCTGGACCTGGCTCATCCCGTTGGCCTCATCGGCGGCCTGCTTGGGCGGTCTTCCACGCCGTTTGCCGGTGCGCGTGGAGCCGGCGGCCGCAGCCTTGGCGGTCCTGGTCTTCCGCCGGCGACGGCCGCTCAGGTTCCCCGCCAGCCCGCTCTCGGAGCGCACCTTGCTCACGAGGCTGGCGCTGATGGTGCCCTCCATGCCCGCGGCTTGCCAGGCCTCGACCACATCCTGGGCGTTGGCGTACGGGTTATCGAGGAGCAGCTCCTTGACGAACATCGCTTTGCCTTGGTTCCGGGTCGCTGTGGCTGGCATGGAGTCTCTCCTGTGTGAGGGAGTCATTCGGACCGCCACCAGTTAACCAGAAGGACAACGCAATTGAAATAGCCTGGCGAGTGTATCGATTGCGCAAGATGCACGATGCGGAAGTTCGCGCCCTTCCTGCGGGTCGAGCGCGCCGGGGCAAAGCATCGCTGTGGCCATTCTCCGTTTACAGAGCGCCCTTCGTCGGACGAGGCCGGTGCACAAAGTCCATCGTTTCGCCGTTCCGCGCGATCACTCACGGCGATCCCGCCACCACGGGCAAGACCACGACTGAAGGGTGGAGCGCGCTGTGATAAACAGTGTTCTCAGCCGGGACCCTGCGGCGGTACTCACCCAGCGGGTCGCCGGTGTTCGGGTTGACGTCGAACCGCGGATAATTGCTGCTCGAAACATCGACGCGGATGCGGTGTCCCCGCTTGAACACATTTGCGGTCGGATAGAGCGTGATCGTGATCGGTACGATCGCGCCGGGCTTCAGCGGCGGAGCCTGGTGATCCAGCCCTTCGCGGTAGCGCGTCCGCAGGATCGAGTCGCCGATGTTGAGGTCGAACCCCAGCGGGTAATCCGGATTGGGCGGGATCTCGTCGATCAGCTTGGCGGTGAAGTCGGTGTCGGGCGCGCTCGAGCCGACCCAGAGCTTGACCTCGACCGTACCGGTAACTTCGACGTTGGCCTCCAAGGGTCCGGTGCGGAAGACCAGCACGTCGCGGCGCTCCGACAGGGGCAGGCGGTTGCCGGCGGCGTGGGTGTCGTCGCGGGGCCGCTGATCGTAGCCGCCGTTGGTCATCAAACCCTGGTTCGACGAGATGTTGCCGCCGATCGTCGGCAC
>Ga0070738_10006383_pt1 | contig 12378 bp, 6 predicted proteins | sample Coa_R2_2_FD_66446 | JGI IMG/M metagenome (GOLD analysis project Ga0070738, IMG submission 66446) | Surface soil microbial communities from Centralia Pennsylvania, which are recovering from an underground coalmine fire - Coalmine... | ecosystem: Environmental > Terrestrial > Soil > Unclassified ... | reverse complement strand
CGATCACGAGGTCCAGGCCCTGGACCTCCAGCGTGCCGGCGCGCACCTGGAACAACACGGTCCAGTCGGCCGGCGAGCCCGGTGGCACCAGCGGTGCTCGAAAGCGGAGCCGGGGCCGGCGCGGGCCCGGCTCGGCACGAAGCTGGACCCGGCCCATCCCATCGAGCAGGACCGTCGGCAGCTCGAGGTCGGCCCCGGCCGCGATCCACAACGAGCCGCCCTGACGTCCCAGCCGCTTGACCCGGGAGAGGAATTGCTCGCTCCCGCGGATCAGGTCCTCACCCGCGACGCCGGTGACGGCCGGGACCGGTCCGGCGGCGGGGCTCGGCTTCGGGGCCGTCTTGGCCGGCTCAGGCCGCGCGGCAGGCTCGGCGGGCGGCAGCCCGGGGACCTCCGAGCCCGCCGCTGATTCCGTGTCGGTTGACGATCCGCTCGCCGCCGGCACCATGGGCGGCATCGAAGGAAGATCCATCGGATTGGTTTGAGACGGCGGGGACGAACCGCTGTCGACCGCTTGCGGTGCCGGCGGCGTGGCCGTCGCCACGGTGAGGTCCGGCGGGACGGGGCTCGGCTTGGGCAGGACGGCGGTCGCCAGCCCGCCCGGCGGCTCCGCCGCGCCGCGCCGCGCGGCCGCGGATGGTTCGACCAGCTCGGACATGGTCCGATTCACCGGCCGCGCATGGAGGAGAATCGAGCCGAACGGCCCGTGGCGGGCGCCCCGCTGCGCCGCCGCCAGACTGGGACTCAACAGGAAGACGCGCGTGGGATTCTCCCGCTCGAGCCTCAGCGCTTGCAACGGCTCCGCAGCCTCCCAGACCGGGCCCTCGACGACCCGGCTGCCGGACTCACGCAACTCGGTCGTATCGGCCCAGCTCGCGAAATCGCCGATGGTCGCCGCCGGCCCGTCCTTGCCGGCGGAGGCCAGGTAGACCCCAATCCGGGAGTACACGTTGGAGCGGCCCCGCCAGACCAGGTTCCGCGGGTCGTCGACGGCCAGCAGGGTCGCCGCTGCTCGACCGGCGGTGGCGATCACGCTGTCGTCGACCCAGACGCGGACCAGGCTGCCGTCGAAGCGGAAGACCGGACCGGCACCGGCCAGGATGCTGGAGTGCAGCAGCCGCAGCTCGCAGGGGATTGGGGATGCGGCGCGGCTGTTGTCGAACCAGATCGACGGCTGCGCCGGGCCCATGGTGCAGTCGCGGAGCACAACCTCAGCCGGGCCTTCGGCCAGCACGACCACCTGGCCGCCGTCGAAATGGCAGCTCTCGGCGACCAGAGCCGGGGGCCGCTCCCCGCCCGGGCTCCGCGCCAGAGTGCCGCGGATCGAAAGGGCTGCCAGGTCCCGGCCGGGGCGACCGTCGGAGGGATTGAGGCGGAACGAGCAGCCCCGGAGCGTCAGCTCGGTCCCCTCGATCCGGATCGCCGCGACGGGCTCCTCGGCCGCGACCGCATCGAGCTCGAACTCGAGGCCCTCTATGGTCACGTGTCCACCTGTGAACTGGAGCAGACACGACGGCGCTTCGTCCGGGAAGAGCGGCTCGCCGGCAAACCGGAGTCGAGGCCGGACGCCCGGCTCCGGCTTGATCGTCAGGTCGGCGTTGGTCAGCGACTTCGGCGCCCGGGCCGACCAGTTCCAACCGCCCAGCCGATAGGGACCGTCGTCGCTCAAGACGATGACCGACCGCCGCGGCGCCGTGGCCAGGACCGCCAGCAGGTCCTCATTCGAATTCACCGGGATCGTGCGGGGGTAGGCCGGCGCCGAGCTGATCGGGTCGGGGTCCAGTCGCCCCGACGCGGGCGATCGCTGGGCTTCCGCCGCGGCCGAACCCCCGGTCAGGTTCAATTCTTGAGGCAGCCGCGCCAGGGCCGCCGCCTCGGGCTGCGCCGCCGGCGTCGACGGCTTGCTGAACTCGCGCCCCCACCACACCAGTCCCGAGATCACCACCACGAAGCCCACCGCCGGGAGCAGCCAGACCAGGTGGTGTTCCCACGTCGGCCGATGGCCGCGGGCCATCCAGTACTCGAGCTCGGCCGGGGTTCGCTCCAAGCCCAAGGCCGCGGCCACGCCCAGCAGATCGCGGACCAGTTGCTCGGGACTCTGGTAGCGCCGGTCCCGGTCCTTGGCCATCAAGCGGGTGATCACCGCGGCCAGATCGGCAGGGACTTCCGGGTTCAGCGAGCGCAGATCCGGCGGCAGCTCTTCCTGATGCTGGATCAGCTTCTGGAGCACCGTTCCCCCCGGGAAGGGGGGCCGGCCGCTCAGCATGTGAAACAGCGTACAGCCGAGCGAGTACAGGTCGCTCCGCACGTCCACGTCCCGCGGGTCGCGCGCCTGCTCCGGACTGATGTAGTCAAACGTACCCAGGGTCATCCCACTCTGGGTCAGCCCGTGGTCGCTGCCCCGCTCGAAGCGCCGCGCCAGCCCCATGTCAACCAGCTTGGCACGGCCCTGGGGCATGAGGATGATGTTCGACGGCTTGATGTCGCGATGGACCACGCCTCGCTCGCAGGCGTGCACCAGGGCATGAGCGATCTGGAGCGCGATGTCGACCGCCTCGGCGATCTTCACGGGTCCCGAGGCTTCCACCCGCTGTCGGAGGGTCACCCCTTCGATGTACTCGAAGGCAATATAATGAAACGAGCCGTCCTGCCCGATACTGAAGACTCGGGCAATGTTCTCGTGATCGAGCCGGGCGGCCGAGCGGCCCTCCTGGTAGAACCGTTGGACGACCTCGGCGTCCGCGGCTTGATCGGGGGGAAGGAGCTTGAGGGCAACGTGCCGATCGAGCTGGGTGTCGAGGGCGCGGAAGACCGCACCCATGCCCCCCGCGCCGATGGCCTCCTCGAGGAGGAACGTGGCGATCACCGCGCCGGGGCGGGGCAGGGTGATCGGGGCGGGAGGGCCCGCGGCGCCCAGGCGTCGCTGCGCGGAGCTGCTGGACCCTCGGACCACCGTGAGGCCGGGGTCCGGCTCGCTGCCCCCGGCGCTCTCGACCGGCGGCGGCGCGGTGTCGACGCTGTCAGAAGCCTGCTCGGGTGGTCTGCGCGGATCGGGACTCAGCATCGACTCATGCTCAACAATTCGGGGCTCGTCCCCTGGCGATCCATCCTGACCAAGCGTTCAATGCGGAGACGTCGCCGAGATGATTCGAGACAGGCGAAGCGGCGTTCGGGAAAGGACCCAGGTCGGACGGGGGAAGCTGAGCGTGACTCAGCGCCATCCACGCGACGGCGGCCCCGTGACGGGTCCGGGATCGTCTCTCGGTGCATGCAAGTCTGTGGGTTTCTCTCACGACTATAGACAGACCGCACCGCACTGTCAACCGCATTTGTTGGTGCAATTCACGCAAGGTGAATCGTGGCAACACTCTCAGCAAAGGACCGTCCGAATCGGGCCTGGCCCAAGCGGCTGGCTCCGGCCGGGGGGGGGCCGGCATCGGCAAGACCGATTTAAGCCGGACTGTCCCTACAACCGATAGAGAAGCCGTGGCTACCGGGGCAGGCAGCCGGTGGGGTGTTTCGCGCGAGGGGTTCGCAGGTCGATCGCCTCGAGCCGCAGGAGGTAGCGTATGTGGGACCGCATTCGCAGGGGGCGCTGCCAGCCGAGACGGCCCGGAGAAGGAACAAGCTCCCGGGCCTCACGGCGCGCGACCCGGCACCTGCACTGGGAAACCCTGGAGGACCGCCAATTACTGACCGCCTCACTCCAGCCGATCTCCAACCTGACCGTCCCCGCTCAGCAGGGTTATACCGTGCCGCTCAACGGTAGCGGGACCACCGACGCCCAGACGTTCACCGTCACGTCCTCCAATCCCGAGATCGCCGCCTCCATCGCCTCGGGCCCGTTCTGGACCATCAACGTCCAGTACACCGACCCCACCAACTCCGCCAACGACTTCAGCGGTCCGCTGACCTTCCAGCTCTTCCAGAGCTTGACGCCCCACACGGTCAGTCAGATCCAGGAATTCACCAACGACGGCTACTATAACGGCAAGACGTTCACCCGGGTCGCCACCGGCTTCCCCGGCTCGACCGATTACGTGGTCCAGGGTGGGGCTCCCAATTCCAACGGCACCGGCAACAGCGGCCAGCCCGGCACGCCCTTCGCCAACGAGAACGTCCAGCAGTTGGCCTTCACCGGCACGGACCAGTTGGCCATGGCCAACGCGGGCGGCACCAACTCCAACGACACCCAGTTCTTCATCACCACCGGGTCGCCCAACTCGGAGCTGGGCTACAACTACACGATCTTCGGCCAGATGGTCGCGGGGCAGGCCACGCTGGCCAAGATGACCCAGATCCCGGTCACGACCAACCCCAACCTGGGCGGCGAGGATTCGCTGCCGGTCAACCCGCCCGTCATGAGCTCGGTGTCCCTGTCCTCCACCAATCCCAACGGCGTGCTCCTGCTGGATACCACCCAGGCCAAGCAAGGTGAGACGTCCACCATCACGGTGACGGCCACCGATCCGACCGACGGCACGCAGACCAGCCAGTCGTTCACGGTGACCGTCGGCGCCTATGCCGGCCCGAGCAGCCCGGCGATCAACTTCAAGCCGTTTGCCAACCCGGTCACGACGACGGTGGCGAGCACGGCCACCACGTCGATTACCCTCTCCGGCCAGAGCGGCTATCCCAGCTCAAGCACCCCAGGCACCCTGACCTACTCCTTGGTCTCCCAGCCCAGCCACGGCACGATCAGCAATTTCAACGCCTCGACTGGGACCCTCAGCTACACCCCCACTCCAGGGTTTCAAGGGACCGATACGTTCCAGTATCAGGTGACCGCCTCCGGCCCGCAGGCCACCCCCGCCACCACCATGAGCAACCCCGGGACCGTGACCATCACGGTCACACCGGCGCCGCCGGTCGGCACCGGGGCCGTGCGCGTCGTCGGGCCCGTGCTGATCGTGACCCCACTGCCCCGCCGCCATCCGGCCACCAACACGATCGACGTCATCCAGGTCCCCGGCCCGAGTGGCCCCAGCGCCCCCGTCCTCGAGGTGATCGTCAACGGCCAGGTCGACGTGAACCAGCCCTTGGTGTCGAGCATTGACCACATTATCGTCTTCGGCTCCAAGGTCAACGACAAGATCACCATCGACCCCAGCGTGACCATCCCAGCGACCCTCGATGGCGGTCACGGTGGCCGCAACGTGCTCAAGGGTGGAAGCAGTGAGACACGCGAGCATGGCTGGTTTGGATTCAACACACTGATCGGGGGTACTGGCCCGAATCAGCTCATCGGCCGAGCCGGCCATGTCCGGTTCAAGCCGTCGACCGCCACGACGCTGATCTTCGCGGGGGTGCCGCATCGCCGCACCGCCCTGCTCAATCCGGTACCGCCCAGCGGCACTTTCTACGAGTATAAGCACGGTCACTTGATCCCGGTTCCCATGAAGGACGTGGTGACGCCGCCGAGGGGGAACTCCTCCGCCTCTCCGGTGCTGGTCCGTCGGAAGAAGAAGTAAGCTGGGCCGGCCCGCGCGAGGCTGAGTTGTCCGCACACGGAGCCCGCGCGATCGGCCCGGTTTCGCCGGGTCGGGCCGCGTCGCGGGGATCCCCGGGCGAAGACACCCATGACTCCTCTTCCTATCGACGAAGCGATCCCGGCGATCCTCGAGGGCCTGGCGGGTCGATCGCTGGTCGTGGTGGCACCGCCTGGCTCGGGCAAGACCACGCGCGTGCCGGTGGCCCTGCTCGAGGCCGGTCTGCTCGCACTCGAGAACCCGACGGTGCTGGTCCTCCAGCCGCGCCGCATGGCCGCTCGAGCCGCGGCGGCGCGGGTCGCCGAGGAGCGGGGCTGGCGCCTGGGCACGGAGGTTGGCTACCAGGTCCGCTTCGAGCGCCGGTTCTCGCCCAGCACGCGACTCCGCTTCCTGACCGAAGGCATCCTCACCAGGCAGCTCCTGGCCGACCCCTTTCTCGAGTCGATCGGCGCCGTCGTGCTGGACGAGTTTCACGAGCGGAGCATCCACACCGACCTGGCCTTGGCCTTGCTCCGCGAGGTCCGGCAGGAAGTCCGACCCGACCTGGTCCTGCTGGTCATGTCGGCGACCCTGGATGCCCAGCCGGTCGTGCGGTTCCTGGGGGACTGTCCGATCGTGCGGGTCGAAGCGCGATCGCATCCGGTCGCCATCGAATACCGGCCGACCCCACGGCCGACCAGCGCCGAGGCGCTGGTCCCCATCATCCAGGACTGGCTCCACGACCCGACAGCGATGGGGCATCTCCTGGTGTTCCTGCCGGGACTGGCCGAGATCCGTCGGGTTCAGGGCCGGCTCGCGCCGCTGGCCAGCGAATCGGGCGCCGTGGTCATCCCGCTGCACGGCTCGCTGCCGTCGTCCGACCAGGACCGCGCCCTGCAACCCAGCGATCGCCGCAAGATCATCCTGAGCACGAACATCGCCGAGACCTCGCTGACGATCGACGGGGTGACCACGGTGATTGATAGCGGCCTGGCACGGGTCGTGGTGTCGGATCCCGGTCGGGGGATCGACCGCTGGAGCCTTGGGCGGATCAGTCGCGCCTCGGCCGATCAACGCGCGGGCCGAGCCGGGCGGACCGGTCCCGGCCGTTGCATCCGGCTCTGGTCCGTCCGGGACGAGCGGGGCGTCCCCGCCTTCGACCCACCCGAGATTCATCGGATCGACCTCAGCCAGACGGTGCTCGCCTTGCACTCGTGGGGGCAGAGCGACCCGACTCGATTCCGCTGGTACGAAGCCCCCGGGGCTGATCGACTGGCCGCCGCGGAGCGGCTGCTCGGGCTGCTGGGAGCGGTCGAGGGCGATCCGCCCCGAATCACGCCCCTGGGACGACGCATGCTCGATCTGCCAGTCCATCCCCGGCTGGCGCGGCTGATGCTTGCGGCCGCGGACGCCGGACAACTTCGCGACGGCGCGGCCGCCGCCGCCTTGCTCTCCGAGAAGGATCTTGTCGTCCGCCAGACTGCCAACCCGGCTTCCAAGCCGCTGCCGACGACGGACGCCAGTGCTCCCTCGGACGTCCTCGTCCGCCTCGACCGGCTGGCCGAGGCCGAGGCCGCGCGATTCTCCCCGTCCTTGAGATCTCGAGGCATCGACCCAGCCGCCGCGCGCCAGGTGGCGCTGCTGCGCGATCAATTACTCCGCAGGGTCGCGATGGCGGATCGGCCTGCCGGCCTCGCCGCGACCGACCGGGACGTCGGCCCCACCGAATCGATCCTGCTCTGGCTCTTGCTGGCCTACCCCGATCGTCCGGTGAAGCGACGCGGCGCGACCGGAACCGGCCTGATGGTCGGGGGCCGCGGTGTCCGGCTCGCGCCCGGATCCGTCATCCGCGACGCCGAGCTTTACCTGGCCCTGGACGCGCGCGAGGACAGCCGCGGCGGTCGGCGGGAGGTTCAGGTCAGCCTGGCCAGTGTCGTGCGGCTCCCCTGGCTGGAGCAACACGTCCCCCATCTCCTCCGCCGCGAGGCGTCGACGCACTACGACGAATCACGGCGACGGGTCATCAGCACGACCCGGCTGTGGTATCTCGATCTTTTGCTCCGCGAGGATGCGAATCCGACCGTCGATGCCGAGGCGGCGGGCCTCCTGCTCGCCGCCGCCTTGAGACCCCAGGCGGCGCGCTTCTTCCAGGACCAACCGCCGGTCGCGGCCTGGCTGGCGCGGATCGAGTTCCTCCGGCGGAGCCTGCCCGAGCTGAATTGGCCCGCCTTCGACGACCAGGAGCTCGCCGGCATCCTCGAGGAGGTCTGTCGCGGCCAGTCCTCCTGGGACGAAGTCCGCCCGGTCAACCTCGTGCCGTTCCTGCAAGCCCGGCTGGATCCGCGCCAGATGCGGGAGCTCGCCGAGAGTGCGCCCGAGTCCCTCACCCTCCCCACCGGTCGCCGGGTCCGCTTGAGCTACGAAGCCGGGCGCCCTCCCGTCCTGGCCGCCCGGATTCAGGAGCTGTTCGGCTGGACCGAAACCCCGCGCCTGGCCCGCGGCCGGGTCCCGGTCCTTCTCCACCTGCTCGGTCCCCACTCGCGGCCGGTGCAGATCACCGACGACCTCTTCAGCTTCTGGACCACTACCTACCACCAGGTTCGCAAGGACCTGCGGGGCCGATATCCCAAGCACGCCTGGCCGGAAGATCCGCTCAAACACCAACCCTCCAGCGGCAGCCGGCGGTAGGCCGTCCCAACCCGCGAACCGGCTGAACCCGGAACTCCGAACGTGCCAGGGACGGTGGATCGGGCACTTAGAACGCCACCCGCGGCGCCTGGCGTTCCTTCTCCACGTCGACCTCGAACAGCTTGGCCTCGGCGAAGTTGAAGGCATTGGCGACCAAGGAATTCGGGAACGTCTCCCGGGTGGTGTTGTAGACCATCACGACTTCGTTGTAGTTCTGCCGCGCGCTGGCAATCTGGTTCTCGGTCGATCGCAGCTCATCCTGTAGCGCCAGCATGTTCTGATTGGCCTTCAAGTCGGGGTAGGCCTCGGCCACAGCAAAGAGCCGCCCCAGGACTCCGGTCAACTGGGATTCGGCCGCGGCCAGCCCGGCCATCGCCGCGGGGTCGCCGGGATTGGCCGACGCCGCCCGGCCGGCCGTCACCGCGACGTTCCGCGCCTGGGTGACCGCCTCCAGGGTCTCCCGCTCATGGGCCATGTACCCCTTGGCCGTCTCGACCAGGTTCGGGATCAAGTCGTAGCGTCGCTTGAGTTGGACGTCGATCTGGCTGAACGCCGCCTTGTATCGATTGCGCAAAGCCACGAGACGGTTGTAGGTCCCGCCGACCCAAAGAGCCAGCAGACCCACGACCACGATCACCACCAAGATCCCCCAGCTCATCCAGTCCTCGCCTTTCGATCCAGAGTTCCCGCGCCTGGCGGATCCGCCACTCGCAGCGAACAGCCTCGTCAAGCCGGCGCTCGATCTTCGAGTTTCTCTGGCGCGAGATCAAGCCGGGAGTGGCCCTCTTCGGAATGCTTGGAGTTCCCCTGAGAACACGCCTTGAGTAGAATCGGCCGCCGTGGAGCAGGGAGGCTCGCGGATTGCTCAGGGTGGGAGGAAGGATCCCAGCCGTCATGCATGGTTGCCGGCGGATTGTCTGCGCCGTGACCTTCTTCTGCGCCGGAGTTTCGGGCTGCGCCACGATGCGGCGCGGGGCACCCAGTCCCGACCTTCGTCCCTGCACGGATGGCTACGCGTACACCAAGGATGGCTGGCGGTTGGGCGTTCGCCATTATCGGTCGACGCGACCGGACCCGGACAAGCTGCCGGTGATCCTCTGCCACGGCCTGGGCTTGAATGCCACCTTCTGGACGATCACGGATCAGCACCTCCCGGCCCAGTTGACCGCACGGGGCTACGACGTCTACGTCTTCGACATCCGCGGCTCGGGGGAGAATGCCCGGCTGGGCCGCCACGACCGGATCAACCGGCTGTTACGTCAGACGCCGTTGCGGGAACGAGGCGAGCGGGACTGGACCATCGACGACCTGGTCCGGTACGACGTACCGGCGATCCTCGATTATGTCCAGCGCGAGACCGGCCATGAGCAAGTGAACTGGGTCGGGCACAGCATGGGGGGGATGCTGGTCTTCCCCTACGTGGAATTGAATCAGCCGGCCGAGCGGATCGCCGCGTTCGTGGGGATGGGCAGCACGATCATCCTGGCGGAGACCCCGCAACGGGACATGCTCCTGGCCAACCGGGGCCTGCGCGCCTTGTCGGTCTTCGCCAGTCCGGGACGACTCGGCCGCCCCCTGACCTACTTCCGGATGCCCGGGATGGACCAGATCGATCGCTTCTATTACACGAGAGAGAACGTAGACCGGCTCACGGTCTCGCGCTTCTACGGCTACACGCTGGAGGACCCCGGTCCGGGCGCCTTCCGCCAGCTCGATCCCTACCTCCAGTACGGCCACATGCTCTCGGCCGATCGCTCGATCGACTATGCCGCCCGGTTGGGAGAGGTCACCACCCCGACCCTCCTGATTGCCGGTGACGGCGACATCATCTCGGACATCCCCTCGACCGAGCTGACCTTCGCGGCCCTGGGGAGCCCGGACAAGACCCTGCTCAAGTTCGGCAAGAAGCACGGTCACGTGGCCGATTACGGCCACTGCGACCTGGTCTGGAGCCGCCATGCGGCCCGGGAGGTCTTCCCCCCGCTGATCGACTGGCTGGACCGCCACCAGCCGACACGGTCGGTCCGCGTTCGGAGCACGGATCAGGTGCCGGACCCGGCGCGGGTCTCATCGTCGCCGCAGAAATGAATCGATACAGATCTGCGACCAGGTCTCGAACTCCGCCCGCAGGTTGGCGATGGTCTCCATCGCCAGGAACTGGGCCTCGGCCAGGCCCTCCTCGCGCGGCGCGACGGCGGGCTGTTCCAGCTCGAAGAGGTGAACGACGCCCAGGTGGACACGCCCCACGGGCGTGGCGTCATCGTTGATCAGCCCGACCTGTCGGATCCGCCCCGGACTGGCGAGGACCACCTCCTCGTCCAGCTCGCGCCTCATGGCGGCCTCATAGGCACCCCAGCTCTTGCCCCCGCCGGCGTCCTCCTCCGAGACGTGCCCCCCGACTCCCAGCGATCGGAGCCGGTGCAGGCGCGCCTCGCCCTGACTCCGTCCCCGCGTGTAACAGAACACCGTGTCCCCGGCTCGAAACACCACGTAGGGGATGATCTGCTTGAAGGCCGGGTCCTCCTCAACCTGCGATCGGGGACGGTACTCCATCAGCTCGGGGACCAGAAGCGCGCTCAGGTAGCGATCGGCCTCCGGGGTGAAACCCTGGAATCGACCGAGACGATCGAGCTCGGCACTGGGAACAACCAGGACGCGTTCCTCGTTCGTCACGACGGACTTTCCTGCCTTTGGTCAGCGGTTCCTCGGCTCCAGGGCCGGCGCCCTCTCTTCTCTCCATCGGTCGATTCGGCTCTGGTTCTTGGGTGATTACCCCGGCCGGAACGTAGGTCGGGCTTTAGCCTGACACGATCGGGATTTCTGTCAGGCTAAAGCCCGACCTACCTGTCGCCTGTCCGGCTAAAGCCCGACCCACGCGATCATCGCAGCGCGATCGGCCGCAGGGCGAAGCCGGCGGCGGCACCTTTGATCTTGTTGACCGTGGCGATGTAGCAGAACACGTAGGCCCGGGCCCGGCTGAGCCCTTCGAGGTAATGGAACTCGCCGAGATGGACGCCTTGCTCGACGAGCAGGTAGCGATGGACGGGGATGCCGGTGCCCGGGGAATCGGGGGCCGGATTGACCTCGTAGCCGCTGGTGTCCGAGCCGACCATGATGGCCCCCTGGTCCTCGACCAGCCACCGGGTCGCGGCGAGGTCGGGGCCGGCCGAGTCGTGCTCGGCGATCCGGGCGTGGTCGCTGCCGTCCTCGCCCCAGAACCGGCCCGTGCCGGTGCGGACCAGCACCACGTCGCCCGGCGCGAGGGTCACTTTCTCCCAGGCGAGCGTCTCCTGGAGGTCCTGAGCCGTGATGCGCGTGTGTCCAGGCAGGGCATCGACGTTCTTGTAACCAGCGACGTCCACGAGGACGCCGCGCGCGACGATGGGGGGGATGGTCGGCGCGTCGCACTTGCGGGGTCCCCAATCGCTCCCCCAGTCCGATTCCGTGAAGCCGTTGTACCAGTGAAAGTCCAGTCCGGCCGTGATGTGGGCCAGTCCGTCGATCTGGGTCGCCACGTTGTCGGAGATGAACAGGGCCGCGGAGTGCCAGTAGACGTGGTCGCGATTCTGCGCCGGGGGCGGCGCGTCGGGGTCCTGCATGCGGTGGACGCCATCCGGGCTGCGGAAGGTGATGATCTCGCCGGGGCTGTGGCCGGGCCATTTGAAACTGCGGCGGCTGTAGGTCATGCCCAGGTCGAAGACTTCGCCGCGGGTGGCCAGCGCCAGGGCCGCGGCCCGCGAGGAATTCGACAGCGCATTGAGCGCGCCCACCTCATCGTTCTTGCCCCAGATCCAGCCCCAGCCTTTGCCTTTCTGCCAGCCCCGGATCGGCTCGGCCTGGGCCGATGACGACCCGGCTCCCTCGGCCGGCGCCGCAACCGCCTCGAGCCCAGCCCGGGCGGCGCCCCGCTCGCCCATCGCGAGGACCAGTCCGGCACCCAGGAAACCCCCCAGGCCGAGAATCGCCAGCGTCCGCAGTGCATGCCCCGCGTTCATGACGTCTACCCTTGGAGATTGACCACATCGAAGCTCGAGCCCCAGGCGGGGCATTCTAGGGGTCGCGGGGCCCGGGTGCAACCGCGCGGCGGCCGGCGCGCCCAGACCCTTGGCTTGCTTGCAGCTCCGCGCGGAGAAACCGTAGAATGACCGGGTGTGAGACCTTGAGCCGCGTCGCAACCCGCAGGAGCAGGACCGCACGCCATGGCGGATGATTCATCGGAATC
>Ga0070738_10006382_pt1 | contig 12378 bp, 8 predicted proteins | sample Coa_R2_2_FD_66446 | JGI IMG/M metagenome (GOLD analysis project Ga0070738, IMG submission 66446) | Surface soil microbial communities from Centralia Pennsylvania, which are recovering from an underground coalmine fire - Coalmine... | ecosystem: Environmental > Terrestrial > Soil > Unclassified ... | reverse complement strand
CTCAAAGTTATCTCGCCTCGAAGCACGGGTTGATCGCTGACGAACCCAGCCACGCTCGCTTGAATGACGCCACCCAGCCGGGCTGTAATGCGCGCTTCGAGTTTCACCAACTCTCCGGGCTTTGCCGTGCCGGTAATTTTGGCGGCCCGAATTGCCGCCAGCTTGAGCCCGGCCAAAGGCGGAATAGCCGGATCAGATTGGGCCACGACACCTGCCAGTTGAGCGGCGGCTTCCACGAGGAGCACTCCCGGCATGATAGGTTCTGCGGGAAAATGGCCGCGCAGAAACGGCTCATCCCCTCTTACGAGATATTCGCCGGCGCCGGTTTTGCCTGGATCCAGCCTCACCAATCGGTCCACAAAACGAAATTCTTTCCCGTGCGGCAGCCGGAACAATGCTTCGCTCAAAAGCCGGTCCATACAAACTCAGGCCTATTTCTTCAATGGTTCTACTACTGTGTAATCCGGCGGAACCGGGGGTGAAAACATGTCCTGGCTCACGGGAGGATTGATCACTGCATTGGAGAAGTCATTCCGCATTGATGAGCCGTCGGCGAACTCGAGCTCAGTCGCGCGCAAGAGATAATCCTTGGAATCAAATTCGATTTTAATTTGCGGCATCATGCGGCGGGCGGCCGCTGATTTGGGCTGCAGCGTCAAGCGGACCCGTGAACCCTCTTGCTGCTGGTCGAGTATGTTGTACTGAGCACGCAGTTCCTCGGCGCTCCGAGGAAACCCTGCTTCCAGCAGCGCCAGCGCATCTTTCCATGGGCCCGCCGCATTGCCGGACAGGTTAAAGCGTTCGATCCGTTTGAGCCGCGGATAAATGACTTGCATCTGATCAGTGCCGCGGACTGCGATGGTTTGCGGCGGCGTTCCCAATTCCCAGCGAAACTTGTTGGGAGCCGCAAACCAGACGTGGCCGCTTGCCTTCAGCGGTTTGGTCAATGATTTCAAGCTCCGCGTTTGGACAAAATCGGCGGACCACGACTGGACATTGGTTTGCGCCTCGAGCCATGAGGGGACTTCCCGATTCAAATCGGCAGCCCAGGCGGTCTGTGTGGGGACAAGTCCCAGTGCAAGCAGAAACATCAGGCCAAATGGTTTCATAAGTGAATGGTTGGAAGTTCCAAGGCGCCCATCAATTGAGTTCAGCGTTGTTGCGTTCCAGGTGGCTTTGCATCGTCGCTCCAGACCGGCACAAAATGGTACCATTGGTCAATATACTGCCGTATGATGGGTTCGAAAGTCCGCATAATTTGGCCGGTGAGTTCCTGGCGAGCCGAGCGGTCTCGCAAAGCCGCGCGTGTATAGGGAACCGGTGGCAGCATATGCGCCGAATAAGCTCGGTTTTCCCATGGAATATAGACCGGCAGCAACGAGCAACCCGAAGCCCGGGCAAGTTCTGCGGCGGCAATCGAAGCGGCGAAAGGCTTTCCGAACAGGTTGACCGTGATGGCGCTCGGGGCCGGCGGACGATCAATGAGCAATGCCACAGCCGCACCGGCCTCCAGTCGTTGAATGATTTCCACGAACGCCAATGGGTCCTCTCCCACGACCAGCGTCTCGACATTCCAACGCGCTCTTGATTGCTGGCGAAGGCGGGTAAAATCACGGCCCGGTTCGGCTAAAGTCAGCACTTGGAGACGAACCCCTTTGCGGGTCATCAAGGGACCTCCAAATTCCCAGTTGCCGAGATGCGGCGTTAACAGGAGCACGCCGCGATTATGCTTTTGCGCCGCCTCAAAATGTTCCCAGCCGGTGGCATTTCCGAGCATTCCCTCGAGAGGCAACCCGGCTTCATAGCGCCACAGGTGGAGCACCTTCCGCGCGAAGTTGTGGAATAAGCGTTGGGTCGCCTCTTGCGCACGCCTGGGTTCGCCGTCAAATGCGGGCGCGAGGTTGTCGAATACGACCTTCCGCCTGTGTGAGGCGATCCGCAAATAAAGCGAGGCAAACCCTTGGCCGAAGGCGTTGGCCATGTTCGAAGGCAACACCCGAGCCAGGCCCAGACCCGCTCTCCAGAGGTCAGAGCGATAAAGGGACGATGGCGCTACGGGACTCACCTCGTCGCCGCCTCGGGGCAATGGCGTGTTTGGTCCCGGCCCCGATGGTTGCCCTCTCAGGCCCGACCACCAGGTTGGCAAGAGGAAGATCGCAATCAGCATGTTTGCGGCAACGCCAACAGCGCAGACCTGTCCCAGGCTGGCCATACCCGCGTTGCTGGACAGGCCCAGCGAGCCAAACCCGGCAATGGCGGTTCCACCGCATAAAAGCAAAGCCCTGCCGACCGATTGATAAGCGGCCCTCAGGTCACCGTGATGGCGCCTTAATGCCAGTTGCATGAAGATGCTGTAATCAACGCCAGTGCCCAGTATCAAAGGAATGGCCATCAAATTGAGCAGGTTCCACGACCAGCCTGCCAGGCGCATCACGCTTAGAAGGCAAACGCCGCTTAATCCGAGCACTGCCAGGCTCAAGGTTATTTCCGCCGGGTGTCGAAACGCCAGGAACAGGGAAAGGAGCACCAGAAACAACATTGGCAGGAGCACCTTCCACATGTTGGCTTTGACGCGCCCAAAGATGGAGCTGCCCAGCAGCTCCCAACCTGAAATCCAAACCCCTCGGCCCGGGATTGCGCCTTGGAGCTTGCTCGCGATCAGTTGCGGCTGGTTAGGGGCCCCGTTGGTTGGCGGAGTAAGCAGGCCCAAAACAAAATAGTTGGTGGGCGTGCGCGCCGTCACTTTTTCAAAAATCCATTCACTCATTGGATTGGTCGGCCAAAACACACCCGGCGTTTTAACCGCAGTCCGCCAGGTTTCCAGAATCCGATGGGTCAAGGCCATGGACTGCTCGGTGAAGCCGTTCGTTAAAGCGGCCTGCGTCAGTCCTGGTTCGAGAGAGCTCAGATCAGATGCGCCGACCCGGTTCGCATCCTGGTTTTCCGGACGTGGCCATAGTTGCGAAGGGACATTGAAAGAGTCGAGCAATCCTTCGGACACAGCGCTTTTGAGAACTGGCTGAGCCTGGTCGAGCCTGGCGGCAACCTGGCCGGGGTCGGCCCCGCTGAGGATAAGCCACATGGGATCGCGTTCCTGGTGCATGTGCGACTGGATTTGTTCAACGGCGCTGTAGGCGGGGCTGTGCCGGGGCCTCAGGGCGGCGGCGGTGGAATCGATTCGCGGCAAACCTCGCGAAAGGGCGGCAACCGTGATGAGTATCAGCAGGGCGGTCGTGGCGTAGACCACGGCGGTTCGGATTCGCCTGTTTGGCCTGACCCCTCGAATCGATACGGGCGCTGCCTGAACCGGGGTCGAGGGGCTCGACGTTACCGCATTGCGTCCTGGAAACAACGGCGGGAGAAATTCGAAAATCATTATGATTGCAGCCAGCGCCACCCCGAGCCCCACCAATGTTCCGAGTTGGCCCAGGCCCGGCAGCCCGCCAAAGTTGAGGACCAGAAATGCGGAAATAGTCGTGACTGCCGCCCAGAAGATACTTGGCGCGATTGCGTGGCGGATCTGGGGAATTGATAACTGCGGCTGAGCCAGCGCTTCCTGGTAATGAACGACGGCGTAATCGACCGCCAGCCCAAGCAGGATCCCAGCGAAGCCCATGCTCACCACGTTGATGGTGCCAAAAAATAATCCGCCCAACGCCAAAGTGCTGCCCAAAATCAGCGTCAGCAGGGTCAGCAGCCACAGCATCGGTTTTATTCTTCGGTGAGCGAGCCAAAACAGGACCGCAATAATAACCGCCGTTCCTCCAATGCTCTTGGTCATGTCCTGCTGCATTCCCGCTGCAATCTCGGCGACAAATGCGGGCCGGCCAGTGAACCCCAATCTGACGGCATTGGCCGCTCCAGTTGCCCCCACCGCGGCGCCAGAGATGCTCTTGATTTGCTTCAGCCACCGGGCGCAATCCTGGTACGTGCGCAGTTCCGGACGCGCTTTCACAAAAATGACCCGGAACGTGCCGTCACCTGAGCCGAACAATTCCTGGCCCTGCCCAAAAGACGGCGCGGCCCCGGCGGTGCTCTCCGGCAGGCGCGTTAATCCGAATGGGTCATAGCTCAACCGGCCGATCTCCTGTGGCGACATGGATGTGGCCAACTCTTCCCGTGAAGCAACCGCAACCTCGGACAGATGACCGGGACCGAGGCGGTTGGTCAGAGCTCGAAATTCATCAGGCGGTTGGTTTAACCACAAGAAGGCAATCAGTTCGGCTGCCTGGTCCGGATGTTCCAGCCATGGCGGTTCCCACGTAACCGAATCGACGAGGTTCGTCGAAGCGCGCAAGCTCTCCGCAATGGCGCGCGCCGTGGACTCCGTGGCTTCCGTATCGGGCCCTTGCAAGGTGATGATCAACTCGCGGGCGTTTGCAAAATGTTCCTGGTAAAGCTTCAGCCCTTCCACTGCGGGGAGGCTGGTGGGCAGGAGGTCAAAAACCTCAACATCAAATCGAAACCGAGCCAGGCCAATCAGCACAGGAACGAGCAACAAGAGCCACCACCAGCGGCCTGGATGTCGCAGCGCAGGCGCACCTTGCACCTGCGGTTCCGGAGGCGCCGGACTCATTGGGCAAAGAACCCTTCAATTTTTTCGCCGGTGGAATGATTCTCGAGGCTCCAGTTGTTGCTTGAATTGGTCCAGGTCCAATGCTTCGGAAGTTGTTTGCCCTCCAGCGCGCGGGCCAGGTACAGCCATAGGAGGCGCCGCGGCGGCAACCCGGGACCGGAGTAGTGCCTGTTTTCCGGGGGAAAGTCCGCCTGCCATTGGTTTGCAGTAGTCTGCCCAATGACCAGTGGGAATGGAGATTTACTGAACTGCACGAATGACTTTCCTTCCGGTCCAACCGCCACCACGACCTCACCGGCGACGCTGTGCCCATTGCCGGGCAGGGTCCAAACCGCCTGGCCCTGTCGAATTGTCCAGCCTGGTTCATCCAGGTTGACCGGGGGCAGACGGTGCGGGAGCGTCAAACATCCACAGCAACTTAGAAGGACGAGCAGGGCAGGGCAGGCGTAACGGGATCGAGAAAACCAGGGCCCAGCCTTCGGCAAAAAAATTTTGAACACGATTTCGATAAACTAATCCAAAGATTCCGATAGTGATTGAAAGATTGTAGAAGAATGCGGTGACAAAGACAATGGGCTCAAAATCCAGTTTACAACTTCAGTAAAACTGGTTACTCAGACTGTTCGTTTCGTCTCCGGAACGAACTACTTGTTATGATAAAGGTTCAAAACTTGGTAAAGTTCTTCGGCACAAAGCGCGCCGTCGACGGCCTTTCGTTTTCCGTGGAACGGGGCGAAGTGCTGGGTTTTCTTGGCCCGAATGGAGCGGGCAAATCCACCACGATGCGGATGATTACGGGCTTTATCCCGCCGTCGGCCGGCAGCATCAGCGTTGGAGGCTTTGACGTGGTGGACCAGGCGATCGAAGCGAGGCGGCTCATTGGGTACCTGCCTGAGAACGCGCCGGCGTACACGGACATGACCGTGGAAGGATTTTTGAATTTTGCGGCGGAGATTCGCGGGTTGCGCGGGGACTCCAAACGCAGCGCGGTCAATCGCGTTGTCGACATGTGTTTTCTGCAGGCGGTCCGGCATCAGAGCGTCGAGACTTTGTCGAAGGGTTACCGTCACCGCACCTGTTTTGCTCAGTCCATCATACACGATCCGGACGTGCTGGTGCTGGATGAACCGACCGATGGGCTGGATCCCAATCAAAAACACGAAGTGCGAGGGCTTATCCGAAGGATGGGCGAGAAGAAAGCAATTATCTTTTCGACGCACATCCTGGAAGAAGTTGACGCGGTTTGCTCGCGCGCCATCATCATCGACCGCGGCCGGATTGTCGCCAACGGCACCCCGCAACAGCTACGGCAAAAGTCGGATTGGGCCGGTGCGGTGACGCTGCGAGTCAGCGGCATCAATGGTTCGGCCCTCAATCAGAAACTTTCGCAATTGCCCGTCGTAAAGGGGACGACAGTGCTGAGCGAGGATGCCACGAGCGTAACGGTTCGGGTATTCCCTAAATCCAATGTGAACGGCGCGCTGGCCGCCAACATCGCGGACGCCGCTCAAGGCTGGCGCATCGAGGAATTGCACACCGAGGAAGGACGCCTTGACGAGGTCTTCCGCAACATCACGATGCCGGATACCGCCGGCACTTCCCAGGAAAAGAAATGAACGCCTTGGCCAATATCAAAACCATCACCAAGCGCGAACTGGCGGCTTATTTCACGTCACCGCTCGCGTACGTTTTCATCGTCATCTTTCTGCTGCTGTGCGGCTTTTTTACTTTCATGGTCGGAGGCTTTTTTGAACGCGGCGAAGCTTCCCTGGTCCGGCCATTTTTTGACTGGCACCCGTGGTTCTACCTGTTTCTTGTGCCGGCTGTCGGGATGCGGTTGTGGGCCGAAGAACGAAGAGTTGGGACCATCGAATTGCTTCTGACCATGCCGATCACCACCTGGCAGGCCATCGTCGGCAAATTCCTTGCCTCATGGCTCTTCCTGGGACTGGCCCTGGTGCTGACTTTTCCGGTGGTTATCACCGTGAATTATCTCGGCAGCCCCGATAACGGCGTCATCTTCACCGGGTACGTCGGCAGTTGGTTGATGGCGGGGGCGTACCTGGCAATCAGCTGTATCACCTCGGCCATGACCCGCAACCAGGTGGTCAGCTTTATCATTTCAGTGGTCATTTGTTTGTTCTTTATCCTGGCAGGTTTCCCGCCAATTATCCGGCTGCTGGAAGGCTGGGCCAGCAACGGGTTGGTCGACACAATCGCTTCTTTCAGCGTGATTACCCACTTCGACGGGTTCCAAAAAGGCGTGCTCGATTCGCGCGACGTTCTGTTCTTCCTGTCGCTGATCGGCTTCTCGCTTTTTTCGACCAGCGTCATTTTGCGCGGCCATCGTGCAGGCTAAATCTTAAATCTTTTGGAAATGAGAAAGAAAACGGTAGAGACAATTTTGTATTCGACGGGCGGCGTTGTGGCCATGGCCGTTATTTTGATCGGCTTCAATGTCCTGGCCGGCGTTTTCAAGCAACGCGTCGATCTGACCAAAGAAAAGGCGTTTACCCTGTCCCAGGGCACGCGCGCCATTCTGAACAAGCTCGATACGCCAATTAAGATTCGGTTTTACTGCTCCCAATCCGATCCTTCGGCGGACACACTTTTCCTGCGCACCTACGCCAAGCACGTCGAGGATCTGCTGGCCGAGTACAAGCAGGTTTCTCATGGCAAGCTGACCATTGAGAAATACGATCCGCAGCCGGATTCGGACGCTGAAGACTCGGCGCGCCTGGACGGTGTCGAAGGCCAGATGCTGCGCAACGGCGAAAAGTTTTACCTGGGCCTTGCCGTCGTTCAGTTGGATCAGAAAGAATCCATTCCGTTCCTGGATCCAAGTCGCGAGCGCCTGCTGGAATACGACCTGTCCCGCGCCATCACCCGCGTGGGCGCTGCGGACAAGCCGGTCGTTGGCGTCATGAGCCCGCTTCCGGTTTTTGGGATGCCCTCCAATCCGATGATGATGCGCATGGGTCAACAGGGCCAGCAACCCTGGGTCATCATCAACGAGCTTAAAAATGATTTCAATGTGCAGCGCGTGGCGATGGACGTGGACAAGATTGACGAGAACATCAAGCTGATGTTGGTCATTCATCCCCGGGAAATCAGCGACAAAGCCCAGTTCGCGCTGGACCAGTTTCTTATGCGCGGCGGCAAGCTGATCGCGTTCCTGGATCCGCTGCCGATGATGGACACAAAAGAACAAAACGAAATGCTCGGGAACATGCCCAACTCCGGTTCTTCACTCGACAAGCTTCTTAAAGCCTGGGGGTTGTCCTTCGACACCTCAAAAGTCGTCGCCGACATGAATTACAAGATGCAATTGGCCGGCCGCAACGGCCAACCTCAGGACGCTCCCGCGGTCATGGCCGTAACCGGCGCCGGCCTCAACCCGGACGATATTGTGACCAGCCAGATCGATAATGTCTGGCTGCCATACGCAGGCGCTTTTACTGGCACTCCCGTTTCGGGCCTGAAAGAAACGGTGCTTCTCAAGAGCACAAAGGATTCACAGCTGGTCGACGGTTTCATGGCGCATCTTTCAGGAGAAAACGTCATGAAAGAGTTCAAACCTTCAGGGACCGAGTATGCGCTGGCCGTGCGCCTGACGGGCAAGTTCAAAACGGCTTTTCCGAACGGCCCGCCGGACGAGAAGAAAGAAGATGATAAAAAGGATACGGATAAAAAAGACGGCGATAAGAAGCCCGAAGAGAAAAAGCCCCAGGATTTTCTCAAGGAAACTGCCCAGGACAACACGGTGATCCTCGTAGGGGATGCAGATATGCTTTATGACCGCGTGGCCCTGCAGCCAATCAACACCTTGTTTGGCACCGCGTACAGCCCCGCGAATGGAAACTTGAGTTTCTGCCAAAATGCAGTGGAACAACTGACCGGTGACAGCAACCTGATCCAGGTCCGCAGCCGCGCAACGGTTGCCCGGCCGTTTACCCGCGTTAAAGCCATGGAAGCCGCCGCCAACGAGAAGTTTCAAAGCGAAATCAAGCGCCTGGAAGACGGCGCCGCCGATGCGCAGAGGAAAATCAACGAACTGCAGCAGCAAAAGAAAGACAAGGACCAACGATTTATTTTGTCGCCTGAACAAAGCGCCGAGTTGGCAAACCTGCGCAAACAAGAAGTCGAAACGCGCAAACACCTCAAGCAGGTTCAAAAGGATCTGCGCAAAGAAGTCGTCTCGCTGCAAAATACGGTCAAGTGGGTGAACATCCTGGCAGTCCCGATCGCCGTCATGGCCTCGGGTATTGTCATCGCTTTCGTTAAACGTCGAAAAACTTCCGCGAAATGAATCGGAACCAATTCTCTCTGTTGTTGTTTTTGGTGGTCGTCGTGGGCCTGGGCGGCCTTTTGGTCTACAACAAGCAAAATGACGCCGGCAAATCCGGCAACGCGGCCCTCGGAAAAAAACTGCTCCCGAACTTCCCCGTCAACGACATCTCGCATATCGCGATAAGCCAGGGAACCAACAAACTTGACCTGGCGAAAAAGGACGGGACCTGGCGGGTCCGTGAGCGCAATGACTACCCCGCCAATTACAATCAAATCAGTGAGTTTCTTCTGAAGGCCGCGGATCTGAAAATTGTTCAAACTGAGCAGGTGGGCCCCTCGCAGCTGGGACGCCTTGAACTCTTGCCGGGGCAGGGGACCAACGCGGCCCTTCAAGTCGATTTCAAAGATCAGAATGACAAACAACTCCAGACCCTTCTGTTGGGCAAAAAGCACATGCAGAAATCAAGGACCCCCTCGCCTTACGGCGACCTGGGAGACAACGGTTGGCCCGATGGGCGGTATGTGCAGGTTGGGGGAAAGTCAGGCGAGGTGGATGTGATCTCCGATGCATTGGCCAACGTGGAACCCAAAGCGGATCAGTGGCTCGACAAGGATTTCTTCAAAGTGGATAAAGTTCGGACCATCGCCGTCCAATTCCCGGAGCAGACCAATTCCTGGAAACTGACCAGGGAAACCGAAACGGGGGAATGGAAGCTGGCGGATGCCAGGCCCACTGAACAACTGGACTCGAGCAAGACTTCCAGCGTTTCCAATCCGCTGAGTTCTCCTTCCTTCAACGACGTGGACACCACCTCGAAGCCCGAACAACTGGGCCTGGACAAACCGACCCTCGTGAGCCTCGACACGTTCGATAATTTTACTTACAACCTGAAAGTGGGCCAGAAAACCAATGATAATTTCCCGCTTCTTGTGAGTGTGGCGGCGCAGTTGCCAAAAGAACGCACTCCGGGCAAAGACGAAAAAGCGGAGGACAAGGACAAGCTCGACAAACAGTTCAAGGAACAGCAGAAGAAACTGCAGGATAAGCTCGCCCAGGAACAGGCTTTCCAGAATTGGACTTACCTGGTCTCAAGCTGGACACTGGAACCACTCCTCAAAACCCGGACCCAATTGCTCGTCGAAAAGAAAGAAGAACCGAAGAAGGACGAGACCAAAAAGGACGAGAAACCGGCCACCGCGACCAGCGAGGCGCCGAAAAGCTCCGAAGCGGAATCTGACGCCGCACAGTGAGTTGCGGAAAAGGGCTTTGCGGAGCCCATGCGCCCTGGAATGGTTCCACTCCTCTCTTGAATTCCCCTGTCTTCAAGAACTGACGAGGTCGCGCGCTGAAGCAGGGTTGTTCAAAGCGCTCTCCAAAGGCGGCCTGCGTGTCACTCTGGCGCGATTGCGGCAGGTGTTGCATGTCAATAACAGTGTCACGCGGCTTCCGAGGTGCGTCATCAGGATCGAGATCTCGCGACAGCAGACGGGGCAAATAGCCGGAAGAGGCCCAAAGAAATCGTCAAAAAGATTCTGTCGTTCCGCGTTTGTCCATGATCGAATTTCCGTCTCCATGAAAAGAATATTTTCCCGGGAACTGGAATCGAAAATGGGTTGCTTCCCTGCTTTGGATTAAGAAAGCGTTAAGGGCTTTGTGTCGGAATCCACCCAGGCGAGAGGTTTTTCCCCAGTCTATTTGGCGCCCACGCTCAAATGATGTTTCTCGAGAATGGCCCCCTCGGCGAACGAAAGTTGCGCCAGGATTTTATTGTAGTCGGCCACTGCCTGAATTTCGGCCTGCCGTGCCGCGGTGAGCGTTTCCTGCAGTTGCAAAACAAAGAAAGCGGTCGTGAGCCCATTTTGAAGTTTTTTGACTTCAGCAGCTAACGCGGATTCGGCAAATGCGCGGGCTTTCCGGGTGAAGGTGACCTGGGCGAAACGGGATTGGGCGCGATTTACAAAGTCAGCGATTTGCAATAACACATCCTGCTCAGCTTTTTGCAGTTCCAGTTGGGCGATCTGCCGGGACGCCTTGCTGGCCCGATAAAGCCCGCGTTCGCTTACATTGCTCAGAGGCAAACTCAAAACGACTCCGTACGAATACTCCTGGTTGACGAAGTTCGCCACGTTATTAATGGACCTGCCCGGCGTATCACCCACCCCGAGGCCACCGTAAGCTCCGACCAAGTCGAGGCTCGGAAACAGCTGGTTCTTTCGAAACCGCACCTCGACATCGCCTTTCTCGACCGCAAGCCGTGCCTGGATCAGATCCGGTCGATCCCGCATAGCCCGCTGAAAACTCTCAGACCGATTCAGGTCCTGTTCCAGCGCAAGAAGCGCATCCGTAGGGAGCAATTCCACGTCGACCAGCGATTGAAAATCATCGGTCACTAGCGACTTGAGCGCGTTCTGTTGCGCGACATAAAACTCGCGCGCTGATGTCAGCGCCGCCAATGTGTTTTCCAGTTGCGTCTCGGCCTGCTCCGCGTCTAGCGGCGGGAGATCGCCGACTTGCACTCGCCGGCGCGTTTCGGCCACAAGTTGCTGGCGCAACTCGAGCGCTTTTTCCTGTACCCGGACGCTTTCCCGGGCGGTGACCAGGTCATCATAGCCAAGTTCAACCGCCAGCAACGTTTTCATAATCTGAAAACGAAGGCCTTGCTCGGAGATTTTGAGATCCCTGCGCCGCAGCAGGATCAGTTCACGGTCCGCGTCGATCCAGGCATTTCTCAACAGATGCTGGGTGAGATCGATGCGTCCTTCCGAAAAGTAATTGTTCGTGTTGCGAATCGGTGCGCCGGGCTCAAGCCCGAGGACTGTGCGGACATTGTCCTCGCGCGTGTACGCCGTGACTCCGTAGCTGAGGCCAATCGGCAGTTTGCCGCTGATCCCCGGTTCCAGCGTGTCGTTCTGCATCTGATACGGCAAATCGTAACCGTTTTTCTTGGGGTCGAGGTCAGCCGGCTGGCTGACATAATCATGCTGCGCCCGGAACGAGACGTTCGGCACATAAACGCCATACGACGCGCTCAAATCGTATCCGGCGATATCCCTGGTGAGGTGCTCGATTTTGAGGTTCAGATTCCGGGCCAGCGCCAGGTCGAAACTCTCCCGCAAGGAAAGCGGGCGCTTGCTCGAGAAGAGGTTTGAAGATTGCCCGGCAGTCAGAAAGGGAGCCCCGATCGCCAGGGCTGCCCACAGCAGAGCGCCCATCGAGCTCGATGATATTTTTTGGTGCACGAGGGTCAAACGCAAATCCGGCCTGGCGTCGCGCTGAACTGCGGGCGCAGGCAGCCGTGTCGCGCCATCATATCTCCGCCTCGTCCTCGTGAAGGTAAACCGAGACGTTTTGCAATCCCTCCATTTTAGCCAATTCAGCTTGGAGTTCGTTGGAACGCGCGGTATCGCGCAGGAGCAACCGGTAGCTCAGGTCGGTGCCGTCGGTGGTCGAGCGTCGTTCGCTGGCAAGGTTCAGGCGGGTGGAATGTCGTTTGAGGATGTTCTTGACGATT
>Ga0070738_10006378_pt1 | contig 12383 bp, 10 predicted proteins | sample Coa_R2_2_FD_66446 | JGI IMG/M metagenome (GOLD analysis project Ga0070738, IMG submission 66446) | Surface soil microbial communities from Centralia Pennsylvania, which are recovering from an underground coalmine fire - Coalmine... | ecosystem: Environmental > Terrestrial > Soil > Unclassified ... | reverse complement strand
ACCGGTGTGAGCCTGGTGAAGGTGTACTTCCAACCGGGAACAAATCCAGATGCTGCGGTAAGTACAATCTCAAATCTGGCTATGGCGCAACTGCGGCGCCTTCCACCGGGGACGTTGCCCCCAGTCGTGCTCAAGATGGACGCGTCGAGTTTGCCGGTCTGCCTGATCACGCTCAAAGGCCAAGGCCTGAACGAAACGGAACTACACGACCTGGGACAGTTCACCGTCCGTAACCAGATCGCGAACGTACCCGGCGCATCGGTACCGCAGCCGTTCGGTGGCAAGTATCGACAGATCCAGGTTTACGTGGATCCGGTGAAGCTGGAAGCTCACCAGCTCAGCCTGATGGATGTTGTTCGCACAGTCAATCAGGCAAATGCCATTCTTCCCGCTGGTGACGTGAAGATTGGTCCCAAAGACTTCAACATCTACACCAATAGCCAGATTCCCAACACGCAGCAGATCGACCATCTTCCGCTGAAAGCTGAAGGCAATGGCGAGGTGATGGTGGCTGATGTGGGATATGCAAAAGACGCGAGCGCGATTCAGACCAACATCGTGCGCGTGGACGGGCAGAAGTCGGTGTACCTGCCGATTCTGAAGCAGGGTGGCGACTCGAATACGATCGCGGTGGTGAACGGCATCAAGGAAGCGATCCAACACTTGCTCGACGTCCCCAAAACGCTAAGGACAAAGGTGGTGTTCGATCAGTCCGTGTTCGTGAAAACGGCGATCAAGAACCTGGGGAACGAAGGCGGCATCGGCCTGGTACTGACTGCGCTGATGATTCTGATTTTCCTGGGTAGCGCGCGCGCGACCTTCGCCGTGATGTTGTCGATTCCGCTCTCAGCACTGGCCGCATTTCTTTGCATTAATGCAACAGGCGGAACGATCAATACGATGGTGCTGGGTGGACTGGCGCTGGCGTTTTCACGTCTGATCGATAACTCGGTAGTGGTGCTGGAGAACATCTTCCGCCACCTGGAGTTAGGCGAAGACCCAGTAGTCGCCGCAGAAGTCGGCGGAAAGGAAGTCGCTCTGCCGGTGCTGGCTGCAACGTTCACGACGGCAATCGTGTTCTTCCCTGTCGTGTTCCTGTACGGCGTCAGCCGCTTCCTTTTCACGGCGCTGGCAGCGGCGGTGGTTTTCTCCCTGTTTGCGTCATACCTGGTCGCCATGACAGTGGTCCCGCTCTTTTGTGCACGCTTCATCCACAAGGTGGAAGCGGATGAGGAAGAAGGCCATGACAAGCGGCTCTCGTTCTTTGGGCGATTTGTGCACGAATTCAACCGTCGCTACGAGCAGATGCTCGGCAAGTACGACATCGCTGTACGCAAGTCGCTTCTGCGTCCGGCGGCAACAGTGATTGGCTGCATGGGCATTTTTGTTTTCAGCCTTGGTCTGTATCCACTGCTGGGTCTTTCATTCTTCCCACGCACGGACCCCGGTCAGTTCGTGATCAATGTGAAAGCTCCGACCGGCACGCGGATTGAATTGACGGATCAATACATCAAACGAGTGGAAGACGATATTCGTGAGGTTGTACCCCCGAGCGATCTGGGCATGATCGTGTCGAATATCGGCATTACGCCTGATTTCTCTGCCATCTACACGCCCAACTCCGGACAGCACACCGCGTTCGTACAGGTGAGCTTGAAGGAAGGAAACAAGGTCGGCAGCTATGGATACATGCGCAAGGTTCGCCAGAAATTGGCAGATGATTTGCCAGAACTGAGTACATATTTTCAGGCAGGCGGTCTCGTCGATTCCGTCGTGAACATGGGATTGCCGGCACCCATCGACATTCAGGTGGGGGGGAACGATATGCACGCCGCATATCAGACCGCTTCATCAATTGCAGAAAAAGTACGCGCGCTGAAAGGTGTCAGCGACGTACTGATTCCTCAAGACCTGGACTATCCAGGCATTGAACTGAACGTTAACCGCGAAATGGCGGCACGTCTGGGACTAAGTTCCCAGGAAGTAGTCGATAACGTGATTACGGCACTCACGTCAAATGGCATGATCGCCCCCAGTTACTGGGTGGATCCGAAGAACGGCAACAACTACCTGCTGACGGTTCAGTATCCGGAAACGCAGGTGAACTCGATTACAGACTTGAAGGAAATTCCACTTCGATCCAACAGTAATGTCAACACGGCCGCATTGGAAGCCGTATCCAGCGTAACGCCGATCAACACGCCAACGGAGGTGGATCACTATCAACTGCGGCGCGTGATCGACGTTTACGTAGCGCCTTCGGGACAGGATCTCGGCGGTCTTGCGAGCAAGGTGGACAAAATCGTAAAGCAAACCAAGCTGCCGGAGAACGTAACCGTGGACCTGCGCGGATCGGTGCTCGGCATGCGGCAGTCGTTCAAGAGCTTCGGCATCGGGCTGATCCTGTCGATCATTCTGGTGTACCTGATCCTGATGGCGCAGTTCGCATCCTTTATCGATCCGTTCATCATTCTGTTGGCAGTACCGCCCGGGATCACCGGCGTGCTCATCATCCTCTGGATTACGCACACGACATTGAATGTCATGTCGCTGATGGGCGTGATCATGATGACCGGCATCGTGGTATCGAACAGTATTCTGATCGTCGACGTCGCACGAACCCTGCGCGCCGAGGGAAAGCCCATCAAGGAAGCAGTAGCCATGGCATGCCGGATGCGTTTGCGTCCAGTGCTGATGACCTCTCTGGCAACCATCCTGGGCATGATCCCGATGGCGCTGGCGCTTGAAGCGGGCAGCGAACAGTATGCCCCGCTAGCACGCGCCATCATCGGTGGCCTGACGGTCTCGGTAGTCGTAACAGTCTTCCTTGTTCCGGCAGCGTACCTGTTAATCCACAGAAAAGAGGAGCAGAGTCTGCCGCAAGAGGGGTCGCAAGCATGAGAAAGATCGCCTGTGTCATAGGCACATTGGCGCTTGCCGGCCAGATGTACTCGGCAGACAAAACTCAAATACAACAACAGACAACAACGGGAACGGTGGCGCAGACACAGACTGCGCCACCCGACCAAACTGCGCCGCAGGTGGCACAACCGACCACGGGAATGCCGACTGCACCTAGCCCGCAAACCCCGCCTGTTTCGCAGACGCCGGTAACCCAAACCGCACCGGCTGTTCCGGGGCAACAGACGGTTCCGGGACAAACGCCCCCTGCCGGGCAAGCACCCGCTCCACCTCCGCCGGGAACTATGCAGAAGCTCACGGTGAAAGATGCGGAAACCCTCGCGATCAAGAACAACCCACGAATCACGGTGGCAAGGTTGAGTGCGCTGGCTTCGCATCAGGTAACGCGCGAAACGCGTTCCGGCTTGCTCCCCACGTCCTATGTCGATCTGACAGGCGTCGATGCACAAGAGAATTCGCGCATCGGAGCCGGCGCGTTGAACAATCCGGTTCTCTACGACCGCGGTGCCGCTGGGATCACGTTTCAGCAGCTCCTGACGGATTTTGGACGCACGACGAACTTGCTTTCCAGTTCGCGGCTGGCTGCGAAGGCCGAAGACGAAACGTCGATCGCCACGGTGCAAGAGATCACGCTGGCAGTGGACGCCGCGTTCTACGGAGCGCTGCAGAATTTCGCATTGCTCAAGGTAGCGGATGAGACCGTCGCCGAGCGGCAAATCGTCGTGGATCGCGTGAGCGCGCTCACCAAGGCGAAGTTGAAGTCTGACCTCGATCTTTCCTTCGCTAACGTGGACCTCGCACAGTCAAAGCTTCTGCAACTGGAAGCTCAGAATAACTACAATGCTTCGTTGGCGGCGTTGTCGGCGATTCTGGGCTATCCGAACCTGCAGAATTTCGAATTAGTCGACACGGCGGAGGAACTCAAGCCACCGGAGCCGGATGTGGAATCCTTGATTCGATATGCAGAATCGAACCGCCCCGATCTGGCGGCATTGCAGTATTCCTACCAATCTTCCGAGAAATTCCGAAATGCCGAGCGTGACCTCATGCGTCCGACGGTCAGTGCATTGGGAACGCTGGGATCGGTTCCGTTTGATACCGGTCACCTCGAACCTTGGTACGTAGCCGTTGGCGTGAACGTCAGCATACCGGTGTTCAACGGCTTCCTCTTCAGCGCGCGGGCGCAGGAAGCGGATCTGCGGGCGCGAGCGGCTGACCAGCGCACGCGAGATCTGGCGAATGCCATCTCGCGTGACGTTCGCACGGCCTGGCTGGACGAAAACCGAACCTATCAGCGCGTAAGTGTCACCAAGCAGGAACTGCAGCAGGCGAACCTCGCGCTTGATCTGGCTCAGACTCGTTACAACCTCGGGCTCGGCAATATCGTCGAGTTCACGCAGGCTGAACTGCAACGCACGCAAGCGGAGATCGATTACACGGCAGCGCAATACGACTACAAGATGTCTGAAGAGCGATTGCGCTATGAGTTGGGTAATCACTGATCATCAGAGAAGTTCGGCTCAGGCGCATCTCGCCACGGGATGCGCCTTTTTTGTGCTCTCGCCAGGCTTGTGACGTACCCTGCCAGTCACATACGTCACAAGCCGATGTGATGCGTAGCAGCGACTTCCCTTCCATTGCGACCTAGCATGGTTGACGGTTGATCAGACCTGCGCGGTCGCGCCACGACACTTCTCGGAGGGGTGCCGCATGTTTGAACAAGAACTGGAACTGGAAAAAGGTAGAGGCAGTTGGGGTCCGCTGCTCCTGGTTATTGTACTCATCGGGCTTATCGTCGGCGGAATCGGATACTACGTTTATCAGATGAAAAAGGGCCTTTCGCAGCAGGAAGCTTCGGGGGTTATCACCGACATGCTGAAAGCGAAGTCACCGAAGACGCGCTTCCGCACCGGTACGGTGATGCCAAGCATCGATGAAAAGCCAAAGGATCCACATTACCAATTGCTGCAAAAGGCTGGCCTGGTAACCCTTGCTAACGCGGTCGGGGGCGGTGAAGTGGTTAAACTTACCGACGCGGGTGAGAGCCTGATCAAGAACATTCCTGGCGAAAAAGATTGGAAAGCGTCGGATGGTACCATCCAATACGAAGTACCGCTCGCGGTGCGCAAATTGGTAAGCATCGATGCCATCACAATGACCGGACCGAGCCGGGCGAAAGTGGATTACACCTGGCAATGGGATCCGAATCGCCTCGGGCAAATCTTTGATGCCTCCGGCGACCTGGTCCAGAAGTTCAACACCTGGGATCGTGGCAAACTGATCCAGCAGTATGGCTCCGACTTCTATCATCCTGACCCAAAGAAGGAATCGGTGTTCCTGATCCGCGGAGAAAATGGCTGGAAACTCGAGGCACTCGATTAATTCGGCTTTGAGAATTTCGCTTTAATTAGCCGGCCCCAAGTGGACCGGCTTTTTTCATTCGCGTCACCGACGGTATTCGCTGGATAAAATGGAGTAGAGCCGCAGGTTGCGAAACTGGCCCTTGATACGGGCGTGCTGGCGTAGGATTCCTTCGAACCTCATCCCCGACTTTTCCAGCACCCGTGCCGAAGCCACATTATCCACGTCGCAACGCGCCTCCACGCGATTCAGTTTCAAGTCCGCAAAAATGAAATGCAGCACAGCGGCAACAGCTTCCGTCGTCAATCCCTGGTTCCAGAACTTGCGAGAGAGAGCGAAACCCAGTTCGGCACGGGAGTCGCGAATCTTCAAAGAACCGAAGCCGCAGGTGCCGACCATTTTCCCGGTACTGCGCAGGGTGACCGCCCAAACCATCCCTTCGCCGTGCCGGTGCTGGTCGAGAATGTAGCTGAGAAACACTCGGGTCTCGTCGATGGTGGTATGTGTATCCCAAAGCGTATAGCGCGAGACCTCGGGGTCGGAGGCGTACTCGAAAATATCCTTCAGGTCGGAGGCACGAAGCTGGCGAAGGAGGAGCCGCTTCGTTTCCAGCAGAGGAACGCTGGGCAAGCTCCAGTCGAGCAGCTTTTGTCGTGCGAGATTAAAGGCGGTTGATGATCGACGCAACATAAGCGGCTCCGAAACCATTGTGGATGTTGACGACGCTCACGTTCGACGCGCACGAATTCAGCATTCCGAGCAGTGCGGCCAGTCCCTGGAAGGAAGCACCATACCCGATGCTGGTCGGAACGGCAATGACCGGAATCCCCACCAGGCCGCCGACAACGCTGGGAAGGGCGCCTTCCATGCCGGCACACACGATGACAACGCGGGCATTCTGCAGTACCTCGCGATTTGAGAGCAGCCGATGGATACCAGCTACACCGACGTCATAGAGGCGATCGACTTCATTGCCCATGGTTTCGGCGGTAATCACTGCCTCTTCAGCGACGGGAATATCGCTGGTTCCGGCGGAGACCACTGCGATTCGCCCTTTGCCACTGTTCGTGTCGTCCTGGCGAAGCACAATCGCGCGCGCCTGTTCATGGAAGAGCGCTGACGGAAACTGACTGTTCACGGCTTCCCAGTGCTCGCGAGTAGCCCGGGTGACGAGTACATTCGTTCCTCGCTCGGCGAGCTTTTGAAAGATTCCGAAAACCTGTGCCGGAGATTTTCCCTGCCCGAAAATCACTTCCGGCATTCCATTGCGAAGGAGACGGTGATGGTCAACCTTGGCAAATCCAAGGTCTTCGAAAGGCAGGTGATGCATGCGCTGGACTGCCTCGTCAGGCGAGACTTTGCCCTCGCGTACCTCTTCAAATAACTGCTTGATCTGCTCAGGCTTCATTCGGCCGATGTTCAGCTTACCATTTGCGCTGCCTGGGTGGCGCTCGATCTCTTGCGCTCTCCGTTCAGTATCGATACCGCAGAGAAGTACAGAACTCTCGCTGCTCCCGGGCGCCGAATGGGTGTGCAAAAGACTGAACGCAGGAACCGCTTACTGATTTTCCCCGCCACGTACGCCAGGTAGATGCGCGTAGCCAGCATCTGCCCCAGCCGCAAAGCTGCGTTAGGCACACAAGTCACGACGCGACCGGGACAAAGAATCTTGGATCCGAGGTAAGCAACCGCTTCATCGATCACCTGAACGTAGAATTCGTCTTCGGCAGATCTTTCCCTCCCATCCGAGAACGAGGCGCTATCGGTCTGGCACGCGTGGTGGACGAATCGCGCCGCCTCCTCGGCGGCCTCTGGCATAAGAAACCGGAACGCAAAAATGGTTCGTACCTCGGCAACGTAGCAACTGCCACGGAACCGCAAAGAGCTTAATACTGAATCGCTCTCGACAGTGCTCATCCCAACGCGTGCGAGCCGATTACGAATAAGCCGGTGGTTCCTTGTGCAGCTTACTTCAGGAAGGCTCTGCAAAGACTGAATGCCTGACACCGGAAAGTTCAAGAAACGAGTAAGGCTCTCTATAAGATTGTAGAAGCTAGGAGCCATATCCGGCGCACTGGGGCGTTCGCGTTGCCATTGCTCGATATACAGCCGGTAATTCTCATATTTTTCCAGCGGGGTGGAAGTGAAGGCGCAGACCACACCGTCTCCGACGCGAACGGCTCCGACACTTTCGCCGGGCTCGCCAGCCGCTTGCCAGTAGAGTGAGTCGACGTTCTGGAGAATTGTCAGGACCCGGTCCGCTGGCCGGGCATTGCGCAGCAATGCGGGAAGGTGATTGGGCGCGAGATGCGATTCGCCAAAGAGCACGACAATCACTGCTTCCGGATACTGCTCGCGCAACTGTGCGATCTTCAACGAAGCATGCCGGTCACGGCGCGCAATAGTACGCATATCACTGCGGGGCGGGCAATCGATCCCAAACACTCCGGCAGCCACCTTGCGGGCGGATTCCAGCAGCTCACGATATGGCCGCCAATCGTAACCCCAGTCCTGATCGAAGCGAATGCGCTCCCTCAGCTCTTCGATCTCGATTTCGTTTCGAAACCATTCATCCAGAATCCTCTGATCGCGTGCAAGAACGGCCTCCAGGCAGAACAGAACGGGTCGGCTCGACATGTGAGAAAGCCGATCGAGAATTGACGCTGCATAGGCCTGAGCGGCGGAAAGAGCATGATAATCGCCGATTAGGATGATGTCGGCGGGGCGGAGGTCGTCATCCAGTTCTCCGGGCATGAGTACCGATTCGTAAGTCTGGAAGGCTTCTGAGTACTCCTTGAGATAACGGCATCGGGAGACGGTGTCCGCTGCTGAGATGGTACGTTCCACGCTGGCAAGGGCATGGAGTTGTGCAGCACTGCGGCGAAACTGTCGCGCCGAATTCCTGGCCATGGTTTAAGTAGAGTGGAGCCCACCCGGGCACGCTCAACTCCTGACCTTGACTTGCAGGCAGCCGCGTACCTATCCTCACCCGTCCGGTAGTTTCGGACGATCGTTTGCTTAGTTGGATGCCAAAACTGATGACTTCAGACCAGCGGGATTTGACCCTTGCCACAACCGGGGCAAGCGGTTCTATCTTCCTGAAACAACTGCTACTTACCTGCGAACGCGATGAACGGATCCGCAAACTGAACTTTATTCCTTCGGACAATGCCCTTCGGGTTATGGCGGAGGAACTTGGGCTTTCAGGGCGAAGCAATCTGGTTGAACAGATACTGGGAACGAAATCGTCGAAGATCGAATTGCAAAGCAATGCCGATATCGGAGCTAACGTAGCCAGCGGATCTTACCCGACCAGCGCAATGATCGTATTGCCCTGCTCCATGGGCACACTGGCAAAGATCGCCACCGGCTTGGCGACCCATCTGATTGAGCGCGCTGCTGACGTCTGCTTGAAAGAAAAGCGCCCGCTGGTGCTCTGCGTTCGCGAAACGCCTCTGAATAAAATCCACATTCGGAACATGTACCGGGCTGCCGACGCAGGTGCCACCATTTTCCCGCTCATCCCAGCACTCTATAACCGGCCGGATTCGATCGAAGAAATCGCACGACAGTTCGCCTGCCGGGTATTGGCTCATATTGGATTGGAACAGCCGGACGCATTTCGCTGGAAAGCAGCGAACAAGAAATAGATGGGGCGAGAGGCCGCCGCCGCTTATTGAGGAACTCTTGAGGATCGCGCGGCGCGATTTGCCAGGTGATTGGCTTCGGCATTGTGCTCGCGAGGAATACGGGTGATAGCAAACTCCATGCTGCGCGCCAGTTTGCGGCAGATCCAGTTCAGGGAATACAGCTTGGCGCTGCGGCAGACGTATTCGCCGCGCATTTGTCTCACGACCACTTCTGAGTCCGAATAAACGCGAAGGGATCGCGCCCTGAGTGCCAAGGCGCATTGCAGAGCTTCCAACAGAGCCACGTATTCGGCGACGTTGTTATCCTGCCAGCCAATCCATTTGCAGATGCGGATCCGGCCACCTTCGGGCTTCTCAACAACAACGCCAATACCGGATGGTCCAGGGTTTCCATGGGAGCTGCCGTCTACATACGCTACAAGCTGGGGCATTTCACTTCCTAGCAGCACCATGCGCGAGAACTATCCGTGCCGTCAAGATGTATTCGTGGTTCCTTTTGTTGGCTGAATCAGCCGCGATTTGCACAGACGAAGAGGAGCTTCTCAACAGCGCTTGTGGAATTTCGGCAAAAGGGCTTTGTTGCCGGGCACTTTCGCATGATGGGGAAATGCACAGAAAATGACTGATTGCACCATTTCTGGGCGTTGACACTTTTTAATCATGATTTAATCTTGTTACCGTCGACGGCTGAAAGGGTTGGCGTCAAAAATAGTTGCCGATCCGAAGTAGGCTGAGTGATCGCGAAGGCAAGGTGACTTGCCTAGCGGCCAGACCCGAAAAAACCGACGCCTCTGCGAGGAGTCGCCGGGGTCAGGCACTGCGAAAGCAGTAATCACATCAAGGACCGCGACGGTGCACGCATCCACGTCATTGACTCTCTCGCAGGAGTTGGCGACTGGAACGTAACCAATGTCGCGGTCTTTCCCTTTTCAGCGAAACTTTCAGCGTTGGCGGGCACCTCGCCCGCAACGAGTTCCCGTTTCCACATTCACGAGAAGCAACAACTTGCTTCGGCGTGGCTGAAGCCACGCCCCTTCCAAGAAGCTTCGTTCGAATTATTTTTCAATGCCTTTATGCTGCCGAAACACTAGCTGTCAGGATGATTTAGTGGCTACCCGTAGAGGATCCGCAACTTCCGTCGGGACTCGACGAAGGGTTTGCTGCATTGCATTTTGAGCCGCTACGACCGGCAACTAGTCCGAGAATTGCGGCAGCACCGCCGCCGCCCGCGGCATAATAGACGGCTTTCGGAATTCTTCCAGTCTGCAAATAGGCAAGAGGCTTGTCATGTCTTTCGTCGAGTATAACGGTCTGGCCTTTCACCGCAGCAACGTCCTTCGTGCCTCCGGTGACGTTGATGCTGCCTTCGAGGACTGTGGCCTGTCCCTTTAGATCGTGCCAGGTCACCTCATACTTCGTCTCGGCGGAGGTGGGAGAAATCGTGAAGTGGCGGACCCTGGTAACAACGCCGGTTTTGGTTTCGACGGTCGCCGTTCCCGCGATCAAGGTTATTGATTGTGCGTCGTACTCAGCCTCCGACTCGCTGCCAACGGTCACAGAATCAGTTCCATTCTTGAGGTGCACAACAGACTTGGCGGGAATGCGTAGCTTGTCTCCGGGGAGAACTTCCTGCGCGACTGCAGGAAATCCATTCACTGTTACCCCAGGTCCTGCGTAAAGCAGCGCCGAGCCGCCATTTGCGAATAACTGGCAACACAAGAGTCCTACTGCGCCCAGCACTTGGACCGCTCTTATCAACCCTCACCTAACGAAGCCTTACGACTCCGATTGCAATCGTAGGACTCAATTCGGCGAAGGGTCAACAAAAGCAACACAAAACGTAACCAGAGGAACAACACAGTTGTCATCGACCGTTCACGGTTCGTTCATGCGGGAAAATGGTAGTATCACCATAAGGTGTGTGGGAAAACCAAGATTCTGATTTGTGTCTTCGGCTTCGCCTTTTTCTGGAGTCTGCCTTCGCTAGCTCAGGGAAAAATCGATCCGACCCTTCCAACTGCTCCGATTACGTTTTCCCGTACTCTTTTGCTGTTTCCCGGCGTTGATACGGTGAAGAACCCGGATGCCATATTGCCTCCCCTGACTACCAGGCAGAAGTTCTGGATCTTCAAGCGCCGGACCTTCGATATATCTCTTCCGGTCGAAGCTGCCATGTTTGGCGGATTCTCGCAATCCATCAATTATTCGCCACACTATGGTCAAGGCTGGGGTCCGGCTGCCGAGCGGTTTGGGTCGTATGCTGGCAGCATCGCCAGTTCCAGCTTCTTTACCGACGCCTTGCTGCCCTCACTCTTTCACCAGGATCCCCGATATTTCCGTAAAGGTCGTGGATCAATTCTCGGGCGCATGCTTTACGCGATTGAATCAGAGGGCGTGACGCGCAGCGACTCGGGCCGGACAACATTCAACAGTTCCGGACTGCTTGGGTTCGGAATGTCAACCGCGCTCTCGAATGCGTGGTATCCGCGCGACAGCATCACTTTCAGCGACACGATGACGCGCTACGGCATTAAGCTAGGGGTAAGCGCAGCATTGAACCTGGTCCGTGAATTTGGTGGCGAACGCGCCTTAGGGGTCGATCGCCAGGTTTCGGCGGGACGGTAGTTACGATCGGGGAAAGGCGCAGATCAAAAGGACAGGAATGATACCCAACCCTTCCTAGTCCGCGCCCCTAAACGTGAAACCTACGCTGCTCTTTTTTCTCTTCTTCGAAGCTTTCCTGTCTCGGGATTCGTTAAACCTGCATTCGCAGTGATATTGATACCCATTATGCGCATCCACTTCGCTTCCGGGTCGTCACGAAAGCCCATGGTGTCCGGCAACGTTGCCGCAGTGGCAGCGAGTCCCATGTCGATGCGCAGGTGTGTAGGAAGGTCGATTACCTTGGCCACTCCTCCGGGGAAATCGGTGATCAGTGCGGTCGCTAGTTCTGCCGAGCCGCACACCAGAGATCCAATCGCTGCCCGCTTGTTCCTCCGCCAGAAAGCAATCGCCAAAGCGAAAAACCCTCCTACGGTGATGTAGTCAAGGATTGCGTGTGCCGTGGGCGAGATTACGTTCGGTAAATGGTCGGTCGCGGCGGCCACTCCCCGTTGCATTAATGCCATGTCAGCCTCCTCGGTGCAAAGATGCCGGCGCTAAGCAACAAGTTGGCGCAAGCTTGCCCAGGATTTTGTTGGGGAAAATCTCGGCAATGTGACGGTGTCAGAACGTGGGATTCAACGAAATTCGAGATGAGTTTATGAATTGAAATCATTGGACGAAATAAAAATAGAGGCTGATCATAGGTTTCGATGGTGAAATCAGGCAATCATTCAGCGAAAATCCGAGGCGTGATTCTGGACTATGGAGAAGTGCTCTGCTTCCGGCCGCACGAGGCGCATATGCGACGCATGGCGGATATTTTTGGAGTCGATGTCCAACACTTTG
>Ga0070738_10006377_pt1 | contig 12383 bp, 14 predicted proteins | sample Coa_R2_2_FD_66446 | JGI IMG/M metagenome (GOLD analysis project Ga0070738, IMG submission 66446) | Surface soil microbial communities from Centralia Pennsylvania, which are recovering from an underground coalmine fire - Coalmine... | ecosystem: Environmental > Terrestrial > Soil > Unclassified ... | reverse complement strand
GCCTTGGCCGCCTGATGCGGCGGGCGGGCATGGGCGCCGCGGCGCTACACGGGGCTCCGCGACGACCATGCCCAACATCACCCGCTATGACCGTTTTGCTGAACTTGACGCACACAACTCTGCATGATCGCGCGTCGAACACCTATTATGGGCAATGACCGCGCGTGTTCCCTAAGGAACAGGGGCAAAAACACCGGTCCATTGCCCACAACGGACTCGCCGCGTGAGCCTGATTCGGCGCCTTAAACCGATCGCGAGCGCCATTTCGCGGGATATCGCGCGCCGGCCGATCGGAAATTTTTCCTTCCGCAGGAAATAACTCATCAGACCGCGCCGCTCCAGTGGCGCACTCAGAGTCATGAGCGCCCCTGGAGTGGCGCGGTCCGATGAGATGCTCGCTACGCCGCCGGCAGCTTCAGGTCGAGCGTCGCGGTCCAGACCGGCATGGGCAGCGAGTTGCCCGCCACCAGATTCGCCGGCAGGCGGGCGCGGTCGGTCTCGCGCTTGAACGGCAGCACCAGGCCGGCGCGCACGCCGAACACGGCGTCCTGCTCGAGGTACTTGTCGTCGTCGGGGAAGAACTCGGTGATCAGCGGCGAGCGTCCCGGCGCATGGATGATCATGTGCAGGTGCGCGGGCCGCCAGGCATGGCGGCCCAGCGCGCGCAGCATGTCGCCGGCCGGGCCGTCGTCCGGCACCGTGTAGGAGACGGGCCGCACGGTCGAGAAGGCGAAGGTGCCGTCGTCGGCGACCGTCAGCCGCGCGTGATAGTTGGTCGGGCTCTGCTGGGCATCCTGCTGGGCGTAGAGGCCGTTGCCGGAGTTCTGCCACAGCGCCAGCACGGTCCCCTTGGCCGGCGCACCCTGCGCATCGGCGATCTTGCCGCTCACCACCAGCGGCTCGCCGACCTGGCCCTTCCACAGGTCGCCGCCGTTGGGCAGCTCGGGCGCGCCCTCGATATGGAACGGGCCCAGCACGGACGACGGCGTGCCGCTCTTGGCGGCGTTCACCATGTCGATCAGCGAGGAGACGCCGAGCAGGTCGGAGAACAGGATGTATTCGTTGCGCTTGTCGTCGGTGAACTTCATCGCCCGGGTGAGCGCGTCGATCGCCGCACCCCACTCCGCCTGGGTGAGCTTGTTCTCGCGCACGAAGCTGTGCAGGTGGCCGGCCAGGCTCACCAGCAGCTCGCGGGTGCGGGCCGAGGGTGCGTTCTTCGCGTACTGGGCAAAGGCGTCGGTGATGGTCTCGGGCGTGAGGTTGCGCATTCAGCGGCTCGCTCTCAAAAGGGCATCGTAGTCGGCACGCAGGAGGGCAAAGAGCAGGTGGTCGGCCCACTGCCCATTGATGCGCAGATATTGCCGCGCCAGCCCCTCCTCGTGGAAGCCGACCTTGGACAGCACGGCCTTGGAGGGCTCGTTGTGCGGCAGGCAGGCGGCTTCCAGCCGGTGCAGGCGAAGCTCGTCGAACACGAACGGCAGGGTCGCGCGCAACGCATCCGTCATCAGGCCCTGCCCGGCATAGGGCTGGCCCATCCAGTAGCCGACCGAAGCGGCCTGGGCGACGCCGCGGCGCACGTTGCTGAGATTGATCCCGCCGACCAGCCGGCGCTTGTCGTTCAGGAACACGAACAGGCCGTAGGCCTCGCCGGCCCGCCATTCGCGGATCTGCTGGCGCAGCCGGCGCCTGAAATGGTCACGGCCCAGCGAATCGTCCGGCCAGGTCGGCTCCCAGGGCGTCAGGAAGGACCGGCTGCGGGCTCGCAATTCGGCCCATTCCGGCCAATCTTCCATGCTGGGCGCCCGCAGGAACACCTTCTTGCCCTGGATGCGGGTCATCCCGGAAAGCGAGCTGGGAACGTCGGCGAATCGAAACATCGGACCCGGAAGTGTACCCTTGTGCGCAGAATTGTTACATGTTTTCCACGACTTGGCGTAAGATTTTGCGACTCAGGACGGGCCCCGGCCGCGTCAATTCACTGCCTTGAAAAGCTCACCCTGACGTAAGAAGTTCCCACCGCCCCGACATACCTTTAGGTCACACCCGCCCATGCAAGCGAGCGACAATCCCGGCGTCGGCCAAAAAGGCCGTTTCTATCTCACCAAGAACATCTGGGTGCCGCAGGAGCCGATCGAAAACTTCAACCTGCGCATGTCGGACATGATCCTGCGCCGCATGCCCAAGCTGCCGCTGGGCGGGGACGACGCGATGCGCGCCTTCCCGGTGCTGGGCGAGCTCAGGAAGAGCCACGACAAGATCAAGGCCGACCTGCAGTACCTGCTCGACCACCACGACGAGATCCCGGCGCTGCATGAGGTCCACCCGCGCGACCTGTTCGTGCCGGGCCGCGCCTGGCGCACCTTCCTCCTCAAGATCTGGGGCCACGAGATCACCGAGAACACCGCGGCGGTGCCGGACACCTACGAGGCGATCTCCCGCATCCCCGGCGTGCACACCGCCCTCTTCTCGATCCTGCAGGGCGGCGCGGAGATCACGCCGCATCGCGGCTCGGCGGCGGGCGTGATCCGCTTCCACTATCCGCTGATCGTGCCGAAGAACCCCGAGGACTGCTGGATCGAGATCGGCGGCCACCACTTCTTCTGGCAGGAGGGCGTGCCGCTGGTGTTCGACGACACGCGCGAGCACTGGGTCAAGAACCAGACCCAGGAGACCCGCGTCGTGCTGATCATCGACTTCGACGCCAACATGCCGTTCCCGGTGAACCTCTACACCGCGCTGCGCTACAACCTGATCCGCCATTCCAGCGAGGTGATCGCGGTCAAGGAACGCGCCGCCATCGGCGTGCCGCCGCGCCCGAAGTCGGCCCCGCCGACGGTCTCGCAGGGCGTCATCAGCATGGCGAGCCACACCACCACCGTCCCGGCCGCCGCCGAGAAGAAGTAACCTCATCGGACCGCGCCACTCCAGTGGCGCTCTTGAATCGATGCCCCAAAGACGATGAGCGCCACTGGAGTGGCGCGGTCCGATGACACCCAAAGGCTGGCATCCGCGCGGGTATCTCCCGCATTTCGATTCGCCCGATACCCTGCAGTTCGTCACGTTTCGGCTATTCGACAGCTTGCCGGCACACGCAATCGAGCAGATGAAGCTCGCGGCCGGTGATGCCAACCGGGATGCATTCCTCGACCAAGGATCGGGCGCTTGTTGGTTACGTCAGCCCGAAATAGCCCAGTTCGTGGAAGATGCCCTGCTTCACTTCGATGGCGAACGCTATCAACTGATCGCATGGACCATCATGCCCAACCATGTGCACGTTCTCATAGAACCTCTCGCAGGCCATCGGTTGGGCGATATCATCAGTTCCTGGAAGCGATTTTCGGCGCGCATGGCCAATCGCGCATTGGGACGTTCAGGGCCGTTCTGGCAAGACGACTACTGGAACACCTACAGCCGCAACGAACGGCATTTCGAGTCGACGGTCGGCTATATTGAGAACAACCCGCTCAAAGCTGGCCTGGTCAAGGAACCAGCCTATTGGCCTTGGGGTCATGCCCGATTGCGAAAGACGTAAACTCATCGGACCGCGCCATTCCAGTGGCGCTCATCGTCTTTGATGCAACGATTCCATGAGCGCCACTGGAATGGCGCGGTCCGATGAGCTAAGCCGCCAGTCTTGCGGCGATCTTGTCCAGGGATTCGAGCTCTTCGATCGGGCCCAGCGCGGCGAGGGTGAGCTTGCCTTGCAGCAGGCGCTGGGCGACGCGGCGGACAGCGGCCTGGTCGACCGCCTCGATGCGCGCGACGATCTCGGCGTAGGGAATCGGGCGGCCGTGGATCAGCAGGTGGCGGGCCGCCTGCTCGCAGCGCGAGCCGCTCGATTCAAGCGCCATCAGCGTCCCGGCCTTGATCTGGTTGCGGGCACGGATCAGCTCCTGCTCGGTGAGGGAATCGGCCACGCCGGCGAACTCCTCGCACACGGCGGGGACCAGCTCGGCGAGATCCTCCTCGCCGGTGCCGGCATAGATGCCGAACAGACCGCCGTCGGCGTAGGCCGCATTGAAGCAGTGGATGCCGTAGACCAGGCCGCGCTCCTCGCGGATGCGCTGGAACAGGCGCGAGGACATGCCGCCGCCGAACAGGGTCGCGTAGACCGCGGTCGCGTAATAGTCGGGATCGCGATAGCCGATGCCACGACAGCCCAGCACGAGATGGACCTGCTCGAGCGTGCGCGTCTCGCGGCCGTCGCCGCCGACATAGGCGAGCGGCACCGGCGTCTCGGCATTGGCCGGGGTTCGCGGCACCGAACCGAAATGCTTCTCCGCCAGCTCGACGATCTGGTCGTGCTGCACGCGACCCGCCGCCGACAGAACCATGTTCGAGGCCGTGTAGTGGCGCGCCAGGAAGCCGAACAGGTCGTCGCGGCCGATCGCCTCGACGGAATCGGCGGTGCCCAGCACAGGACGGCCGAGCGGCTGGTCGGGCAGCGCGGTCTCCTGGAACTGATCGAAGATCAGGTCGTCGGGCGTGTCGAGCGCCTGGCCGATCTCCTGCAGGATCACGCCGCGCTCGCGCTGCAGCTCGTCGGGATCGAACACCGAGTTGCGCAGGATGTCGGCGACCATCTCGACGCCGAGCCCGACATCCTCCTTGAGGACCGAGGCGTGGTAGGCCGTGATCTCGCGACCGGTGTAGGCGTTGAGGCTGCCGCCGACGTTCTCGATCTCCTCGGCGATGGCACGGGCCGAGCGCGTGCGCGTGCCCTTGAAGGCCATGTGCTCCAGCATGTGCGCCATGCCGTTGAGCTCGGCCGATTCGTGCCGGGTGCCGCAAGCGACCCAGATGCCGAGCGAGGCCGATTCGACCTCCGGCATCTCGTCGACCGCGACACGCAGGCCGTTCGCCAGCGTGGTGACCTTGACCTCGCTCATGTCCGCACCCGTGGACGCTGCGCCTTGGCTCCCATGCGATCGTCGATCAGCTCCTTCAGCGCCTCTACGTCGTTGGTCAGGCCGTCGACCCGCTCGGTGCGCTGGAACAGGTCGGCGAGCCTGGACGGCAGCGCCGGCCGCTCGCCGGTCGCCTTCTGCACCGCGTCCGGGAACTTGGCGGGATGCGCCGTCGCCAGCACCACCATCGGCACCCTGGGATCGCGGCGATGCTGCTGCGCCATCGCGTAGCCGACGGCGGTGTGCGGATCGAGCGTCTCGCCGTAGCGCTTGCGGCAGGCGGCTATCGCGGCGAGCGTGCCTTCGTCATCCAGCCGGCCGGCGTCGAACAGCGCGCGCACGCCACCGAGCGCGTTGGCGCCGACGTTGAGCGTGCCGGTGCTGCGGAAGGCGGTCATGGCATCGGCCAGCGCCTTGCCGTCGCGGCCGTACAGGTCGAACAGCAGGCGCTCGAAGTTGCTCGAGATCTGGATGTCCATGCTGGGCGACAGCGTCGGAACGACCTCGGACGTGGTCATCGTCCCGGTGTCGAAGAAGCGCGCCAGGATGTCGTTGGTGTTGGTCGCGACCACGAAGTGCGACACGGGCAGCCCCATCTGCCTGGCCGCGTAACCCGCATAGACGTTGCCGAAGTTGCCGCTCGGCACGGTGAAGGCGACCGGCGTGTCCGGCGCGCCGAGCTTCAGCGCGGCCCAGAAGTAATAGACGATCTGCGCCATCACGCGGGCGAAGTTGATCGAGTTCACCGCGGTGAGCGCATGGCGGTCGCGGAAGGCGAGGTCGTTGAAGCAGGCCTTGGCGAGATCCTGGCAGTCGTCGAACGTGCCCTGCACCGCGATGTTGTGCACGTTGGGCGCCAGCACCGTCGTCATCTGCCGGCGCTGCACCTCGCTCACCCGGCCGCGCGGATGCAGCATGAAGATGTCGATCGTGCGCCGGTCGCGCACCGCCTCGATCGCGGCCGAGCCGGTATCGCCGGAGGTGGCGCCGACGATGGTGGCATGATCGCTGCGCTGCTGCAGCGTGTGGTCGAGCATCAGCCCGAGCAGTTGCAGCGCCACGTCCTTGAAGGCGAGCGTCGGGCCGTGGAACAGCTCGAGCAGGTGCAGGTCCTCGTCGAGCGGCTTCAGCGGCGCCACGTCGGCCACGTCGAACGAGGCATAGGCCTCGGCGATCAGCCGGCGGAAGGTCATCTCGTCGAAGGCACTGCCCACGAACGGCCGCATCACGCGATAGGCGACCTCGCGATAGGGCTTGCCCTTCATCGCGGCGATCTCGGCCTTCGAGAACTGCGGCCACTCGGCCGGCAGATAGAGACCACCGTCGCGGGCAAGGCCTGCGAGCATCACGTCCTCGAAGCCGAGCGACGTCGGGCTCCCGGCAGAGCCGTGGCGGGTGCTGATGTAGTTCATCGCGCGTTCAGGCAACTTGCCTGCAGGCGGCGTGGTCCTTCTTCACCCGTTTGGTCGAGGCCGGATGCCGGGCCAGCGACCGCTCCGGACGGGTCGGCCGCAAGACGAGGTTGCCGCCGCAGTTGGGGCAGACGCCGCCCAGCCGGCCGTTCGCACAGTCGGCGCAGAAGGTACATTCAAAGGTGCAGATCAGCGCGTCGGGAGCGCCGTTCGGCAGGTCCTTGTCGCAGCATTCGCAGTTGGGGCGAAGTTCGAGCATGAGTCCCTCTTACGCCGACAGGTAACGGGATTCCAGATGAGCCTTGAAGGCCGCCGTGCCCAGCGGCGCGCCGGTGGCCTGTGACAGGATGGTATCGGTATCGGCCAGCGAGCCCTTGCCGTGCACATTCGTACGAAGCCAGGCCAGGAGCGATGCGAAATCCCCCTTGCCGATCGCGCCCATCAGGTCCGGCACCGCCTTGCGCGCCGCCGCGAAGAGCTGCGCCGCCGCCAGAGCCCCCAGCGTGTAGGTCGGGAAATAGCCCCAGGCGCCATCCGGCCAGTGGATATCCTGCAGACAGCCCACGGCATCGTTCGGCGGCACGATGCCCAGGAGTTCCTTCATGCCGTCGTTCCATGCAGCCGGCAGGTCCGCGAGCGCAAAATCGCCCGCCAGCACCAGCCGCTCCAGGCGGTAGCGCAGCATGATGTGCAACGGATAGGTCACCTCGTCGGCATCGACGCGGATGAAGCCGGGCTCGACCCGGGTGTAGATGCGATGAATGTTGGCCGCGTCCCACGCCAGGCCCGACTTGCCGAAGGTCTCGCGCATGCGGGCGGCGGCGAACGCCACGAATGCGTCGGAGCGGCAGGCCTGCATCTCCATCAGCAGGGACTGGCTCTCGTGCAGCACCATGCCGCGCGCATTTCCGACCGGCTGGCGACGCCAGTCGCGCGGCCGGCCGGCCTCGTACAGCGCATGGCCGGTCTCGTGCAGCACGCCCATCAGCGCGCGGGTGAAGTCGGCCTCGTCATAGCGCGTCGTGATGCGCACGTCGTCGGCAGTGCCGCCGGTGAACGGATGCGCCGACACGTCGAGCCGGCCGTGATGGAAGTCGAAGCCCAGGGTGCGCGCCATCTCGACGCCGAGCTTGCGCTGCGCCTCGACCGGGAACGGCCCGTCGAGCGGCAGCGCCGGGCCCTTCTTCCTCTGGGCCTCCATCACCTGCTGCAGCATCGCCGGCAGGAAGGCCTCGAGCTCCCCGAACAGCGTGTCGATGCGCTGGCTGCGCCCGCCCGGCTCGTACTCGTCGAGCAGCGCGTCGTACAGCGACAGGCCGAGCGCCGCGGCCTTGGCCTCGCCGACCCGCTTGGTGATGGTGACCACTTCGCTGAGCGTCGGCAGAAGCGCCTTGAAGTCGGCCTTCTTCCGGGCCTCGCGCCACACCATCTCGCAGGCAGACGAGGCGCGGGTGCGCGCCTCGACCAGGTCGGACGGCAGCGCATTCTCGTGGATCCAGGCGTGGCGCATCTCGCGCAGGTTGGCGGCCCGCCACGGATCGAGGTCCGCCTTGCCGTCCTCGGCGCGCGCCAGCAGCTCGGCCATGTCGGGCGCGACCATCATCTCGTGCGCGATCACGCCCAGCGTCGCGAGCTGGTCGGCGCGGTCCTCGCTGGCACCGTCCGGCATCATGGTCGAGCGGTCCCAGTTCAGGATGGCGCCGGCACGGCCGACCGCGCTCATGCGGGCGAAGCGGCGCTCGAGCTCCGCATAGGGATCGTTGGGAAGATTGGGCGCGATCATGTCTTCACCTTCGTGCGGCCGTTCACGGCGAGCCGGCCGTTCTCCCAGTGGTAGGCGAGGTAGACGCCGATGCCCGCCAGCGCGATCAGGAACCAGGTGATGGCGTACTGCAGGTGGTCGTTGGGAATATCGAGTCGGGTCTGGCCGCCGATCGGCAGGCCGCCGGGATTGGGGGTCGCGTCGGCTTCGAGGAAGAAGGTGTCGAGCACGGGATCGGGCTTGCCGCCCGCCATCTGGCGCATCAGCGGCACGTCGACATGGAACCAGAAATTCTTCGCCGGGTCGTTGTCGGGCGCGAAGTAGCGCTTCACCTGACTGCGCCGCACGATGCCGATCAACTCGACCCGGCCGCTCGGCTGCCCTGCCTCGCGCGTCTTGGGATCCTTTTTCTCCGACGGCACGAAGCCGCGGTCGAACAGCACGATCGTGCCGTCGTCGGTGCGCAGTGGCGTAATGACCTGGATGCCGACCTCGTCCTTCAGGCTGCGCGCGCCGAGATAGAACTCCTTGTCGTTCAGCAACGTCCCGGCGATCCGCACGCGGCCGTACTCGCGGCGCAACGGATCGCCCTTGATCAACTCGTCGAACGGCATCGGGGCCGCCGCCTGGTTCTCGGCGATGCGCTCGAGGATGCCCAGCTTCCACTCCCGGCGCTCCATCTGCCAGACGGAGAGGCCGAGCGCGAACACGACGATCGGCAGCATCATCGCGGTGGGCCAGAAAAGCGGCCGCAGCTTGAACATCATTCCTCCAGCGAGGTCGAGCGGTGAACGTATTGCTGGTTGATCAGCAGCGCCTTGAGCGAGCGCAGCAACCATACCGCCGCCGCCACGGAGAACGGCACCCACAACAGGACGTGCACCCACCATGGCGGCTCGAAGCGGAACTCGACCCAGAAGACCAGCATCATCATGATGGCGCCCAGCCCCAGGATCACGAACACGGCCGGCCCGTCGCCCGCGTCGTGCGCGCGCAAGTCCAGATCGCACACCGGGCAGCGGTCGACCACGGTCAGCAGGCCGCGGAACAGTTTGCCGCGGCCGCAGCGCGGACAGACTCCGCGCAGGGCGACGTCGATCGGCGACGGGGCTTGCCAGCTGGCCAGGGCGATATCCTCCAAAAGACGAACCGCCGGGGGTTGCCCGGCGGTTTTCATACCCCCTCCCCCGTCTGCGGGGGAGGTGGCGCGGTAATCCGCGGCGACACCTCCCTAGCAGACTGGGGAGGGAGTCCTCGCGCCTCAGCGTTCGATCGGCGCGTTGCCCGAGCCCCACCAGTAGATGCAGAAGAACAGGAAAAGCCAGACCACGTCGACGAAGTGCCAGTACCAGGCTGCGGCCTCGAAACCGAAATGCTGGTCGGGCTTGAACTGGCCCTTCATCGCCCGGATCAGGCAGACGATCAGGAAGGTCGTGCCGACCATCACGTGGAAGCCGTGGAAGCCGGTCGCCATGAAGAAGGTCGACGAGTAGATGTTGTCACGGAAGCCGAACGGCGCGTGGAAGTACTCGAAGGCCTGGATGCCGGTGAAGCTGAGGCCGAGCAGGACGGTCAGCGCCAGCCCGCGCACCGCGTCGCGCTTGTTGCCCTCGAGGATCGAGTGATGCGCCCAGGTCACCGTGGTGCCCGAGAGCAGCAGGATCAGCGTGTTCATGAACGGCAGGTCGAACGGCGAGATGACAGTCACGCCCTTGGGCGGCCACATGCCGCCGTTGGCCTCGGTGCGCAGCGGCATCTCGGGCGCCGAGTGGTAGATCGCCGAATCGAAGAACGCCCAGAAGAAGGCGGCGAAGAACAGCACCTCCGAGGCGATGAACAGGATCATGCCGTAGCGCAGGCCGAGCTGGACGACCGGAGTGTGGTAGGTGCGCGATTCGACGATGACGTCGCTCCACCACCAGTACATCACCGCGAAGACGAGCAGCAGGCCGGGCGCGACCACCCACCACTGGATCGACTTGAGGAAGGCCTCCACGCCCTTGCCGAGCAGGTCGGGATGCATGCCGAGCACGAACCCGAAGAACAGCACGAAGGCGCCGAGCGCGCCAAGGGCGGGCCAGGGACTGGGATTGACCAGATGGTATGGATGGTTCGGTGCGCCGTGCGTGTCGGCCATTGGTTCAGCTCCCCTTTCCGGATTCGTTGGCGGACGCATCGCGCAGCAACTCCTTGGCGCGCGGCGTCTTCGCCTCATGGAACGTATACGACAGAGTGATGGTGTTGATGTCGTCGTAAGCCCGGTCCTTCGCCATGTCGGGATCGACGAAGAAGGTGACCGGCATGTCGACCGACTGGCCCGGCTTCAGGAGCTGCTCGGTGAAGCAGAAGCACTGGATCTTGTTGAACCAGCCGGCGGTCCGCTCGGGCGTGACGTTGTAGTTCGCGGCCCCGACGATCGGACGCTGGGACAGGTTGGTGGCGCGGAAGAAGACCAGCTTCTCCTCGCCGAGATGGACCGTGACCTGCCGCTGCTCCGGCTCGAAGCGCCACGCGAGGCCGGGATCGACGTTGGTGTCGAAGCGCACCTTGACGGTGCGGGCGATCACCGGCCGGTCGTCGGACTGCGCGACCAGCGGTGTGCCGGCAAAGCCGGTCGCCTTGCAGAAGGCCTGGTAGAGCGGCACCGCAGCGTAGGCCATGCCCAGCATGCCGGCGGTCACCAGCACGAGCGTCCAGGCGATGCGGGCGTTCCTGTCCATCAGCCCTTGCCCCCCATGCGCACGATGGTGAGGCCGAAGAAGATCGCCGCCAGTCCGAGCAGGAAGAAGAACATGAACAGGTTCTTGCCCCGCTGCTGGCGATGGCGGTCAGTGTCGCCGGGACGGCGGTTGTCGTCAGCCATGACGCTCATCCCAGGAACAGCCGGTCGATCGGCAGCGCCGCGAACAGCACGGCGAGATACAGCAGCGAGAACTTGAACATGCGCCTGGCGGCGCCATGTCCGCGACGATCGTCGGGGGCGCGCCAGACCGCGATCGCCTGGCCGATGAACCCGGCGCTCAGCGCCACCGCGACCGCGCCGTACAGCCAGCCGACCGCGCCGAGCAGGGTCGGCGCGAGCGCCACGGGCACCAGCACCACCGTGTAGACCAGCATCTGCAGCTTGGTCGCGCGCGGCCCGGCCACCACCGGCAGCATCGGCACGCCGGCCCGGCGATAGTCGTCGCTGCGGTAGAGCGCGAGCGCCCAGAAGTGCGGCGGCGTCCACAGGAAGATCAGCAGGAACAGCGCGATGCCGACCGCCGAGACGTCGCCCGTCACCGCGGCCCAGCCGATCATCGGCGGAAACGCGCCGGCGGCGCCGCCGATCACGATGTTCTGCGGCGTGCGGCGCTTCAGCCAGATCGTGTAGATGAAGACGTAAAACAGGATCGCGGCAACCAGCAGCGCGGCGGCGACGAAATTGGTCGCCAGCGCCATCAGCAGCACCGAGAAGATCGACAGCAGGACGCCGAGCCCGAGCGCGTCGTCGGGCGCCACGCGCCCGGCCGGCAGCGGGCGGTTGGCGGTCCGCGCCATCAGGGCGTCGAGATCGCGCTCGTACCACATGTTGATGGCGCCGGCCGCGCCCGAGCCGAGCGCGATCGCCAGCACCGCCAGCGCCGCCTCGAACGGATGCAGGTGGCCCGGCGCGATCAGCACGCCAACCAGCCCGGTGAACACGACGAGCGACATGACGCGCGGCTTCAGCAGGTCGATATAGTCGCGCACGCTGGTCTGCGCGGCGCCCTCGATCGTCCGGAATGTCTGCGCGGTATCGGTCATTGCCCTTCAAGCGAGAGGCGCCACTTCCTGGCGCCTCCGCTCCTCAAGCTCCTAGTGGTGAGCCGCGGGAGAGATGTGCGGCAGTTCTTCGAACGTGTGGAACGGCGGCGGCGAATCGACCGTCCATTCCAGGGTGGTGGCGCCCTCGCCCCAGTAGCTCGCGCCGATGCGCCGGCCGGCGAACAACGTGCCGAACACCACGAACACCAGCCAGAAGACCATCGACGCGAACGAGATGAAGGCGCCGACCGACGAGATGAAGTTCCAGTGCGCCATCGCGTCGGGATAGTCGAGGTAGTGCCGCGGCATGCCGGCGAGGCCCGAGAAGTGCATCGGAAAGAAGGTCAGGTTGACGCCGATGAAGGTCGTCCAGAAATGCAGCTGGCCGGCCCACTCGGGATACATCTTCCCGCACATCTTCGGGAACCAGTAGTAGAAGCCCGCGAAGATCCCGAACACCGCGCCGAGCGACAGCACGTAGTGGAAGTGCGCGATCACGTAGTAGGTGTTGTGCAG
>Ga0070738_10006376_pt1 | contig 12386 bp, 12 predicted proteins | sample Coa_R2_2_FD_66446 | JGI IMG/M metagenome (GOLD analysis project Ga0070738, IMG submission 66446) | Surface soil microbial communities from Centralia Pennsylvania, which are recovering from an underground coalmine fire - Coalmine... | ecosystem: Environmental > Terrestrial > Soil > Unclassified ... | reverse complement strand
GGTCCTCGCTGACGCAATATTCATCAAGCTCGTATCTTCACTGGCCTTTGTTCAGGGCGGTGGGTTTCTCGGCGTGACTTGGCGGCGAGCTTTGGTTGCCTCGCTGCTGGGCAACACAGCCTCCTTTTTCATTGGTGTGCTCGCCAGCGGAGCGCCTTGGATTGACCACAGCCCAGGGCTTGGAGGTGTCGAGTGACGCCCAACGAGGTCACTCGACGCCGCGAGGCCCCCGGTTTGCATATCGGGGGTCAGTGGCGCGGCGCGAGTGAGTTTTTTCGTTCTGTATTGACCGCTCTCGCTCTTTTGGACACGTTGACGCAGTGAAGGTTCGTGAGGTTCTTCGGAGGCTCCAACAAGAGGGATGGGAGCTGCGGCGTACGAAAGGCAGCCATCGGCAATTTTTCACCCGGCCTTCCCAGAACGACGAGTTACCGTGTCGGGTCAGCCTCATTTGGATATTCCCAAAGGGACGTTGAATAGTATATTTAAGCAGGCTGGCTGGAAATGAGACCATGAGATACGCAGTCGTAATCGAGAAGAGCGAGACTGGCTTTGGAGCGTACGTTCCGGACCTGCCCGGGTGTGTGGCAGTCGGGGAGACGCTCCCTGAGACGGAGCAACTTATCCAGGAGGCCGTAGAGTTCCATTTGGAAGGTTTGCGTGAGGATGGTCTTCGTGTGCCGGAGCCATCCGCCGTCGCGCATTACGTGGAGGTCTGAGTGCAGAACCAGCGGGCTGCACTCGATGCCGGGCGTGCGAGCTGTTTCCACATCTGGCGTCGAAGGCCCGGCCCGAGTGACCGCGAGTGTTAGCCAGAAAAAATGGCCAGGAAACTACCAACTCCCATTCCGCAAATTCCGGTGAGCGATCTTGAGCGTGCGATTTCGTTCTACCAGTCTCGATTGGGGTTCGCGCTCGATTGGAAATACGAAGACGGCATCGCGGGCGTCTCACGTGACGAGGCACGACTGTTTCTCGATCGAGTTGTCGAAGGTCCGCTACATCCAGTTCGGGTCTGGCTTAATCTCGCTTCAGTGTCTGAGGTCGATGCTCTCCACCGCGATTGGCACATGGCGGGCGTGCCAATTTCGTCTGCACCCGAGCAAAAGCCGTGGGGGATATACGAGTTCATCGCCGAGGATTGCGATGGCAATTCCTACCGGGTATTCTATGACACCGAGACGCCGAAGCAAAAACCCGGCTAAACATCTGGCCGCAGCGCGCCCGGCGACGGGGTCGGCGAGCGACGCCGTGTGTTATTGGCGCCTGGTCGCCAGGCCAGACCGTTGGGCTTGCGTCTAATCCGCTTGCGGCATCTTGAATGATTCGAGCTGTTGCACCAATAAAAAGAGGGCTGGCTGTGCTGGTTCTTCTTGCGCTGAGCGTTTCTGCTTCGCTCGCGCAGGGAACGGTCAATTTCTTCAACACTGCTACCACACTGGTGAGCAATGGAATTGGGGGACATCCGATTGGCTACCTTCATCCTTCGGTGGGAGCATGGTTCTTTGGCTTGCTTATTGCCCCAACTGGCACGACAAACCCGCTGCAATTTAGTTTCGCAAATGTTTATGCGACCAATTTGTCGCTTGCGGGGCGTTTCTTCGGAGGCTCAGGTGTTATGGTCCCCGAGTGGCCAGCCGGAACAAGCGAGTCCTTTATGGTGGCTGGGTGGTCAGCCAGTCTCGGACATGACTGGAATCAAGCCTGGCTGCGCGGCGATTTTGCGATTGATGGATGGTTCGGGCTGTCGCCCGTTAGCACCAGCCTCCCTGGTAATCTGTTTGGGGGAGCCACTGGTATACAGACCGGCTGGGCGGTGTGGCCCATTGGTGCAGTCCCCGAGCCCAGTTCTGGCGTCTTGGGTCTAGTGGGGGCAGTAACATTGGTCCTTTTCCGCCGACTCAAGAACGGTATGTTCAAAGGCAGAGTGAAATAACAACCCGAACCCATCACGGCAGCTAACGCCGGGAGATCGCCATCGGTTATGCTCGGCACCAGCGGCCCGGCGCAGCTGCGTTCGGCGGTGGGCAGCGCACCCCACCGAAAAATGAAAACGAGACTAAACTGGCGAAGCCTCGCTTTCTTAGTCAGCATTTTGCTGATACCAGTGGGAGTCGTTTATGGTGTGAGCTCTTGGTCCCCATCGCGACCTGCGTTGCAACTCTTGGGGGCCGCCTCAAGCATTGTTCTTCTCTTGATTTCCTACAGATTGCATTTTCGAACGAAAGGATGAGAACGCCCAACAGCCTGGAGCGGACCCGAACGAGCCGTTCCGTTTTTAATCAATTCCTGAGCCAGGGGCGGCTGGTTCGGGCCGCTCACGCTGGCCGTTAATTAAGCATCATGAGACCGATTCGTATTCTTTGCGCGATCCTCCTTTTTGGAGTTGGAGTGGGCTCCATCACCCCATCGCCCGCAGCGCCCGACGACAAGCGTTCCTGCCCCGTCCCGATCGTCCACTGCAGGTCTCAGTCGGCACTTTTAGCGGCGGCGATGAACGCTTTGACTTTCTCGAGATCCTTTTTTCCCGGCGAGGCTTCAACGCCGGAAGACACGTCCACGGCGTAGGGTTGGACCTCGCGCACCGCCTGGGTCACGTTGTCGGGGGTCAATCCGCCGGCAAGAAAGATCGGTTTGCCAAGCTCGCGGGCCTGGCGGGCGAGGTCCCAGTTAAAGCGCTGACCGGTTCCTCCGAGCTGCCCCGGAACGCAGGAATCGAGCAGCCATGCATCCGTGGGATATCGAGGCAACTCCTCCAGCGAGCTTTCGTCTTTGATCCGAAACGCTTTCATACTCATCAGGCCGAATTGGAGGCAGTATTCAGGAGGTTCCTGTCCGTGAAATTGCAACAGGTTCAAGCTGCACGCGGCGATTGCGCGCAGGACCATCTCTTCGGGAGCATCAACGAAAACCCCGACTCTGACGATGTGAGCCGGCACCGTTTCACAGATGCGGGCCGCAGTTTCGAGTGCAACATAGCGGGGGCTGGCCTCATGAAAGATGAAGCCCAGCGCGTCCGCGCCGAATTTGGCGGCAGCCAGGGCATCCCCGGGATTGGTAATCCCGCAAATCTTTACAATGACAGCCATTTCAGGGCGTAGCATCCCATCGAAAAGGGTGAACGACAACCCTGGGATCCGGAAAAGCAGGAAGGGGAAAACCATTTGCCGTCTTGCCCGCGCCTCTCCGCTAGACGCTGTGACGATGTAATTTAGGGCCACGCAGAGCAAATCTTAGCGCGCACACGATCCAGCGACAACCCGCGACAACCCCGTTTTGAGGGTCAATACAGTTGCCGCAAAGTTGAGGGTGCGGCAGAATGATACGTCATGTCTGTGGCCGACATACGCTTAGGCGCGATGCGCCAGGAACGGGCCGAGTCTTCGCGACTGGCCTGGGCGTTTGCCATTTCCATGGTGCTGCATCTGCTGCTGTTTGGCGGATACGAAACCGGCAAGAAATATCGGTGGTGGGAAAACGCGCATTGGCCGGCGTGGTTGTCGCCCGTCAAAAAACTGGCGGATTCACTGAAAAAAAAGGACGTATTCCAGCCGTTGCAACCCAAGGAGCCGCCGCTGTTGTTTGTAGATGTCAACCCGGCGAACGCGAGCCCCGAACCGCCGAAGAATCCGACTCATTATTCGAGCGTTAATGCCATCGCAGCCAACCCGACGCTGGATAAAGAGAGCAACGTGCCGAAAATCGACGGCCAACAGAAACACGAAGCCAGGACGGAAGACGTTCCGCGAGCCAAGCCGGCCCCGTTGCAGCCCGCCGCGCCGCCGGCGGCGCCAACGCCGGTCGACAAACCACAGGAGGAAGCAAAGTCCAAGCCCGCCCAACCGGTGGGAGATTTGGCCATGGCCAAGCCGGAACCGAAACCTCAAAAAGAGCCCGGTGAAGCGCCGCACACCCGGCCGCGAACGATCCAGGAAGCGCTGGCCCGGCAGGCGCCCGATTCGCGGAATTTCGGGCAAAAAATGAAACAGGAAGGGGGCGTGCACCGGAAACTCGACGTGAGTCTTTTTGACACGGCCGCCACCCCGTTCGGGGCTTACGACGCGTATCTTATCGAGGCGATTAAGAATCACTGGTATGCCTTGCTCGATGAACGCAACTACGCGGCCGAGAGCAGGGGGAAAGTTGTCCTGGATTTCGTGCTGCACCCGGACGGCCGGGTGACGGATATGAACATGCCGGAAAACTCGGCCGGCGAAGTGCTGGGCTATATTTGCCAGAAAGCGGTTCTGGACCCGGCGCCGTTCGCCGCCTGGCCGATCGAGATGCGGCGCATGATTGGTGAAAACCGGCCCATTCAATTCACTTTTTACTACGACGTTAACTGATTATGGAACTCATTGTTTACGTATTGCTCATCCTCACCTCGACTGTGGGGCTTGCGTTCATCATTGAACGCGGGCTGGCTCTGCGCTGGAGCCGCGTGCTGCCTCCGGAAATCGCGGCCGCGGTGGAATCCTGCCAATCTCCGGACGACGTTCCGATGCTGCGGCGGGTTTGCCAGCAGCATAACTCGCCCATGGGCCGATTGCTGCTGCTGGCCTCGGAGCACTTGGACTGGCCGAAGGCCGAGAGCGTCGAGGCGATTCAGACGCGGGCCCGGCATGAACTGGCGCGTCTTGAACGAGGGCTGGTCGTGCTGGAAATCATCATCGGGATTGCGCCGTTGCTCGGTCTGGTTGGCACCATCCTGGGAATGATTGCCGTTTTCGGCGATGTCGGCAAAGCGGGGCTCAACGACGCCGCCAAACTGGCCCAGGGCATTTCGCTCATCCTGCGCGCGACGCTTTTCGGGCTTCTGATCGCCATTCCATCGCTGATTTTTTGGAGCTATTATTCAAAAAAGGTAGAGAGCTTCGGAATCGAAATGGAGACGATCTGCGAAGAATTCGTCCGGCGCCAGTACCGTGAAGAGCTGAAGAACTGATATGCGATTCCTGAACCGCAAACGGCGGCAGCCCCCGGCCATCATCATCGTGGCCCTGATCGACATTCTCATCGTGCTGCTGATTTTTTTAATGGTCACCACCACGTTCAAGCAGCAACCCGCCTTGAAACTCGCCCTTCCCGAATCCTCCCAGGCTCAGAAAAGCGGCGCCAATGAAGACGCGCCCCTGGTTATCAGTATCGACTCGGGCGGCCTCCTGCGACTGGGCGTCGACGCCACCCCGGTGACGGTGGATAGCCTGAGGGAAAAGCTGATTGAAGCCGTTGCGAAAACTCCGGAATTGAAGCTGGCCATCAGCGCCGACAAAAGCGCCCCATTCGGGCAAATTGTCAAAGTGATGGATGCGGCGAAGGCGGCGAAGGTCAAAATCATCAACGCGTTCACCAAGGAACCGAAGGCGTAGGGAAAAGCGGAACGCAGGAAAGCGCCAATCGCAAAATAACCCGCAGAAACTCGCCGTGCCCCGGATTCCCTGTTTCGGCTTTCCGCTTACCCGGCTTTCGTCTTCTTCTCTAAGCCTGCATCGCCAAGGCAGGTTCGGGGCGACCCTTGAATTGATGGACCAATTCTTCGGCAATCTGCACCGCGTTTAACGCTGCGCCCTTGAGCAGTTGATCGCCGGCGACCCAGAAGCAGAGGCCGTTGTCCATGGCGCAATCCTTGCGGATGCGGCCGACCGCGCAGTCGTATTGCTCGGCCAGGTGGAGGGGCATCGGGTATTGGCTTTTTAAGGGCTCATCCACGACCTGGAGGCCGGGGGCTTTTTTGAGAACCTCGTGGGCGGCTTCGACGCTGACGGGTTTTTCGAATTCGGCGCTCACGGCGACGGAGTGGGCCCGATAAACGGGGACGCGCACGCACGTCACGCTCGCCCTGAACGCGGGGTGATGCATGATCTTGCGGCCTTCGTTCTCCATCTTCATTTCTTCCTTGGTGTAACCCGAGGGCAGGAAGGAATCGACTTGCGGCAGGACGTTAAAAGCGATCTGGTGCGGATACACTTCCCTGGTAACCGTTTGCCCGGCGACGACCTGGCCGACCTGCCGTTCCAATTCGGCGATGGCCTTGGCGCCGGTGCCCGAGACGGCCTGGTAACTTGAGGCGAAAATGCGTTTGCACCCAAACGCTTTGTGCAAAGGGTAAAGCGCCATGAGGGTGATGGCGGTGGTGCAGTTGGGATTCGCAATGATGCCCTTGTGCAACGCAACGTCTCCCGGGTTGATCTCGGGAATCACCAGCGGAACCGACGGGTCCATGCGAAACGCGCTGGAATTGTCGATCACGACACAGCCGCTTTGAGCCGCAATGGGAGCGTATTCCTTTGCTATGCTGCCGCCGGCGCTGAACAGGGCAATGTCGATTCCTTCAAAGCTGTCGCGCGTCAATTCCGCCACCGTGTGGGTTTCATTTCGAAACTTGAGCTTCTTGCCGACCGATCGAGCGCTCGCGAGCAGCGTCAGTTTCCCAACCGGGAACTGGCGTTTCTCGAGTGTTTTGAGCATTTCGATGCCGACGGCGCCCGTCGCACCGACCACGGCCACATGCGGGTTGCGATTCATAAAGAGCGGAAATATAGCCGAAAAAGCGGGCCAAAGTCAACGCAGTCGCGGGTTAAACAGCTCAGATGACGCGCATCTGGACGGCATCGACGATTTCTTCACCGACCATGATCAAGCCGATGATCACCACGGTGCTGCCCTGGCGCAGGCGGCCTTGCTTGAAGAGGATCTTCAACGCCGACTCGATGGTATTCTGTGGTTCAAACAAATCGAACGGGACAACGAACGGGGTAATGGCCCAGCTCAGGGCCAGGGTCCGGGCCATTGATTCGCGCTCGCACAAGGCATAGATCTGCGAGTACCGCGGGCGCATCCATGCCGCGGTCCGCGCCATGTTGCCGCTGCGCGTGAATACGAGGATGGCCGCAGCGCGCAATTCGTTGGCCATGACGACCGCGCTTTTGACCAGTTTCTGGCGATCGGTGCCCAGGACGGCCTGTTCGAAATAGTTGGCCCCGCCGCTGCGTTCAATTCGAGTGGTGATGCGATCGAAGACTTCGATGCATTTGAGCGGGAACTTGCCCACGGTCGTCTCCCCGCTCAGCATAATGGCGTCGACCTGCTCGAACACGGCGTTGGACACATCGGTCACTTCGGCGCGGGTCGGTGTCGGCGAGCTAATCATGCTTTCGAGCATGTGCGTGGCGACGATGACCGGCCTGCCCAGCCGCAGGCACGTTTTGACGATTCGCCTCTGGATGATCGGCAATTCCTCGAACGGCACTTCGATGCCAAGGTCGCCGCGCGCGACCATGACGGCGTCGGCGCTGCGCACAATTTCTTCCAGGTTCCGCACCGCTTCCTGGTCCTCGATCTTGGCGATCACGAGCGGGTGATCGCCGGTTGCGGGGAAGAGCGCGCGCAACTCCGCGAGGTCGTGCGCCTGGCGGACAAAGGAGAGGGCCATGAAATCGACTCGTAGTTGCAGGCCCAGGGCGATGTCGAGTTTATCTTTGGCGGTTAATGCCGGAAGGCTGACTTTAACCCCCGGCAGATTGATGTGCCGTCGGCTGCCAAGGCTGCCTTCGGTCAGGACTTCGCAATGAACCTTGTTGCCGTGTTTGTCGAGCACCTTCATTTCAATGGCGCCGTTGTCGAGGAGCACCACGTCCCCAACGCTGATGTCGTTGATGAAGTTCTCGTAGTTAACGTCGACCGATCGTTCTTCCTCGCTCTTTTCGCCGCGGACGGTGAGCGTAAATTTTTCTCCCGGTTTCAGCGCCAGGGGGACGGGCAGCTCGCCGGTCCGGATGGCGGGTCCCTGGGTATCCATCATGATGCCGACATGTCGGTGGCACTCGGAAGCCGCGCTGCGAATATCGGCGACGACGCGGCGCACCCAGTCGTGCGGCGCGTGAGACATGTTCAGGCGGAAAATGTCGACTCCGCGTTCTACCAACTGCTTGAGCATGGCCGGGGAATCAGTGGCCGGCCCGAGCGTGGCGATGATTTTGGTTTTGCGCAGGCCGGTCGAATGAGCGTAGTGGTTCAAACGCCACCGCCTTTCGCCGGCCGGAATGCATAAAGTTCCAGGTTAGTCAGGTTGCTTTTCACGCGGGACAATCGCTCAAGAAGGAGGATTTCGCCATTGGTTTTGTCTCAACCTTTCTGGACGTATTGGGCGAATCCGGCCAGGAATTCACGAAGGCGTTTCCGGACTGATTCGTCCACGAGCCTGCCTTGGGCGTCGAACACCGATGCGGCGCGCGACACGGGGAGCCGGCCACCGAACCATGGACGGGTTTCCAAGGTGCGCAGAACCGACAACCATGCGTCCTGGGCCAGCAGCGTGCCGAAGCCGCCCGGCGAAGCGCCGATCAACGCCACCGATTTGCCGGCAAAAACCGGTTTGGCTTCATCTTCAATCCGGGAAAGCCAATCGATCGCGTTTTTAAACGCGCCCGGAATGGAGTTGTTGTATTCCGGAGTGGCCAAAAGCAACCCGTCGGCATCGGCAATAGCGCGGCCCAAATCGCTGACGCTCGCAGGAATGCCGGCGGACTCTTCTTCATCCCCGTTGTAGAGGGGGATGCCGTGAATGGTCCTGACGACGAGTTTCGCGCCCTCCGGCATCATCTCAGCCGCCGCGCGCAACAGCGCCGTATTGAAAGAACCGGCCCGCAAACTGCCCGAGACGCCGATGATCATTGCCATATTTGCCGAACTGTATTAAAGGCCCCGGCCGTTTGACATATCTTTGTTTCGAACGCAAATCTCATTCGTGAAGAGCGTCAATGGAACCGGAAACACGACCGTCGCGAATGCCGCGCGGGCGGTGGGCGGTTCCACGTTGGGCATTTTGTTTGCCTTGAGTTTTTGCCACCTGCTCAACGACTGCATTCAAGCGTTGCTTCCGGCCATTTACCCGATGCTCAAGGAATCGTTCGGTTTGAGCTTTACGCGGATCGGCCTGATCACGCTGACGTTTCAGATGGTGGGCTCGGTGTTTCAGCCGGTGATAGGATTTTACACGGACCGTCATCCCAAACCTTATTCGCTGGTTGTGGGCATGGGGATCACGCTGGTGGGACTCGTGGCGCTCGCTCTGGCCCCAAGTTATTACGCGGTGCTCGCGGCCGCCGCGATGATTGGCCTGGGTTCGGCGATCTTTCATCCGGAATCTTCGCGCATGGCGCGGTTGGCTTCCGGTGGGAGTCACGGTTTTGCGCAATCGTTGTTCCAGGTCGGCGGCAACGCGGGCAGTTCGATCGGACCTTTGCTGGCGGCGGGAATCATCACCCGGTATGGGCGCCGGCATATCCTTTGGTTCACGCTGCTCGCCTTCGCGGGCATGTTCATCCTGGCGCGGGTCGGGTCGTGGTACCGTCAACACCTGGATGAACGCAATTCCGGCAACAGCGCCGAGGCTCATCATCACCCGGTGGCTCGAAGGCAAGTGCCGTTCCTGCTGGCCATCCTCCTCTGCCTGATGTTCTCGAAGTTCTTCTATCTCGCTTCGATGACGAATTATTACACGTTCTACCTGATCCAGCGGTTCGGCCTGGCGGTACCTCAATCGCAGATTTACCTGTTTGTTTTCTTGTTTGCGGTTGCGGCGGGCACCATTGCGGGCGGCCCCATCGGGGACCGGATCGGGCGCAAACTGGTTATCTGGATTTCCATCCTGGGCATGGCGCCGTTCGCGTTGCTTTTGCCGCACGCAAACCTTTTGTGGACGGCTGTGTTGAGCGTGATCAACGGGCTGATCCTCGCCTCGGCCTTTCCGGCGATCCTGGTCTACGCCACTGAATTGTTGCCGGGAAAAGTCGGCGCGATCGCGGGTTTATTTTTTGGCTTTGCCTTTGGCATGGCCGGCATCGCTTCGGCCGTGCTTGGAAAACTGGCGGACGCGACCAGCATCGTATTTGTGATCGATGTGTGTTCGTTCCTACCCTTGATTGGCCTGCTCACCGCTTTCCTGCCCGAGTTAAAACGGGAGGACTCTTGATCGGACCAGCGCGGTTACAGCGTTCGGTATCAGTGGTGGCGGGCCAGTGACGTAGAAATGCAAACAGAAGCGCACGCCCGGCATCCACTGCATGCCGTTGTTCGGCCTTCAGGACAGTTTCTTCAAAATGGACTTGGCAAGAAATTCTTTGATCTCCCGATGCCGAGGCACTGGCTGCGCCATGCGTGTGATTGGATTTTGATACCAATCGTGTTTCCCGCCATGCCGGATGAGAACGCATCCCATCTCCTCGAGCTTCTGCACGAGGTCCCGGCGCTTCACGCCAGCTCCAACTCCGCCACCTTGCGGACGGCCGGGATGTGCCCGCCGGACAAATCTGCGTACAAATCGCGCAGATGCTCCTGGAGATCCTTCAGCGATTCGCCCTGGGTCAAATAATCGGGGTACTCCTCAAGATAACCGAGCCAGAACCGGCCATCCTGCCAGTAAATATACCGAAGACCTTTCATGACCTGAAAGTACCCCTCCGCCGCAGACCGGGCAACGACATTGTTTTGGCCGAACAGGGCCATAAGAGACAAAGGCTAAGTGGCGCAGTGTGTTAGCAGCCCAGGCCAAAACCAACTATCCCCAGCCTCGGCCGGTTCACAATTTTTTGGAGTTTGGATACCGCCAAACCCAGTCGCCTTTATCGAGGTCAACCGCCGCGCCTTTTCTCGAGGCGATGTGACCGCCGTCGTCGGTTCCATTCCAACCCACGGAGTAGAGGATGAAACTTCCGTTGGGTTCGCTCTGGTAATGCAGCGATTGGCCGCCGATGGGATCGACCGGGACGCTTGCCAGGAACCGGGGCGCAAGGAGGCTCAGTTCTTCCGGGTAGTTCCCCGTGGCCAGGCGGTAACGTTCGAGGGCACAGCCGCACCGGGCCAGGTCCAGCGAGGCTTGAGCAAAGGCGAACCGATGGGAACTCCTGGTCAACGCCGGAAGCAGCATCCTGGCAATGAGAGTGTACGGCGTGTGTGGCAACTCAGCCAGGGACTTGCCGGCCTGGTCCACTTGCTCTGTGGAAAACGTGTGGTGAGTGACATCGGCCACGGGCAGAAATTCTTCGAGGATGAACCTGGAGGCGCGTGTTTCATTTTGATAGAACCAACCGGAGGGCATTAAGAACGCGCCCAGGTCGGAGACTTTTCTGGAGCGGTTTTCATTATTGAACTCGCCTAAGCTGCCAAGCAGGTTGGCGTGGTGGCGAAGGTAATTGATGGCTGAGACGTCGCAGGCGTTTTCACCCCGCATCGCCGTCACGTAATCGGCAACAAAATCGAACCGAGCGAGATCCCGATCCAGTTGCGCGAGTTGCGCGTCGGTCCAGCGGCGCTCGTAAAGTCCCTCCCAGATGGCCTGCTGGATTATTTGGAACATCGCTATGCGGACCAGGTGCGAAATGAGGAAAGGTTCGGAACGAATCTTTTCGGTGAGATTCAAACCCAGGCGGATGTCGGCCATTGCCTCCTCCGCCTGGCCGGCTTGAAGTTCGGCCAGGGCGCGGAATCTGAGGACGCCGGCAGATTGTTTGAGCGGAGCGAGGTGCGGCAAAAGGATGGCAAATGTCTGCTCCTGTTCATAATTCAGGGGGAACCTGGAGGCGGGACGGGCGGCGGCCTCGCGCAGAGCTTCGAGAATGGTTTTGTATTTGCTCAGGGCCAGGAGCACATCGGCCCCGGGGCTTTGCGCTTGTGCCGCGACCGGGAACACGTTGGTGGTCTCAGCCAGATCCCGATAATACTGCTGCCATCCTTCCAAATTGCTCGGGATAGCTCTCTGCCAATCTCCCATGCCGTTCCGCGGGCCTTCGTCATCGATTGCCAGCGGCATTTGCAGTTGGTTGGTGATGGATTCATCCTGCGGTTGTTTCGCTTTTCCATTGTGGTCCAGCACCCGGCCGTAGGTCGAGGCGACCACAGGAGCCATCGCAAAGTTCTGCTCGTCGGGCACCACTGGCGGAATGAAGTCGGCGAAATCGAACTTTTCGCCTTTGGCCTCCCAATGCGATTTGAACTGGTGCCAGGTCAGCCATCCGCGGATGTCTTCCTCGGCGTAAAAAAGCGCCACCAGCCCCGCAACGGAGGCGCAGCCCAGGAGAGCGTGTTTGAAGTTTTCCCAGCTGCAAACGCTCCAGGCCAGAAACTTTAGCGCGGCTGCGACTGCAAACCCGATCCCAACAGCAATCAGCAAGCGCGATGCGGTATTGGTCTCAAAAGGCTCCTCTGTTACCAGGCCGATAACCCACCAAGCGATTGCCGACAGGACAGCCCCCGCCAGGGCGAATATCACCCACCCGAGCCAGCCTTGGAGCGGGCGTTTCCAAGCACTTGGAATTTCAGGATTAGTGTCGTTCATCAAGACATTGGACAGTTCCAGGCCGGACTACTCACGGTCGAATGGAGAATTT
>Ga0070738_10006373_pt1 | contig 12391 bp, 9 predicted proteins | sample Coa_R2_2_FD_66446 | JGI IMG/M metagenome (GOLD analysis project Ga0070738, IMG submission 66446) | Surface soil microbial communities from Centralia Pennsylvania, which are recovering from an underground coalmine fire - Coalmine... | ecosystem: Environmental > Terrestrial > Soil > Unclassified ... | reverse complement strand
GATCAACCAGCAGCCGAGCGGTCCGGGTACCGAGCGCGTGTCGCGCACCGGCAGGCCCCTCGGCGTCCACGAGGGCGCAGAGGTGAGCGCCGCGATCGGGTCGGGCTTCACCGACACGTACGGCCTCGGGCTCGAGGGGCGGCTCGGGTACACGTTTGCGCGCGGCGTCTACGCCGGCGGCGACCTCCAGTACTTCGTGGGCCAGTCTGTCAACGGCCTCAATGCTCACGCCACGTTCCTCGGAGGCGAGCTCGGATACAAGTTCTTCCCGAGCCGGCGCATCGAGATCCGGCCGTACGCGTTCCTCGGGCCCGCGTGGATCACCGAGGTGCATACGAACCCGGTCGAGAGCGTGAGCAAGGTGGATCTCGGCGTGCAGCCGGGCGTGCTCGCGGCGTACCACTTCGGGGACGTGTTCCTCGGGGCCGACGCCCACTACATGCTCACGCCGACGCCGAACACGCTGGCCGTCACGGCGAACGCCGGTCTTGGTTTTTGACGCGCGCGCTCTCCGCGTTCCCGCCGCGTGGCCACACAAGCGCCCGCTTGCCTTCTATGCGTGATCCGCGCGATAGTTGCGCGACATGTCGCGCGGCAAACACACGCCGGTGCCCGGTCTGAAGAGCGGCGCGCCGGCGTGGTCCGGACCCGCGGCGGGCGCGCGGGACGACGAGCCCCCGTCGGGGGTCATGCTCCGTTCCGAGCTCCTCGCGCGCGTGCCGCGCCTCGTCGTCTCGACGATCGAGCTCCAGTCGCTGCCGCTCGATCACCGCGCGGGGTTCATCATGTCGTTCGTCGACGGGACGTACACCGTCGAGATGATCCTCGACGCATGCGCGATGAGGCGAGACGACGCGCTCGCGATTCTTCGCGAGCTCGCTGCGCGCGGCGTCATCGCGCTCGATTGATCTCTCGATTTGTATTGTCGTTGTAAAGTCGCTGGTCGTCGGCGACAGCTGGTTGCATTTCTCGCGGCCGCGCTAATATCGGCCCCGTCATGCCCACTGCTCTTCAGTCCCAGCTCGCAGCGCTCGCCGATTCGTTTGCCAGTGCCGTCCTCGACGCCATCCGTTCGACCTCGGTCCAGGAGCTCCTTTCCGAGACGGAGCATCGAGGCCCCGCCGGGCGGCGCGGACCGGCGTCGCCGAAGGCCGCGGCGCGCGCGCCGGCCGCTTCGTCCCGGCGCCTGAAGCGGCGCTCGGCGCAGGACATCGCGCAGGCGCTCAGCCAGGTGGTCTCGCTCGTCAAGGGACACAAGGAAGGGCTGCGGGCCGAGCAGATTCGCGCGCAGCTGCACATGCAATCCAAGGAGATGCCGCGCGTGCTGGCGGAGGGCCTGGCGAAGCGAAAGCTCAAGAAGAAGGGGCAAAAGCGCGCCACGACGTATTTCGCCGCCTGAGGCGTCGCCCATTCGATCCCGTCATTGCAATCGCGCCACGAGGTCGGCGGCTTCGTCGAGGATCTGCTCGAGGTGCCCGGCCGACCGGAAGCTCTCGCCGTACAGCTTGTAAACGTCCTCGGTGCCGCTCGGGCGGACGGCGAACCAGCCGTGCTCCGTCGCGACCTTGAGCCCGCCGAGCGCGCCGCCGTCCCCGGCCGTCGTCCGCCGCTCGGTGACCGGGTCTCCGGCGAGGGCCGGTGCGGTCCATGCGTCGGCCGTCACGCGGGCCATGCGATCGCGCAGCGCCCGCGTCGCCGGCGCGTCGCGCCGGGCGTAATACGACGTGCCGAACGCGCGCTCGAGCGCGGCGTATCGCTCGGCCAGGTCTTGCCCGGTCACCGCGTGGATCTCGGCGGCGAGCAGCGCGAGCAGCAAGCCGTCCTTGTCGGTCGTCCAGGTCGAGCCGTCGCGGGCGAGGAACGACGCCCCGGCGCTCTCCTCGCCGGCGAACCCGAGCGACCCCTGTCCGAGGCCGGCGACGAACCACTTGAAGCCGACGGGCACCTCGCGCACCGGCCGGACCAGCGAGCGCGCGACGCGATCGATCATGTCGCTCGTCACTGCGGTCTTTCCCACCGCCGCAGCCGCCGGCCAGGACGGCCGGTTGCGAAACAGGTAATCGACCGAGACGCTCAGATAGTGATTCGGCGGCAAAAGGCCCGCCCCCGGCGTCACGACGCCGTGGCGGTCGGCGTCGGCGTCGTTGGCGACCGCGACGTCGAATCGGTCCTTGCTCGCAATCAGGTTGGCCATCGCGTAGGGCGACGAACAGTCCGTGCGGATCTTGCCGTCGTGATCGCGCGGCACGAAGCGGAACGTCTTGTCCACCGACCGGTTGACGACCGTCAGCTCCAGCCCGTAGTGCTCGGCGATGCGCCCCCAGTACGCCACGCCGGCGCCGCCCATGGGGTCGACGCCCACGCGCGTGCGCGCGCGCGCGACGGCTTGCAGGTCCAGCGCCGTCGCCAGATCGCCGACGTAGAGCCCGACGTAATCGAACTCGGAGACGAGCCCCGCGCGGCGCGCGCTCTCGCGCGCCGTGCGCGCGACCGCCCGGGCGCCGCCGGCGGCGAGGAGCTCGTTCGCCCGGCGCTCGATCCATGACGTGACCGCCGACTCGGCCGGGCCGCCGTGCGGCGGATCGTACTTGAAGCCGCCGTCCTCCGGCGGGTTGTGCGACGGCGTGACGACGATGCCGTCGGCGCGGCGGCCGCCGGCGCGATTGTGCACGACGATCGCGCGCGACACGGCGGGGGTGGGCGTGTAGGCTCCGCCGGCCGCGACGAGCGTGGTGACGCCGCGCGCTCCAAGCACCTCGAGCGCCGTGCGGGCGGCCGGCTCGGAGAGCGCGTGCGTGTCGATGCCCAGGTACAGCGGACCGTCGACCCCGTTCGCTTCACGCCAGTCGCAGATCGCGGCGGTGATGACCGCGATGTGGTCCTCGTTGAAGCTCCGCCGAAGCGACGAGCCACGGTGCCCGGAGGTGCCGAACGAAACGCGCTCCGCGGGCGTCGCCGGATCCGGGTGCTGCTCGTAATAGACGCGCTCGAGCTTCGACAAATCGACGAGGTCCTCTGGGCTCGCGGGCTGGCCGGCCCGGGGATCGATGGACATGCCGCCAATGTAGCCACCCCTCTCCCCGGCGCCCGTGCGCCGCGCCGCCTCCGGCGCCGGCCCGACGATTGCTCGAGCACACGTTGCACCCTAGGGCTGGACCAGGAGGAACGCGATGCTCCGCGGTGAAATCGGTCACGAAGTCGCCCGCGGATCGGGCGACGAGGGCCAGACCGGCCAGCGCACGCGCAGCGCCGACGCGCAAGCGCTGCGCGAGGCGACGCGCGAGCCGACGCGGCCGCCGCCGAGCCCGCGGGCGTCGTCGATGGACGAGGTCCTCTACACGGCCACGCGCCTGGCCGACGTCGTGTGGATCCCGCCGCGAACGGTGCTCGTACTCGAGCGCCGCACCAACGCAGCGGGAGGCCGTCTCGCCTACGACGCCCGGGCGCTCTGCGCGATCGCGCACGCCGCGGGCGACGCCAGGCGCGCGCGCGGCGAGCGCTGGACCTTCGGGCCGCTCGAGGCGCGCTGGCGCCCGTCGACGCACGGCGCGCAAGGCCAACCGCCGCTCTGGCAGCTGCGCGTCTCGGTGCCGGACGACGTGCAGGAGAGCGAGGTATCGGCCGCCGTCGACGCCGTGCTCGGCGCGACGCGCGACAGGGACGCCGCGGCGGCCGACGTCGCACAGCGCATCCGCCTCGAACGCCTGGACCAGACCGCCGCCGGACGCGTGCTGCACGTCGGCCCCCACGAACGGGAGACCGAGAGCGTCGATCGGGTCCGACGCGCGCTCGCCGGGGCCGGCCTCGACGGCGCCGGCGGGTACGTCGCCGTGCACCTCAACGACGCGACGCGAGCGCCCGTCACGCAGCTCGAGACGGTGCTGCTGGTCGAGACGGGCGGACGCGAGCGCGACGAGGCGGCCGGCGCCGGCGCGTCGCTCAGACGAGGTATCGGCTGACCAGGTTCTCGAGCATCTCCTGCCGGCCCGACCGCGGCCTGGGGTCGATCTTCCCGGCGACGACGCGCTCGGAGAGCTGGTCGAGCGAGAGCTTGCCGGCGAGGATGTCCCGGCCGAGCGGCTGCGACCAGCCCGCGTATCGCTCGTCGACGATCGCCTGGAGCTTCCCGTCCTCGAGCATGCGGTCGGCGACCAGCAGCGCCCGCGCCAGCGCGTCGATTCCCCCGACGTGCGCGTGGAACAGATCGTCGAGGTCGATGCTCTGCCGGCGCACCTTCGCGTCGAAGTTGAAGCCGCCCGTCTTGAGGCCGCCGGCGGCGAGGACGCGTCGCATCACGAGCGCCAGCTCGATCGGGTCGTTCGGGAACTGGTCGGTGTCCCACCCGAGGAGGGTGTCGCCGCGGTTGATGTCGACGCTCCCGAGCACGTCGTTCGCGAGGGCGTAGGCGATCTCGTGCTCGAAGCTGTGGCCGGCCAGCGTGGCGTGGTTGGCCTCGATGTTCAGCCGGAAGTCCTCGCGACCGAGGCCGTAGCGCTGCATGAAGGCGAAGACCGTCGCCGCGTCGAAATCGTACTGGTGCTTGGTCGGCTCCATGGGCTTCGGCTCGATGAGGAGCGGCCCCTTGAAGCCGATCTTGTGCTTGTGCTCCGCCACGAGGGCCATGAAGCGCCCGAGCTGATCGAGCTCGCGCTTCATGTCCGTGTTGAGCAGCGTGTCGTAGCCCTCGCGCCCGCCCCAGAGCACGTAGTTCTCGCCGCCGAGCCGCTGCGTGACCTCGAGCGCCTTCTTGACCTGCGCCGCCGCGTAGGCGAACACCTCCGGATCCGGATTGGTGGCCGCGCCGGCCATGAAGCGCGGGTGGTTGAAGAGATTCGCCGTGCCCCAGAGCAGGCGCACGCCGGTCCGCTGCATGTGCCCGGCGAGCACGTCGACCATCCGGTCGAGGATGTCGTTCGACTCGGCGAGGGTCGCCCCCTCGGGCGCCACGTCGCGGTCGTGGAAGCAGAAGTACCGAACGCCGAGCTTCTCGAGCATCTCGAACGCGGCCGCCGCCTTGGCCTTCGCCGACTCGACGGGGTCGCCGCCCTGGTGCCAGGGCCGCCGGAAGGTGCCGGCGCCGAACACGTCCGAGCCGTCGGAGCAGAACGTGTGCCAGTAGCAGACGGCGAGGCGCAGGTGGTCCTCCATCCGCTTGCCGCGGACCACGCGGTCCCTCTCGTAGTATCGGTACGCGAGGGACGGCGCCGCCTCGGGGCCGACGTATCGAACGGGCTCGATGCCGGGGAACGCTCGCACGGACATGCCGACGTTGACCTTTCTCTGCCGCCGCGGTGGGGCGCGCGCGCCCGTCTCACGCCCGACCTGACGCCTGGCCTCACGCCCGACGGCGGCCGAGCGCGAGCTCGGGCGACGCAGTAGTTAGGCAAGTGACTTTACCAACAACCGGGGCATCGAGGCAAGCCGCGTCGCTCACCGCCCGTTCGGGGGGCGCACGGCCGCTCACGCCGCCCGGCCCGGGCGACCGTGCCCCGCTCCGCCGCCTCGCGCTAGCCACCGCCGGCCCCTCTGCGTCGTCGCTTGGCAGTTGCACGTTCCCGTTGCCCCGCGATTGCCGAGATCCTCGAGCCTGTTAGAGTCCCCGGCGGGTGCCTGGCGTGCTGGCCAAAGTCGACAGCCGCGCGATGCGCGAGATGAACCGTGCGCTGGTTCTGGACGTCATCCGCCGCGAGAAGGCCGTCTCTCGCACCGAGCTCGCGCGCCACACGGCCCTCACCAAGCCCACGGTCTGGGCGATCGTCGACACGCTCATCGACGAGGGGCTCGTGCACGAGGTCGGCTTCGGCTCGGCGCCGTCGCGAAGGGGGCGGCGCGCGCGCCTCTTCGAGCTGAACGACGCCGCGGCGGCGTTCGTGGGCGTCCACTTCGGCGTCCGCCACACCGCGGTCGCCGTCGCCGACGCACGCGGCCAGATCCGCGCGAGCCGCAACGTCGACTCGTTCCGCGGCCAGTTCGACCGCGCGATGCGCGCCGTGCCCGCGCTGGTGAAGCAGGCCCTGCGCGAGGCCAGGCTGACCCGCGCGCGCCTCGAGGGCGTGGGCGTCGCCATTCCGGGGCTCGTCGACCAGACCACGGGCACGTGCATCCTCGCCCCGAACCTGCGCTGGTACGACGCGCCCGTCCAGGCCAGGCTCGCGCGCAAGCTCGGCGCCCCCACGGCGGTGCGCAACATCGCCCAGGCGGCGGCGATCGCCGAGGGACGGCTCGGCGCCGCGCGCGGCAAGCGATCGTTCATCTGGGTCTACGTCGGCAGCGGCGTCGGCGCCGCGATCGTCGTCGACGGACGGGTCGTCTACGGCAAGTACGGCTACAGCGGCGAGCTCGGACACTGCGCGGTGCTCGACAACGGCACGCAGTGCGCCTGCGGCGGGATCGGCTGCCTCGAGACCGTCGCGTCGGGCACGGCGATCGAGGCGGCCGCGCGGGCGAGCCTGGCCGGGCCGATGCGCACGGCGCGCGGCTCCGGCAAGATCGGCGCGCACGACGTGGCGCTCGCCGCCCGCGCGGGCGACCCCGAGGCCCGACGCATCCTCGCGCGCGCCGGCGAGTACCTCGGCATGGGCATCTCGTACCTGCTCAACCTGCTGAACCCGGAGATGGTCGTCCTCGGCGGCCGCGTCATCCAGGCCGGCGAGCACCTGCTCGATCCGGTGCGCGCGTCGGTCGCGCGCCACGCCATGCGCAGCGAAGGCATCCCCATCGTCCCCTCGACGGTCGGCGACGACATCATGCTGAGGGGCGCCGTGCTGCTCGCCAAGGAGGGTGACCGCCTCGACGCGGAGGCCGCGGTGGTGCCCGCGTCGTGATCGCGGCGCCCTCCCCCGCCCGTCCGGCGCCGGTCGCGCGCGCCGCCGCCGCCGCCGGGCTCGCCCTCTGCGCGTTCGTGACCGCCTGCGTCGGCGCTCGCGCGGGCGCCTCGGACGGCGACCTCGCGAGGGCCGTCGAGGCGACGCGCCGTGGGGCGCGGCTCTACGCGGACGCCTGCGGGTCGTGCCACGGCGGCCACGGCGAGGGCCTCGCCGGCGCGCCGGCCGTGCTGGGCCCCGGCGCCCTGCCGGAGTACCCGCGCGACATCGGCCGCTCGGGCGTGGGTTGGATGCACGACCCCCAGCAGATGCAGATCGACGCGCAGACGCGACGCCCAGGCCTGCCGTGGCGCGATCCCTTCCACAGCGCCCTCGATCTCGGCGTCTTCGTGGGCCGGCACCTCTCGGACGTCGCGCGGTCGCGCGCGGCGCGGATGAAGCCGGGGGACGACTGGGCCGTCGTGGCGTTCCTGCTCGCCGCGCAAGGCGGCGCGCTGCCGGCTGAGGGCCTCACGGCGGAGAACGCGCGATCGGTGGCCATCCCGCGGCGGTGAAAGGAGGGCGGGGCGCGGACGCGGGCGCGGGCGCAGACGCGGACGCGGGCGCGGGCGCGGGCGCGGGCGCAGACGCGGGCGCGGCGCGCGGGCGCAGGCGCGCAGGCGCGCACGCGCGGGCGCAGGCGCGGGCGCGGGCGCGGACGCGGGCGCAGACGCGGGCGCGGGCGCGGGCGCGGGCCCCGGCGCACGCCCAGCCGCCTGAACCACGCCGCGCGCGGCGAGCGGAAGTTAGGGCGGTTTACAATTCCGGACGGTCGACGCGAATCTGCGCCTTCCCGCGGCGGGGGGCGGCGTGTTAATAGTCCGCGCTGCAGCGTCGGGGACTCCGCGCGAGAGCGCCGGGAAGGACTGCTCACATGGCCATCGCTCGTCCACGCGTTCACACGGTCGTCGGCCTGCTCCTGGCCACGATCGCCGCCCCGGTCTCGTGCGCGCCGGCGGCCGCGCCGGCCGCGCCCGGGCCGCCCGCCACCCAGGCGGCGGCCGCTCCTCCACAAGCGACGCCCGCCGGCACGGCCGCCGGTGGCGCCGTCGCCTACCGCGATCCGAAGCGCCCCGTCGCCGAGCGCGTGTCCGACCTGGTCGCGCGGATGACGCTCGCCGAGAAGGTCGCGCAGCTGCAGTCGGTCAACTGGGAGCACACGCACCTCGACGACGCGAGCCACCGCTTCTCCGAGGCGCAGGCGCGCCGTCTCATGCCGGACGGCATCGGCGAGGTGACCCGGCCGAGCGACCGGCACGACGCGCGCGGCGCCATCGAGTTCGCGAACGCCATCCAGAAGTACCTCGTCGAGCACACCCGCCTCGGCGTTCCCGCGATGTTGCACGAGGAGTCGCTGCACGGCTTCGTCGCCGCAGGCGGCACGAGCTTTCCTCAGGCGATCGCCCTGGCGGCCACGTTCGATCCCGGCGTCGTCGAGCAGGTGTTCACGACGGCGTCCAGGCAGGCGCGCGCGCGCGGCGTGCAGCACGTGCTGGCGCCCGTCCTCGACGTCGCGCGCGACCCGCGCTGGGGCCGGATCGAAGAAACCTACGGCGAGGATCCATATCTCGTCAGTCGGATGGGCGTCGCCGCCGTCTTCGGGTTTCAGGGCCGCCGCCCGGCCGACGCGCCCATCGATCCGGCGCACGTGCTCGCCACGGCCAAGCATTTCACCGGCCACGGACAGCCCGAGGGCGGGCGGAACACGGCGCCGGGAAACTACTCCCCCCACGTGCTGCGCGAGGTGTTCCTGCCGCCGTTCGAGGCCGCCGTGCGCGAGGCCGCCATCGGCACCGTGATGGCGAGCTACAACGAGGTCGACGGCCTCCCGTCGCACGCGAACCGCTGGCTGCTGCGCGACCTGCTCCGGGGCGAGTGGGGGTTCTCCGGGGTGGTGGTCTCGGACTACTTCGGGGTGGCCGAGCTCGATCGCAAGCACCACGTCGCCGAGGACCTGCGCTCGGCCGGCCGCCTCGCGATCGCGGCCGGCGTCGATCTCGAGGTGCCCGAGCCCGAGGGTTACGCGACCCTGGCCGAGGAGGTGACGGCCGGCCGCGTGCCCGCCGCGCTCGTCGACGAGGCCGTCGCGCGCGTGCTCCGCGCCAAGTTCCTCCTCGGCCTCTTCGAGAACCCCTACGTCGCGCCCGAACCGCAGCCCGAGCTCCCGGCCGATCGCGAGCTCGCGAAGCGCGCCGCGGAGGAGGCGATCGTGCTGCTCAAGAACGACAAGGGGCTGCTGCCGCTCGACGCGAGCCGCCTCAAGTCGATCGCCGTCATCGGACCGAACGCCGCGTCGTGCCGGCTGGGCGGCTACAGCGGCGTGCCCGATCGGACCGTGAGCGTCCTCGATGGCATCCGCGCGCGCGCCGGAAGCCGGGTGAAGGTCGTCTCGGCGGTCGGTTGCGGTCTCACGAAGGGAAACCGCGGCTGGGCCGACGACGACGTCGAGCTCTCCGACCCGGCGGACGACGCGCGATCGATCGCGGAGGCCGTCAAGACCTCGGCCGCCGCGGACGTGACGCTGCTCGTCCTGGGGCAGAACGAGCAGCTCTCGCGCGAAGGCTGGGCGGAGAACCACCGCGGCGACCGGATGACGCTCGATCTGGTCGGGCGCCAGATGGACCTGGCGCGCGCCGTCCTGGCGACCGGGCGGCCGACGATCGTGCTGCTCGTCCACGGCGGGCCGCTGACCATCCCGGAGCTCGCCCGGACGGCGCCGGCCATCGTCGACGGCTTCTATCTCGGCGAGGAGACAGGCACGGCCGTCGCCGCGGTGCTGTTCGGAGACGTCAGCCCCGCCGGGCGGCTGCCGGTCAGCGTCCCGCGGTCGATCGGCGCGTTGCCTGCGTATTACAACTACAAGCCGTCGGCCCGGCGCAGTTACCTCTTCGAGGACACCGGTCCCCTGTGGCCGTTCGGCTTCGGGCTGTCGTACACGTCGTTCCGCTACGACGGGCTCACGGTGACCCCGTCGCGCATCACGCCGGACGGCCGCGCCACCGTGGCCGTCACGGTGACGAACACCGGAAGCCGCGCGTCCGACGAGGTCGTGCAGCTGTACATCCACGATCTGGTCAGCTCGGTGACGCGCCCGGTCGAGGAGCTCAAAGGTTTCCGTCGCATCCACCTCGCGCCCGGCGAGTCGCGCCGCGTCGAGATGACGCTCGGTCGCGAGGAGCTGTCATTTTTCGATGGCGCGATGAAGCGCGTCGTCGAGCCCGGCGCCTTCGAGGTCATGCTGGGAGGGAGCTCCGCGGACGTGCAGAAAGCGCGCCTCGATGTCGCCGATCGCTGAGGGGCCTGCGGCGACGAATGCCGCGGGGCGCCGCGGCGCCGACGGAAAACGCGCCCGCCGCAGAGGTTCTTCGTTCTCAGCGACGGGCGCCGCATGGTAAAGACGGTTGACTTTATGGCGAGCAGGCTGCCGGCCGACGACGTCGCGACGATCGCACGCGGTTCGTCGCGTGGCTCGCACGCCTCGCGCGGGTCGCCTCGGCGCCGTGCCGTCCGGAGCGCGCCGGCGGCAGCGGCGGCCGTCGCCGCGTGCCTGTGCGCGCTCTCGCCCGGCCGCGCGCGCGCCGACGAGCCCACGCCCTCCCCGCCCCCGCCCGACGAGCTGGCCAAGCCCGGCTACATCCCGGGGTACCGCGCCGATCCGTCGATCGGAACGTCCCCGTACACGCCGCGCGTCGGCGCGCTGCCCGGCGGCATGACGCCGGGGTACGGGGCGCCCACGCCGGCCAGCGACTGGAACTTCCGCTGGACGGGGTTCGTGACGGCGTCGCTCCAGGCCAGCATGAACCAGCGGCCGTCGCCGGCTCCGGGGCAGAGCACGACGACCATCCACGTGCCGCCGCAGACCGTCGACGAGTACGGCTCGTTCGTCGGCACGAGCACGATGCCCGGCCAATGGGCGCAGCTCAACTTCGTCTACGGCAACCGGTTCGTCAGCGCCAACCTGTCGCTCACGACCTGGAACCCGACGGACCCCACGAGCTACTACGCGATCGGCAGCCAGCAGTTCATCAACAACTTCTTCCTCGCGTACTCCCCGCCGCCGGTGCTCGGCGTGCGCGTGCGCGCGCTCGCCGGGTACTTCTACAACGCGTACGGCGCGATCGGGCAGTACGGCCTCGGCATGTACACGAACGCCATCGTCGGAGGCGTGCGCGGCGTCGGCGAGGACGTCGTCGCCGAGTACGACGCGACCGAGACGGTCACGCTCTCGCTCGAAGACGGGATCATGGGCAACCGAAACGGGATGGGCGCGATCAACATCATCCCGAACAGCCAGAACGGCGCGGGGACGCCGATCATCTGGCCGTCGGCGTGGATTCACCACGTGCACGCGGGCCTCGAGAGCCGCGGGGACGTCACGATGCGCGCGGGCCTGCACTACCTGACGAACTGGGCGCAGGACGACCGCGTGCAGGTCGGCATGGACAACCTGCAGACCCGCCAGATCGACGAGGCGTACGTGCGCGACGGCCGCATCCAGACCTTCGGCGTCGACGCGACGTTCCTGCACCCCATCCTCGGCCACCTCGGCCTCGCCTTCTCGTACACGCGCGCGCAGGACGCGTACCCGGTCAAGGGGCTGGTCACCTTCGGAGGCGACGGCGAGTCGCTCACGAACCGCTGGTTCGGCGACCAGACGACCGGCACCGGCACGCTCGTGGCGGCGGGCATCAACTACACGGCGAGCCTCGGGCGCATCCTCAGCTACCCGGTCCCCTTCAACGGCGACGGGCCCGATCTGGCGCTGCAGGCGGGCTTCATCTTCGCCGAGTCGTGGGCGGACACGCAGGCCGGCGCCGCGGCGCTGCTCAACGGCGCGCAGCCGTTCGACGGGCGCGCGCGCTACAAGGGCGGCGTCGACCTCCTCTACACGTTCTTGCCGTTCATGGCCGCGGGCGTCCGCACGGACGTCGTCGTGCCCAACTCGCACGACGCGGAGGAGACGTTCGCCGTCCTCTCGCCCCGGCTCGTCTTCAAGAGCGACTGGGGCAGCCGCGACACCGTCTCGATCATCTACGGCAAGTGGTTCTACGGGCCGCACAGTCATCCGGAAGCGAGCACGATCACCCCGAGCGACCGGCTCGATGACCAGCTGTTCGCGGTCAATGCCCAGATGTGGTGGTGAGTGCAGCCATGGCGCCCAGCACTTTGGAGTCGATGATGAGTCCAGCCGAATACCGCCCTCGCACGCCGTCGAGCCACGCGCGAAGGCGCGGCCGCGCCGGCGCCGGCCTCCTCGCGCTCGTCGCGATCGCCTGCGCGGCCCGCGCGGCTCACGCCCAGGCGACGCCGGGCCCGCAGCCGGACGCCAGCCAGGGCGAGTCGCTGCGCGCGCTGAGCTCGAGCGGCTCGACGATGGGCCTCGATCCCACCGCGCCCCAGACCGCCGCCCTGCCCGGCGGCATGACCCCGGCGTTCGGCCAGAAGTCCCTCAGCAGCCAGGACTGGCGCTTCGATTTCCACGGCTTCTTGACCGCTCCGCTCAACGCCGGCATCGGCACGCGCGCCCA
>Ga0070738_10006372_pt1 | contig 12394 bp, 13 predicted proteins | sample Coa_R2_2_FD_66446 | JGI IMG/M metagenome (GOLD analysis project Ga0070738, IMG submission 66446) | Surface soil microbial communities from Centralia Pennsylvania, which are recovering from an underground coalmine fire - Coalmine... | ecosystem: Environmental > Terrestrial > Soil > Unclassified ... | reverse complement strand
CATGTCCAATGCCCCGGCAGAGGCGGCTTCATAAGGAGATTACGCTTTTATGGCAAAGATGAAGGTAGTGCTGGGCAAAGGGTTAAACGCCCTTATTCCAACCGAAGAAAAGCCCTCCGAGAGACCTGTACAACAGAGTGCAGAACCGGAATCCGTGGAGCCAGAACATGAGTACATCGCCACCAACGAAATACCTGTTAATACTATCCGCCGAAATCCTTTTCAGCCGCGCGAAGAATTTGACGCGCAAGCATTGCAAGAGTTGACGGATTCCATCCGCGAACATGGAGTGATACAACCCATTACAGTCCGCAAAGTGGAAGATGGCTACGAACTGGTTGCCGGCGAGCGGCGTTTACGTGCCTCCCGCGCCGCGGGATTGGAAATGATTCCCGCGTTTGTGAAGGAAGTCAACAGCGATGCCGAATTACTCGAACTTGCGCTTATCGAGAACGTCCAGCGCGAACACTTGAACGCGATGGAAATAGCGCAGGGCTACCAGCGGTTGATAGACGAGTGCGATCTGACACAGGAGGAAGTAGCGCAAAAAGTCAGTAAGGACCGCACGACCGTAACGAATTTTCTCCGTCTGCTCAAGCTTCCCGGCGAGATACAAGACTCGCTCCGTAAAAATGAGTTGACGATCGGTCATGCGCGCACGCTCGTGAATCTTCCAAGCAGGGATGCGCAGATCGAAGTATGGAAGAAAGTCGTTTCTGACGGACTTTCTGTTCGCCGGACAGAGGAGCTTGCCCGGAGCGTAATGAAAGAAAAGGAAGCGGGCGCGAAGAGAACGGCTTCATCGACCTCCGTGAAGATGGTTTCTCCGACAAAAGAAGTGTACGGTATTTTTTCGAACATCGAGTCCCGGCTCCGCACAATATTAGCGACACAAGTCCGCATACGGGCGTCCTCGGAGGGCAAGGGGCACATCGAAATAGAATTTTATACGGACGAAGATCTCGACAGGATCATAGAAATCATCGAATCAGCAAAGCAATCATAACGGATAATGCAGGAAATAATCATAACCTCTGCCGCACCCGCTCCTATCGGACCGTACTCGCAGGCGATCAAAACGACGGGTCCGTTCATTTATACCAGCGGGCAGATACCCGCTGATGCGAACGGCGCAATCGTGGGAACGGAGATTGCCTTGCAAACCGAGCAGGTAATACGCAACTTGCAAAGCATTCTCGAAGCGGCGCATTCTTCGCTGGCGCGCGTTGTGAAAACGACGGTGTTCCTGAAGAATATGGAAGATTTCGCCGCGATGAACGCTGTGTACGAAAAATATTTTCACGGGTCGAAACCGGCACGCAGCACCGTGCAGGTCGCCCGCCTTCCGAAAGACGTTCTTATCGAGATCGAAGCGATCGCAACTCTTTCCGAATGAGATTATGGCAATGCGCGGCACTTCTCTTGCTCGTTCCTGCCGCGATGTTCGCGCAAACCGCAAGAGACAGCTCCCTGAACGGGGCGGAGGATTCCTTGCGCTTGGCGAGCGACACGAGCGTGTTCGTGATGAAAAAATCCCCACTGCTTGCCACACTTCTTTCCGCAGCACTTCCCGGTGCGGGACAATTCTATAACGAAGATTATATAAAGATTCCTTTTATCTGGGCGGCGGTGGGGTTCTTCGGCTATGAAGTGATCTCCAACAATAACCAGTTCATAAAGTACCAGGATATGTATTTCAACAGCCCTGATTCGACGATTCGCGGGACGCAGCAATATTTCAATCTGAAAGAGCAGTATAGAGATGACCGCGATTCGTATTTTTCGTTTTTTGTTCTTGCATACGCGTTAAATATTCTGGATGCATATGTCGGCGCGCATTTATTCGATTTTAACGTCGGCGATTCGCATATCATTCAGCAAGCGCGTTTTGCGCCCTATTACGGAACGCACAACGATGTCGGTCTGAGTTTTCAATTGCAATTCCGGTGATGCTCCGCAAGATATCCACATATATATTGCCGGTTGCCATCGCATTTACAGCGCTTTCTACATCTGCGCAGGATCATTCTATTGCATTTCTCCGCCAATTCGGGGACTTCAATCATCCGCGCGCGGCAGCGTGGGACCAGCAGGGGAATTTGTTCGTTGTTGACGGCGGGAACAACCGTGTTGTGAAATATTCTCCGGCGGGGGATTCGCTTGCCTGCGTTACGGGAAGCGGATGGGGCGATACGCAATTTGATGCGCCCAACGGTATAGCGATACTCGGCATTGATGTGTACGTCTCAGATTACGGGAACAGCCGCATTCAGCGGTTTGACAGGAACCTTAATTTTGTCGCAACGCTTTACACCCGCGATGACCCCGACCAGAATTCACGGTTCGGGTATCCACGCGGCGTTGCCGTTTCGAGCCAAGGAGATCTGTTCGTTCTTGATGGCGAGAACATCCGCATCGTAAAGGTAAACGCGTTCAATAAAATAGAGCGCGTATTCGGCAATGTCGATGCAGGCGCCGAGCAATTGGCTGATCCGAAAGAGATCGTAACGGATGCGAGTGATAGGATTTACGTTGTCGATGGTGATGCGATAAAAATGTTCGATACGTTCGGCAATCCTACCGGAACATTGAAAGGGTCGTTCGCGTTACCTATCCGCGGATGCGCGGCGAACGGCAACACGCTGTTCGTATTATCGGATTCTGTTGTTACCGCAAATACGATGGGAGATGACCAAAGTGCTCGTGTTTTACATATCCCCGACCGGCACGATTGGACAGGCATTGCAGTATCGCCTAAAAATATAGCCCTTCTTGATGATCATAACGTGTATATCTATGCGCGGGAGACGCAATAAATGACAAGTGCCCGTGAAGCTCTGGATCAGATCAGCGACGGCGAAAGCAGTTCTGTCGAGTTCAAACGCAAGTTCACATCTTCGGAAAAAATTGCCCGTGAGATCATCGCGTTCGCCAATTCCCACGGCGGGCGGCTGTTCATCGGCGTGGATGACGACCGTTCTATTGTCGGCGTGAAAAGCGAAAAAGAAGAGATGGAGATGGTGGATATCGCCTGCACGTTCTTTTGCGATCCGCCAATCGTTCCGCACGTTGAGGTGCTGAACCTGAAAGGGAAAGACGTCGTCATGGTCAACGTCCCGGAATCGAAAAACAAGCCGCACTGGCTTGTAACGAACGGACAAGAAAAGTCAGAGCGGCAGGCATTCATCCGTTTGAACGACAAGACAGTTGCGGCAAGCAAAGAAGTGGTGCGCATGATGAAAAGCCAGCGCCCGGACGCCCCGCCGATGAAAATTTCTATCGGCAGGATAGAGCGGACGCTGTTCGAATATCTGCGGGAACACGAGCGCATAACGGTAAAAGAGTTCAAACATCTGGCAAATATCTCGGAGCGGCGTGCTTCGATCATTCTCGTCCGGCTTGTCCGCGCCGGAGTGCTGTACATCCATACATTTGAAAAAGAAGAGTTTTTTACCTTCACCGGCGATCCGGCGGAAGCGAGCCCGCGCAAAGGATGATCGTAAAAACAAATGCCATTGTTCTCCTTTCGAGAAACCTGCGGGAAACGAGCAAGTTCATCACGATATACACCGAGGCATTCGGCAAGCTGACTGTTGTTGCAAAAGGAGTGCGTCAGAAAAAATCCAAGCTGGCGGGCGTTCTGGAACCGTTCAATATCATCTCCGTGGTATTGTATAAAAAAGAAAATCGCGAGGTGCATTATATTTCCAGCGCGGAGATCGTGGAGCCGATGTGGCAGCTTACCACGAATTACGACGCCCTTTTCGCTGCCTTCGGCATTGCGGAATTGACCGACGTAACGATGCACGGCGAAGAGAAAAATCCCGGTATGTATGTTCTGCTGGCGGACGCACTGCGATTGCTCGCGGGCGGCGTTAACAGCGCTTTTGTTTTTTTGCTGTTCCAAATACGGCTTATCACCTTGCTCGGATACGGGCTTGTGGTGCAGGAATGCGTCCGATGCGGCAAGTCGTTGGCAGGCGCAGAACAGCTTTATTTCCACATAACGGAAGGCGGATTCCTTTGCTCGGACTGCGCACGGGCGCTGAACATGGGAACAAAAATAAGCCCCTCTGCGTACAATTTTTTGGCTTCGTTAATGGAATATATGAGCGGCATAAGCACGATCGCAGGCATTCCGGTGCCGCCGGATGAAGCGCGTAACACCGAGGTCGCGGAACTTCGCGGCTTGCTTAATGCTTATATAATGTATCATAGCGAAAGCAAACGGGCGCTCCGGTCTGCATCGCTAATGAGCGTCAAGGGCTAAGCCGCAGTTTGATTTTTATGGCTTTACGCCATAATTTTGCAGTAATATTTATTGTATAATAGTTAATATTAAGGAACAGGATTAAATAAAATGGTAAAACGTCCAATGATCGCGGCAATTGCTCTGGTCACACTCGGACTTATCTTCGGGGTAGTGATCGTATCTGCCGTTGGCAATTCATACGGCGTTGAGAGTATTTATGCCAAAGGATCGCGTGCAAATGTAACGCTTGGCGGGGCCCCGCCGCAGATAGACAACGGCGGGAACATGAACTCGATCAATAAGATGTTCACGTCTGTCAGCAAAGCCGTGCTCCCTACAGTCGTAACGATTCACGTTGTGAGCAAAGAATCAAACGATATGAGCGACGATGGTGATAACGGTGGCGATAACGGTGGCGAAGACAATCCGCATAATTTCTTCTTCCGGTTTTTTGGTCCAAACGGCGGAGGGGGTAATTCACCGTTCTCCCAGCCGCATCGTGGCGAAAGCGCCGGATCGGGTGTTATCATAAGCGGGGATGGATATATTCTGACGAATAATCACGTGGTTGAAGACGCAAGCGAAGTGAAAGTTTATACATACGACCGCCATGAATATGTCGCAAAGGTTATCGGAACGGATCCTTCGACCGATCTTGCGGTGGTGAAGATCGAAGCACAGGGATTGACCCCCGCGGCGTTCGGCAACTCCGATGCATTGGAAATAGGCGAGTGGGTGGAAGCGATCGGCAACCCGTTGAATCTCAGTTCAACGGTAACGGCAGGGATCATCAGCGCAAAAGGTCGTCCGCTGAACGATTTGGCGCAAGAAGCACAAAAGAAAACGAAGAATTATCCGATCACGGATTTCATCCAGACTGATGCGGCGATCAACCCGGGCAATAGCGGCGGCGGATTGTTCGATATGAACGGAACGCTCGTCGGCATTAACTCCGCCATTGCGACGACGAACGGCATGTATCAGGGATACGGTTTTGCGATTCCCGTGAACATTGCAAAAGTCGTTGCCGAAGATCTTATCAAAAATGGCAAAGTTGACCGCGGATATATCGGTGTAACGATACGTGAAGTAAACGATGCGTTGGCAGAGGCGAGCCATCTGGATGGCACCCGCGGCGTGGCTGTGAACGAAGCGAAAGAAGGCAGCGCCGGCGCAAAGGCAGGATTAAAGACTGGCGATATCATTCTTAGCGCGGACGGAAAGGACGTCAATTCGCCGAGCGAACTGCAAGCGATTGTAGCGGAGCATCATGCCGGTGATAAACTGGTTTTGGGAGTGTGGCGCGACGGCAAACAAGTCGAAATTCCCGTTATTCTGAAATCGCTTGATAACAACGACAATCTTGCTTCGAACGATGATAACGGCGCAGATAATTCCGATGATAACGGCGGCGAAGATCAGTCAATAACCTCGGCAAAGCTGGATAATCTCGGCATCACTATTCATAGTCTTGATGATAAGACCAAATCCGATCTCAGCGTTGATAACGGCGTTAAAGTCACGAATGTTAATCCGTATTCCGACGCGGCGCAGCAGGGTTTACAGCCCGGAGATGTGATCGTGAAAGCGGATTATAAGCCGGTTACCTCTGTCGGTCAGTTGGAAAAAATGGTAAGCGAAAAGAAAAAGGGTGATAGCATGGTATTCGTGGCAAAAACAAAAACCGGAGAAATACTTGTCGCCGTACATCTGATGAAGCAACTTTCGGACGGCGAATAAAAGAGTATAGCATAGTAAAAAAGCACGGGGCGTCATTGCTCCGTGCTTTTTTTGTATAGGGCTGTTCGGCGCTTTTGAATATATTTGCCTTGCCGTTCACGGCACACCCATTTTTTTATGGCTCATTATTTCTTTTCGGACGTACATTTAGGATACGGAGAGCGCGCCGCAGATAAAAAACGCGAGGAGCGGCTGCTTCGCTTTTTGGACTCCATCCGCCCCACGGCGGAATCGCTTTTTATCGTCGGTGATCTTTTCGACTACTGGTTCGAGTATAAAACGGTCGTGCCGAAATATCACATCCGCACGCTTGCGGCGATCGCGGCGTTTGTCGACCGCGGCTGTGTGGTGCATTACTGTATCGGCAACCACGATTTCGGGCATCGTGATTTCTTTCAGAATGAGATCGGGGTTATCATGCACGAAGACGATTTCCCCATCACGCTCGACGGCAAGAAATTCTACATCTCCCACGGCGACGGCAAAGCCGCGAACGACCTTGGTTACCGAATACTGAAAAAGATATTGCGGAACAGGATCAACCTGAAACTCTATTCGATGCTGCATCCCAATTGGGGCATCGGTGTTGCGGCATGGTCATCGCGTCGGAGCAGGGCGTACACGGGGCAGAAAGATTACGGTCCGAACGACGGTCTGATCGAATTTGCAAAGCAGAAACTGCGCGAGGGGTACGATTACGTCGTGATGGGGCACCGCCATAAGCCGCAGGAGATCATCGAAGGAAATGGCAAGTACATCAATCTCGGTGATTGGATAGCGCATTGCACGTATGCCGTGTGTGAGAACGGCGTGCTTTCGCTCAAAACATTTACCGATACGAAGTAATGGCAGACGAGCAGAAAAATCGTATCGAAAAACAGCTCGAAGACCGGATGATCACGCCGACGCATATCAGCCGCTTTACCCGGAAGCAGCTTCAAGCGTTTTCATTTCTCTTTCTTATTTTTTCCATCTTCGTCGTCTGGCTGTCGTTCTTTACGGTTGATGGACTTCCTTCCATCGAACAGTTAGAGGACCCGAAGCCCGATCTTGCCACGCGGGTGTACTCCGTGGACGGCGAATTGCTTGACCAATATTATATAAAAAACCGCACTGCCATCCCGTATGATTCGCTCCCAAAGCCGCTTATCAATGCGCTTATTGCAACGGAAGACAGGGATTTTTATTCGCATTGGGGAATAAGTCTTACTGGTATCATGCGCGCCGTTCTCGTCGATGTTTTTACCCTTAGCAAGCGGCAGGGAGCCAGCACCATAACGCAGCAGCTTGCGCGCAATCTTTACCTGACGCAGGAGCGAACGTGGATACGCAAAATACGCGAAGCCGTTACCGCCGTGCAGATCGAGCGGACGTTCACGAAAGAAGAGATACTCCAGTTATATTTTAACGTTACCTACTTCGGGCGGGGCGCCTACGGCGTGCAGGCGGCGTCACTTGTTTATTTCGGCAAGTCGGCTTCGCAGCTTACGTTGCCGGAATGCGCCTTTATGATCGGCTTGCTGAAAGCGCCGGAGCGGTACGATCCCGATACCAAGTATGAACGCGCGTTGTTGCGGCGCAACACGGTGCTTGATAATATGTACAACGCAGGATTCATTACGGAAGACGTTCTTCAGAAAGCCAAAGCAACCATGATCGTTACGCATTCCGCGGAGGAAGCGTATTCGACAGGCATTGCGCCGCACTTTATCGAATGGGTGCGGCAGCAGCTTACGCAATTGATGAAGCGTCCCGCCTTCAAGGGATACGATCTTTACCGCGATGGGCTTGTCGTGTATACAACGCTCGATTCGCGCATGCAGCGTTGCGCCGATAAGGCGGTGGTGGACCACCTGAAGGAGTTTCAGCCGCAATTCGATAAACGGTGGAAATGGAATACGCACGACCACGCGGAACTAGCGCAGCTGCTCATCGAGCAGGCGATAAAATCCAATCCGAAGTATATTCATTGCGCAACCGATAACGAGCGCACGCATGTGTTCAATACATTCAAGAAAAATAAATCCTATTGCGATTCCGTTCTTCGTTCGGCGTCGACCATTCAAGTTGGTTTCTGCGCAATCGACCCGCACACGGGCGAGATACGGGCAATGGTCGGCGGCTCGAACTTTCGCGAGTTCCGTTACGGGCTGAATCATGTAACGCAAATACAGCGTCAGCCCGGTTCGTCATTCAAGCCGTTCGCATACGCTTCCGCCATACTACATGGGTACACGCCCGATTACATGATGCCGATGGCGCCGTATACGTATAAAATGCCGGACGGACAGGTTTGGACGCCGTCAAATACTCCTGAAGAGGAAGCGAAGCTCGGTGATTCGGTCACACTTCGCACTGCGCTCCAATTGTCGATCAACTCTATTGCGGCACGGGTGATTACCCAGCTCACGTCGCCGCACGATGTTGCTCATCTGGCACACATGATGGGGATACACTCGATGATCCCTGAATATCCTTCCATCGCGCTTGGTACGGCGGAAGTGACGCCGCTTGAAATAACGGGGGCGTACGCGGCGTTCGCGAACCGGGGAATTGCGGTGCAGCCGTTTGGCATCCTTCGCGTGGAAGACAAGACGGGGAAAGTGCTATATCGTGCCAAGCCGGCGCTCAGCAACGCCATTGACGCGAAAACGGCGTATACTATGACACAGATGATGCAATCCGTTGTTGATGGCGGCACGGGAAGCAGTGTGCGGCAATTTTTCACGCTTCCGTGCGCGGGGAAAACAGGAACGACGCAGGATTTTGCGGACGCATGGTTCGTTGGGTACACGCCGGAGTTATGCGCCGGAACATGGGTGGGGTTCGACGACCGCCGCATCACGTTCGGCGGATGGTACGGACAGGGAGGAAAAGCCGCCGCGCCACTGTGGGGGCGCTTTATGCAATGCGTTTATGCAAACAAGAATATCAAGATGCAGACAGCATATTTCACTCCGCCTGAATTTAAATAGCTCAGAATGTTTCGGCAAGGTTTCTTGCCGATTGCACACAGTTTGCTATTGAAACTCCACCACGGAAGTTATTGCAAAAAAATAAGTTGGGATGATCCTTCTCGAATGAATCTACTGCTTCCATGATCCTGTAGTGCCCAAGATTATACTGCGGAATTGCGCGAGTGATCGTGGTCAATCGCGAGAAAACCGGATCGCCGCTGATGCCGAGAATACTTTGCAATTCGCTGTTTGTCGAGCGGAGAATTTCCTCCTGAGCGCCGGAAAGAATTTCCTTTTGTGTTGTGCCACCGACGAAAGTTGTGAGCAAAGCGCTATCTTGGGGGGCGCGGTTGGGGAAAAGTGACGAAGAAAAAATACAACCGAGAATATTTCTGTTCTCTTTCGGCGGCACAAGGAAGCCGAATCCATCCAACGGATGTGAAACAATAGTGCGTTTATATGCTGTGTGCACAACGCCGATAGGCGCGTATTGAACGGAGTTAAGTTTGTCCGCAAGCTCAGGCGAGAGCGGCTTAATAAGTTCTGCTGAAGCATACGCAGGAGTTGCCAGAACAACGGCGCGGCACGTTGCATGATTTACCATGCCATTCTGTTGCAACTGAACTTTCCAGCCCTCGGCGTTTTTAGTTATCGCAAGGGTTTCCGCTCCCAAATGAACGATTTCTCCCATCGATGCCGCGAGCGTATTCGTTAGCGCTTGCATCCCCTGATCGAACGAAAATAATTTTCCAAAGCCACTGCCCGAAGAACTTTTCGTCTTCTTTTTGAAGAGCATTTTCTTTAGCTGCCCGCCGATGATACTGCCGTATTCGCGCTCCGTTTCAAACAGCGAAGGGAATGTAGAGCGGGCGGAAAGCTGGTCGGCATCGCCGGCGTAAATGCCCGAAACGAACGGGCGGACGACGGTATCGGTGATCACTTTTCCGAAGCGCCGCGTAAAGAACGCCGCCACGGATTCATCGTCTTTCTTTCCTCGAGGGAGCAGCGGTTCATCGGCGATACGCAGTTTGGTCATAACGGAAAAGAAATTGCCAAAAAGAAAATCGCCCGGGGACATTGGGAGCGCGGCGAGCTTGCTGTTCTTCAATATGAACCGTTTCTTCCCGTTGGCGCCGGGGAAAAGGACATTCTTATCGATGCTCAATTCCCCGATGAGTTCTTTTATCGCAGGATTGGAAAGCGTGGTGCTATTCGGTCCATATTCCAGCAAAAAATCATTTGACCGCTCAGTATGTATTGAGCCGCCGATACGCGTCGCTTTTTCAAGTAGAAGTACAGAGCGGTTTTTCTTCTTGAGAAAATATCCGGCGGCAAGACCTGATACCCCTCCGCCGATAACGATAACGTCAGTATCCATACTTACCGTGTGATGGATGTGAAATGTTTGCGAAGCCGCTGTGACTTCGTTTTGTTGCCTTCAAACAACACATAGCCATTATCAAAAGCATTGCGCCACAACCGACGGCTACTATGCTCCACAAGCGCCCAGAAATGTGAGCGTGGAATGGCGATCTCAACTTTTGGTTTGCTTACGCGCGACTTGCGATATACCGACCGCCAAAGATTGATCTCCCATATTTCGTCTTTTGAAGTTCTGTTTGAGAGGCGAACCCAGAACGTGAAACGAACGGAAGTCCGCAGCTTGGGATACTGCTCTGTGAGAACATGAAAAACCTCGCGAACTTCTCGTTTCATGCAGAATTATCGTTGATTTCAGCTCATGCGCATCATCCGCTCGATGGAGACCAACGCCTGTGAGCGGATAGGTTCGGGAACATCTATTGCGGGCTGGCGGTCGCGCATGCAAAGGTACAATTTTTCGAGTGTATGCAAACGCATATAAGGGCATTCGTTGCAGGAGCATGACGCGTCATCCGGCGGTGCAGGAATGAATTGCTTCTCCGGGCAGGCGCGTTGCATCTGGTGCAGTATGCCTGCTTCGGTTGCAACGATGAACGTGTGCTTTGGGCTTTCCTTGGCATAGCGCAAAAGCCCACTCGTCGAACCGATGAACGCCGCTTTTTTCAAGATAATGTCTTCGCATTCGGGATGCGCGATCACTTCGGCATCAGGATGGCGCAATTGCACGGCCAGTAATTTTTTCTCGGAGAAGGTCTCATGCACAATGCAGCTTCCTTCCCAGATGTGCATGTTCGTTCGTCCTGTCAGGCGTTTTAAGTACGCCCCAAGGTTGCGATCAGGAGCGAACAAAATTTGTTGTTCTGCAGGAATCTGTGAAATGATCTTTGCCGCATTGCTGGATGTGCAAATGATGTCGCTCAACGCCTTTACTTCGGCAGAACAATTAATGTAGGTAATAGATGTCGCTCCCGGATGCGCATCGCGCCATTTTTTGAAGAGCGGGGCGGGGCAGGAGTCAGCAAGCGAACAGCCCGCGTTTTTATCCGGCATCAAAACAAGCTTATTCGGGCTGAGTATTTTCGCCGTCTCCGCCATAAAATGCACGCCGGCAAAGACTATCACGTCGGCCTCCGTTGCCGCCGCTTTGCGCGAAAGCTCGAGACTATCGCCGACGAAATCTGCAAGGTCTTGTATCTCGCCCTCTTGATAATAATGCGCAAGTATCACGGCATTCATCTCGCGCCGCAACCGGTTTATCTCTCCGATGAGATCGGTTCGAGGGTCAACTTTCTCCACATACAAGTCTTGTGCAATCGGAGTATCAAACGCAATGTCATTCATAGTAGTAATGCAAAATTAGCTCTTTTCCCTTATTCCTTCAACGTTTGGAGTGCTGAAAAGTTCATTGAGGTTGCTTTACACGGCAATTGCCTTCTTTGTAGCGCAGGAAATACAGTTTATTTTCGCCGCACATGAACTCCCCCGCAAACCGGATATGGACCATCTCCAATGCGTTGAGCATGATACGAGCAGTGCTTGTACTGCCCGTAGTGTTTGCCATACTTCAGCGCAACGAGATGGAAGTGTTCGCTTGGGGGATCGTCGCATCGCTGACAGATTTTTTCGATGGCTATCTTGCGCGAAAGCTAGATCAGGTGACGGAAGCGGGAAAGATCCTCGATCCGCTTGCCGATAAAATTCTCGCCGGGGCGGCGGCGCTTGCCATGGTGAGCATCGGAGCACTTCCGGTTTGGTTTGTTGTTGTCGTCATTGCTCGCGATGTTGTCATTTTTACCGCCGGGATGTATGTAAAGATTCGCCTGCATATCGTGCTTATGTCCAACATGCTCGGCAAGTGGACGCTGGTCTCGATCGTGCTCGTTCTTATTACAGCACTGTTCGATCTTTCGGGCTCTTTCGGCTGGGTGCACGGCGCGCTTGAAATACTGGCAACGGGAATGATGGGGGCATCGCTGATATCGTATGGTATTGGACTGAAGAACGCATTGAAAAGAAATAAAACATAAATGGGATTGTTCTCACGATTAAAAGAAGGGCTTGC
>Ga0070738_10006371_pt1 | contig 12397 bp, 6 predicted proteins | sample Coa_R2_2_FD_66446 | JGI IMG/M metagenome (GOLD analysis project Ga0070738, IMG submission 66446) | Surface soil microbial communities from Centralia Pennsylvania, which are recovering from an underground coalmine fire - Coalmine... | ecosystem: Environmental > Terrestrial > Soil > Unclassified ... | reverse complement strand
GATCCCTGGTCCATGCCCGGCTTTGTCAACCAGCTCGCTCATCATCTGCGCCCGGATCCAAAGTTATTGAGCGGTCGCACTCCGGCGGAGGTGCTTGACAATGTGATAAAAATTTTTAAGCTGGCGCTGGGCCAGGCACGAGATGCTATGTTCTCTCTCCCCGTCGCCATCGTTGTTCCCAAATCTGACCTCATCCCATACGTGATTACCAGTTCGGGCGATTCGCGCTACTCCGCCCTGCCTGACACCCGCTATCGCAGCCATTTGAACAGAAATGAAAGCGACGGCATTCACCTTGTCGTCAGGCAATTGCTGCTGGAGATCGGGCAACCTCAGCTGGTAGCAATGGAAAGAAGCATCGAACGGCTCAATTTTTCGGCGATCACCGCTACCGGCACTGCATCTGATAGCAACGGCAAATATCTCCAGCCGATCACACCGCACCGCTGCCTGGATCCCATTTTCTGGATATTGCGAGAACTGGAGGTCGCGCCATAACCGGCATATTCTCTGTCGATTGCAGAGACACTCCCAGATGCTTCTGAACGCAATGGACAACTATTGAGAGGAGAGCGCCATGAGCGAGCAACTCTGGTATACCTGGTCTACTTCAGGCTTCGGGATAGCGAACGATTATCGCGTGCGTGCCGCCTCGCCGAAGCTGACGGATGTCACAGGCCCGCGCTTGCGGTCTTTGCTCACGCTGGTGAGCTATACGCTCCCGCAGCATACCGACCCGTTTCTGCCGCCGGAGAAGGCCCCGCTCTGCCTGGCCTTCCTCAAATCCGGGCCGGAAGCGGTGCTGATCCAGAAAACCTACACCGGCCTGGATGGCCTGAAACGCCCCGGCGTCTACTTCTCCCACCTGCTGGTCGACCTGCCGCCGGTTCCCTCACCCTGCATGGAGGGCTATGTTTCCTTTTCTGCCCGCGAAGCCATCTCCCTCTGGAAAGCAACGACGCAGTTTGGAGAGCCATTCTGGCGCAACACGGAGCGGGGCTGGCCTGAAGGTAGCCGCGACCTGAGTGCGGTTGCCGATTCTGACCTGCTTGTCGACCTCTATCTCGATCAGTATACCAGCAGAGGCCCGCTCAATACGCAGGCGCCGGGAGCCATCGCGCAGCAGCCAGAACTGTTCAAGCTGGTCTTGCAAGCGTTTCTCACTCTTGCGCAGGCTGAGCAACGCAAACGGCTCTATCTCATCGGCGACCCCGATACCGTCGCGGCCCTGATCTGGGGCATCACCCATGCCCTGCCGCGAACGCTCGACATCATGCGCGACCTGACCTTCAGCACCTTCGAGTCCAACCTGGAAGCCGACACCACGCCCCTGATTGTTGGCACCTGCTGGCTGCCGAAGGAGTATCGCCAGAAAGGCTATGAAAACACCCAGCTGGATATCCCGCAAGACTACTACCGGCCCGACAATCCCTACGGCATTGCCATCCGCTGCGAACCGCCTTATACGTACACGCCCTTCCAGCCTGATGAGCCTGTCCAGAAATATAGCAGCTTTGTTCTCGAATCGTATCAGATGGGAAAATCGGGTGTGCAGAATCTGAAGACCATGCTCGATGAAGCCGAAAAAAACAATTTCTCCCGGCTACCCGATGTCCTCACCGGCTCTATCGCCTACCAGCTCAATCTGTCGCCAGAAGATATCAGGCGCATCCTCACCGCCCTTAATGAGCGGATGGTGAGGCTTATCAACCACGCGACAGCGGCGCTGAACCAGGAGAAATTGTCCGCCGCCGTCGCCGAGGTGCAGTCGCTCCTGCGCCTGAAACTGGCCGCGCAGGATGTGCAGCGGCCCGGCTTTCTCTCCTCTATCAAGCATTTGATGAGCCAGAACCCTGACTGGTGGGAGAGAGAAGGCAAAGAGGCCATTTGCTATCTTTATAAGCTCAGTGGCTGGTATGGTCGTGAGCAACTGCAACAGGCCGCCACAGCCTTCCAGCAAAAGATCATCGATAACAGGGAGTGGAGAAGGAAGCAGGGCAGCGATCTCATCAATGCGGTGCTACCACTGGTGCCAGCGCAGGGAACGCCGGAAGAGATGCTGGCAGCCTTCGTGCAACTGATCGGGCAGCGCGTGCTGGAGGCGCAGAAAGAATTGCGCGAGAGCCTCCTTCCCCTGGCCTGCCAGTTCACCGATCAACTGGTGCAGAGCCTTCGGGGAATCAACACGCAGGACGCTGTCTTCTGGAGCAACATCTTTGCCGACATGGTGGATAGCCAGCGCCAGTCCCGCGAGATTAGAGCCTATTTGCTCGAACAGCTCGCTAATCTCAACTATTCCCCTGTCTATCAACAGTGGTGGCAACAATACGGCCAGCAGAATCTCGCGCTCTGGCGTGTACGGCTGGCCGCCTCTCCGAGCGGCAGGCTCAGCAGTGCCTTCTCCACCCTGGCGAGCGCCGCCGTCCCCCGCCTGAGCGCGGCCCTGCAGGCCAATAACTGGACAGAGGTGATGTTCTGGACCGATGTCTTGCAAACCGTTGCTCCGGTGGCCGAGGAGCCAGCGGTCTGGGCCTCGCTCTTCGTCAACCTGCGCGATGCGCTCTTCACCGCCGCCTTCCAGCAATGGTGGCGCACGCAGGGCCAGCAGGCAGCCGCCCAATTGAGCAAACAGGCGGCCAGCAACGGAACGCTCACCGCCCAGCTCGCGCAGGTTCGCCAGAGCGTGGTTGAGGCGCTGGCGGCCATCCTGCAGGCCGAAGTGCAGCGCAACCAGCCCGAAGACGAGAAGGTGACTTTGCTCTTCGAGGTTCTCAACGCCGTCACTCCAGTTCGCGAGAGTCAGAGTGCGCTCCTGCTGCTACAAACCCTTTCCAATGCCGGGCTGGCCCAACGGCTCAACTGGCAGAGGCGCGGCCTGCTGCTGCGCTACTGGGGGCAGGCCGCGCGCGGTGAGGTTTCCGCGCTGCTGCGCCCCTGGCTGGAGGTCTCCTGGTACGATCTGCCGTCCTTGCTGGCCCTCGGCCTGCCCGAGGCCTGGAACAGCCATGCCCTCGCCCACTCCCTCAGCTTCTACCAGCAGGTCTCGGCCCGCCAGGTGATAGAGGTGGTCAACCAGGTTCCCTCCCTGCTGGAAAACGTGCTGGCCGACTGGTTCACTCAGCCGCAAAGGCAGCCGTTCGTCATGCAGTTCTTCGGCTTGCTGGCCACCAACCAGTATCTTCAACTACTGCCCCTGCTGGCCCGGCTGGCCGCCGCCAGCCGCTATCATTCCGGGTTGACCGAACAGTTGTTACAGATGACCCGCTTCAACACCGACCGCGAGATCGCCATCTTGCTCGAACAATACTGCCAGCAGTGGATCGCCAGCTACGACCTACCGCCCACCATGCTGCCCCTGATCGAACACTACCTCAACCACTTTGATGTCGAATCGCTGGATACCGCCCCCACCCGTACCCTGTTGCAGGCGTTGTTGCAACGCGGCAAGGGAGCTACTTCCCCCCTGCCTGCCTCTTTGCAGGAAACGGCTCAGGGCTGGTATAAAATCGCAGAATTCCTGGCTGAACCAAAGGTCAGTTACAACGCTTTACGTGAGTTGAGCCATAGTTTGCGCAACATGAGCAGACTGGTTCCCGATGTGCAGAAGAAGCTGAGCGTCAAACTCGTGCCTCACCTGGTCGAGATGGTCGAGACGGACGCCGATCTGGTCCGCGTCATCGACAATCTGGGGCGAGCGGCCAGTTTGCAGATGTTGCAGAATATGGCAAAACGGGCAGGCGAGAAGTACGGTCAAGAGCGCCCGCCTGTACGGCTGGCTCCATATGTACGCACCATCCTGGCCGAGGCGCGTTCCTTCGACCCTTCTCAGAAGGAACAGTTTCTGGCGGCCTGTTTCCAGTTCCTCTTTGTCCATGTTGATAAGAGAACGCGCGACAAATTCAAGTCCGATGCTCTCTGGTCTCAGGCTCAGTTGAAAGAGTGGGAGCAAGCGCAGAGATATCTGCGCTCGACGCCAGATATCTCTGAAAGCCTCAACCGCTTCCGCGAGGCGATCCAGAAGCTCTATATTCCCGGCATTGCTGCCAGCTACGACTCGTCCTTTGCCTCCTACCTGACTGCTGATGAGCAGTGGCTGCTCGAGCAGGCCTGGGCCTTCGTGGCCGCCTACCAGGTGGGTAACGATACGGAAATGCTGCTCATTGCCGACACCATCAAACAACGTTACCCGCAAACGCTCTACTACACCCAGGATCAGCTCGATCGTATGCAGCGTGCCCGTCAGCGGCGAGAGCAGCAACAGGCGCCTTCCGCGCCAGCGCCTCAGCCGGCCCTGCAACACTATTCCTCCCCTGCGCAAACAGCGGCAAGTACGTTTTCCGGTAACAATCAGATGGCAGGGAGCCAGCAGATGGCGGCACAGCAGCAGAGTGCAGGATACCGTCAGATGGCGGCAAATCAGCAGGGCGCAGGAAGCTATCCAGTGGCAGGAAACGAGCAATCTCCTGCTATCTGGCAACAGGGGAGCAGCATGCCGCCATTGACCTCTAACCCGCCATCTCCTTTCATAGCCCAGCAATCCCCGACTCAGGCAGCGCAGCCACCGGGTCAACGGTCTGTCGCCATCGTCAAAGGCCAGCAGATCACAGCTAACATGCTGGACTGGACTGCTAAGCTTATTGCTCCCTATCTCAAATGGAGAAAAACTCAGCTTAATGCACAGATACAGGCCGGGGATAAAAGAAGACAGGACTCGGTGAAACAGGAGGTCAAAGAGATCGAGCAATGGCTCGCGGGAGATCCGCAGCAACTGCGCCGATGCGCCCTGGACTATCTGATTGATGATGCGCTCATTGAGCTGACGATCAAGCAGATGGGGCCAGGACAGTGGGAGGGCTTTTCCCAGGAAGTCGAGAGTAGGCTGGGGACATTCTACCGGGAAATCATGATCGGCTATGTGGATGCCTCTTCATCGTTACGTTCCCCGGAGGTTGAGACAAAGCAGTCAGTACAAGATATCTTAGCCATCTTTCTCTGGCGCCAACGCTTTGAGTCGTATCTGGCAACGGGAGAACAGTCCCTGACAGACTGGCTCAAAAAGGAGAAACAGCGAGAGAAAAATAACATTACGATTGATTACGAGCAGGCTGGCATTAAGCCTGATCGCAGACGATTGTTTGGACTTTAGCATGCCATTGGTTGGGATAGCAGGGTAGTGTACTTGTAGGCGTTCGATTTTGAGATTGAGCATATAGACATACGTGATATAGTATCATTGTACGTGCGTCTGGCATAGCGAGGAGAGTGAGAGATGGTTGATCCCAGATCGGTCAATGATGAGCTAGGACGGCTGGTAGCTATCCTGGATAAAGAAGGCGATGCTGTTTCCGCAAAACGCATACGCCAGTTGATGATTGCCGTTGGCGGCGATCCCTCGTCTGAGGATTGGGCTGCCGTCGATATTCAGAGCGTGATTGACCCGGCGGCGATTGCACAGGACATGAAGAGTCGCCGCACGCCCGCGCGCTGGATTGGCGTGCTGGAATGGCTGCGCAACGGGCTGGTTCTTGTGCCGCTGATCCTCACCTGGGCAGGCATTTCTTTTGCCTCACAGCATTATCAGGAACTGGTGAACAAAGATCGTAACCAGGAACTCCACTCTTTCCTGTACCTGTGGCAGAATGGCTTCAACAACACGCTGCCAGTCCCGTTCATCCTCAATAATCTGGCCCTCGCGGACTGCCTTCTGCTGGCTACCATTTTTGCCCTGACCCTCATTGCGACATTCCAGTATAACCTGTTCCATACAAACAATGAGAGACGCGCCGAGGAGTTCCGCACGAGGCTCTCTCATGCCCTGGGCGACGCAGCCCTCTGCCTGGCGATGGCCCGCAGGTACCGGGCGACCAATCAACCGAGCAACCTGAATGATATCAGTAAATACCTCTTCCAGTTTAGTGAGCAATTTAAGAAGTCTATGGACCAGTTTCTGGCCGAGATGGCCGAAGAGCGCAAACGGCGCGGCGACATGACGGCTTTCATGGCCGCCCTGGACAGGGTGTCGAAAGATATGCTCGCAGCCGCCAGCTCGATCCAGCAAACGAACGCTGATCTCGGCACCATGCTGAAGGATATTCTGGTGCCGGTCAAATCGATACCGCAACTCGTCGCTTCCGCCGGGCAGGCGGTAGGTGAATTGAATAAGATGACCGCTTCGCTGGCGCAGATGGTTGCCGATCTGCCAAATTGGCGCCAGGAGTTGCAGACGGCTCTCACCAACGGCCTGAATCAACTGATCTCCGGGCAGCAGCAGGCCGAGCAGGAACTGCGCAACACGCTGGGTAGCGGCCTCAGTCAGATCAACACGTCGCTGGGTAGCGGCTTCAATCAGATCAACACGTCGCTGGGCCAGCAAATTGCCGAACAGGGCAAGATGGGTCAGGAGTTGCACGCGCTGATCGGCGCCTCTTTCAATCAGTTGCTGGGCGAGCAAAAAGCCGTGAGTCAGGCGCTGATCGACGCCGCGAGCGACCTGGAAACGGCCACCCAGGCGCTGGGCAATACGATAGGGGTGCTATCGAAAGCAGCCAGCGACCAGGCTCAGGTGCTTTCGTCTGTGCAGGGGCTGCAGGGCGAACAGAGACGACTGACGGCAGAGATGGCCGCCGTCACCGTAGACATGAGAAAATTGCTCAAGACGCTGGAAGACATGGCGCCCGAACTGCGCAGCATGGCCGTAGACATGAACAGGTTCAATCAAGAATTGAGAAACATTCCGCAGGCGCTGAACGCGGACCTGCTCGCCCCCTTGCAGCACTACTCCAGCGCCGCCGCCAGGATTAATGCCGGGGCCGACCTGCTTGGCCGCGCCTCACAGTACTTCGAGAGCGTCGTCACCAAACTGGATGGACGCCTGGGGCCATAAAAAGCGGAACAGGGATAGACAAACGCCGGAACAATATAACAAAGGGGGCTTAGTATGGCTCAACAGGGAGATCAATACAGTAACTATCGCCTGGAGCGCCTGTTAGGGAAGGGCGGCTTCGCCGAGGTCTGGCTGGGCAGGCATCTGAGAGATCAGAGCGAGGTAGCCATTAAAATCCTGAATGTCTACCTGCCGACAAGCGACGAACAGGATCAGTTTTTCACCGAGGTGCGCATGCTAAAAGGCTTAACGCATCCTCATATTGTGATAATGCAGGATTACGGCATACAGGGGGATAAGCCCTACCTGATTCTGGAATACGCTTCCGGGGGTACCCTGCGCCGCCGCCATCCCAGAGGCACTCCGCTCCCGCTCCCGCTGATCGTCCAGTATGTCAAACAGGTCGCGGCAGGTTTGCAGTACTTGCATAGCAAGCCTCGCATCGTCCACCGGGATATCAAGCCGGAAAATATGCTGGTCAACAGCAAAGGGGATGTCCTGATCAGCGATTTCGGCATCGCGCTGCCCGGACAGACCCTCCCCATTTCGCAGACGCAGAACGTCATGGGTACGCGCCCCTATATTGCGCCGGAGCAACTGAGGGGACACCCGGCATTTGCCAGCGATCAATACTCTCTGGCAGTTGTCGTCTACGAATGGTTATGCGGTAGTCTCCCGTTTAAAGGTAGCGACGCAGAGATGAGCTATCAGCAGGAGCATGTTGGCCCGCCCTCCCTGGTCAGGCGGATGCCCGTCCTCATCCCAAAAGTGGAACAGGTGGTTTTCAAAGCCCTCAGCTGGGAAACCACTGATCGTTTCCGGCATGTGCAGGACTTTGCCGACGCGCTGGAAGATGCCTTGAATAATCCCCATCAGGCATTCAACCCGCTGGCCTATAACAGCCCGGCTGGCGGCTTCACTCCCGCTCCAGATTCGTCTCCCATACCGCCTGCGGCAGCCTCGAACCCCGCTACCAGCGGCTCCATTATCGGGGACAGCCAGCCGTTTGTGATCCACCAGGCGACGCCGGCGACGCCGAACATGAACATCAACACGCCCCCCAACGGCCCTCTCCCCGGCATGTACGGTCAGGTTAATCCGAATTTAGCTGGCAACCCCAACATGGCCGGTAATCCCGGTATGGGGAGCAACCCCAACATGGCCGGTAATCCTAACGTTATGGGCAATCCCGGCATGGGGGGCAACCCGAACTTTGCCGCTAATCCTAATTTCATGGGTAATCCTAACTTCATGGGCAATCCCGCTATGGCAGGTAATAGTAACTTTGCGCCAGACCCGAATGCTGGCATGGGCAGCATGGTTCCACCCGTTATGCCGGTACATAACCAGCCACCACAGGGGCCACTGGTTTTACCGGGACAGGGTACGCAATCTCCTCCCGGAGGAGGATTTCCACCCCCCGATCCGATGAATCCGGGGCCGGGACCTGTTGATACTCAGCGGACAGTACCGGCCCCGCCTGCCTTCAACCCGGTAAATCCTTTCGGTTTCGGAGCAGACAATTCATCATCCGGCTCGTCCTGGCAGGCGCCTCCCGTCTCTACGGGTCGGCAGGGCGGCTGGTTTGAGCGCAACACCCTGAAACAGGGCAAAAACTGGAGCTTTCTCTACATCGGGGGCGCCATCGACTTCTTTTTCGCCGCCATGCTCGCTGTCTGGCTGCACTACGGCGATATGTCCTGGAATCTCTGGTTCTGGAGCTTTCTCATCGCCTGGACCGTGCGCTACCTTTGTGCCGCTATAAAGAAGCGATGGATCGCTTTCCCTCTAGCCGCGGCGCTCTCCTTTTACTGGTTCCTGGGTAGCTGGGCTTTCGCAACTGCCCTGCGCGAGGCTCTACACCAGTTCGAGCCGATACCGCCCTACATTATCGCGCTACTGGTTGCCTGCGCCGCCGTGCTTTTCCATTTCCAGTACGTGCGAGAAAACAAGAAATCAGCCAGGCGATGATGAGCCATTGAAAAGCAGTCGGGGCGCGTCATGCTGAGCGGCAGCGAAGCATCTGAGGTAGGCCACCTTGAGCAAGAGTCCACCTTAGATGCTTCACTGTCGCTCAGCATGACACGATACTGGCTGGCGCGCGCGGATGCTTCGCTGCCGCTCAGCATGACACGATGGGGATGGTTTCAATGATATGAGGACATGAGGCCAGCACTGGCATGATGGCGGGGCAATGCGATATAATGCCAGCGGTGCTTCATTCACCTCACAGTAGCACTAATTTCTATTTTTCAGGAGGATAGTGTATGGCAGTAATCCGAACCTCGAAAGTTGCTTTACCGGTGAATGGCAATGGCGCGTATGCCTATGTGGCACAGCCGGATGATGACCGGACGCATCCGGGGCTGGTGATGATCCAGGAGTGGTGGGGCATTGAGCCGCACGTGGTTGACCTGGCGCATAAGCTGGCGGAACAGGGCTTTATCGTCGCCGTGCCGGACCTCTTTCATGGCAAGGTGGCTACGGAGCCGAACGATGCCGAGCGCATGATGATGATGGTCACCTCCAATGTCGAGCGGGCGATTCAGGAGATTATTGGCGCGCTCAATACGCTGCGGGAGATGCCGATGGTCGAGCCGAAGAAGCTGGGCGTCATTGGCTTCTGCATGGGCGGCTTTCTGGCTATGAAGGTCGCTTCGCGCTATCCAGAGCTGGGCGCGGTCGTCGCCTTCTACGCCGCCGGCTTTGAACCTACGCCGGAAGAGGTGCAGGCGCTCAACGTGCCGGTGCTGGCAATCTACGGCAACCAGGACGCCTGGGCGCCGATGGAGGTGATCGAGAAAGTCGAGCGTGCCTACAGGGAGGCGGGCAAGGATGTGACGGTGCAGGTCTACAACGCCGGGCATGCCTTCATCAATCCCAATCATGGCGATTATCGTGAAGAGGCGGCAGCGCAGGCGTGGCCGCAGGCGATCCAGTTTTTGAAAGAGCATCTATGAACACCGTAGAAGAGGTGCTGGCCTGCCAGTGTAAGCTGGGCGAAGGGCCGGTCTGGAGCGTGGCGGAGCAGGCCCTCTACTGGGTGGATATCGAGGGCCAGCGTTTCTCGCGGCTCTACCCGGCGAGCGGCCAGTATGAGGTCTTCGAGGTGGGCGTGCCGGTGGGCGTGCTGGCATTACGAACAGGCGGAGGGCTGGTGATGGCGACAAAGGACGGGTTTGCCTTCTGGCGCTGGCACGAGCAGCCACACCTGCAATTCATCGCCAATGCCAACCCGGAGACCGGCAAGCCGCACAATCGCTTCAACGATGGCGCAGTCGACTGCCGGGGCCGCTTCTGGGCCGGGACGATGTGCGAGGGCTACGCGGACTGTGAGGGCGCGGGCAGCCTCTACCGCCTTGATCCCGATGGCTCCGTCTCCGTGATGGAGACGGGGCTGACCATCTCCAACGGCATCGGCTGGAGTCCCGACACCACGCGCATGTACCTGACCGACTCGCCCCGCCGCATCATCTATGTCTACGATTTTGACGCCGCAAGCGGCGCCATCGCCAATCGCCGCGCGTTCGTTCACACGCCCGACGAAGCCAGCGTCCCCGATGGCCTCGCCGTCGATAGCGAGGGCTTCGTATGGAGCGCGCGCTGGGGCGGCTGGCGCATTATGCGCTACGACCCGGACGGCAAGGTTGAGCGCGTCATCCAGTTGCCCGTCCAGTATCCCACCAGTTGCGCCTTCGGCGGCCCCAACCTGGACGAACTGTACATCACCTCGGCATGGACTGCCTTGAGCGAGCAAAAGCGCGCGCAGCAGCCCCAGGCCGGCAACCTCTTCCGCGTGCAGGTCGGCATCAGGGGTCAGGAACAACATATCTTTGCTGGATAGGCTTCGCCGTCTCCCAGGCCAGCCGCAAGGGATGGCCCTACTATATACAATGATCCGCAAACCGCGCGTATAGTAGGGCCATCCCTTGCGGCTGGCCTGCGGGACGATGTGGGATAGCCTATTCCTGTGGGGCATCGACGGCGGTGACGCGCGCGCGGTCGCGTGGGTCGAGGCGGTCGCGCAGGGCGTCGCCCAGGATGTTGAGGCTCAGCACGACGAGGACGATGGCGAGAGCAGGGCCGAGCATCATCCAGGGGTCGCTGCTCAAATAGGTCTGGGCGTCGCTGATCATCGATCCCCACTCAGGCGTGGGCGGCTGCACGCCGAGGCCCAGGAAACTGAGAACCGATTCGTCGAGGATGGCAAAGGAGACGGAGATGGTGGCCTGCACCAGCAGCGGGCTGAAGATATTGGGCAGGATGTGACGCAGCAACAGCCGGTGGGTGCGCGTTCCCGCGACCACCGCCGCCGTCATATACTCCTGCGCGGAGACCTGCAGCGCCTGACCGCGCGCCAGGCGGGCATAGATGGGGACGCGCACAATAGCCAGCGCGATGGCGATGTTGATGACGCTCGCGCCGAGGGCGGCGGCAATGGCGAGGGCCAGCACCAGCGACGGGAAGGAGAGCAGGGCATCCACCACCATCGTAATCAACTGGTCAACCCAGCCCTGAAAGTAGGCGGCGAGCATGCCGAGCAGCGTGCCGACGAGACCGCCCATCAGAATGGCAACCAGACCGACCGAGAGGGAGATGCGCGTCCCGTAGATAATGCGGCTGAGCTGGTCGCGACCAAGCGCGTCGGTGCCAAGCAGATGCGCCAGGCTTGGCCCCTGCTCCGCGACGGCGGGATGATAGGCCAGCGGCGGGTACGGGCTGATAAATGGCGCAAAGATGGCGGCAACAATAAAGGCAAGCAAGACGACACCAGACCAGAGGCGCGGGTCTTGCCGGAATGCTCGCACGACCCGCACATACCAGGGTACGGCTGCCGCCAGCTTCATTTGTTTTAGATGAGACTCTTCACTATAGTCTGCCTGTATTGCCATGATTTCTCTCCAATTCGGCACTCATCCCATCCGTAGGCGCATTATTACGGATATCCTCAGTCTGTTCTATCACCTATTTTTTATCGAAGCGTATGCGCGGATCAAGGAAGGCATAGGAGACATCGACCAGCAGGTTGGCTCCCATATAGGCGAAGGCAGAGAGCAGCACGATGCCCTGCACGGCGGGATAATCCTTTGAGAGCATGCTCGTCACCGCCAGTTGACCGATGCCGGGCCAGAGAAAGATAGACTCGACGACGAAGGCGCCGCCGATGATGGCCCCGACCTGCAGGCCAACGATGGTCAGCACCGGGATGAGAGCGTTGCGCAGGGCATGCACGTACTGGACGCGCCGCTCTTCCAGCCCCTTCGCCCGCGCCGTGCGCACATAATCCTGGTTCAACACCTCAATCATGCTGGCCCGAATCTGGCGCAGATTGACGGCGATAGCCCCTGTTCCCAGCGTCACCATCGGCAGAATCAGGTCGCGGATATTGCCTGCCGGGTCGTCGGCAAAGGAGACGTAGCCGCCGGGGGGAAAGGCGCGCACGGTGACGGCAAAAAGGAAGAGCAGCACCAGCCCCAGCACAAAGCCCGGAATGGCCGTCGTCAGCAGGCTCAG
>Ga0070738_10006369_pt1 | contig 12400 bp, 12 predicted proteins | sample Coa_R2_2_FD_66446 | JGI IMG/M metagenome (GOLD analysis project Ga0070738, IMG submission 66446) | Surface soil microbial communities from Centralia Pennsylvania, which are recovering from an underground coalmine fire - Coalmine... | ecosystem: Environmental > Terrestrial > Soil > Unclassified ... | reverse complement strand
CCCGGCGTAAAGCGCCGGCTGCTCCACATTCATCGAGTGACCAACGCCGGGTATCCTGACCAGGCGGCAATCCGGCATCGCTTCCGCCATCGCCGCGAGATCGCTCGGCGGAATCCAGCCGTCCTTCTCGCCCCACATCACCAGATGCGGCTGCCTGATCTCGCCCATGCGCCGCGCGAGTTCGCGGCTTTCCTTTTCCAGGTTGAGATTGAACGGCGTGCCGATCCAGATGCCTTCCGAGACTTCGAAAGTCTGCGCCAAGATGCCCTCGAAAAAGGCCTGGCTCTCCCCAAGGCCGGCGCGGAAGCGCGGCATGGCGCCTGCGACCAGGGATTCCGGCTCGAACAGCGAGGCAGCCGCCGTCGCCATGACGGCGCGCGTGACCTCCCGGCTTGCCATCATCGCCCGGAAGAGCCCGATCTGCTCCTCGTTAAAGGCCATGCCGAGCGGCGTCACCGGATCAAGCGCCAGCACCCTGCCGAAACGCTCGGGCTGTTGCAGCAGCATCCGCGCTGCGATGATGCCCCCGGTCGAATGCGTCGCGAGATGGCAGTGCGCGATCTTCAAGCCATCAAGCGCCGCCAGCATGTCCGCCGCATGTTGGCGCATCGAATAATTGGCATAGTCCTTCGCAGGCGGCGGCCGATCGCTTTCGCCGCAGCCGCGCCAGTCAATGCCGATGGTGCGAATGCCGCGCGGAAACAGCGGCGCCGCAAGATCGATCCAGTTCTTGCTGGCGAGATTGCCATGGATGAAGACGACAGTCGTGTCGCCTTCACCCCACTCCCGCCAGCCCAGCTCAATTTTGCCGGCGCGCACCCGCGGCATGTATCACCTATTTGTTCAGACCGGCGGTAGGCGATGCACCCGCCGGCGTGGGTGCCACCGGCAACGCCGATGCCACAGCACCGCGGATCATGCGGTCGGTCGCGAGTGGCGAACTCGTATCGACCGAGCCCTTGGTGACGAAGTCGACGACATCAACCGGATACTCCACCGGATTGTCCGTGTGGATGAAATGCCCGGTGTCCGGATAGATCTTCAGGATCGGTCGGTTGCCGGCATTCGTCATCCGCGACATGAACGGGGTAATGATATCGCGGCCAAGATCGCTCAGTCCGTTGAAGGGAGTGCCGGGAATAAACGGCTCCTTGTCCCCGAAAGCCAGGAAGATCGGGGCCTTGATCTGGGTGAGACGCTCGTAAAGGTTCTTCGGATCGTCCTGCTGAAGTTCGGACACCATCCCGTAGACGTCGTAGATGAACTCGTTCGACCATTGCTCGAGTTCCTTTGGATTGCCTTTGGCAAGTCCTGCGCGCTGTTCGGTGTGGAGGCGGGCATACTCACTGTCGTTCATGAAGTAGCCGCTCTTCGACGCCGAAATGACGCCAGTCTGAGGATCGCGCTTCTTGAAATAGTAGAAGGCGCGGATATCCTCCTCAGGCCGCGCGATTTCGTTGGCCAGGATGCCGGTCTGGTCCCAAGTCTGCTTCCATTTGTCGAAATTACGTGCAAACGAGGGGTCAAACAGAGCCAGTTTCTTGCCCGGCGCGATCGCGATTTCGCGCGGATATTCCTCCAGTCCAGCGGGCGCTTCGAGCGCCAGTCCCTGCACCGCATCGGGCCAGTTCAAGGCGTAGCCCATCACGATCTGGCCCCCGAGCGAGTGGCCGAGATAGTAGGCCTTCTTCACGCCGAGCTGATTGACGACGAGATCATGCACGGCATCGCGCATGTCCTCCATGGTCCGCGCCGGATTCTTGTCGAGATTGCCGGGTCCGGACATGCCATAGCCCGGCAGGTCGGGAGCGATCACCCGCAGGCCCATGCGCAAGGCGTACTGCATGATGTTGCCGTAGTGTCCGGCGAACGCCCCCTTGCCATGAATGATGACGAGCACCTTCGGATTCTTCTCGGTGCCGGCATATTCGTCCATGTAGCCAATCTGCCAGGACGTTCCCTGATCGTCCTTTGCGGTCGCGTATTTGACCGGATAGGGATAGGTCACATAGTTTTTCCAGAACGACTTGTTCGGATCGATATTCGCGGCGACGCCGGGTACACGATAGTTCTTGTCGTCGAACTTCTGCGCTCGATCGAGAGCGGCAACATCATCCATGAATGCAACGAATTTGGGATCGTTCTTTCGATGGTTGATGATTGAGAAGACGCCATAGTGCGCGACCGGGCTCTCCTCCGAGATCAGATCGGCCCCAGGGATGCGCTCCACTGCGCGTTCGGCCAGCTTGAAGTTGAGCCAGTTGTCGTTGGTGATGTGCATCACGAGGGTGCGGGCCTGGATACGGCCGAGATCATCGTTGATGTTGTAGATCTCTCCAACGTGGTTGCGCCAGACAAGGTCGACTGCGTCGAACAGCTTGGCCCGGTTCGTCACACTGCTGCCGGCCTTCTCGTTCGGTGGGTTCCAGTAGAACACGTCGGGCTGTACCGAGGCAAAATTCTGGGTGCTGCGGAATCCGAAATCATAACCGGTCAACGACAGCACGGACCAGCCGAAGGCGACGCCCTGGAGCGGATGTTTCTCTTTCGGCAGGTTGTAATAATCGCCCTTGGTGGCCTGCCACACCGGATCAGACTCGATGGCGGCCGACATCAACTGGAAGGTCCAGTTGCCGACGGGATCCTCGGCGTCCGACTGCGTGGTGCCGCCGATCGGCATGAGCGCGCCCATGAAGTCCGGATGCATCACGCCCCAGACATAGGTCTGCGTGCCGCCCATCGATACGCCGGTCACCAGCGCCGCGTGCGCGACTTTCAGCTTGTCGCGCAGCATGCGATAGTTCGCCTGCACCATGTCGAAATAGCTGTATGGCGGAAACTTGATGCCGAGCCCGTCGGAGGGTTTGCTCGCCCCCCATGTGCCGATCGGATCGATCATGACGACGTAATAGCGGTCGGTGTCGATCGGGCGTCCCGGCCCGATGATCGGCGTGCCGCCGGACAACGCCGTGCCCTTCACCCACTGCTCGTACATGTCGGTGGAATCGCCGGAGTAGTAGGAATTGACAATAACTGCATTGGTGATTTCACCGGCTGAATTGCGTCGCGGCGTCCCGACCGCGATGTAGGCCGTGCGCAGCTTGCCGCCGCCGAGCGATTCCAGCGTCACGCCGCCCTCTCCGCCATCTTCCCATTTCGAGGGATCGGCCAGATCGTATTTGCCGCCGAGCCGGAAATTCGCAATTTCGTAGTATTGCTTGATGCCATCGTGCTGCATCTGCGAAGAGCGACGGGTGTAAGGCGGATCAGCCCCGGCAAAGCCGACCGAGACGACGAGCAGCACAAGACCCACAACGAACCGCTTCATGAAAGGCCTCCCTGATGGAGCTTTTGCGGAAGCCTCGGTCTGTGACCAATGCGGAGTATTGATCTATCTCAAGGGTGTTCAAGGCGTCGTCACGTCACTGTTGCGGTTGCAAAACGACACGCAAGCATGACATGCCGTTTCTCTCCCACGGTGCGCACCGCATACGCTATGAGCTCGACGGTCCTGAAGGCGGGCCGGCCTATGTGCTCGTCAATGGCCTCACGCAATATGCCGAGCTATGGCGCGGCTATCGCGACGGGCTGATTGCCAAGAACTTCCGCGTCCTCACCTTCGATCTGCTCGGGCAGGGCGAGTCCGACAAGCCAAGTCTGTTTATCGACCAGCAGGATCAGGTCGCGGCGGTACGCGCTCTCGTCGACCTGCTTGGCGAAGGACCGGTGTTTCTAGCCGGTATCAGCTTCGGCGGCCTGATCGCGCTACGCTATGCAATCGCGCACGGCGAGACACTTGCCGGCCTGGTGCAGATGAGCTCCTTCGCCGAGCTTTCTCCGCAACTCCAGCTGCTCGGCAATGCCCTGCGGACCGGGCTGATCCTGGGCGGGACGAGCTATCTGCAGGACTTGCTCCTGCCCATGAATCTCTCCGACGCCTGGCTCGGCCCGCAGCTGAAGAACCTGGAGACGATCAAGCGCCAGGGCTGGCTCATCAACGACGTCTACGCGCTGCAGAACCTCATGGAGTCATTTCTCGACTTCGAGCCGCTCACGAACCAGCTCGGCAGGATCAACAAACCCACCATGATCCTCAACGGCGAGTTCGATTTCCTCACGCCGCGTTCGCTGCACGAGACCTTGCGGGTCAACATTCCAGACAGCGCGCTCGTCATCATCCCGCACGCCTATCATGCCTTCACGCTGGAGAAGGCCGCGCTGACCGCCGACCTGCTCGCCCGCTTCGCGACCGACGTGCTGGCGAAAAAATGGAGAGGCGCGCGCTCGATCTGGATCGCGCCGGAGGACGCCGGTGGCGAGCTTGTCCCTTTCCCCGGTGACTACGACCATCTCCGCGCCATCCCCATCCGCAAGGAGCCGTCATGAGCGAGTTCCTTGGCCCCCTGGATCACGGCCGTGTCCCGCCAGCCCAGCAAACCCGGGTCGGTGCATTCCTGGTCTCGCTGCATGGTGCGCTGGCGCGGCGCCTGACGCTGGGACTGCCGCTGATGTTCCGCCATGGCTGGCAGACCGAATGGCATTCGCAACTGCATCGCGAAGCCGAGATCGCAACGCTGATGATGCGAGCGACTGCGTGGATCCCGGATTTCCAATTGCCGGCGCTGTGCCTTGGCTGGGAGATAGCCTGGCTTCCGCAGGCCGCGGCGGGGATCGCCGATCTCAGCCAGGGTCCATGGATCGACCTGGCTGCCTTGGCCCACGCCGCTCATGGCGCGATCAGACCGGCGGCCCTGCTGCCGGTCGACGCCGATCCCCAGGACGCTTTCGTCATGGCACTGCGCCGGATCGAGTTCGAAAGTTCGCGCCTGATCCAGGCGCAGATCGTGTTTCTCAAAGGCCCCGATCTCTTGCCGGTCCGGGAGGCCGTCACTGCAGCAGTGGAACAGCGCCACCGCCAGGTCCGCCAAGCCTGGGAGGCGATGTTGACTGGAATTGAGGTGCAACTGGAGAGCAAGCAGTCGCCGCGGCGCGCTTGATACAGATCAAGCCAAGCGAGCGGCGGCACCGCCAGGATTTGCACCGGGCGCAAGATCTCGACTTTCCAAGATCTCGACTTTCATTGACGGAGTTGGCGATGAAGGCAATGTCCGTAGCAGATGCGGTGGCGCTGATTCCAGACGGCGCGCGCCTGATGATCGGCGGCTTCATGGGCGTCGGCACGCCCGAGCGGGTGATCGACGAGGTCGTCCGCCAGCGCAAATCCGGCCTCAAAGTCATTGCCAACGACGCCTGCTCACCCGGCAAGGGCATTGGCAAGCTGGTCGACGCCGGACTGGTGTCGTCGCTGATCGCGAGCCATATCGGCCTCAATCCGAAAGCCCAGCAGCAGATGATGGCAAAGACGATGGCAATCGAACTGGTGCCGCAGGGCACCCTGGTCGAGCGCATCCGTGCCGGCGGCTCGGGGTTGGGTGGCGTGTTGACGCCGACCGGGATCGGCACCGTGGTCGAGGAAGGCAAGGCCCGCATCGATGTCGATGGCAAACCCTATCTGGTCGAGACCGCGCTGCACGCGGACTTCGCGCTGATCCATGCTTTCCTGGCCGACTATCTCGGCAATCTCTCCTACGCGCTGACCGCGCGAAACTTCAATCCCGTAATGGCAATGGCCGCCGACACCGTGATCGTGACGGCCGAGAACATCGTTCCCGTGGGGCTGATTGCGCCCGATCATGTCCACACGCCGGCCCCGCTTGTCGACTACCTCGTAACCCAGAGCTGAAACCATGGACAGCCAGACGATTATCGCACGGCGTGTCGCGGCCGAGTTGCGCTCCGGCATGCTGGTCAATCTCGGGATCGGCATTCCGACCCTTGTCGCGAACTATGTCCCGAGTGACGTCAAGGTGTTCTTCCAGTCCGAGAACGGCCTGATCGGCACCGGCCCGATTCCCGAACAGGGTCTGGAGCACCCGACCCTCACGGATGCCGGCGGGCGGCCGATCACGGCGCTACCCGGCGCCTGCACCTTCGACAGTGCGATGTCGTTTGCGCTGATACGTGGCGGCCATGTCGACATGACCGTGCTGGGCGGGCTTCAGGTCGACGCTCGCGGGCACCTTGCGAACTGGATGATCCCCGGCAAGATGGTGCCGGGAATGGGCGGCGCGATGGATCTCGTGACCGGCGCCAAGCGCGTGGTGGTCGCCATGCAGCACGCGGCCAAGGGCAAATCCAAGATCGTGCAAAAGTGCAACCTGCCCCTCACCTCGGCGCGGCCGGTCGATCTTGTGATTACCGACCTTGCAGTGATCGGGTTTGCAAACGGTCGTGCGACGCTTCTGGAGCGCGCGCCTGGCGTCAGCGTTGCCGACATCAGGGCCAACACCGAGGCCGAGCTGGATGTCCCGGACAACGTTCCAGAAATGAAGCTCTGACCTCAGCGACAAGCGGAGACGCCGCATGCGGGTATTTTCCGATTTGAACGAGCTCAAATCCGCCGTTGGCACCGAGGTCGGCGTCAGCGAGTGGCTCGAGATCACCCAGGATCGGATCAACAAATTCGCGGACGCCACCGGCGACGAGCAATGGATCCATGTCGACCCAGAGCGCGCGGCGCGCGAAATGCCGGGCGGCAAGACCATCGCTCATGGCCTGCTCTCGCTGTCGCTGATCCCGATGTTCATCCGCCAAATCATCGGCGTAAAGGGCCTGCGCAACACGCTCAACTACGGCGCCAACAAGATCCGTTATCTCACGCCCGTCCCCGCGGGCTCGCGCCTGCGCGGTCGTCTCAGCATCCTGGAAGCCCAGGAGGTTCCGCCAAATGCGCTCAGGGTCACATACAAGGTGACGATCGAGATCGAGGGCGGCGAACGCCCGGCCTGCGTCGCCGAGCTTATCGGCCAGCACTATTGCTGAGCGATGCCCCCCGCCGTTTGCGCCGGAACTGGGCTTACCGCAGGCCCATTAGTCGATGATGTGATAGCCGCCATCGATGAAGAGCGTGGTTCCAGTGATCAGCTTGGCGCCGTCGAGCGCCAGAAACGCGGTCGCGCGCCCCACATCATCGATGCTGACGAGGCTGCGAGTCGGTGCCTTGGACTGGGCCTTGTCCATCAGCTCGTCGAATTCGGGAATGCCTGACGCGGCGCGTGTCGCCAAAGGCCCGGGCGAGATGGCGTGCACGCGAATGCCCTTTGGCCCCACCTCGGCTGCAAGGTAGCGCACCGCGCATTCCAGCGCCGCCTTGGCCACGCCCATGATGTTGTAGTTCTCGACCACCATCTGGCTGCCGTAATAGGTCATCGTGAATAGCGTGCCGCCGTTCTTCATCAAGGGCTCGGCCAGATGCGCCATGCGGATGAAGGACCAGCAGGACACGTCCATGGTGGCGAGGAATCCGTCACGTTTGACGTCGATGACGCGACCGTGCAGCGCCTCCTTGGGCGAAAAGGCGATGGAGTGCACAAGGAAATCCAGGCGTCCCCACTGCTTGCCGATCTGCTCGAACACCGCTTCCGTCTGTCCCGCCGCCATGACGTCCAGCGGCATGAAAATCTCGCTTTCGAGTTCGCGCGCCAGCGGCTCGACGAATCTCTTCGCCTTCTCGTTCAGGTAGGTCACGGCGAGGTCGGCGCCGAGTGCACGAAAAGCCTTCGCGCAGCCCCAGGCGATCGATTGGTCGTTGGCGATACCGACGATCAGTCCCTTGCGGCCTTTGAGGGCGACGTTGGTCTCGGGGTAAACGGGAATAGTCATGGGCGTCCCTCCCTGGATTGAGCGGCCTGCGATCCCCATCTTGCTCGGACTGCCTCCACGTCCGGCTTGATTTATGTCAACGCCCGCGCGTCGCGCCAACTTGAAGCTGAGGCTGCGTTCGCGCAGCTTCTCCAGACGAGGTGGCGACATGCGCAGTGCGATACTGCAAATATTGCTGATGACCCTGTTCGTCCTTGCAGGCGCACCAGCGGGCACCTCACCACCACAGCTGCAGGAGGAGGTCTGGGGCCTCCCGTTCGACCTGCCCACCCTCGCTTATGTCGTGCACCCGGTCGGCAATGGTCCGTTTCCGCTTGTCGTGATGAACCATGGCGTCTCGCTCGACGCCAAAGCGCGCAGCGTGTTTCCACTGGTCGAATTCCGCAATGCCGCGTTCTGGTTCGCGCGGCAGGGCTACATGGTTGTTGCTCCGGTCGGTCCTGGATATGGCGGTGGCGGCTTCGACGTTCCCGAACGCGGGTTGTTCGGTCCGTTTTTCTCGCATGTCGGACCTTGCGAAAAGCCCAATTTCCGTGGTGCCGGGCTCGCGATCGCGACACTGGACAGCTGGATCATCGATTACATGATCGCGCGCAAAGCGGTGCAGCCCGACAAGGCGCTGGTCGTCGGCCAGTCTGCCGGTGGCTGGGGCGCCATCGCGCTCTCGAGCACGAACCCGGCGGCCGTTCGCGCCATCATCATCTTTGCGGCAGGGCGCGGCGGGCGCGTCGGCGGCAAGCCAAACAACAACTGCGCGCCCGACGAGCTGGTCAAGGCGACCGCGGCTTTCGGACAGACTTCGCGGATACCCATGCTCTGGCTCTATAGCGAGAATGATACCTACTTCGGCCCGGCGCTGGCCAACCGCATGCATGACGCCTTCACGGCAGCTGGCGGTGATGCCGAGTACCACATGCTGCCTGCGGTCGGCGACGACGGCCACTTCCTGATCCATTCAGCGGATGCCATGACGCAATGGACATCACTGATCATCGATTTCCTGAAACGACATCCCTGATCCAATGGCAAAGGTGGGCAATATGGCTTTGCGAATCCTGCATTCGGCCAACACGGTGTCTGCGATCCTGCTGGCCTGTACGATGTCCGCATCAGCTGTCGCGCAGCAGGCCGAACATCCCGCGCAGGATAGCGGGCGACCGTCCGAGGCGGAGGTCGGCCCGCGCGGCCAGCATATGCCGCGCAACATAACCTATTCCGCCTGGCGGAAGCTCTGCTACGAGGACACGCTCGGTAAGACAGTCTGCCGCACAACGACCAGTGGCAGTTGGGACACCGGCCAGACGGCCGTACGGATCGACCTGGTCGAGCGCAAAGGCGACACCGCCACCCGTGTGCAGATTTTTCTTCCGGTGGGCCTTTACCTGCAGGCCGGCGTCAAGCTGACCATCGATGACGAAGCCGCTGCCCATATTCCCTATGGCTGGTGCATGACTAATGTTTGCGTGGCCGGCAATGTGCTTGCGCCGCGCCTGGTGCGCGCAATGGAATCCGGCCGGAAGCTCACCTTGGAAGTCGTGGACTCCAACCTGCTGACCGTCCCCACCACGATCTCGTTGGATCAGTTCGCTGCCGTACACAAGGGGCCGCCGGGCAAGACCTATGAGGTCCCCAATGATGAAGAATGAATGATCTGGTGAGGCGATTGCGGGTCAGCTCAGGGAAGAACAATTCTTGGCGGAGCGCCATCGGCTGAGGTACGGTCGGATGCAATCACGTCCCCTTCGTCCGCCAACACGTCTTGGCTGCCAGCCTCCTCGCGCATCCATGCCGCGAGCAACTCCCAGCCCACCGCGAGCACGATTGGGCCGATAAACAGACCGATAAGGCCGTGGGCCAGGGTGCCACCCAGCACGCCGAGGAAGATTACCACCATCGGCGTCCGCGAGCCGCGCCCCATGACGATCGGCTTCAGCACGTTGTCAACAAGTCCGGCGGGCACGACGTAGAGTGTGAACAACAACGCCGCCGATGGCTCGCGCGTCAACCAATACCAGGCTATCATTGGCAGAAGCAGGATGGCGCAGCCGATCTGGGCAATCCCCAGCAGCAGAACAAGAAATGTGAAGAGGCCGGCGCCTGGAACATCGGCAACGATGAAGCCGATCCCGAGAAGCAGTGACTGCAGCATGGCGATGCCAATCACTCCGCGAGAGACTGAACGGACCGTCGTGCCGGCAAGCGCGACGAATTCCTCGCTATGCTCCGGGATCACGTGCGCAAGGAAGGTGCGCGCCGCCGACACCAGCCGCGGTCCCGGAATGAACAAAAATCCGGTCACGACAACGGCAGCGAGGAATTTGAACATCTCAATTCCGACGCTCCCGATTGCGGAAAGGATGGTCTTTGCGACCGGCTTTGCATATGGGGAAAACCTGCCGAGCGCAGCGGCCAGATTGGTCGACGCGAGCTGCCAGAGGTCAAAGACTGCCGTGCCGACCAGAGGCCACGCCTTGATCGACTCCTTTGGAGCCGGCAAGGAGACGCTTCCCGTCCCGACTTGATCGGCGACCAGTCGAACCCCCTCAACAAGCCCGACTGCCAGCCAACTCGCGGGCCCAATGACAATCGACAGGCCGAGCATTGTTATCAGCATCGCCGCCAATGCCGGTCGTCCACCCAGAAGGCGCGAAAGACGATCGAAAGCAGGATAAAGCGCAACGGCCAAGATCGCGCTCCACAACAGAATCGGGATGAAAGGCAGGATCAGGACATAGGACCAGTAGATCAGGCAGGCGAGAAGCCCGAGCCGGATTGCGAGCTGAACGGGATCATTCGGCGGCGCCGACGTCGCAGAAGATGGTCTCACTGGCTGGTCCATGTGAGTTACCCCAAGCGAGTACCTCGGCCGTCAGGAGCGAAGCGATGCCGAGCCCCGGCGGTCTGCTCTTGCTAGGACTGCGTCTGGAGCGGCCGATTGATTTATGTCAACGCCGACGCGAGATATCAGTCCGTAGCTTGGGCGCGTACTCGCGCCGCTTCTGATCGAGGCAACGACAAACTGATCGAGCGCAGCAAATGACTTCCTTGCCGAAACTCCCGTCGACCGGTTGTTTCAAGGAGATCCTTGCGCGCGTGCCCGCGGACGCGTCTGCGGCAGGCGTGATTGGCTCGGCCGTCTCGGTGGCACGCCTGTTTGCCGCTCATCTCGATGCCGTCGCCGTCGTCGGGCCTTCCGACAACCGCCATGGATCTTCCGGCACGACCGCGAGCGGCCTGCAGAGGATTGCAGCCTTCGAGAATACGGCTGACGCCGCCGCGCGCGTGCTGCTTCAGTTCGAGACCGCCGCCCAACAGGCAGAACTATCCTACGGCAAGCGCCTGATCGCCGACAGCAGCGATAGGGTCGAAAGGATGCTGGCTCAGGCGTCCCGCCTCTACGATCTCTTGATCATCCCTCAGCCTGAACTGCCGACCCCGTATCATGCGCAGCCCCAAGCGATGCTGTTCGATTCAGGCCGGCCAGTCATTGTGATCCCACGCACCCACCGCGTCGGCATCACGCTCGATCACGTCGGCGTCTGCTGGGATGGCGGACGGTGCGCGGCACGAGCCCTCCATGACGCCATACCGTTGCTCGAACTCGCCGGCTGCGTCGATATCATCACGGTGCACGAGACCGATGCATCTGTCGAATCCTCCGCCGAAGCCCTGGCATCGCATCTTGCCAGGCGCCAGCTCAAGGTCCGCCTCAAGCAACCGAAATCAGACCAGCTCGGCGTCTACCGCGCCGTGATGGCTGTCGCTGCGGAGGCCGGCAGCAAGCTCCTCGTCATGGGCGGCTACGGACATTCGAAGGCGGGTCGGTTCGTGCTGGGCGGCGTCACGCGCGACGCCCTGGACGAAATGAGCGTTCCGACCTTCATCTCGTTCTAGTCTAGTTCTCAATCACGCGCGGCTGCTTACCTTTCGACAGCCGCCGGATTGGATCGATCAGCAATTGGGCGGGAAACGGCTTGCGAAGGAACGCGATGCAACCGGCTTCGCGGGCGGCAGTTGCGACTGTCTCGCTGTCGCTGGCCGTGATGAAGATGACCGGCAGCAGGTCTCCGATGATCTGCTTCAGCTCCAGGCCGGACTTCCCTTTCAGGTGGATGTCAATCACCAGGCAACAGGCTTCGCCAACGTCCCGTTGGTTCTGAAAGCTCTCCGCGCCGTCGAACACAACCGGGTCGAAGCCCGCAACTTTCAACACGCGCGCAAGACCCTTCAACACGGAAGGATCGTCGTCGACGATGATCACCTTGTTGTTCGGCAAGGGCGCTGGTCCATGAGCTGTCACGGGGGTGAGAACCCTTGAAACTGTGATCCGCCGGGGGTGCCTTGCATATTGGCTCCGCGGACAATATGCCCAGGCTGCCTTGGCTAGCCGCTCCCATTCGTTCCGGGGGACTCCTCCTTGAGACTTCTCGCCAGCATGGCATGCCGATCGGATCGTGAGAGGATGCCAAGATTTTCGGCCGCGAACACCATCTCAAGGAGGGAATGAGCCTTCAATTTCTCCATGGCGCTCTGGCGGTGCGCTTTCACAGTGCGTTCGGTGATGTCGAGCTCATGCGCAATCTGCTTGTTCAATTTGCCATGCACGACCAGCTGAAATACCTCGCGTTCTCGCGGCGTCAGCTGCTCGAACAGCGCACGCACTGCAGCAATCTCGCCA
>Ga0070738_10006367_pt1 | contig 12405 bp, 9 predicted proteins | sample Coa_R2_2_FD_66446 | JGI IMG/M metagenome (GOLD analysis project Ga0070738, IMG submission 66446) | Surface soil microbial communities from Centralia Pennsylvania, which are recovering from an underground coalmine fire - Coalmine... | ecosystem: Environmental > Terrestrial > Soil > Unclassified ... | reverse complement strand
CATCAGTTCCGGAGCCGTGAAAAACCGGGAAAAAAGCTGCCGGATGATGAGAGCCGCCCGGTCACGAATGCGGACCAGACTTCGGTGACGGTACATATTCTCAAAAAGGAATCTCGAGATAGACTGTCCACTCTGCGCCATGGGTTCGGAAAAACCGACGAGGGGAGCGCCGAGCGCCCGCACGTCATCCACGTTCGCAACCCCCGATGCGGCGAGCCGCCGCCAGCTTTTGGCAATCGCATCCTCGATGAAGAAGGTGATCAGGCGGCGCACCAGCTCATGAATGGCGCGAACCCGCTCAAGCCCAGGATAAAGGGACTCGATCTCGCGGCCAATGCCGCGCAGAAAATCGACCCCATAAAGCTGGGCAAAATCAATGAGCCCCGCGCGCAAGCCGTCATCGATGTCATGGGCATTATAAGCGATCCCGTCGGCGAGGGCCGCCGCCTGTGCCTCGGCGGAGGGGAAATGTGCAAGATCGAGATCTTGGACCGCATTATATTCCAGGATCGCCACGGGAAGCCCGCGTTTGGCATAGCGGGGCGAAGCCCTGCCGTCAGCTTGCAAAAGCGGACCATTATGTTTGACAAGCCCTTCCAAGGCCTCCCATGTCAAGTTCAGCCCGTCGAAAGCCGCGTAGCGGCGTTCGAGCTTGGTGACGATGCGGAGCGCTTGTGCATTGTGATCGAAGCCGCCATAGGGAGCCATGAGTTCGTCAAGCACTTCCTCGCCCGTATGCCCGAAGGGTGTGTGCCCAAGGTCATGCGCGAGCGCGAGCGCCTCGGCGAGATCGCCGTCAAGACCGAGCGCGCGCGCAAGCGCGCGCGCGATCTGGCCGACTTCCAGCGAATGGGTGAGCCGTGTCCGGAAGTGATCGCCCTCGTGCGGAACAAAGACCTGCGTCTTATGGGCAAGCCTGCGGAAAGCCGTGCAATGGATGATGCGGTCGCGGTCGCGCTGAAATTCCGACCGGGAGGGTGAAGGAGGCTCCGCGGCCAGCCGGCCGCGGCTTCGCGCTGGATCGGCGGCATAAGGCGCCCGCGTGGAGACCAAACCGTGAGCGGGAGGAGATTCTGGCATGGAATTTGGTTGCCTATAACCGCTCCGTTGCGGGCGTACGCTTTGCGACATATGTTTGTACCGGCGAAGCCGGCCGGCCATTCACGCGATCGATGTCCCAGGTCCTTTGAGGTGTTCAAATGAGCGAAACCACAGCCGCCTCTCCGGTCGAACTTACGGAAAACGCGGCGCGGCGCATCGCGGAAATATTAAAAAGTGAGCCAGAGGGCTCGTTTCTGCGCGTTGGCGTCGAGGGCGGCGGATGTTCCGGCTTTACCTATACCTACAACCTGACAACCGAACAATCCCAAGATGATCTCGTGATCGAGCGCGATGGCGCAAAGGTGGTGATCGATCCGGTCTCGCTCGACATCCTGCGGGGTTCGAAAATCGACTTCATCGACGATCTCATGGGCCGGATGTTCAAAATCCACAACCCGGCGGCAACGGCTTCTTGCGGCTGCGGATCAAGCTTCGCCATCTAATTCGTTCTGTAAAGAATCCCTGTCAAGAGGATCCGCACGACTGAGCGTCTTTCGCGTCCGTGGTTGCCGGATTGCGCACGAATAGCATGCTGGTGCCGACGTCCCGGTGAACGTGAACGGCTTTGAAGCCGAAATGAGATGCCAACTTCACGACTGCCTCAATCGAATTCCATTGCATCAATCCGGATATTGAGTCGGGCTTGTACTTGTATGCGTTCGCGTGGTTGAGAAAATATTTTGCGCTGGTGTTGGGATTTGTAAGGTCGATAGATTCCGAGTCGGCGATGTCGATCCAAACTCTAGCGCTGGCGCGCGTCACACGAGCCAGCTCCCGAAAAGTCCAGTATATGTCGTAAAGATTAAAATGGATAAAAACCGACATTGAACATACAACGTCAACAGAAGCATCAGGGATGGGTGCAAGACTCCGCGGCTCGACTTGATGAAAGGTAATATTTGCAAGATCTCGACACTCATCTTTGGCAAACTGCAAATATGCCGGGCTAACATCGCACGCATGGACATGCTTTGCGCGCTTTGCAAACCAATATGTCGCAAAACCACAGCCAGATCCAAGGTCCATCACAACGTCGGTTTGTTTAATCCCAGCAATGTCTGCAATTGAATTTGCAAAGCTCCGGCGGGAGTCTCGTATTTCTGGGATCCTCGTCTGTGGCTCGTTCCCGAAATCGTAACCAACGAGACCAATGAGCAAGCTTTTTTTGTCGGCCGCCGACATTTCTACCCAAGCATTGAACGCCATAACTGGATTTACCTGCAAGAAATTTTCATATCAGCACCAGAACTTACGCGGCAACCCAATCACTGGCAATATCCGCTGGGCGTCTTGCCGAAAGGGGGTCGCAGTGCACCTGCGGCGCAACACACCACGGCAGCCCCAGCCTCTGATATGCAGGATAAAGTGCCGCTCTGCAGATCTGAACCCAGACCTGACAATCAGCGGAGTAAGAGCTTGGCCCGAGAACCGTGGCTAGTTTGGGTACACTCTCAAACTTCAGCGGTTGCTTCGGCGTCCCGAGGGTAATATAGCATAGATACATAATACCACGGTCGGGCTGCGGCTCAGTCTTGCAGCCGCAAGGAATTGTTCGCCGCCGTCCCCAAGCGGTTTCCTCTTCGCTTGCGGGCGGCTCCCCGAATTCAAGACTAAAGGGGCCCAGGTATGACAATCGAAGCGACTCGGCGCCGGTTCGCGTCCCTGGCGCGCGGCGTCATCCTTGCGCTCATCATGCTTGCCCCCGGCACTGGGCAAAGCCAGACGCCTTCCGCGGCTCCCGGGGCCAACAAAGACATCCCGGTCATCGTCTTCGCGGCCGCCAGCATGAAGACCGCCCTCGATGAGGCCGCAGCGGCGTGGAAAACCAAGACAGGCAAGACCGCATCCATCGCCTATGCGTCGTCCGGCATTCTTGCGAAACAGATCGAACAGGGCGCGCCTGCCGACATATTCATTTCAGCCGATCTCAACTGGATGGATTATCTCGACAAGGCCAAGCTCATTCGCAGCGGAACCCGCCGCAACCTTCTCGGCAACCGGCTCGTCCTCATCGAGCCAAGGGACTCTGACGTAACTCTTCAGATCAAGAAAGGCTTCGGCCTCGCCGGCGCGGCGGGCGATGGCAAGATCGCCGTTTGCACCCTTGAGTCGTGCCCCGGCGGGATCTATGCGCAGCAAGCGCTTGAATCGCTGGGAGTCTTCGAAGACGTCAAACCCGCCCTCGCGCAGGCCGACAATATCCGCAGCGCGCTCAATCTCGTCGCGCGGGGCGAGGCCAGGTTCGGCATCGTCTATGCCTCAGACGCGCGGGCCGAGCCCAGGGTTAAAGTGGTCGATACGTTTCCGGCGTCGAGCCATAGTCCGGTCGTCTATCCGGCGGCTATCATCGCAGCCTCTTCGAACCCCGATGCAGCCTTTTTTCTTGCCTTTTTGACATCGCAGGCCGCAACCAAGATCTTTACAGAACAAGGCTTCGAGATGCTGTCGAAGTGATCCTCAGCCAAGCTCGATCAAAGGAGCTCGCGATTGTCAAATCTGACGCCCGCCGAATGGACGGCGATACTGCTATCCTTAAGAATCGCCACCGCTGCGACGATCGCCAGCCTGCCATTTGGAATTCTCGTCGCCTATGCGCTCGCACGCTGGCACTTTCCGGGCAAGATGCTTCTGAACGGCGCCGTTCATTTGCCGCTGGTCATGCCGCCAGTCGTTACCGGCTTCCTCCTGCTCTCTCTTCTCGGACGCAGAGGCCTCCTTGGCGATTATCTTGCTGACATCGGGATTGTTTTGTCATTCCGATGGACCGGTGCCGCCGTGGCTTGCGCGGTTATGGGCTTTCCGCTCATGGTGCGCGCCATGCGGCTTTCTTTCGAGTCGATCGACCGGCATTTGGAAAAGGCCGCCAGAACCCTCGGAGCCAATCCCGTGTGGGTATTCTTTCTGGTCACCCTGCCGCTCGCTATCCCAGGCATCGCCGTCGGCGCCATCCTCTGCTTTGGCAAGGCGCTTGGTGAGTTCGGCGCGACCATCACCTTCGTCTCGAATATCCCAGGCGAGACCCAGACAATTGCTTCGGCTATCTATACCTACACGCAAATTCCCGGCGGCGATGCGAGCGCGATGCGCTTGACCGCCGTATCGATCGCGATTTCACTCGTCGCACTCCTCGCCTCGGAGATTGTACAACAATGGGCTGAGAAGCGTTTTGCGAGCTCTGGATGATCGAACTCGATGTCTCGCTCAAGGCTGGGACCTTCAAACTCGACGTGGCCTTCCAGAATGGTGACGGCATCACGGCCTTGTTCGGCCATTCCGGATCCGGCAAATCACTGACGCTCAGTCTTATCGCTGGGTTGATGCGCCCGGACCGGGGAACGATCAGGCTTGATGAGCATGTTCTCGCCGATGTGGAGCACAGGATCTTTGTCGCGCCGCACCGGCGGCGGATCGGCGTGGTATTCCAGGATTCCTATCTCTTTCCGCACATGACCGTGGGCCAGAATTTGCGGTTTGGCCGCTGGTTCGCACCCCGTGAGGAGCGAACGATAAGTTTTGACGCGGTGGTGGACACGCTGGGAATCGGAGCGCTTTTGCCGCGCCATCCGGCTAAACTTTCTGGGGGGGAAAGGCAGCGCGTCGCCATTGGCCGTGCGCTGCTGTGCTGCCCAAGGCTGCTCCTTTTCGATGAGCCCTTCGCCGCACTCGACATGGAGCGCAAGCTTGAGATTTTGCCTCTCATCGAGCAGCTGCGCGACGAATTTGCCGTGCCGATCGTCTATGTTTCGCATGCCATCGAGGAAGTTGCACGCCTTGCTAACTGGATTGTCGTCCTTGAGGCGGGCCGGGTTAAAACCTCCGGCAGCCCGGCCGAAGTCCTCGGCCTCATTGGCGGCGAAACCGCGGATACCCGTTTCGGCCGCGTTTCGGTCTTGACGATGAAAGCCGGCGGCGCCAACCGCGAATATGATCTGACGAGGCTAATACACCCATCAGGCACGATTTGGCTTGCCGGCCAAAAATGGCCTGCGGGAAAGCAGGTCCGGGTTGTCATCAAAGCGACGGATGTGGTTCTATCTGTCCTGCCGCCGCGAGAATTGAGCGTGCGCAGCTCCCTTTCCGGCCAAATCGGGTCCGTTGTCAGCGAGGGTCAGCTGGCCCTCGTTGAGATTGATCTGGATGGAGGGGGGCGTCTGTCTGCCAGCATTACACGGCACGCCTTCGACGAGCTTCGTCTTGCTCCCGGCGCCAGAGTCATTGCGCTTATAAAGACATGCGCGATCGATGAGCGCTATACAGCCGTGACGCCCTCTGGCCCATACATTCACGACTGCTGAGGAAGCAGCTGCGCTTTTGTCTGATTCACCCGTGCCTTGGCCAGCACCCCTCCCGGCAAGGGTCTCTCAACCCCTGTTGTCATGGGAAAGGTGATCGGCAGCTTCTTCAAGCTGCGCACTGCGAGATAGGCGAAGGCCTGGGCTTCTATTGCTTTGCTTGGCCAGCCGAAGGCTTCGGCCAGCACAACAGGGAACGGCAGCCGGTCCGCCAGCTCGCGCATCAGGGTTTCGTTGCGGGCGCCGCCGCCACACACGATGGCCATCAGGGGGGCGGACGGCAAATGCGGCAGCACGCTTGCAAGGCCCGCTGCGGTGAAAGCCGTTAACGTGGCTGCTGCATCTTCGGTTGCGAGCCGGGCGGCGGGACCAGGAGAAAACGCATTCCGGTCAAGCGATTTCGGCGGCGGGGCCGCAAAAAAAGGATCCGTAAGAAGCTCGCCGAGAACATCTTGATTGACTTCGCCCCGGGCAGCCATTGCCCCATCCAGATCAAAAGCGAGGCCAAGCCGGTCGCGCATCAAATCGTCGAGCAGCGCATTGCCAGGCCCGGTATCGCAGGCAATCGGCTCTTTCCCCGGCCCGACAAAGCTTAAATTGGCGACTCCGCCAATATTAATTACCGCGACGGGCTCCGAAAAACCCGCTGCTGCCGCAAGCGCCCGGTGAAAAACTGGCACCAGTGGCGCTCCTTGACCGCCCAGCGCGACATCGGCGGCACGAAAGTCATAGACGACTTCGATCCCAAGTCTTACTGCAAGCTCCGCACCATCGCCAATCTGCACAGTGAGACGGCGCTCTGGCCGGTGCAGAACGGTTTGTCCATGGAAACCTATGAGATCGACCTCTGAGCGGCTGATGGATTCCGAGATAAGAAAATCTTCAACCGCTTCGGCGTGACGGTCCGTGATCAGGGCATCGGCCTCTGCAAGGAGCCCCGGCCGGGCGTTCCGGTCATTGAGCGATGCCGCCTCTCCAACCGCGCCGCGCAGCAATGCCCGGTCCGCCTCGGAATAAGGATAGGTACGCCAAGGGCCGAGCGTAATCACATCTTCCCCATCGGTCTCGATGAGAGCGACGTCAACGCCGTCCAACGAGGTGCCGCTCATAAGGCCGATCGCCCGGAAAGTTTGAATAGGCCCTCTCCCTTAACCGTTAATACACTAGCTTTGCATTGTTGCTCCCCGCTCACAACGTCTTCGCCAGCCGGATGAGGCGATTATCTTTCCGGTGTGTCTTATAGGACACGGCCGCGAGGCAGGCCGGTCACCTCGCATGTTGCATTGCCGCGTCCTTCCCCCTAAATCTCTCGGCTTCCCAAATCCGGCGGGATGGCGCAGCCTCATCGCAGCGGCGTCATCTTTTTGCACAAAGGTTTCCCGTGACCGGCGATTTCCGTTTTCAATCCGAATTTCTGACCGTGCTTTCAGAGCGCGGCTTTTTGCATCAATGCTCCGATCTCGCGGGACTCGATCAAATCGCCAAGAGTGGTGAGCTTGCCGGCTATATCGGCTTTGATTGCACAGCGCCTTCGCTCCACGCGGGTTCCCTCGTTCAGATCATGCTCTTGCGCTGGCTGCAAAAAACCGGCGGCAAGCCGATTGCTCTGATGGGCGGCGGCACGACGCGGGTTGGTGATCCTTCCGGCAAGGATACGAGCCGCCAATTGCTTTCACTTGAGACGATTGCGGCAAACGAAGAAGGCATCAAGCGGATCTTCGCCAGGTTTCTGCACTTCGGCGAAGGCAAGCATGATGCGATCATGCAGGACAATGCGGAGTGGCTTTCGTCCCTCAATTACATCGACTTTCTACGCGACACTGGCCGCCATTTCTCGGTGAACCGCATGCTTTCGATGGACTCGGTGAAACTGAGGCTCGAACGCGACCAGGAACTGTCCTTCCTTGAATTCAATTACATGTGTCTTCAGGCCTATGATTTTGTCGAGCTTTTCAGGCGCCACGGCTGCGTCCTGCAGATGGGCGGCTCGGATCAATGGGGGAACATTGTCACTGGCATCGATCTCGGCCGGAGGATGGGCACGCGACAGCTTTACGGCTTGACCTCGCCGCTGCTCACGACGGCATCGGGAGCCAAGATGGGCAAGACGGCACAGGGCGCGATTTGGCTCGACGAAGCAATGCTCCCGGTTTTCGAATATTGGCAATATTGGCGCAATTGCGAGGACCGGGACACCGGACGCTTTTTGAGGCTCTTCACTGAATTGCCGCTTAATGAAATTGCCCGGCTTGAGGCGCTTGGGGGCGCCGAAATAAACGAGGCGAAGAAAATTCTCGCCACCGAAGCCACCGCCATGGTGCATGGCCGGGAGGCAGCGCTCAGGGCGGCGGAGGCAGCACGAAAGACGTTCGAGGAAGAAACTCTGGCTGACAATCTTCCGGGTATCGAAGTAAAAGCCAGCGAAATCGAAGCCGGGCTTGGAGTTCTCGCTGCTTTCGTCAAGGCGGGCCTTGTCACCTCAACCAGCGAAGCACGGCGTCAGGTCAGGAGTGGCGGCCTCAAGGTCAATGACCGGACTGTCGTGGATGAGCGCGCTTTGATAGGCTTGAATGATATAACCGAAGGTGTCATAAAACTGTCGCTTGGGAAAAAGCGTCACATTTTATTAAAGGTGATTTGATCAGAAATTGCTTAATGCCCGGCAGTACTGAAAATCTGTTCTCGAACATCTCAGCCACATCCGGGGACCGGCCGGTCGCATAGAGCAAGGGCTTGACGATTTGACGGCCCGCGCTGGACATCTCGAAACAAACCTTGCACATTTGCAAGTCCAGCTTGCAGACTGTTCAGTTCGCTTCGGCCGCCTCGAAGCCCGCATCACACGAATAGAGAAGAGGATCGAGTTGGCAGATGCGTGATTTGAATGAGATCAGGTCAAGAATACTGCGATCTTGCATTTGATTTTCTTTTTTGATCCGCCCGAATTCATCTTCTTCTATTGCGGACGCATGGGATCAAGATCGGTAACGCTGAAGATTTGGCGGAAAATTCCAGGTGCAATCGCTGACAGTGGATTGATACTGAGGGCCGGTGCGCTTGCCCGGCCGCTGATCCGGTAATTGACGCCTATCAGGCCTTCGTTCGAGCCGCCGGCGAGAATCACGCCAAAGACCGGTATTTTGGCGAATAGATTGTTGACCGCATAGACCGGAACGAAAGTGCCGCTCACATCGACCTGATCATGCGCATAATCAAGGCTTCCTTCCACTGTGAGGCCAATCGCCTCGCCATGCATGGTCCCGTCGCTGAGATCAAGGCGGCTGCCGTTGCGGCGGAAGCGGACCTGCAATTTGTTAAAAGCGATTGCGCTCGCGTCCAGCTTCCGTCCGCGGCCCTGGGTATCAAGGGGCGGAGCAGCCTCAAAGACAAGCCTGCGCAAGGAGGGCTCGTCGCGCAAAACGAAATCATCTATCACAAGAACACCCGAGAGCGTGTTCGGGCCAAGACGCATGCCAACCGTAAGGCGGCCGCGATCCATGTGCTTGTAAAGGTCGAGAAAAGAGAGAAGCGATCCACCGTCTTCTGTGACAAGGTTAAGTTGGGGAGTTCCGCCCGCTCCGGTTAGATTGCAGGAGATTGGCTGCCTTCCAAAGGTTCCGGAAAAGCTAAACTGCCGCAGTTGATCGCCGCGCTTCGCATAGACCAATTCGATGCCGGTTATAACACCCTTGTTGTAGCCGGTGAGGATGCCGGATTTCACATCGAATTCGATCTCCTTGATGGCACCCGCATCCTTGTGCTCCTCGCTTTCAGCGCTGACGGCAGCCGTCTGCTCAGGAGGAGGACTAAAGATCAAGGATTTCAAAAATGGCCTGGCATCTATCGTGCTGCCCTGCACGGCCACCTTCATCGTTTCGCCAGCCCTTGTTATCTCGATTTTCATGTCATCCCCAGGTGACAGCTTCACCTGCGTGAGTCTTGCCGCAATGAGAGAGAAATCCGTGCCGAGATCGGCGCTGCCCCGCGCCTGAATGGTTCCCGCATCGAAAACAATCTGATCGATCGTGCTTCCCCTTTCATTGACGGCAAGCGCGAATGTGACTTTTCCTGGCCGTCCGGGAGGCTTCGAAATCCCAGGTGCCTCGATCGAGGTCTCGCTCAAATCGAGTTCGACCCGCGCTCTCGGTTTCTCCCCGGTACCGATTGGGGCCGTAATCTTAGTGCCGATTGGGCCGCTCAAGCCCGGTATAGAACCGAAGCCTTGCCGGGCGCGAGTCGCATCATCGAGAGTCAAAGCGATTGAAGCCTCTGCTGGCTTATCCTTCTGCTTTTCCATGGCAATCGTCACAGGGGTGCCAAACATCATGCCCTGACCGCTCGTCCTGAGGCCTGATGGATCCACATTAACGTTAAGTGTTGCGGCATCGAGCTTTTCGCTGCCGATCAGCCGTTCGGCGCTAAAGCCGGTAACCGAGGCATTGATCTTGATTGCCGTGTCCGCAGGCGTCGTGTCGGGGCCGAGCTTCATGTCGATTTCAAGTGCCCCGTCAGCCTGTCCATGCAGTGTCGCAGGATCGAGAGGGATGCTGGCATAAGGCTTTAATCCGTCGTACGAAAGAAGCTCGCCAATCGCCTCGACACTGCTTATGACCTTGCCTTCCACGATGGCGGGTGCAGGCTGCACTCCGGTGTCGGGGATGCGAAAATTCCCTTCCGGCATGGTCAAGACGCGGCCGCCGCCTGTATCGATTTCGGCATTGGCAACGGTGAACACCGCAGTCCGGCCGGTGATATGGCCAACCCCTTTGATACCGCGCAAAGGCGGCACGCCGCGCAGAAACTCGAGGCTCGCATTCGCGAGCGTGAAATCGACTGCGGACTTTTCATCCGGAGGCGGACGGCCTGCCAGCATCGCCCGCAAATCAGCAGCATCGAAATCGATCTGCATGGTTCCCTTCTCCACAATTCCATCATGGGTGCGGGGAAGGAGATAAGATCTGACTGGCGGCGCGAGAAACGATGGCCAAAGGCGCATGACGACGCTGACCGGCGTTGGCGAGATCGAAGCCCCGAGCCTAATGTGAGGTCCATTGATCCAGTCGATCCAGCCGGCCATAGCGAGACCGCATTGCGGGCCGGTGAACGAAAACCGCTCGATGGCCAGTTTCTTTTCCGCCAGGAAAAGCCGCGCCGCCAAGCTGAGATGATCGATCAGCACAGGCTTATCGCCTGGACGCTCAGGCCCCGCCACGCCCTGTTCCACGTTGATGAGCCCAATCGCCCACGGGTCACCCTCATGAACCGGGGGCGTCACCGACCCGGAAACCGCAAAATGCGTTGAACCGGCGGACAGCCGCCAATGATCGATGACAATGCGCCGTCTCGCCGAGTCCCAGTGGAACCCGCCATTGATCTTGTCAACCATCATGGGTTCATCATTGGGATTATCAAAACGCAAATAGCCCGCTCCCAAGTCGAATTGCCCTGCCGCTTCCGCAAGCGCTCCATCCCCCTCCAGACGGACACTGAGCTTGCCTGAGATTGGCATGTCGAAATCAGCGCCGATCGTGCGCGTGCCGGTTGCGAGCAAGACCTCGTCGAGAGAAAGATTTGCGAAAGAAAGTTTGAGACCGCGCTCAAAGCTGGGACTTCCTTCAGCAAGGCCCGAGACCGACCAGCGGCCGTTCGGCCCATCGACGGAAAGATTGACCTTTGTGCCGCCGGAGAATTTATCGAAAGCGAGATTGACGCCATTGAAGACTAGCGGCTGCTCTGCGGCTTCATCATCGATGACGATCTTGCCGCGCGTGATGCCAATGCGATCAATCGCCGCCGCAGGACTTTCGGGACTCGTGAGCGTATCAATGACAAGGCGGATCGAGGACGCGATCTGCTTGACGAGAAAGGCGCGCGGCGGCTTGGCCCCGTGAGGCGGGGAGCCGCTTTCTCCTTCGTCTGGCCGCGGCACTTTACTTGCCGCAAGCGCCGATCCGGCCGGTGGCGCGAGAGAGACGGCATCCGGCTGAGCGGCAGCCGGAAGGACGACAGAGCCGTCCGGCCGCAGGGTCAAATGCATCTCGACATCGAAGATTTCGAGCCGCCGCGGCGTCACGTGCCCGAAAATGAGCGCTAGAGGATCGACCGACACTTCGGCTCGGGGAGCAGTCAGGATCGTACGGCCGGAGTGCTCCCTGATCGACAAATTGTCGATGCTCAGAGCGGGTATATAGCCATTTTTGACGATCGCAGTTTCCGCAAGGCTGAATTCATAGCCAGCGAACCGCTCATCAAGGGCCTTGGCAATTTGCGGCCCGAGGCCTTTGATTGACACTGGACCAAGCGCGAGGCGCCCCACGAAAAAGCCGCCGCCGACAAGGGCCAGCAAAGCCAGCCCTAGGGCAAGCTTACATGTCGACCAGGCGAACCGTGCGGCAATCCGCCCGCGGCTCACCTTTAACCTATCGCAAGGAGAGACTAACCTATCGCAAGGAGAGGCTTTCGCCGCCTGCCCCCGCCAGCGCAGCCAGTTTCCCAGCCATGTACGGGATCTCGCCGGATTTTCCTCACCCTGTGGGATCAACCGCTCGTGGCCTTTCAAATGCAAGCTTAAACTGGAAAATTTCGCCCCGCGTGCCTATACGCACACTTTCGAAAAGGCAGCTGATCATCAAAATAGACACTCTAACAAAGACGTGCAGCACAAAAAGACAAGGGATTAGTCTTTGCCAATCGCCGTTTAATGTGACGAAAGGAAGGCCCCATGGACAAAAACATGAGTAAAACCCCATCGAAAGGACCGCCGGAAAAAACATCCACCGGCAGCTTGGCCGCGAACAAAAAGCTGGGCCCTGGGGATAAAGCCCCGGCGTTCGAATTGCCTGACGACACGGGAGCCAAAGTCTCGCTCGCAGACTTCGCTGGCAAGAAGCTTGTCCTCTACTTTTATCCGAAGGATGATACCTCTGGCTGCACCAAGGAAGCCATCGATTTTAACGGCCTGCGGGACGAATTCAAAAAAGCGAACGCCGCCATCCTTGGTGTCTCGCCCGAT
>Ga0070738_10006365_pt1 | contig 12409 bp, 7 predicted proteins | sample Coa_R2_2_FD_66446 | JGI IMG/M metagenome (GOLD analysis project Ga0070738, IMG submission 66446) | Surface soil microbial communities from Centralia Pennsylvania, which are recovering from an underground coalmine fire - Coalmine... | ecosystem: Environmental > Terrestrial > Soil > Unclassified ... | reverse complement strand
TCGTCGTCACGCTCACGGTCCTCTGGCACGTCGCGCTCGTGAACGACTACAACCGCCTCCGCGAGCTCTCGGCCCGCTTCGAGGCCAAGGGCGAGCCGCCCTTCCACTGGGGCGTCTTCGCGCTCGGGTCGGCCTTCTTCATCGCGGCGATCATCCTCGTCGCGATCATGGGCTCGCGGCTCTTCTCCGAGATCCGCTGGAACGAGCGGCAGCACAACTTCATAGCGAGCGTCTCGCACGAGCTCAACTCGCCCCTCAGCTCGATCAAGCTCTACGCCCAGACCCTCAAGGGCGAGCAGCTCTCGCTCGCGGACAAGAACCGCTTCCTCGAGGTCATCCTGACCGACGTGGACCGGCTCGCCTACCTGATCCGCAACATCCTCCAGGCGGCGCAGGTGGACCGGCTCCCCGTGCGGCCCGAGTACGTCCCCGTCGGCCCCTACCTCGAGGCGTACGTGTCGGAGCTGAAGCTCCAGCTCGACCGCAAGGGCGGCAAGGACACGCTCACCCTCGAGCCCGTGGAGGCCGAGCTCCACGCGGCGCTCGACCGCACGCTCTTCCGCCAGGTCCTCGACAACCTCGTGGACAACGCGGTCAAGTACGCGAAGGACGGCCACGCCCGGATCACGATCGCGGCGCGCGAGAACGAAGGCGAGTGCGAGATCACCGTCACCGACGACGGCCTCGGGATCCCGCGCGCCGAGCTGAGGAAGATCTTCGACCGCTTCTACCGGATCGAGGGTGACGTCCAGCGGAGCCGCAAGGGCACGGGCCTCGGCCTGTTCATCGTCCGCTCGATCGTCGAGGGCCACGCGGGCACCGTCGTCGCCGAGAGCGAGGGCCCGGGCCGGGGCGCGTCGTTCCGGGTCCGCGTCCCGCTCGCTCCGGGGGCGGCGGCGTGAGCAAGATCCTGCTCGTCGAGGACGAGGAGCACATAGCGCAGGGCCTCCGGTTCAACCTCCAGAACCAGGGCTTCGAGGTCGAGGTCCTCGACAAGGGCGACAAGGCCCTCGAGCTCCTCGGCAAGCAGCGCTTCGACCTCATCATCCTCGACGTCATGCTCCCCGGCGCCGACGGCATGGAGATCGCGCGCAACCGGCGCCGTCAGGGCGACTGGACGCCGATCCTCATGCTCACGGCGCGCGACGACGCGAAGGACGTGATCGCGGGCATCGAGGCCGGGGCCGACGACTATCTCGCGAAGCCTTTCGATCTCGAGGAGCTGCTCGCTCGCGTCAAGGGACTCCTGCGGCGCCAGGTCTGGATGCGCTCCTCGCGCGCCGAGAAGACGACCTCGAGCGACACCGGGCCGATCGAGGGGCCCGAGACGCTCTCCTTCGGCGACTGCAAGGTGGACTTCAAGACGCTCCGTGCCACGGGCGCGACCGGCCAGGACAGCGAGCTCTCGCCGAAGGAGGCCGCGATCATGCGGATCTTCGCGCAGCACCCGGACGAGGTGATCTCGCGGGGGCGCCTCCTCGAGGAGGTCTGGGGCTTGAAGAGCACGCTCCAGACGCGGACCGTGGACAACTTCATCGTGCGCCTCAGGAAGATCTTCGAGAAGCGCCCCGACAACCCGAGACACATCCTCTCGGTGCGCGGCGCGGGCTACCGGTTCAAGCCGTGACCCCCACCGTTCGCCCTGAGCGGGAGGGGGGACCGTGAAGGTCTGCATCCTCTGGCACATGCACCAGCCGGACTACCGGCTCCCTGGCCGCGGCGGACGGGCGTCCATGCCGTGGGTGCGCCTCCACGCGGCGAAGGACTACCTCGACATGGCGCGCCTCGCCGAGGAAGCGCCCTCGAACGTCCGGACGACGTTCAACCTCACGCCCTGCCTCCTCGAGCAGCTCGCCGACCTGGCCGCCGGACGCCACGAGGACGAGTTCCTCGACGTGGCGAAGAAGGACGCGAAGGACCTGACCGAGAGCGAGCGGCTCTTCCTCCTCCAGCACTTCTTCTCGGCGAACGAGGGCCGCCAGATCCGCGCCTTCCCTCGCTACGTGGAGCTGAAGGAGAGGCGCGACCGGGCGAAGGGGAAGCTCCTCGAGCGGTTCAACGACGCCGACCTCCGCGACCTCGTCGTCCTCTTCCACCTCGCCTGGTCGGGCCAGTGGCTCAGGCGCGAGCCGGTCGTCCAGGGCCTGATCGCGAAGGGCCGCGCCTACAGCGAGGGCGACAAGCGCGCCTTGCTCGACGCCCAGGACGCCCAGGCGAAGAAGATCTTCCCCCTCTACGGCGAGCTCGCGAGGGCGGGGAAGATCGAGGTCTCGACGACGCCTCTCTACCACCCGATCCTCCCGTTGCTCGTGGACCTCCGCGCCGCGACCGAGGCGCGAGCGGGCTGCTCGATCGGAGGGAACGAGTTCCGCTACCCGGAGGACGCGCGGACGCACGTCCAGGAGGGCCTCGCGCGCACCGAGCGGCACCTCGGCTGGCGGCCGCGCGGCATGTGGCCGTCGGAGGGTTCGCTCTCGGAGGCCGCGCTCGAGGTGATCCACGAGCAGGGGATCGTCTGGTGCGCGACGGACGAGCAGAACCTGAGGAAGTCTCTCTCGCAGGCGCCTCCGGCGGCCCACCTCCGGCCCTGGCGCGTTCGCAACGAGGGACCCGCGATCTTCTTCCGCGACACCGGGCTCTCGGACCTGATCGGCTTCACGTATCAGTCGTGGCCCGACGCCGCGCGCGCCGCCGAGGACCTCGTCGCGAAGTGCGTCGGGACGGGCCAGGCCTACGGAGGGCCCGGCGAGCCGATCCTCCCCGTGATCCTCGACGGCGAGAACGCCTGGGAGTTCTACGCCGACAACGGCGAGCACTTCCTCCGCGCCGTCTACCAGAAGCTCGGGACGACGAAGGACGTGGAGGCGACGACCTTCTCGCGCGCGCTCGAGACGGCGAAGGTCGGGACGCTCCCGCGGCTGTCGCCGGGCTCGTGGATCTACGGCAACTTCGACACGTGGGCCGGGCACGACGAGAAGAACCGCGCCTGGAGCCTGCTCTCGGCGGTCCGGCGTGAAGTCCAGGAGCAGGGCGGCCCCGCCAAGCTCTCGGCCGACGCGCGCGAGGTCTTGCTCCGGGCGGAGGGCTCGGACTGGTTCTGGTGGCTCGGCGACGACCACCCGACGGCGTATCTCTCCGAGTTCGAGACGCTCTTCCGGAAGAACCTCTCCTACGTCTGCGACAAGATCGGCCGCCGCGTCCCCGGGCTCGACGAGCCCATTCCGCGCCGCCGTGCGCCCTCGGCGCTCGTCGAGGAGCCGCTCCAGCTCATCTCGCCCAAGGTGGACGGCGAGGCGGCGCGCTACTACGAGTGGCTCGGCTCGGGCGTCTACCGCCCGGAGAACGAGGGCGCCGCCATGAAGGTCGGCGCCGAGCCGCTCGTCTCGGAGATGCGCTTCGGCTTCGACGAGAAGACGGTCTACCTCCGCTTCGACTCGCGCCGCCAGAGCGCGGCCTTGAAGGGCGCCCGGCTCGCGATCGCCTTCGACGGGACGCGCTTCGAGTGGAGCCAGGCGACCGGCCTCACGCCGGCCCTCGAGGGCGGCGAGGCGGCCTGCGGGCGCGTCATCGAGATGGCGATCCCGCGCGCCGCCGTGAACCTCCACGCCGGGCAGCGCGTGCGCCTGACGATCGAGGTCACCTTCGCCGACGAGCGTCGCGAGCAGATCCCCCGTGACGGAGCGATCGAGCTCGTCGGGCCCGACGAACACTTCGACCTGAGAAACTGGACCCTCTGAGACATGACCAGCGAACTCATCATCGGTCTCCACTGCCACCAGCCGGTCGGTAACTTCCCTTTCGTCTTCCGCGAGGCGTTCGAGAAGTCCTACGCCCCGATCGTCGCGGCGCTCGAGGCGGCCCCGACGGTGAAGGTCTCGCTCCACTACTCGGGGCCGCTCCTCGAGTGGCTCGAGAAGGAGGAGCCGCGCTACCTCGAGCGCGTCCGCACCCTGGCGGCGCGGGGCCAGGTCGAGCTCTGGGGGAGCGGCTTCTACGAGCCGATCCTCCCCGCGATCCCGCGCGCCGACCGGATCGATCAGGTCAAGATGATGGCGGAGCGCATCCACGAGCGCTTCGGGGTCCGTCCGCGCGGGCTCTGGCTCACCGAGCGCGTCTGGGAGCCGACCCTCGCCTCCGACCTCGTCGCGGCCGGCGTCGAGTACATCGCGACCGACGATCACCACTTCAGGCTCGCCGGAGTCGATCCCGAGCGCCTCGGCGGCTACTACCTGACCGAGGACGAGGGGAAGTCGCTCGGCGTCTTCCCGATCTTGAAGGAGCTCCGCTACCGGATCCCCTTCGCCGATCCCGAGAAGGTGCTCGAGTTCTGCGAGGAGCGCGCCGCGCACGGCGTCGCCGGACCGTTCACCTTCTACGACGACGGCGAGAAGCTCGGGGTCTGGCCCCGCACCTACAAGACGGCGTGGGAGGAGCGGTGGGTCGCCCGCCTCTTCGAGCTCCTGGCGCGCGGCCCCGTGAAGACGGTGCTCCCGGGCGAGGTGAAGGACCGCGACCGCCCTCGCGGCCGGATCTACCTCCCGACGGCGAGCTACCCCGAGATGATGGAGTGGGCGTTCCCCGCCGACACGGGCGAGCGCTTCGAGGACCTCCTCGAGAAGGTCGAGCACGGCGACGACCCCGAGCGCTGGCGCGAGGCGCGCCCCTTCCTGGCCGGGGGCTTCTGGCGGAACTTCCTCGTCAAGTATCCCGAGATCAACTTCCTCCAGAAGCGCGTCGTCCGCGCTTCTCGACTGCTGCGGACGCAGAAGTCGAGCGCGGAGCCCCTCCGCGAGCTCTTCCAGTCGGAGTGCAACTGCGCCTACTGGCACGGAGTCTTCGGCGGGGCCTACTTGCCGCACCTTCGCCGCTCGCTCTGGCACCACCTCCTCGTCGCCGAGCGCGCCCTCGCCCCCTCGAAGATCGAGATCGAGAGCGCCGACCTCGAGGCCGACGGCACCCCCGTCTTGAGGATCGACGCCCCGCGCTGGACTGCGCACGTGAAGCCGGGGACCGGTGGAGTCCTCCTGGGGCTCGACCTCCGCGAGCCCGCTTACCCTCTCCTCGACGTCATTGCTCGGAGGCGCGAGGCGTATCACGGGAAGATGGTCCCCGCGAGCCAGGTTCCCGCCGGGGCGGCCGCCGGCGGCATCCACGGCCGCATCAAGGTCCTCCCCGAGGGCGTCGAGGTCGTCTCCGACTGGCACCGCCGCGCGACGTGCGTCGATCACTTCTACGACCACGTGCCGAGGGCGCAGGAGCTGGCGCTCGCCCGCGTCCGCGACCAGGGCGACTTCGCGATCGAGCCCTTCCGCGAGGAGCACCAGGTCTCGGGCGGCAAGGCTTCGGTGACCCTGTCTCGAGAAGGTGGGATCTGGCAGTCGGGCCGCCGGCTCCCGATCCGCATGACGCGGACGCTCCATTTCTCCTCGGAGAAGCAGGAGCTCTCGGTCTCGGTCTACTGGAAGCTCGATAACCTCGCCGGCGAGCCGATCGACTCCGTGCTCGCGACGGACTGGAACCTCTCGCTCGTCCCGGTCCTGGGTCACGTGTATCTCGTCGTCAAGTTCCCGGACGGCTCCGAGCTCGTCCATCCCGACCCCGAGAGCCGCGAGACGTGGGGCGGCCCTCTGCCGCCGCAGAAGCCGCTCACCCTCGACGCGCGCCCGTTCCAGGAGTTCGGCTTCCGCGACCGCACGCTCGGCCGCCGGATCCGGATCGTCGACGCCTCGAAGCAGGCGAGCGTCCTCGCCTACCCGATCACGACGATCTCCCAGAGCGAGGCCGGCGTCGACATGGTCCACCAGGGGACGTGCTTCACGACCCTCCGCAAGCTCGCGATCCCTGCCGGGACGAGCGCGACCTTCGCCATGGAGATGGTCGTCGAGGCGCTCTGACGCTCTCTCCGTTCACCCTGAGCGACGAGGCGCGGCTCCGCGAAGCGGAGCCGCGCCGAGGAGTCGAAGGGCGTTGCGGAGAGGGCACGTGCCCTTCGACTCGTCGTCGCGCGCTCCGCGTGCGACTCCTCGCTCAGGGCGAGCGGTGAGAGACGCCCGTGGCGCGCGCGCGGCAGGGATGCCACGATCCACGCGGAGAGGTCACCTTGCGCGTCCCGCGACTCCTCGCCCTCCTCCTCCTCGTCGCCCCGGCCCGGGCCGGAGATCCGGCGAAGGTGGAGATGCCGTTCGCGCCGTTCGCCGCCTCGCAGAAGGGCGACTTCGAGACGCTCGCCCTCCGGTCGTGGGACCTGGACGGCGACAAGGCGATGCAAAAGGTCGCGCTCACCTACCGCGTGACCGAGGCCGACGACGCGGGGGTGAAGCTCGAGTTCAACCTCCTCCCCGAGGCGGCGGCGAAGAACCCGCTCCCGGCGCTCTCGTTCAAGCGCGACGAGAGGCCGGCGCCGCCCGTCCCGGGCGAGGCGATCGAGGGCGCCGAGAACGTCGCGGTGATCGACACGACGCGGACGATCGCGGGGCGCACCTTCACCTGCAAGATGCTGAGCTTCGTCACGCGGCGCGTCCTCCCGCAGAAGTCCGCCGACGACGTAGTCGAGGTGCGCGAGCAGGCGTTCTGGTGCTCGAGCGAGGTGAAGGGCGGCGGGATCGTCGCCTTCACCGTCGAGGCGCACATTTCCGGCGGCGGCAACGCCGACTTCGACTCGCACAGCGAGGCCGAGCTCGTCGGGTTCGGGACGGGCGACACGTGCGAGTGGGGCAAGAAGGTGAGCGAGGCCGACCTCAAGCTCGTCGAGGCGCCGCCCGTCCCCGCCGAGCGCTGGCTCCCCATGAACCCCTACTCGGGCGCGAAGGAGGGCGACTGGCAGGTCCTCCTCCAGACGTCGAGCACCGAGGACTCGAACCTGCCGAAGCAGCGGCTCCTCCTCGTCTTCAAGGTCAACAAGGTCGAGGGCGACACGGTGACCATGTCGGAGGAGGTGCGCGCTCTCCAGGGGTCGCGCACGATCACCGGGACGGTCTCGCGCTCGGACGCCATGACGCTCGAGCACTACGCGCACTTCGACCCGCGCGGCATCTCCGACGTGACGTTCACCGACGACGAGAAGACCTTCGGCGACCGGAAGGTCGCGTGCATCAAGGCGACCTTCAAGATGCGCCGCGTCGCTCCGCTCGCCGACCAGAAGCGCGGCTGCTTCAAGAGCGTCTCCGTGCTCTGGATGAGCAAGGACATGCCGGGCCGCGGCTTCGTCGGCCAGACCGTCGAGACGATCGCGACCGGGCCGGCCGTGCCGGTCAAGGTCCACCTCGAGGTCGAGGTGATCGGCTTCGGGAACGGCGAGACCGCCGCGTGGGGGAAGAAGCCCGCGGACGTGAAGCTCGAGGACTTCGGGAAGTAGGGAGTGGAGACGCCGGGCCCCGATGTCGCGCGCCTCACGATCCAGAGGGGGCGGCGGAGCGTCCGTGCTCTCGTCGAGCTCGTCTTCTGGCGTGGGCTCGGGCTCGCTCTCGTCTTCGCGTTCTTGGTCACGGTCTATCTCGAGGCCGGGTTCCAGGGGCTCGTGAAGCCTCCCTTCGACGTCACGAACGCACCGACGATCGTCGAGGAGACCGTCCTCGCGCCCGTGGACTCGCGGGCGATCATGTCGCCCGTCGTCGGCTACGTGATCGCGCGGCGCCGCGCCGCCGTCGGCGTCTCGCGGCCCGGGAAGCTCGTCGAGCTGCGGATCGAGGAGGGGTCGAGGGTCGAGGAGGGCATGCTCCTCGGCAAGCTCGACGACGCCCTGCCGCGCGCCGAGGTGGTGCGAGCCCGCGCCCAGATAGAGACGCAGCGCTCCGAGCTCGCGAGCGTCGAGGCCCAGATCAAGACCGCCGAGACCGAGGTCGCCCGCGCCGACGAGCAGCTCGCCTTCGCCCGGAGCGAGCGGGAGCGGCAGGAGAAGCTCTCCGAGAAGGAGCTCGGGCGGGGCTCGGAGCTCGACCAGGCGCGGACGCGCGAGAAGACGGCGAAGGTCGAGCTCGACCAGGCTCGCGCGAGGGTCGAGGTCGCGACCGCCGCCGTCCAGCAGGTGAAGGCGCGGATCGCCGCGAGCGAGGCCGACGAGAAGGTCGCCGCCGAGTCGCTCGAGCAGTGCCTCGTCCGCGCTCCCTTCAGGGGGATCGTGATCCAGAAGCTCGCCGAGGTGGGCGAGACGCTCGGCGCTCCCGGCACCTCGAGCGACAAGGGGAGCAGCTTCGGGCCCTCGGCGATCGCGATCGTCGCCGACATGTCCGTGCCCGAGGTCGAGGCGGACGTCCCGGAGTCGCGCGTCGGCGAGCTGTCCTCGCGCGAGGCGGCCGAGATCGAGCTCGACGCTCTGCCCGGGAAGATCTTCCGGGGCGAGCTGCGGATCGTCTTGCCGACGGCCGACCGGCGGAAGGCGACCGTCCCGGTGCGGGTCAAGATGTTCGACCCGCCCGACGTGATCCGGCCCGACATGAGCGCGCGCGTGACCTTCGTCTCGACGCCGGCGGCGGAGCTCGAGACTCCGCGCGCGCCCGTGCGGGTCACGCGCCGCGTCGAGGTCCCGGCGGGTCCGCTGTCCAGGCGCGCGTTCTACGGCCTCGGAGTCGCCGCCCTCCGCGAGCGCGTCGAGCCCTACGTGAGCTCCTGGCTCGTCCGTCTCGGGGGGCTCGTGCTCGTCGTCCTCGCTTGCGCCTGGTACCTGCGCGGCCCCAAGGCGACGCCGCCTCCGCCTCGACCGGCGCCCGCGCCCGCTCCTCCCAGGAAGCCGAGCAAGAAGGCGTCCTTCCGCATGGCTCGTGCGAACTCGGTGAGCGATGTCGAGTCGGCGGACGAGATCATCGTCGTGGACGAGCAGGAGGAGACGAGCGTCGTCGAGGACGCCGTCCCCATGGGCGAGCGGGGCGTCCACGCTCTCGGGCGCGACGGGCGGATCGGCGAGGACGTCTGGATGTTGCGGGCTCACCGCGTCGATCGTCGCCGCGCCGTCTTGCCGATCGAGGGCTCGGAGGTCACGGTCGAGCTCGAGCCTGGCGACACCGTCGGTGTGCGCCTCGTCCCCTCCGGCGGAGAGGTCGCGATCGAGGGCGTCGCCGTGCCGGCCGCCGGGGCCGATCTCGTCCACGGCATGGTCTTCACCGTCGCGGGGACGCCCTATCTCTACCTCGAGCGCGAGCCCAACACCTCCGAGCGCCGGCGCGTCTACGCTCGGCCCCGCGAGGACGAGGACGAGCAGAAGGCGCGCGCCTCGGCGCGCATGCTCCCCGGGTCGAACGAGGACCCGATCGTCTCGGTGCGCGGCCTCGAGAAGACCTACACGCGCGGCTCGAACGTCGTGACGGTCCTGAACGGACTGGATCTCGAGATCGCGAGAGGGGACTTCATTGCCCTCATGGGGCCTTCGGGGTCGGGCAAGACGACCTTGTTGAACATCGTCGCCGGGATCGACCGAGCGACGGCGGGGAGCGTCGTCGTGGACAGTCGGGAGATCACGCAGCTCACCGAGGCCGAGCTCGCGAGCTGGCGGGCCAAGAACGTGGGGTTCATCTTCCAGTTCTACAACCTGATCCCCGTCCTCACGGCGCAGGAGAACGTCGAATTGCCATTGCTCCTGACCGATCTCGGCGGCCGCGAGAGGCGCGAGCACGCGCGCCACGCGCTCGAGCTCGTCGGGCTTGCCGACCGCGCGCACCACCGGCCGCGCGAGTTGTCCGGTGGCCAGGAGCAGCGCGTCGCCATTGCCCGGGCGATCGCCACCGACCCCGCGATCATCGTGGCCGACGAGCCCACGGGTGATTTGGATATCGAGAGCGCGAACGCTGTCCTCGACCTCATGGTGAAGCTGAACGAGGAGCTCAAGAAGACCATCATCATGGTCACGCACGACCCGCGCGCCGCCGACCGGGCTCGGAACGTCCATAGGCTCGAGAAGGGCGTCTTGCGGGCGTGAGAAATGAACCGCGAAGACGCGAGGGCGCCAAGAGGTTCCTGCCAACCTCTTGGCGTCCTGGCGTCTTCGCGGTTCCTTTCTTCGTGCGTGAGCGGTGACCAAAGCCGATCGAGGCGTCCTTGCGGTGGCCGTCCTGCTCCTCCTCGGAGCATTCGTGGTCCCCCGCGCGATCCTCTGGTTCGATCCCGTCGAAGACAACCGCCACCGCCTCGACGTCGACTTCCTCGAACGCGGACCGGTCATGGAGCCTGGCCTCTGGGTCGGCCATGACGAGGGCGCCTTCTCGCACAAGGGCGGCGCGGGGCCGATCATGAGCCGCTTCGTCGAAGGACCATCAGCGCGATGGGAAGCTGCCTGGCAGTCTGCGGCCAGTTTGCCTCGGGATCGGTGGGGTAACCGGTGGTGGCTTCTCCATCGAACGGAGTCCCTGTTGGGCGACGTCGGCATGGGGGACATCCGGATCTACTCCGCGGGCCCTAACGGCCGCTTCGAGTGGGGTGAGGGCGACGACATCGAGGTGACGCCTGGGGGCACACTGTTCGAGCTCAACTGGTGGCCTCTCGCCGTCCTGGCCGGGCTCGTCGCACTCCCTTACCTGTCGATCCGGATGCAGCGCCTCCCTCGGAGGAAGACCCTGGTGAGGGAGGCGTGCATCGCGTCTCTCGCAGCACTCGGCCCGGTCACGCTCGCCTTCGTGGTCGTCGTCCTCGGCTTCACTGCCCTCGACTCCCTGCCGTTGGGCTGGGGCGTGTTGCCGCCGAGGTTCGTCGTGTTCTTCACCGTCGCCTTCGTGGTCTGGCTGCTGATCCTCGGCGCCCGGCTCAGGCTCAAGGCCCCATAGCTTGTGCCGGCTACAAGTTTTGGCCCCTCTCGCGCGCGAAGGAGCATGTAACTTGTGCGGGGCACAAGTTATTGGGCGTTGAGCCGGGCGCGTGCGGAGCGGTGAGCCATGACGAGAGCCGATCGAGTCGTCCTCGCCCTGGCCGTCCTCCTCCTCCTCGGAGCCTTCGTGGTTCCCCGCGCGATCCTCTGGTTCGACCCCGTCGCCGACAACCGTCACCGGCTCTACTTCGACGTCCTCAAGCGCGGTGATGTCATGGCGTCGGGCGTCTGGGTCGGTCAGGACGACGGTCACTCTCGACGAGATGGTGATGAGGCGCCCATCGCAAGCCGTGTCGTCATGTTCCGATGGCACGAGGTGGTCTACCACTCTGCTCGGGCGCTTCCTCGAGATCGTTGGGGGAGTCGTTGGCAACTCGTCGTCAGGCTCAACACGGGCGGCCATGGCGACACAGGGAAGTACCGGATCTATTCCGTGGGCCCGAACGGCCGCTTCGAGTGGGGTGAGGGCGACGACATCGACGTGACGCCCGGTGGCACACTGTTCGAGCTCAACTGGTGGCCGCTCGCCGTCCTGGCCGGCATCGTCGGTCTCCCCTACCTCTCGCTCCGGATGCTGCGCATTCCTCGGAGGCAGACCCTCCTCGGCGAGGCGTGCATCACGTCGCTCATAGCACTCGGCCCGGTCGCGCTCGCCTTCGTGGTCGTCGTCCTCGGCTTCACGGCCCTCGACTCCCTGCCGCTGGGCTGGGGCGTGTTGCCACCTCGCTACGTCGTGTTCTTCACCGTGGCCTTCGCCATCTGGCTCCTTGCCCTGCGCACCCGGCTGCGGAGCCACGACCACCAGGGCACCTGACCGCATCACCCTCGAGGCAGAGCCCGGCGCATCACACCGCTTGGCCGTGCCTTGCACACGACGAAGGACGCCACCGACACCACCTCACCCGATCACGTTCAGCACGATGCCGTGCCTCGTTCGGACGATGCCGTGCCCTGCATCGCACTGTGCCGTGCACCCATCAGCACTGATCGGTGCTCCGCACGCGCGTGCGTCTCACGCATCAGTGCTGTTCGCCGCCCGGCCTCCGCGCATCGCCACGCCCGGCAATGCGCGATGCCCCACGAGGTTGTGTGCTGTCCCCAGCACTTCCCGCTTCTTGAAGGACCAGGCACACAGGGAAACCGGGCGAGGCGAGACGCTCTTCCGCATGCGGTCACTCGATGAAGGAGACGCGGCTCACGGCGTTCGACCGTCGGGCACACGACCGAGGTCGGCAGGGCGGTTCGTCTCACCGAGGACGGCTCGACGCATTGCAGCGCACGGTCGACGGCTGAACCGCACCCGGTCATCCGACGAGCGTGACCGGGTCAGGTGCCGTGGTGACCAGGGATCACCACTCTCATGTCCTGCCATCGGAGGAGGATGCAGCACGGCGTCTTCGTGAGGACACGACGGTCGCGCGCCGAGCGTCGCGCCGCTCCGTGCCGAGGGAGACACGGCGAAGCATGATGCCGGGCAGGGCGACGTCCTTTGCGTCTCACGGATCGGTGCTGATGGAGACGCCGCACAGTGCGATGCAGGGCACGGCTCGGTGCGGTGCAGCGCACGGCATCGTGCTGAACGAGGGAGGGCACACTCCCGTGCGTCGCACGGCTGACACG
>Ga0070738_10006363_pt1 | contig 12409 bp, 6 predicted proteins | sample Coa_R2_2_FD_66446 | JGI IMG/M metagenome (GOLD analysis project Ga0070738, IMG submission 66446) | Surface soil microbial communities from Centralia Pennsylvania, which are recovering from an underground coalmine fire - Coalmine... | ecosystem: Environmental > Terrestrial > Soil > Unclassified ... | reverse complement strand
ATGTAGCAGGTAATGGCCTTTTCGCCGAACTCTGCCCGCGCCTGTCGAATGGCGTCAAAGGTGTCAAGCACGTGTCGCGTTTCGTCGCTCAGCGTGAGGGACTGCCGCGGCAGCACGCGCGGGTCGCGCAGCAAGTCTTCCAGCAGGCGTATCCGCGCCTGTTCATCCAGCGTTCTATAGTTTCCCTCTAAGAGGCCCGTCACGCGCAGCAGTTCCGCCAGCGCAGCTTCGTGGCGCTGGCTATGCTGGCGCACATCGAGGGCGGCGAAGTGGAAGCCGAAGACCTCAACCTGCCGGATCAGCGTACTCAACGCGCCCTGCGCTGTCTCGCGCTCGCCGTTGGCTACCAGACTTTCATACACAAGCCGTAAGTCGTCGAGCATGTGCTGTGCTGAGCGATAGGCAATTGATGCATTGTTCTGAGCAGGCAGGGCAGCCGTTGCGGCCTCGAGGCGTTTCCAGATGAAGGAACATTTGCGCCGGTATGGCTCCTGCGCCGTTTGCGGGCCGAGTTCGCGGTCATACTCCGGCATGGCCGCCGCGTCACGCTCGATGGATCGGCGCAGGGCCTCGGTGATGGTGCAGTGGTTGAGCGATTGCGAATATTCCATCGCCAGCTTCTCAAGCGAGGAGCGGTAATGGTCCAGCAGGCGCGAGCGTTGCAGGCGCAGGGCTTCCAGCATGGTCTGCGGCCCCACATTCGGGTTGCCATCCTGATCGCCGCCGATCCAGGAGCCGAGGCGCAGGAATGGCGGCACACGCAACGCTTCGTGCGGGTACGCTTCGTGTAGCAAGCGTTCCAACTCTTCGTAGGTTTCGGGAACGGCAGGCAGGAGAATCTCATCCAGGTAGTAAATACCCATCTTGATCTCGTCGATGGGCTGCGGGCGCACGTGGCGGATGGCGTCGGTGCGCCAGAGCAGCGTCACCACGCTTTCCAGATCGCGCTGCCAGTCGGCGCGCTGGCGCGGCGTCATCTCCGCCTGAAAATCGTGCGCCGCCAGAAGCGCAGCGATTTCCCGCGCTTTGGTAATCAGGCTGCGGCGCGTGGCCTCCGTCGGGTGAGCGGTGAAGACGAGTTCGATGGAGAGCGCATCCAGCAATTGCTGCACGCGCTGCGCATCGAACTCGCTGTGCTTGAGCAGGTCGACCAGCGCCGCCAGCGAGCCGCGCTGCGCGCCGGGCAGATCATGCGCCTCGTAGAACCGGCGGCGGCGCGTGCGATGATGCTGCTCGGCTGTGTTGACGAGGTGAAAGTAAACGGTGAAGGCGCGTATCACGTCGATGCTGGTTTCCAGGTCGCAGCCATTCACAATGGCTGTGATTTCCTGATCCAGAGCCGCGATCTCCTCGCGCAGGCGGTCGGCTTCGGCTTTGTCTCCTGCGTGGCTCAGGTTTTCCTGAAGCTGGCGCAGTCGCTTGCAATTGTTGCGCAGCCACTCCACCGTTTCAAAGACGGCCATACCCTCGTGTCGCTGGATGGCGCGTCCCAGACTATTACCCAGCATGCGAATATCTCGCCGCAGGGGAACATCTTTCTCTGTGCGTTGCGCGCGTTCCGACATAACCTCACGCCTGTGCAAAGGTATCGATCATCAGCTTTACATCGTCGCCTAACGGGTAGAGAATCGGGCAGGTGCAGCCATTGCGATTGTACTCTTCCACCTTTGCGCGCACCTCATCAGGCGTGCCGCTGGCGGTGATACGCTCGATCAGTTCATCCGGCACGAATTGCATGGCCTCGTGAATCTGCTCTTTCGTCGCCGGCCAGCCCAGGATGCTCTGCACCTTCTGCACCGTTTCCGGCGGGGTGCCGCTGGCTTCAGCGATATGCGGCTGCTGCGCCAGATATTGCGTAATCAATTCTTTCGCCGCCTGCACCGCCCGGTGATGATCCTGATCGACCGAGCAGACGATCAATTGCGGGCGGTCAATGTCTTCCAGCGTGCGCCCGGCCCTGCGCGCCCCGATTTCCAGGTGTTCCAGCGCCTCAGCATTATATTCCGGCGGCACGCAGTAATTCAGCACCGCGCCGTCGGCAATCTCGCCGGCCAGTTCCATCATGCGCATGTGCGTCGCGCCAATATACATCGGCACGTTGCGCGGCTCGCGGCGTCCATGCACGACATCCAGTTCGATGCCATCCACCTGGTGAAACTCGCCGTGATAGGTGACGCGCTCCATGTTGAGCAGTTTCCGCATCACCTCGATAGTCTCGCGCATGGCCTTCAGCGGCTTCTTCCGCTCGATGCCGACCTGCTTTGCCAGCGGATCCCACCACGCGCCCAGACCGCAGATGATGCGGTCGGGCGCGAGGTCATCCAGCGTCAGAAAGGTCGCGGCCAGCAGCCCGATATTGCGCGTCCAGTTATTGATAACGCCGCTGCCGATCTTAATGCGCGAAGTCACTGCCGCGAAAGCCGCCATCGGTACGATCGCGTCGCGCACCAGTCGCGACTCCGCCTGCCAGACGGCCTCGAAGCCGCGCTGCTCCGCGTACTGCACATACGCCATGCCCTCACGAATATCATGCTTATCCTGCAAATACAATGCTACACGTGCCATCTCTATCTCCCTGTAAACGTAGCCGAACGCTCAAATATGGGCTTATTGTACCATAGTCTCACGTAGGACCGTATGCTTGCTGTAGCTGAGAAATTCCCGGAGAAAACCCATGTTTGACATCCTGGCAGTATTCAGACTAATATGGGTAAGGTGAGGATGCAGGATATTGAAAAATGAAATTTGACAAACAACTTCGGCACCCATGTCATGCTGAGTGAAGCGAAGCATGACATGGGTGGCAATTTTCAGGATTACCAGAAAACTGGTGAAAGGCAACAGAACTTATGACGACAGCCTATAGCCCCGGTACGCTTATTGACCACTATGAGATTGTGCGTATGCTGGGGCATGGCGGCATGAATCGGGTGTATCTGGCGCGTGATCTGCTGAATCAGCAGGAAGTGGTCCTCAAGTTCCCCGGTGATGAGTTGATCGGGGATGTGGCCGTCTTTGAACGCTTCAGACGCGAGGCGGAAATCGGTAACCGCGTGCATCATCCGTATGTCCAGCAATTGCTCAACGCGGACGAGAAACGCTCGCAGGAATATCTGGTAGTGGAGTATATTCAGGGGCAAACGCTGCGCGCCCTGCTGGAAAAGGCCGCGCCCGACCCGCTACCGGCGGCAGAGGCGGTGCGCATCGCGGTACAGATCTGTGAGGCATTGATAAACTGTCACGAGCAGGGCGTTTTCCATCGTGACATCAAACCTGAGAATATCATGATACGGGAAGATGGCAGTATCAAGATCATCGATTTTGGCATTGCCCTGCTCGAGGGCGCCCGGCGCGTGACATGGCGCGGCCTCTCCAGTACGGTCGGCACGCCCGATTATATGTCCCCCGAACAACTCAAGGGCGAGCGCGGCATGGCAGGCTCCGATATTTATGCCGTCGGCGTCATCCTCTATGAAATGCTCTGCGGTCGCACGCCGTTTGAGGGAGAAAATATTTTTGCCATCATGAATCAGCACGTCTCGCAGGACCCGCCCTCAATTCTGCTCAAGAACCCGGATATCCCGCCTGCGCTGGCAACCGTCGTCATGCGCGCCATTCGCCGCGACCGCGATAAACGCTATGTATCCATGAAAGACTTCCATCACGACCTGCTCAACCTGGAAGAGGTCAAGCCCGTTCCCTATCAGCCGGAAGCCCCTGCCCCTGACCAGACGGCGCGCACCGTCATCACGGCCACCCTGATTATCATTGCCATCTGCCTGGTGATTATCGCTCTCGGCTTCCTTGTCCAGTTTGCTCACAACATGGGCCACTAGTATGCGCTTCCGTTCACTTCCTCAATTTTCCATGTTTTTGTGCATAATACACAAAAGAACATAGCCTCTCTTTTCCTATTTTGTCTCTAGTATCCCGGCTTGCATGGCTCTATACTTGTTTAGATACCATGAAGATCAGGGAGCAAAGCAGTACCAATGAAAAAACTGAACCTGTCACTTTTGCCGCATCTGTATGCTGTGTGCCAGTTTCATCCAGATAAACACATCCCCTACTGGGCGCTGATCGGCAACTTTGTCTCGCTGACACGCACGGCTGAGGAGCTATCGATTGTCTGCCAGCAGGACAACGTGCCGGAAGAGATAGCGGCGGAGCGCGGGTGGCGCTGCGTGCAGGTGCAGGGAGCATTCGATTTCTCCGTCTCAGGGGTCAATGCTTCTCTGGCTGTCCCACTGGCCGACGCGGATATCAGCGTGCTGGCAATTGCCACCTATGCAACCGAATACTTGCTGGTGAAAGAAAAGGATGTGGAACGGGCATTGCAGGTACTCAAGCGCGCAGGCCATTCCGTCACGTTACCCTGAAAATAATCGCTCGCCGACGACTCCTTGCACGGTTTGACATCCTGTCGGCGTTCAGGATAAGATATGCAGGGCTTTTTTATTTTTCGTATATTGTTGAGTCTGGAGCTTATCTGCCATTATGAACGTCTTACAGGAAATTTTACAGGCTGAACAGAGAATACGCCGCTATATCAGGACAACCCCGCTTGAGTATTCTTTCCCGTTGAGCGAATTAACGGGGGCGCGTGTCTTCCTGAAGATGGAGAATCTCCAGCATACCGGCTCATTCAAGGTGCGAGGGGCGATGAATGCGCTGCTTTCGCTCTCGGAAGAGCAGAAGGCGAAAGGGATCGTGACGGCCTCTTCCGGCAATCATGGCCTCGGCATCGCTTTCGGCTTGCATACCCTCAACATGTCGGGCATCGTTTTTGTGCCTGAAAACACCTCTCCAACCAAGATAGAGGCCATTCGGCGCTATGGAGCGGACCTGCGTTTTTACGGCAATGATGGCGTCATCACCGAGGAATATGCCCGTTCCTACGCGCAACAGCACGGGCTGGTCTATATTTCCCCCTATAACGATCCTCGTGTCATTGGCGGCCAGGGAACCATCGGCGTGGAACTGTGCCGCCAGAGCGAACGCATTGACGCGGCGCTGGTCGCGCTGGGCGGCGGTGGCATGATCTCCGGCATCGCCGAATACGTCAAAACGGTTTTTCCCGCCGCCGAAATTTCTGGCTGCTCCCCCGAACATTCGCCCGTCATGGCAAAATCGGTGCAGGCCGGACGTATTCTGGAAATGGAATCGCTGCCTACGCTTTCGGATGGCACGGCGGGCGGCGTCGAGCAAGATGCCATCACCTTCCCCCTTTGCCAGAGGCTGGTCGATGACTACATCCTCGTCTCAGAAGAGGAGATCCGACAGGCTATGCGGCTGTTCATCGAAACGCATCACATGCTCATCGAAGGCGCGGCAGGGGTGGCGCTCGCCGCCCTGCTCAAAGCGGCCCAGCATTTCCAGGGCAAGCACGTGGTCGTCGTCCTCTGTGGCGCCAATATCAGCCTGCAAACGCTGAAAACCATCCTTTAGTACGCCAGCTCCACCCCTCCTAACTACGAACCGAGACCGACGTGCTGCATCATTGATAGGAGCGGAGCTGGCCTCCTCTCTGGCCCCTCTCTACTTTTCGGTCAAATTGCACAGTCCGCGCTCAATATTTCTTATAGCCATAAATGATACTAACCAGCGGAACGATTTTCGGGTGTTAGTGGGGGAATGTGAGAAGAGATTTGTGCAAGTTGCCTGAAAAAGAGGTACATAGCTTCTTACATTTTGTCAGTACGAATGAGGGACGCTGGCTTTTATACTTCTCAGTGAGGCCGACAGGGAAAGCAATGATTGCTCCTCACCCTTTCCTCGTGAGCGATGTGAGCTTGACGCATGGTAATGATGCCGGGATTTCTGGTTGCAAGCATCTTTTTTGAAGGAGGAGATTACCATGTCTGCTCAAACGAAGAACATGTCAGCATCTTCTGTTGGCATGAAACCCACGCTGGGGCTGACCGGAGTGACGATCAATGCAATGGCCTTGATTGCGCCGGGGGCCTTCCTCTGGACAACATACCAGTTGCAGGCTGCCCCTGCCTCGGCGATGAACATGTGGTTTTCGGTCTTTATCGCCACTGCCATCGCCATGCTGACCGCCATCGCCTACGCCAGCCTTTCCAGACGCTATCCCGAAGGCGGCACGGGTAGTTCGTATTACTATGCCGAGGCTTCGGTCTTGCAGCAGGAGGAACACCGTCATTTTAAGTGGGCGCGCGTGGCCAAGTTTATTGTGGGCTGGGCCTCGCATCTCTATTACTGGGTCTATCCTGGCGTGATGGTAGCCTTCATGGGGCTGGTGATTACCTATATTATCCAGTCCTTTGTCCCCAGCTTTGGCGCGGCCTGGCAGGAAGTGCTGATCTGCATCCTCTTTGCCGGGCTGGTCGGTTGCATCGCCTATATCGGCGTGCAGGGATCAACGGTAGCCAACATCGTCATCAACGTTATCCAGATTCTGGCGCTGGTGGCTTTTTCGATACTGGCGATTGCTTACCGGCTCACGCATCCCCATGCCCATTACCTGCATCCGAGCGCGCTGAGCGTGATCTTGCCCCACGATATGGGCGGCCTGATTTTCCAGTCCACCATTGCCATTCTGCTGGTCGTCGGCTTTGAGTCGGCTACCGCGCTTTCTGCCGAGGCAAAGAACCCCGGACGCGATATCCCGCGCGGCGTCTTGCTTTCGCTGGTCATCCAGGCGGTCATTTTCTACTTTTTTGAATACTTTGCCGCCAATTTCGTCCTCAATAGCGGCACAAAGTTTGCAGGTACAACCATGACCGGCTTTGCAGGCGCGAACGCTTCTGGCGCGCCGATCGGCGATATTGCCACGCAGATTGGCAATGCGCTGCTGGGCGGCAATGGCGTGGCTTTCGCCATCATTCTGGCCTGTACGGTCGTGATTGCCCTGTTTGGCACCTCCCTCTCCTGCCTCAATACAGGAGTGCGCGTGACCTATGCGATGGGAAAAGATACCGAGTTACCGGTGGTCTTTGGTTTCCTGCACGGCAAATTCCGCACGCCCCACGTCGCCGTGATTGTGCTGACCGTCCTCTCCGCGCTCATCGGCGCTTATGGCGTGCTGAACGTTGACCACCTGACGCAGGTTACGCTCGTCTCCAATATCGGCACCTTCCTGCTCTATGGCATGACCTGTATCATCTGCGTGGTAGCTTTCGCGGGCGTCAGGGCGCGTAACATCTTCAGCACCGTTCTCGCACCCTCGCTGGGCTTCGTTCTCAACGTTACCATGTTGATCGGCGTTCTCTACTTCGCCATCACGGGCGGCGGCAGCACCCGGATTGATACGATTATCGCCGGAGCCTTCTCCATCGCCTGGCTGATTATCGGCTCTGGCTACCTGTTCCTGCGCAAACTCCTGACCGGCGAATCTATCCTGCACGCGGAAGACCACAAGGAGAAAATCGCAGCCAGCGGCCTGCTGGCGCCTGTCAATGCATCGATGGCCGAGATCGATTAGCATCACACATTTTTAGCATCACACGTTTGTGGTAGGAAGCCAGGGCGGAGAGCCAGGGCGCAGGCCAGCTGCGCCCTGGCTCACTCTTTCTGCTGTCTTTGCACGTTCTACACGCTTATCGCAGCGTCCAGAGGTACTTTTCGGAGATCATTGCCAGAAAAGCTTGCCTTACCTTGCCCTCATATGCTATATTTTCCTTAGCAGAGCATGTTGTCTCTGTCACTCTGGGCAATGTTCGCTCACTGTAAAACCCGATGTTGCTTTGCTCCGCTAAACTCCAATGATTTCGGCGCGCGCTGTTTGCTCGCCGATACCCGCTGGCCCCAATGCTGGTGCCCTCTGACAGGAAACGCATTACCATGTACGCGGGAGGGTACGCTATGGATGTACACCAGTCAATCGAAAGTTCTTATCCTCTTTATGACCCGCGCTGGGAACATGACGCCTGCGGCATTGGCTTCGTTGCCCAGATCGCAGGCGAGGCCAGCCATGCGTTGATTGAGACTGCCCTTGAGGCATTGACGCGGCTCACGCATCGTGGCGCGCAGGATGCAGACGCAGAGACCAGCGATGGCGCCGGTCTGCTCACCCGGATTCCGCATGCTTTGTTTGCGGCAGAACTTTCTCAAAGAGGCATTACATTAGCTCGTCCTGATGACCTTGCTGTAGGGATGATCTTTTTACCCTCTCAGGAGCGCGAGCCGGAAGCCTGCGCCAGCAGTCGCCAGCTTATCGAGCAGGCGTTGAGCGATCTGGGCCTCCATCTGCTCTGCTGGCGCGACCCTCCCATCGATTACACTGTTCTCGGCAGGCGCGCTCGCGCTACCGCTCCCACTATCGCGCAGATTCTACTGGCGCGGCCACAGAGTCTGACCCCGAAACAATTCGAGCGCAGTCTTTACCATGCCCGCCGCGTGATCGAACGCCGCTTACAGGAGGCGGGTATCAACGATTGCTACATTGCTTCCTTATCAAGTCGCACCATCGTCTACAAGGGCTTGCTGGCTCCCGCGCAACTGGCGAGCTTCTACCGCGATCTGGCCGATGCGCGTTATGTGAGCGCCTTTGCCATCTTTCACCAGCGTTACAGCACCAACACGCTGCCATCGTGGCCGCTGGCGCAACCAATGCGCATGCTGGCACACAATGGCGAAATCAACACTATTCAGGGCAACCGGCAGTGGATGGCGGCGCGCGAAAGGACGTTTTTCTCCCCACACTGGGGCAGCAAACTGCCTGACCTGCTGCCCGTTATTCAGGCGGGCAGCGATTCGGCGCAACTGGATAACGCGCTGGAACTGCTGGCACATTGCGGGCGCGACTTGCTGCACAGCGTGCAGATGCTCATTCCCCCTGCCTGGGAAAACAACGTCGAACTGAACGACGAGCAGCGAGCGTGGTGTGAATATCATGCCGGGCAGATCGAACCCTGGGATGGGCCAGCCGCGCTCGTCTTCAGCGATGGCCGCTTCATCGGGGCTGCGCTTGACCGCAACGGCCTGCGTCCCTCGCGCTACCTGCTCACCTCGCACGGCCTGCTGGTCGTTGCCTCAGAGACGGGAGTGTTTTCCTGCGAACCACATGACATCGTTGAAAAGGGGCGGCTTGGGCCGGGCGAGATGATTGCCGTTGATCTCAAATATGGCGTGTTGTTGCGCGACCATGATATCAAAGCCACCCTGGCCTCGCGCCATCCCTACCGGCAATGGCTGCGCGCGCATCTCCTGCGTCTCTCTGACCTGCCGCAGGCTACCCCCTCAGCCCCTGCCCTCGATAGCGATACGCTTTTCCAGCGTCAGCAGCTTTTCGGCTACACCCACGAAGATGTTGAGTTTGTCCTGCGCCCCATGCTGGCGGAGAATAAGGAGCCGGTGTGGAGCATGGGTGATGATACGCCGCTGGCTGCGCTCTCCGTGCAGTCGCGTTCCTTCTCAGATTACTTCCACCAGCGTTTCGCCCAGGTCACCAACCCGCCGATTGATTCCCTGCGCGAGCGTATCGTTATGTCGCTGGACTGCTATCTGGGTCGGCGGCAGAGCCTGCTCACGGAGACGCCGCAGCATGCGCAATTGCTGCACCTGGAAACGCCAATCTTAACGGAAGCACAGCTACAAACCCTGCGCGACCTGAAGGCGGAGGGCTTCCGCGCGCGCCTGCTCAGTGCAACGTTTGTCGCCGCCCACGGCCCGCAGGGGCTTGAGGAGGCCTTGACCCGTCTGGAACATGAAGCCGTCGCGGCAGTGGCCGATGGCGCCGCTCTGCTCATCGTAAGTGATCGCGAGGCCGACGCGGAGCAAGCGCCTGTTCCCATGCTGCTGGCGGTCGGGGCTGTTCATTGCTCTCTCGCGCGTCAGGGGTTGCGCACCTGCGTCTCGCTGGTCTGTGAGACCGCCTCAGCCTGGGACGTTCACCAGCTAGCTCTCCTGCTCGGCTATGGCGCGGAGGCTGTTGTGCCGTATCTCGCGCTGGAAAGCGTGCGTTCCCTTGCCGGGGCGCGCCATCTTGAAGAGATTACGCCAGAGCAGGCTGAAGAGCGATACCTGCACGTCATCGGGGATGGCCTGCGCAAGATCATGGCGCGCATGGGTATCTCAACCGTGCGCAACATCATCGGGGCCGGCCAGTTCGAGGTGATCGGGCTGGAACCGGCGCTGGTCGAACGCTGCTTCGCCGGTTCCCCCTTCCATCCTGGAAAAATCGGCCCCGTCCAACTTGCCGAACAATCGCTCGCCCACTGCCGTACGGCTGCGGCTCTCACCGCTAACGACCCTGCGTCGGTTCATCCGGTTCCTCTCAAAGAACCTGTTACTGGACGCAGGCGCAAACTGGTTGATCTCGGACGCATTCGTTTTCGCCGTGACGCCGAATACCACGCTTTCAATCCTCTGCTGGTGCGCGCCTTACAGCAGGCGGCGCGCAGCGGAGCGCAGGAGGACTACCGGCGTTTCACGCAGATGGTCTACTCGCGCCCGCCTACCGCGCTGCGCGACCTGCTGGCATTCGTGCCTGCAAAGCCGATTCCGCTGGCAGAAGTTGAGTCAATGGAGAGCATCCGGGCGCGTTTCGTCATCTCGGCTATGTCGATTGGCGCGCTTAGCCCGGAGACGCATCGCACCATCGCCGCCGCTATGAACAGCATTGGCGGTCGTAATAATACGGGCGAGGGCGGCGAAGCGCCGGAATGGTATGCAGAGCATTTGAACGGTTTTCCGGTCAGCAGTAAGATCAAACAGGTAGCCTCGGCCCGTTTTGGCGTGACGACGGAATACCTGGTGCGCGCTGAGGAACTGGAGATCAAGATGGCGCAAGGCTCGAAGCCGGGCGAGGGCGGTCAACTTCCCCCGCACAAAGTGACGCCGTTTATCGCGCGCCTGCGCCATACCAGCCCCGGCGTGGCGCTAATCTCGCCGCCGCCGCACCACGACATCTACAGCATCGAAGACCTGGCGCAGTTGATCTACGACCTGCGTCAGGTCAACCCATTCGCGCGTATCGGCGTCAAGCTGGTTTCCAGCATCGGCGTCGGCACTATCGCGGCAGGCGTTGCCAAAGCCCACGCCGATTATGTGCTGATCAGCGGCCATGATGGCGGTACCGGCGCGTCTCCACTGCAATCAATCAAGCATGCTGGCTTGCCCTGGGAGCGCGGGCTGGCGGAGACGCAGCAGGTGCTGTTGCGCAATGGTCTGCGTAGCCGCGTCAAGGTGCGCACCGACGGCGGACTCAAGACGGGGCGTGATGTGGTGATCGCGGCCATGCTGGGGGCCGAAGAGTTTGGCTTCGGCACGGCGGCGCTCGTCTCGCTGGGCTGTGATATGGCGCGCCAGTGCCATCTCAACACCTGCCCCGCCGGTATCGCCACACAGCGCGAAGACCTGCGCGCGAAATTCAGCGGCTCCCCTCAATACCTCATCAACTACCTGACCTTCATCGCCGAGGAGGTGCGCGAATTGCTGGCCCAACTCGGCTTTGCACGCCTGGATGAGCTGATTGGCCGCGCCGATCTGCTGCAATATAAAGAAACTGTTCTCGACGATGAGAACGGCTCGGCTATCTATCTCACCCCCCTGCTCGTCTCTGCCCCCGGCAAATCGTCACCGACACGGGACAGATCGGCATCGCAGGCGCCATCCTCGCTTGCCGGGAAGCTACTGGCGGAGGCGGAAGAGGCGCTGTCCGGCGAGCGCAGCGTCCTGATCCAGCACACGATTACCAATGCCGATCGTGCCATCGGGGCCACTCTGGCCGGGGAGATCGCGCGCCGTTATGGCAACGCGGGGCTGCCGGGAGTCAGCGTCACCTGCACCTTCCACGGCTCGGCGGGCCAGAGCTTCGGCGCGTTCTGCCTGCCCGGCATGCGCCTCATCTTACACGGTGACGCTAACGATTATGTGGGCAAGAGTATGACCGGAGGCCAGATCGTCCTGCTGCCCCCTGTCGATGTCGGTTTCGCCGCTCACGAAAACACCATCCTCGGCAATACTGCCCTCTATGGAGCGACCGGCGGCCAGCTCTTCGCGGCGGGGCGCGCGGGCGAGCGATTCGCCGTGCGCAACAGCGGCGCGCTGGCCGTCGTCGAAGGCACGGGCGCGCACGCCTGTGAATACATGACGGCGGGTCTGGTGGTCATCCTCGGTGAGACGGGGCCAAACTTCGCAGCCGGTATGTCATCCGGCGTCGCCTACGTCCTTGACGCTAATGGCACCTTCCCTATGCGCTGCAACACCGAACTGGTCGACCTGCAGCGCGTCGACGACCCCGACGAACTGGACGCCCTGCGCACCATCATCTCCTGGCACCGCAAAAAGACCCGTAGCTGGCGCGCCGCCCGGCTCCTCGCCGAATGGACGCGCATGCACCGCCTCTTCTGGCGTGTCGCCCCCTCCGACAGCACCCGGAGCGCCCGCGACTACGTCCAGGCACAGGAACAACGTGATATCGTCTTCGCTCAATCACGGTAGA
>Ga0070738_10006362_pt1 | contig 12409 bp, 13 predicted proteins | sample Coa_R2_2_FD_66446 | JGI IMG/M metagenome (GOLD analysis project Ga0070738, IMG submission 66446) | Surface soil microbial communities from Centralia Pennsylvania, which are recovering from an underground coalmine fire - Coalmine... | ecosystem: Environmental > Terrestrial > Soil > Unclassified ... | reverse complement strand
GGTCCGCTGGTGTTTTTCCCGGTAGCAGTGACCTCGCTCATATGCGTAATCCTATGCGTTGTCGAACAGGACCTCGCCTCGTGGGTTTCCAGGAATCGGCTTGAGGCAGGATTGATGTCGGACCTTTTAGAGGCAGATGCGGAACGCCGGGCAATGGTGCTGGCCGAATTGCAAAACGCGAAAACTGGGTTCCCGCTTCACGAACCAACCCGCTTCAGCGGCGGGGCTAAGGCGGCGGCGTTCTGCCTCCCACGGGGTGGACTTTATGCCAGCGCGAGAATGATGGCGCCAGTGACAATGAGACTGCCGCCGAGGTAATGCTGCCAGCCAAGCCGTTCACCGAGCAACGTCGCGGCAAGAACGATTGCGAACACAACGCTCAATTTGTCGACCGGCGCCACGCGCGAGGCCTGGCCCATCTGCAAAGCGCGAAAGTAGCACAACCACGACAGGCCGGTGGCGATCCCGGACAATACGAGAAACGTCACGGTGCGCGTGGATAAATGACGAACGGATGAGATTGGCCCGGTGGCAAAGGCGATCGCCCAGGTAAAAACCATGACAACGGTGGTGCGCAGTGCGGTCGCGAGGTTCGAATCGACTCCAGCAACGCCGACTTTCGCCAGGATCGCTGTGATCCCGGCAAAAAACGCGGACAGCAAAGCCCAGGTAATCCAGTTCATTTGGCAAAACTGTTACACCCGAGCCGCGAGGTCAATGAAGCAAGAGCCAGCGGAGGGCCCGCGCGGGGGAATGAGGTTTGCAAGAATCGTTCTCATAGCTGTTGACCAGAGTCCGCTCCACTTAGAGGGTTTCAGCCCATTTATTTGCGCGCGATGGAGTCGAGAGTTCGAGTTGGAGAACTGTGCGTGAACGACTCAAAGACAGGGATGCCGGCGGTCCTATTAGTGGAAAACAATGAAAACGATGTTCTCCTTGTTCGGCGGTCCTTTGAGCGTGCCGGATTCGGGCACCAGGTACAAAGCGTCGGTTCGGGACAGGACGCAATCGCGTACTTGAGAGGCAACCCGCCCTATGATGACCGCGGTAAATTCCCGTTGCCTGGGTTGCTGCTCCTGGACATCAAGATGCCCGGAATGGACGGGTTTGAGGTTTTGCAATGGATCCGTCGTCAATGGGAATTCTCTCACCTATGCGTGGCGATGCTCACCACTTCCGACGAGATACGCGATGTGAACCGGGCGTATAAACTTGGGGCCGATTCTTTCTTGGTAAAACCCCTGGATTTCGAGAATGCCGCAGAACTCTTCCGCTCTCTCGACAGCGTGCTCGCCCGTGGACATTCGTAGCACTTTGAGCAAGCGAGCCGCTCTCCAAGGCAAACCAAGGTTTTCGCCGTTGCATCCGCGTGCGGCAAGTGGCTACTTTTACACGTCGTGCCTGCCTCCAGGCCAAGCCAACGTTCGATATTGCTCGTCGAAGACGAGCCCGACGACGTTGCCCTCGTCAAGCGAGCTTTTGAGCGCGCTGGCGTGGCCTATCCTCTTCACCCTGTATCGAGCGGCATGGAGGCAATCGCCTACCTCAATGGGGACCCACCCTATTTTGATCGAGCGCGTTATCCGTTTCCAGCACTTGTGCTCCTGGATCTCAAGATGCCCAGGACCGACGGTTTTGAGGTTTTGAGGTGGATTCGTCACCAGGCAAAGCTTGTCGATCTTCCTGTGGTGGTGCTGACCGGATCAAACGAAATACGGGATGCAAATGCAGCCTACCAGCTAGGGGCGACTTCATTCATGGTCAAACCCCTTGACTTCACGTCTGGCAGCGGATGGGCCGATACGCTCGACCGCCTAATTAAACGGAACTCGCTGGATTAGCTCTCGGGCTCCGATATGCTGTAGAATGGGCCGTGGCTCCGCACCTTATGTCGCGCGGGCACAATGCCGTTGAACCATAGAGTGGGTCCCACCCACCTATTTTGCCACTACGGCAAAGAGAGACGTGCCGGTTTGCAACTTTCCGCGGATGGCCCGGGGCTGCTCCCACAGGTACAGCAGCCTCATGACCAATGGGCCAGGCCAAGGGGGAAGCCGCAGATAATCGGCGTAGGTCCTGGCGGAAGCGGCTTTATCTGCGCTCGAGCTTTTGTTGCGCCGACGCAGCAGCGGCACCATCCACTGGCCCCACCAAAAAATTTGTCGCACCTGCAACCCTGTATTCGCGAACGCTGCGCGTAATCGGTCCGGCAAGTACCGGCGGCGGTGGCCCTGGATTTCGTCGAATGCGGAGAACAGATCCGGCCGGGCAGGAACGCTGACGATACCCAACCCTCCGGGACGAAGAAGTTCGCCACAATGCTGGGTGACCTGCCGGTCATCGTCCACGTGCTCAATAACGTCCAGGAGCAACAGCGCGTCGGCTTTGGCTTGAAACCCTGGAACCGGCTTCCTCAGATCCACTTGCAGCAAATGGCGGGTGGGACGATCAATCATTTGGAGGATGTTTCGTGAAATATCCATGCCAACGGCTTTGTAGCCACTGGCCTCGAGAGCATCCAGGTTAACGCCCCAACCGCAACCCACGTCCATGATTGTTTTCGGAGGGTGGATACCGTTGGCGCGGAGGACAGCCAACGCCATCCTGGCCCGCGCTTGCCACCAGGGATGCTTCCGCACCAGGGCGAGCGTTTCGGTCAGCATCTGCTCCGGCATGCCGTCATCTGCGGACTGTTCGGTTAGTACCTGGATCAAGGAAAACGCTGGGCCTGTTAGACCTGCGAGCGTGCCTGTCCGGTGTACTCTCCCCTGTACTCAGGAATCAAGAACTGATTGACCGGCGCGGCTTCATCAGGCCTTTCCGCACCGCGCGAGAGATGACGATGCTGGATGCGGGTGTCCTCATTCAGCAATGTCTTGCGCGGATTGCGCCCGGATCCTCATCAAGTCTCAAGGGCTGGCCTGCTCCGAACCATGAACTTCCTGAGGCACAGGACTTGGCTGGAGTTGCAAAAGGGCGCTACTGACTTGCTGCCGCACGTAAGCATTGGTTGGGCTGCCAAGGGTTGTTGCGTTCGTCATGAGGTTCAATAGCAGCGGAAGTGCCGCCCCGGCGTGGTCCTTATGTTTAAGCAGGAGTTCAAGCTTGTAATCGAGGAATGTAAAATCCGAGTCGCGCAAGCTCTCCACCACCGTGGGCATGAAAATTTTCGGGTCAGCGCCCAACTTGCCCAGAACTTCTGCGGCCCCAACCCGAACCATGACGTTCGTGTCGGCCAGCCTTCTTTGGACCACGGGTATAGCGATGCTGGCCGGTGCTCCAATCTCCCCAAGCGCCCAAGCGGCCAGGTTACAGACCTGAAAATCGTTGCTCGAGAGAGCATCGATAAGTGGGGGGATTGATGCCGGTGCCATCTTCACCAGCAGAATGAAGGCAGTTCCGGCGATCGGACTGAAGTCGTTGGTGGTCGGTCCCTTCGTCGCCAGCATTTGGATCAAGGCGGGGATAGCCGTGTCCGCTTCAGAACCTAGTTCAGTTATTGCGGCCTGCGCTAACGAACGGTAGCTCGCTTTCCAGTCTATGTCCGTGGTACGAGGCCGAGGCCTGATGATGCGATGGCTTTCCAGGAAAATGATTGCACGATCCTTTGCTGCTGCAATCCTGCCCTTGATCGACGGCCGATCTTCTAGCTGAATCCAGCCAAGGAGTAGCGGGATCGACTTGCTTGCCAACTGGCGCACCACCCTCCGGGCCTGTTCGTCATCGGGGTGAACTCGTGTAACCACTATCCAGTCGCTAAGGGTTTTTCCACCGCAGGCAGGTTCAGACGGCCCTCGCTGGCGGATGGCAACGCCGATGGCTACGATTCCTGAGACCAAGAACAGTGCTATGACATGCCCCTTGCGCACGGGGGCAGCGTAGCTGAACCTCTTGCCTTAAGAAAGTCCCCAATTCCTTCATCCCCTCTTCAACGGGATGAGCCTTGAGAGCGGCCCCACCGAATCTCGTACCGGCGCAAAAACCAATTTGGGACATTCACATTACACAAATGTAATGCTCTTGCTTAAAACAAACCTGCATTTTGGGTGTCATATACTCGTGAGCAGCGCGTTGGATTGTTGCCAACGGGATAAGACGTTCAAATGAAACCAAAATATTGCGCCGTGTTCGAGCGCCCCCGCCTGGATCCGACCCGGTTGAGCGGATTAAGCGAAAGCCAGCTTATCAACGCCATGATCGAGCAGGGGATTCACACGGTATCGTCGATAACCCATGATGAGGAAAGCTCTGGCAAGGTGTGTCCCGTTGAAGGCAAGGAGCTAATTTCTATCTGGAAGCAGGTTCATGGGGAAATGCAGTCCCGTCGCGGCAAGGCGTCGATGCGGGGCAGACTGAAAGGAGGTTGCCAAAGAGGCCAAAACAAAACGGCTGATGGAATAAGTGAACTTTAGAAAACGGCATTGCCGGACTGCGCCTTTCTTGCCTCGGCGGTCCTGCAATACCAGTTTGGTTTTTCCTTTGTCTTACCGTTGGCTTTGTTGCTGTCGCATTGCCTGCAGTTCCTTTTCCTTTTGCTCGGCTTCAAGTTTTTGAGCATCGGAACCTTGCGCAACATTTGCGAAGCCACCCTGCCGCTCAGCCTCCTGCTTCTCCCGAAGCGCCTTTGCTTGGTTCGCATTGGCGACGAACTGGCCGTGATGAGCGATGGCCATGTGCGGCGGGTCAAGATTTACTGGAATGGCGACTCCAACTCGCCGACCTGCAATTATGAACCGCCGACCAGTTACGATTACGATTGGGACGGGAAATGAAACTCTCCGCTTACTTGATTACTTTGCGGAATCCAGGTCTTTGAGAGGTTCGTCGGACGCGATGCCTGCCGCGAGCACCTGCGCGACAAATTCCCGGTCTGGTCTTGTGGGGTGCACCGCCCGGACGTAGCGGATTCCGGCCACCATCACTTCGGCCCCGGTGGAGGGGCCAACGACAAACTCGACGCTCACCAATGTTCTTTTGCCATTCTTCAGGTCCGCAGGAAAGCGATACAATACCCCCGCGTCTCCCTGGATAGCCGTTTTCACAACGGCCACGTCACTCAGGAACCGAGGGTCCAGCGCGAGGTCCAATTTGCCACCAAAGGCTGTAGACAACATCGCCCAGGCTCCGGGCAGACGAATTACACCCTCGGCTTTGTCGCGGATTTCGTTCAGGGTGGGAGTTGAGAGGGACTCAGCAAGTAGACCACCGACGGTAAGAACACCGCCTGCCACCGGCCGCATTACTTTGGCCCAGTCGATGGCACCGTCGACACTTCCGCCGAGGAGTTGTTCGAGCGCGCGCTTCCGAGCTTTTTTGTTCTTTTCTGGAATGGCTTGAATTGCCTGCAAGTCCAAGCAAATCCTGCATACGTTCGCCAGGCTGTTGGTCATCAATTCCCAGGGCACCACGGTCTGGCCTTGCTTCTGTAGTCGGGCGTTCTCGTCAAATACACGGACTCGAAGAGGGGCCAGGCTGTAAACAAACTCGAAGGGCATATTGGTGTGCGAGGCGTGTGCAGGTCCAGGCCAGCTGACCCGGTTAGTATAAAGCACTGAATCGGAAGGCATGCTCACGGAGTTGGTTCGGTGCGCACGTATGGTGGTCAATTCAACGAAGTAAACGCTTCGTTTGGCACCCTCGGTTGCCTTGACGCCGATCAGCAGCTGGAGGTCGGAGTTTGTGTCGGCTTGTTTCTGGTCACCAACGCCTTTGACAATGCCAGTGGCCTTCCTGAGTGCAGCCAATCCCGCCTCGAAGGCAGGGTCAAAAGACGTGGATGCTGGGCCTGGTGATGAGCCCGAGGCACGAATGGTGAGCAAGCTGGCAAGGACGCCCGCGACCAAAGCCAGGAGAGTCTTAAACGAAGGCTTCGCCAGGGCGCTCATGCGCGGCATTGTGAAAGGCGTCCCCCGGGCAAAACGTGGTCTCAGCTGGAAACCAATTAGGTCTCAACCAAGGTCTGAGTTATGAGGACGAAAGGCCCTATAGCCCTACTGCACAGTAAGTGTGACCGTCGTGGTGTGCCGCAAGGACCCGCTGGTACCCGTTATGGTTAAGGTGCGGGTACCGGTAGGAGTTCTTCTCGAGGTACTCACGGTCAAAGCCGAAGTCCCAGTTGAAACCGACAGCGGGTTCGGACTAAAACTGGCAGTGGAACGAGAGGGCAACCCGCTTACGCTCAGCGAAACCGAGCCGGTGAAACCTCCGGACGGCGTGATCGTAATAGTGTAGGACTTGCTATTCCCTCGCGAGACCGTCTGGGAAGACGGATTAGCCGTCAAAGAGAAATCAGGCGTTGGAGGTGGTGCGGTGGGTGTTGCGTACGCTTCGGACGAGTTTGGGCCTTCTCCACCGGCGTTGACTGCCGAGACCTCATAATAATAGGTCGTGCCGGGGGTAACGCTCTTGTCTGTGTAACCGGTGGTGGTGACGCCCGTGGCATAGGTCGTTTCCGCTCCGGAGGTGGTGGACCGCTTCACGTTGTAACTGGTGGCCCCAGTGACGGAGTTCCAAGTCAGACCGACCTGTCCGCTGCCGCCTGTAGCTACGAGGTTTCCGGGTGCGGTGGTCGGAGGGGAGACTGGCGGGCCGCTCAACACCGTGACCAGATTATTGGCTACCGGGGAGCCGAGCCCGGTAACCAGGTCGTAGCCGACCACCGAGATGTCATCACTGTCGCTGCCGTTGCTCCCGGAACTAATGTCGATGAAATTGGCTGGGTTAATCGCTCCGGCCGTCGCGGTAGCTGCGGCATTGTAGATGTCAGGGTTGCCGTTCAAGCCTGACGCGCGTCCCTGGTTTGCCAAGGCGATCAACGCCGCCCATTGCGGCGCGCCCGCGCTGGTACCGCCCACCTGGTACCAACCGGGCGGAGAATAGGTGGAACAGTAAACATAAAAACCAGTGTTAGGATCGGCGTCATAACTAACATCCGGCACGCCACGTTTAGTACTCCAGGTGTTCCAGATGGCCTGCCAGGACGGACTTACATAGAAGCTGCTCAGGCCGCCGCCACTGCCCGACCACGCAGTTTCCGCCGGACCAGCAGGGCCCGCGATACGATTTCCATTGGCGTCCAAGTACAAACTGGTGCCCCCGACGCCCACGACGTAAGGCGAGACCGCCGGCCAATCCACTTCCGGTACACTAGCCAACTCTCCGTTGTCTCCCGAGGAGGCGACGAAAGTCACGTTGGCAACATTGAAGTGGAAGTCGTAAGCCGATTGCGTGGACCACTCGGTCCCACCCCAACTCATCGACACCACGCTGGCGCCAGCTGCCACGGCAGCATCTACCGCGGCCAGAAGGTCCACGTCGCTCGCGCTCGCGGCTACCGAAAGGATAATCGTGGCGTCGGGTGCCACCACGTGCGCCCATTCGACGTCCAAGGAGGTCTCCAAATCCCAGCCATTGCCGTTGCCTCCGCGGTTGTTGCCAATGACTTGGAGGTTGGCGGCTTTCAGACCGAACTGGTTGCAAAACGTGGCCAGGTCCGATTGGATGTTCTGGTTGCCGTAAGCATCGACGATGGCGATCTTTTGCCCGACACCGGTAGCGGTCAGTTGGTCGAAGCCGTAGGCATGGCGAATCTGGGCTGGGGCATATGGCGTCGCCGCGCCCGTGGCTGCAGGCGTCAAAAGGATGCGTAGCGGTGGCCGCGCGTGGCCCGGCCGATGTGGGCCGCCGACAAACACGCTTTGCGAAAAAAGAGGCGTGGTGAGGAAGAAGCAAAAGCTCACTTGCAGACTCGCAAGGCTGAATAGTTTCCTTTTCATGAGATGCTGCCTATTTGCATTTTTGGGATTCAAGCAGCTTTTCTATCACGCGGTGCCCTCTGATGCAAGCACGTTTCGGTTGAACCTGCAACTCAGCAAGGCCGCTCTGCTATTTCAAGCCGGGATCGTTATAGTGACTCGACAAAAGCGGCAACTTTTCTGAAACAGTTGCTTGGAGTCCTGGCACAACGTTATGCCTCAATCAACGGCAACGAACAGGTGCTGGCGGCCCTCCGTCGCGGGTTTGGCGCTCAAAAACTGGCTGGACAGCCGGGCCGCAATTTACGTTTTTTCCAGCAGAGCACTCCCCACTGTCACCATCTGTTCGAGTATCTGTCGTTGTCGAGATCGGAAATCATCCGTACTAGCCTGGCCTTCTAACGCAAAGGCGGCACATCGAATTGCGCCGCTCTGATCGGTTTTGAGAAAGTGTTTGCGCAGGGCTGCCGACACGCGCGCAAAGCCTCGGTTGGATTACTCAAAATAGTCGATTTACTGCGCATTAAAACACGCATTCTGAGCAAAATCGCAAGCCCACTATTCAGGCAACGGGAATTTTTCATGTGCTTTTTGCCGATCGTATCCAGAGCCAAGAACTTGCGCGCGATGAACTCGAACGCGAATGCACGGCCGTGATGGTGAAAGGCCAGGGGAAAATTAAAAAGCCGTTCCGCATCGCACGGAACGGCGTTTTTCAGCCCGGCGAACGCTGCGCTGCCTAGGCCGTAAAGGATTTGCCGCAACCGCAACTCTGGCGGGCATTGGGGTTGGTGATTTTGAACCCGCCGGACGTGAGATCGTCGCTGAAATCGACTAGCGCGCCCTGCAGGTATTGCGCGCTGAAAGGATCGACCAAAACCTGGACGCCCTGCATTTCACCGGAACGATCGTCCGGGCGCATTTCATCAAAGGTCATGGAGTACTGCATCCCCGAGCAACCGCCCTGCTCGACATAAACCCTGAACGCTTTGCCATGGTTCTCGGGCTTTTGGAGCAACGACTTGATTTCAGAGGCCGCGCCGGCGGTGAGTTTCACAACAGGTTCGGTTTGGGTGCCAGGTTCCATATCCATGTGCCAGAAAGCTAAGCTCCTGTGATTGGGGTGTCAAATGGTCGCCGCCTGCTTATTTCTGAACCTGCAGGTTCTTAATGCGGTCCTCGAGGCGCAGGGCGGGGAACATTTCCTGTAGCCGTTCGTACACGCGGATCGCGTGCTCGCGCATGTGGAGGCGGTCCGCGGCGAGGCGGGCCTCATCCAGGCCGGCCCGGCGGGTCCAGAATGGATCCGGCTGCTCGCCGTCGCGGAGGAAATCAATGTTGTAAAAGACGCGGTGATAATGCTGGCGGGCGGCTTCAAGCAGCTCCGTCTTTTCCGGATCGGCTTTGGTATCGGCCAGTTTTTCGAGGGTCAGGGCCAGGCCGACTTCAGCGATGCTGCGGGCGGTGGCGTCAGCGAGGGGTGAATCCAGAACCTGCTGGAAGGAACTGATGGCGTTGGTGTAGTCGCCCGAACTCGGAGCAAACTGGAGCAGGCAAATAGCCTTTTGGCCCCAGGCGAGCGGAGCGATCCGGTTGGTGGGGTACGTGGTGCAAATGAGGTCGAATGTTTTAAACGCCTCACGGTAATCGGCGAGCTTGTTGGTGCTGTTCCGGCTGAGCCAGGTGTCGCCGTAAGCGAAGAGCGCCTGGGCGCGCAGGTTTGGCGGGCAAGTGACATCATTGTGCAGAGCGAGAAAATAATCGGCCGCCTGCTCCCAGGCCTGACGAACGACCGCGGAGCGCCCGGCCATCATGCGCGCCTGGTAGGCGAGCCTCGATCCGGGCCAGTTTTGGAAGACGAGCCGGTAGTTGATCTCGGCTTCCTGGGGGTTCAAGCCGAAGTAATAATCCGCGACCCACATTTGAGCCAGGGGCGCGTAGTCGCTGGTGGGGAAACGCGCGACCATGTTGGTGAACTGGGCCACCGCGTTTGTTTCACGCCCGGCTTCATAGTTAGCCTTGGCGCGGAAGTATTCGGCGCGGCCCTGGGCGGGATGATTGGTGTAGCTGGAAAGCCAGGAGTCGTACTCCCGGGCGGCATCGTCCCAGCGCGACTGTTCCTCGTACGTGCGGGCAATCGCCAGTTGAATCTCCGGCAGCAGAGGCGAATTAGTGGCGCCGGCGGCGACCTGGCAAAAGAGTTCGCGCGCGCGCTCCGGGAAACGCTGGCCCAAATGCTGGCCGGCAAGAAGCACCGCCCGCTCGGTGTAGAACCCTTTTGGGAACCGCACCATGATCCGGGCCAAAGCGTTGGTTTCGTTGGTGTCATCGCCGGAAACCTGGCTGGCGCGCACAATCTGGTACAACGCCGCCTCGGCCAGGTTCGTTTGAACCTCCGGGACGTCCGAATACCCATCCGCCACGGTGTTGTAGTTCGATATGGCGACCGAGTAGTTTGTCAGTCGAAATTCGGCATCAGCGAGTTTGAAGAAAGCCTGGGCCTGGTCCCCCCCGTGAGGAAGCATGGAAGAAGCGCTCTTGAAGGAGTCGCGGCTGGCCCCGATTTTGTCCGCTAACCAATAGCACCAGCCAAGATCCAATTGCGCTTTTCCTCCAAGGGAGCTCTGAGGGAAGCGCGAATGAAAGCCCTGAAACGCGAGTGTCGCCTCATCGAGCAGGTTCGTGGGCCCGGTAACATTGGTCGACAGCAGGGGGACCGGGTTGGTTAATGACAAAGGATCGTATTGGCGCAGGCGCAGCTCGCCCAGCGTGAGCAGGGCCAGGTCGGCACAATCGTTGGTGGGAAACTGGGCAAGGAAAGTCTGGAGCACCTGCGCGGCGTTGGTGGCCTGGTCCAATGCCAGGGAAAGCTCCGTGCTTTTGAGCAGCGCCTGCCGCTGCCGGTCCGGGGGCACGCCTGCGGCGAGATTTTTGCGGTACACATCCAGCGCCTCCTGCGGTTTGCCCATGAGTTCCAGCAGGCTGGCGTGGAACGCGGTGGTTTGGGATTGAAACGATTTTTGTCCCGTCGCGTCCGCAAGGACCACGAGGTTGGTGGCGGCTTGAACGGCGTCCCCCAACCGGCCCTCGGCCTGCAGCACGCGGCAGAGCAGGAATTGGCGCTGCCAGTTATTGGTGGGATCCAAAGGCGACGCAGCCAAAGCCTGAATTGATTCTTCGGCGGCCCGCATGTCCTTGCGAGCCAACTGCGCTTCGCCCAGGAGCAGGTAACCTCGGATGACATCGGGATTCGCGTGATTGGTGCTTGCCGTCAATTGGAACACGCCGTTGGTCTGCCCGAGCAACTCGACGGCACGATCCCACCGTGACAAACGCATCTCGGCCACCGCGGCATTGACCACGGCGGACAGGCGGTGAGGCGATGTCGGAAAGTCATGGAGCAGCGTAGTAAGGTTGGTTTCCGCCTGGGCATATTCGCCTTGAGCCAGCAAAGCCTCGCCCTGGCATAGCAGGTACCAATCCGCCAGGGCCCCTGCCTGGCTGCGGCGCGCCGCCAGGAGGCTCAAAGCGCCGGTGTAATTGCCCAGCTTCAACCGAGCCTGCGCCTGGTAAAGAACGGCCTCCGGCAGGCGAGGTGAGTTGGGAAATTTCAGTATGAAATCTCCGAAGTAGAGGTCCGCGTTCCGGTAGTCAGCGTCGAGATAAACCTTTTCCGCAGCGGTGAACGATTGGGCCTCGTTTCCGGCGGCCCAGGCGTTTGAGGCGATGGACAGCCCCAAGCCCAGGAGCAGGAATATTCTGGCCCAAAAATTCATTTCCAAAAACCCAAAGTTTTATCACGCCAGGGTTGATGGCCAAGGAGCAATTGCATTGGGTGGCGGCGACTATTTGTTGAACCTGAAGTTCACAACATCGTAGTCCTGCATGACGTATTGCTTGGTTTCGAGCCGTTGTTTGCCGGCGCGCTTTGCCTGGGTCTCGCCGCCCGCGGCGATGAAATCGTCAAACCCAATAATCTCGGCGCGAATAAAGCCCTTTTGCAAGTCGGTGTGAATTGTGCCGGCCGCCTCGAGAGCGCTGATTCCTTTGCGAATGGGCCAGGCCCGATTTTCTTTGCCGCCAACGGTTATAAAGGAAATATAGCCGGCTTCGCCAAACGCCCGCAGCAGCAAGGCGTCGGTGTTTTGCAAATCCTGCGGCGCGGCAACCGAAACCGGCTTGGCCGTATAGAAGTTGTGAGCGGCGACGGCCTGCAGATCCTCCGCGGCAAGGCCGGAGTTGAGCAAAAGTTTTTCCGATTCCAACAAGGCTTTGATTTTTTCCAGCGCAGCGCGCTCGGCAGGCTGGGGATCGCGCCCAAGACGGGTCTCAACGAATTCCAGGTCTTTGAGGATTAAATCCGCTTTCGCATCGGAGGAAGCGAGGATGGCGTCGGCGTCCAGCAATTCATCCTCACTGACGATATCCACCTGGGCGTAGGTCTTCTTATCGGCTTCGACCAGTTTATCTGCCTGGTCGAGGCGAGGGTCTTTCAAATTGTGTTTGCCGAGTTTGATCTCGGAGATTCCAAATAAGGCGATTTTCATTCCAGTAAACCAGCGATCGAACAAATCAAATCAGTCCCATGGATGATGAAGGGCAAACGCGTGGAAGTCGAGGGTCGAACGGGGGTCGCTTATCCCGCCTGGCCCGGC
>Ga0070738_10006357_pt1 | contig 12417 bp, 9 predicted proteins | sample Coa_R2_2_FD_66446 | JGI IMG/M metagenome (GOLD analysis project Ga0070738, IMG submission 66446) | Surface soil microbial communities from Centralia Pennsylvania, which are recovering from an underground coalmine fire - Coalmine... | ecosystem: Environmental > Terrestrial > Soil > Unclassified ... | reverse complement strand
CGAATAATACATGTCGTATTCGACGGGGTGCGGGGTCATTTCGAAGCGCAGGACTTCCTGCATCTTGAGGTCGATATAGCTGTCGATGAAATCGTCGTCGAACACGCCGCCCGCCTTCAGGAAGTTGCGGTCCTTGTCGAGATTGGTCAGAGCCTCGCGCAACGAGCCGCAGACCGTCGGGATCTTCTTCAATTCCTTCGGCGGAAGATCGTATAGATCCTTGTCCATCGCCGAACCCGGATCGATCTTGTTGAGTATCCCGTCGAGCCCCGCCATCAGCATGGCCGAGAAGGCAAGGTAAGGATTGGCGGCCGGATCGGGGAAACGCACCTCGACCCGCTTGGCCTTCGGGTTCGCCGTATAGGGAATGCGGCAGGAGGCCGAGCGATTGCGCGCCGAATAGGCGAGCAGAACCGGCGCCTCGAAGCCCGGAACCAGGCGCTTATAGGAATTGGTCGAGGGATTGGTGAAGGCGTTCAGCGTGCGCGCATGCCGGATGATCCCGCCGATGTAATAAAGGCACTCGTCGGAAAGATCGGAATATTTCTTGCCGGCGAACAGCGGCTGGCCGCCCTTCCAGATCGACTGGTGCACATGCATGCCCGAGCCATTGTCGCCATAGACCGGCTTCGGCATGAAGGTCGCCGTCTTCCCATAGCTCTGCGCCACCTGGTGGATGCAGTATTTATAGATCTGCAGATGGTCCGCCATTGTGGTGAGCGGGCCGAACTTCAATCCCAATTCGTGCTGGGCTGCCGCCACTTCGTGGTGGTGCTTTTCGGTGTTCGCTCCCATCGAAGCCATGGCGGAGAGCATTTCGCTGCGCATGTCCTGCGCCGAATCCTGCGGCGGCACCGGGAAATAGCCGGCTTTCGTCCTGATCCTATGGCCGAGATTGCCGCCCTCGTAAGTCGTGTCGGTGTTCGAGGGGAATTCGATCGAATCGACCTCGAAACCGGTGTTGTAGGGCTCGGTCGCAAAGCGCACGTCGTCGAAGACGAAGAATTCCGCTTCCGGACCGAAATAGACCGCATCGCCCACGCCGGTCGAGGCCACATAGGCTTCGGCGCGCTTGGCAATGCCGCGCGGATCGCGATTATAGGGCTCCCCCGTCAAGGGCTCGAGCACGTCGCAGACGATGACCATCGTCGGCGCGGCAAAGAACGGATCCATCACCGCCGTGGTCGGATCCGGCATCAGGCACATGTCGGATTCGTTGATCGCCTTCCAGCCGGCAATCGAGGATCCGTCGAACATCAGCCCTTCGGAAAAGGTGTCGGGACCGATCAAAGCGACATCGAACGTCACGTGCTGCCACTTGCCGCGCGGATCCGTGAACCGACAGTCCACGTATTTGACGTCCTTGTCCTTGATCGCTTTCAATACTTCTTCGGCAGTCTTCATGTCTTGCCCTCAACTCAGGTGGGAAAACTACGGCGGTCGCTTGGGGTGACAAAAGCGGTCGAATCGCCCCCCCGCGCGGATCGACTCGCAAATCGGTGGCAGGATCGCCGCTTCGCGCAGGCCGTACCGGCCGTGCTCAAGACCGAATATCAAGCCCCATGCCAACCGAGGTAGGCCCGCAAAATCCTCGCAGCGCCCTGTATTGCGGCTTCTTTTCCGCGAAAACCCAGCAAATCCCGTTCATCCGCAGCCGACTTCCTGGGTATAAAATCATCAGATTGGCTAATTAATATGCAGACCGTCGCAGAGAGGGCGATGCGCTCCGGTCCTGGGGTCTGGCGCTTGCCGAGCCGGCATCACCTCACTCCGCGGCCTTGGCGAAGCCACTGAGATCGGTTTTCGGCTTGGCTATTTCGGCGAAATCCATCGTGTCGATCCGGTCGCCGCGCTTGGCGATTTTGTCCGCCGAGACATTGATTGCGGTCACGTCCTCTTGCGCCTGGGTGAAATGGGTCGTGAGCTTGCCCACGCGGTCGCGCAGCCGGACGACATCCTCGACCAGCCGGCGCACTTCGATCTGGATCATATGCGCCTGTTCACGCATCCGCGCGTCGCGCACGATCGCCTGCATGACCTGCACGGCCATCACGAGCAGCGAGGGCGAAACGATGAGGACGCGCGCCCGATGCGCCTTCTGGATCACGTCCTCGAAGGATTCGACGAGATCGGCATAAAGCGACTCCGAAGGCACGAAGAGAAGCGCAATATCCTGCGTCTCGCCGGGAATGAAGTAACGCTCCTCCATGTCGCGGATATGTTTGCCGAGATCGGCGCGCACGCGCTGGCTGGCCTGCTTCTGCGCCTCTTCGCCCTCCGCGTCTTTCAGCGCGAGGAAGGCTTCGAGCGGAAATTTCGCGTCGATGATCATCAGCCGCTCGTCGCCCGGAAGCCGGATCACGCAATCGGGCCGGCAGCGGTTGGACAGCGTATGCTGGAAGACATAGGCCGTCATCGGCAATGCATCCCGGATGATCGCCTCCATGCGGCCCTGGCCGAAGGCGCCGCGCGCTTGTTTGTTGGCGAGGATGTCCTTGAGGCCGATCACTTCTTCGGTCAGTCCGGTCAAACGCGCCTGCGCCGCGTCGATCACTGCCAGCCTTTCGTTGAGCTTGGCGAGGCTTTCGCTCGCGGCTCTGCTCTGGTCTTCGAGACCGCGACCGACACGCGCGCCGACCGCGTCGAGCCGTTCGGAAACGAGCCGTGCGAGATCCGCCTGACGCGCGCCGAGAAGCTCGCCCATGCTGCGGATGCGGCCGGTCAGTTCGGCATTGGCCCGCGCGAGCTCGCCAATATGATTTTCGAGAGCACCCTGGCGCTGTGCCGCGGCGAGCGCCTCGATACGCCGCGTCCGTAAAATCAGAATGGCGGCGACCGAAATGAACAAGAGGAGAGCGAGCGCGATGCCCGCCGCGAGTTGGGCGAGTCCGGCCGGAGTTGCGGAAAGCCAATGTTCCATTCCGCCCTTCTAGACGATTCGCATGGATTTAGGAACGAAGGTGGAACATCTTTACACCGCAGCAAGCCCAGAGCGAACCTGCGCAGATGGTCGCCTTCAGATTGCACACTTGTTACCGGGCGCTAACTAATCGGACCTAAGCTCGGACGAACACTTGGGTATGGGCATGAGCTCCAACGTCTGCCTCGCCGAGCTACGCCGGTTTTATCAGATCGACGCAAAGACGATCTCACTGCTCAAGGCGCATAAGCCTTTCCTGCTTCGGGAATACGCCTGCGCGCTCGAGGCGTTCTACGCATATTTTCGGCCCTTCGCCGGGACTTCCTCGCCCTATCGAGATAACGAACACGTCGCCGTCTCGAGAGAGCTTAATCTGCGGCACTGGCACGTTATGATCGAGGGCCGATTCGACGAAACTTATGCGCGCTCGGTCGAGGCTCTGCACAAAATGCGCAACGTCATGAGCTTCGATCCTCGCTGGTCTGCCAGCGGCTACAACTTCGTGATCGCGCGGATGGTCGAAGCAATCGGATTGCGCCTGCCATCGAAGCCGTTCGATTTCTCCGGCAAAGAAAAGCGCGCGGCGCTGCAATCGGCCTATATGCGGATCGCGATGTGCGACATGGCCTATGTCGTCGATGTCTATATGGATATAAACTTCCGCGAGCGGCAGCAGACGCTCAATCGCCTCGCTCAATCCTTCGAGACGGCGGTGAGCCGGGTTGCCGGGGGCGTCGCGGCAGCGGCCGAACGTTTGCGCGCGACCGCGTCCGCTTTGACCCATTCGGCCGAGTCGACAAATCTCCAGTCCATGGCCGCCGCCACGGCCTCGAAGGAGGCGGCCACGAATGTGAGCGCCGTCGCGGAGGCGACCGAGCACCTCTCGCTCGCGGTCGGCCAGCTCAGCAAACAGCTTCATGAATCGAACCAGATTGCGGGCCATGCCGCTGACGAAGCGGACAAGACTCAAGAAGCCGTCCGCAGCCTCACCGAGGCCGCCGAGAAGATCGGCGGGATCATCGATCTCATCAGCAATATCGCCGGGCAGACCAACCTGCTGGCGCTCAACGCGACGATCGAGGCGGCGCGAGCCGGCGAGGCCGGGCGCGGATTCGCCGTCGTAGCGCAAGAAGTCAAAGGCCTCGCTCACGCCACGTCCAGAGCGACCGCCGACATCGGCGCGCAAGTGGCCGGCATGCAATCGGCAACTCAGCACGTCGCCTCTTTCATCGAATCCGTCGCCAATTCGACCCAGCAGGTCAGCGACATCGCGCTTGCCGCGGAGACCGCCGTTGCGGAGCAGGATGCGGTCACCCGGGAAATCGCCCGGCGCGTCCACGAAGCCTCGCGCCGCACCCAGGAAGTCACATCCAATATTGTCGGTGTGACGGAGGCGGCAGGAAATTCCAGCGCCGCCGCCAAGGAACTCTTGAAGTCTGCGACCGACCTTACCCTCCAGTCCGAGATCCTCTCGAAACAAATGGAGGATTTCCTGCGCACGGTTCGCGTGGCCTAGATCTAGCGGCGGAATTTGACCTTATCCGGCCTGTTGCCTATGTGTTGGACTTCACTTGACGAACACGCCATGGCTTTGCGACCCATACTTACTCTGCCCGACAAACGGCTGCGCCTGCGCGCCGAGCCCGTCGCGCGCGTCGATGACGAAATCCGCGCGCTCATGGATGACCTGCTCGAGACGATGTACGATGCGCCGGGAATTGGCCTCGCCGCGACCCAGGTCGGCGTGCCGAAGCGGGTGCTCGTGCTCGATGTCGCCAAAAGGGAAGACGAGAACGCAAGCCCTAACCCGATGGTCTTCGCCAATCCGGAAATCCTCTCGACATCGGAGGAAACATCCCTCCACGAGGAAGGCTGTCTCTCGATTCCCGAATTTTTCGAGGAAGTCGAGCGGCCGGCGCGTATACGGCTCAGCTATCTCGACCGGTCCGGCAAGCGCGAAGAGCTGGAGGCCGATGGAATCCTCGCGCGCTGCCTGCAACATGAGATCGATCATTTGAACGGCGTTCTCTTCATCGATCACATTTCCCGGCTGAAACGCGAACGGGTCTTAAAGAAGTTCAACAAGGAAATGCGCGAACGGGAGCGCGGGGCCGGCAAAAACGAAGCCGAGCGCGCTTGACGCCCATTGCAACATCGTAAGGACGGCTCTCGTGCGCGTCGTCTTCATGGGCACGCCCGAATTTGCCGTGCCGGTTCTGCGCAAGATCGTCGAAGAAGGCCATGACGTGGCCGCCGTCTATACGCGGGCACCGAAGCCGGCGGGACGGCGCGGATTGGAAACTCTGCCCTCGCCCGTTCAGCAAGCCGCGCTGAGCCTCGACCTGCCCGTGCTTACGCCGCAAAGCCTCAAGAGCGAAGAAGCCGTCGCTGCCTTTGCACGCCATCAGGCAGATGTAGCCGTCGTCGTCGCCTATGGGCTCATCCTGCCGAAGCCCATCCTTGCAGCGCCGGTGCGAGGCTGCCTCAATCTTCACGCTTCGCTTCTCCCGCGCTGGCGGGGCGCGGCGCCGGTGGAGCGCGCCATCATGGCAGGCGATCGCGAGACGGGCATCGTGGTCATGCGGATGGAAGAAGGGCTCGATACGGGTCCCGTGGCACTCGTCGAGCGCGTGCCGATCGAACCTGATGTGACGGCGGGCGAGCTGCGGGAGAAACTCGCCGCGCTCGGTGCCGACTTGATGGCGCGCGCGCTCGCCGGCCTCGATCGCCTAACTTTTACGCCACAGGCGCAAGATGGCGTCACTTACGCCGCGAAGATCGACAAGGCCGAGGCGCATATTTCCTGGGCGAAGAGCGCTTCGGAGGTGCATAACCTCGTGCGCGCCCTGTCGCCTCGCCCCGGCGCCTCCTTCGAAGCCGATTTCGGCAAGGGGCTCGAGCGCATCAAAGTTTTGCGCAGCCGGAAAGTCGAGGCCGGCGGGCCGCCGGGCCTCGTCCTCGATGACCAATTGACAATCGCCTGCGCAAGCGGAGCCTTGCAACTCCTCGAAGTGCAGCGCGCCGGCAAGTCGCCCATGAGCGCGGCAGAATTCCTGCGCGGCCAGCGCATTCCTGCCGGCACGAGATTTCTCGGCTAGCATAATATGTCTTTATTGAACCAGGGTCCCCGTTTAGGGCTTTGCTCCGCGTCGTGCTCCGATGCCTCGCTATAAGCTCACCATAGAATATGACGGGACGGATTTCGTCGGCTGGCAGCGGCAGGCGAACGGCCCCTCGATCCAAGAGGCGATCGAAGCGGCTTTCGCCGCCCTTTGCGGATCGGAGATCGCGGTGCGCGGCGCCGGTCGCACCGACGCCGGCGTTCACGCGCTGGGGCAAGTGGCGCATGCCGATCTCGATCGCGACTGGCGTGCGGACGTTTTGCGCGATGCGCTCAACGCTCATTTGCGCCCGCGGCGCATCGCGATTCTAGGCGCGGAAAAAGCGGCTGACGATTTCGATGCGAGATTTTCCGCGGTCAAGCGCCATTATCTTTATCGCATCATCAACCGTCGCGCGCCTCTCACCATCGAGGCGACGCACGCCTGGCTGGTCAAACGTCCGCTCGATGCGGCGGCGATGCACGATGCCGCGCAAGTCCTCCTCGGCAAGCATGATTTCTCGACTTTCCGTGACGCGGAATGCCAAGCCGCCTGCCCCGTGCGCACGCTCGATCGGCTAGACGTCGCGAAAACCGGCGATCTGATCGAGGTTCGCGCCAGCGCCCGATCCTTCCTGCACCACCAGGTGCGCTCCATGGTCGGATCGCTCGAACATGTCGGGGCAGGAAAATGGACGCGCGCCGATTTGCAGGCCGCGCTCGAAGCTTGCGATCGCGCCCGCTGCGGCGTCGTGGCGCCCGCTGCCGGGCTCTACCTCATCGGCGTCGATTACGGCGGGGCGCAAGAGCCGCCGGGGACCTGAACGGGGCGGCCGTTTTCCATCCGAAAAAATTGCGTTTGCAGGTCGTGAAAAAAGAAAGACAGGCGCCTCGGCCATGCTATAACGAGGACAAGCAAAAAACGGGCCGCCGGCCCGGGCTGCCGCTGTCGGTACAGGGTCGTAAGCAGTGTAATGGCGCTGACCACCAAGCTCCTTTTGCGCCAGGGCCAGACCCTGGTCATGACGCCGCAGCTCTTGCAGGCGATCAAGCTTCTTCAATTCTCGAATGTCGAGCTTGCGGCCTTCGTTCAGGAGGAACTCGAGCGTAATCCGCTTCTCGAACGTGCCGACGATCTGCCCGACGGCGAGCCCGGCCCGGCTGCCGGCGATTCCGAGCCGGACGCCGACAATGCGCCCGATTTCAATGAGGCAGGCGAGGCAGACTGGAGCTCGGAGGCGCTGGCAACCGACCGCGGTTCGCTCGAGGCAAGCCTTGGCACCGAGCTCTCCAACGCTTTCGACGACGATCGACCGGTTGCTGCGAACGAAACCCAGGATTTCTCCGAAGGCGCCGGCCTCTCTGCGAACTCTTGGTCCGGATCGCCCGGTCCTTCCGGCGACGGAGACTGGACCAATCTCGAAGCCTATGTGGCCGCCGAAGTCAGCCTGCGCGATCACCTCGCCGCGCAACTGGGCCTTGCGACGGCCGATCCCGTCGATCGGATGATCGGTCAGGCTTTGATCGACTCGATCGACGATTCCGGCTATTTTACCGATTCGCTCGTCGAAGTCGCTGCGCGGCTCGGGGCGCCGCTAGACCGCGCGGAGAAGATCCTCGCCCTCATTCAAACGTTCGAGCCTTCCGGGGTCGGGGCGCGCAATCTCGCCGAATGTATCGCGATCCAATTGCGCGAGAAGGATCGGTTCGATCCGGCGATGCAGAAGCTCGTCGCCCATCTCGACCTTGTCGGCAAGCGCGATTACGCCGCCTTGCGCAAGCTCTGCAACGTCAGCGCTGAGGATGTCGCCGACATGATCGCCGAGGTCCGCAAGCTCGATCCCAAACCCGGCCGCGTCTTTGGCGGCGCACCGGTTCAGCCTGTCGTCGCCGACGTTTCCGTTCGTCCCTTGCCCGATGGTTCTTGGCACGTCGAGCTCAATTCGGAGGTTCTGCCGCGCCTGCTCGTCAATCAGGTCTATGCCACGCGCGTCATCCGCGCGAAGGCCAGTGACGTCGACAGGTCTTTTCTCTCCAATTGCCTGCAGAGCGCGAATTGGCTGACAAAGAGCCTCGAGCAGCGGGCGCGCACCATCCTCAAGGTCGCGAGCGAGATCGTTCGCCAGCAGGACATGTTTTTCTCGCGCGGCGTCGAATATTTGAAGCCGCTCAATCTGAAAACAATTGCCGATGCCATCGGCATGCATGAATCGACCGTCTCGCGCGTCACCTCCAACAAATATATCGTAACGCCACGCGGTCTTTTCGAATTGAAATATTTCTTTACCGCCGCAATCGCATCGCACAATGGGGGCGGCGCGCATTCCGCCGAAGCCGTACGGTTCCGGATCAAACAGATGATCGATCATGAAAGCGCCGACGAAATTCTCTCCGACGATGCAATCGTCGAAAGGCTGAAATCATCGAATGTGGATATCGCGCGGCGCACCGTGGCCAAATATCGGGAGAGTTTGCGCATTCCCTCGTCGGTCGAACGCCGGCGCTTGAAAGCACTGCACTAACGCCCCGCGCGCAAAAAGAACAGGCGCCGGCGTAACTTGCGCAGGCTGCTTTGCACGACATGCGAACCGCCCATTGCGTCCCCAGGCTCAAGCTTGCTGTGCGCCCATTGACTTCCCCGCGCGACACTCCTAACCGTGAAGCAACCGCTCGAAGAAGCGGAACGTGGGGGCGGCGTCAGTGTACTGGGAGAAGGCCATGACATTGCGCGTCTCTGGCAAGAATCTAGATATTGGCCAGTCGCTGCGTAGCCATGTCGGTACGCGTCTCGACCAGGTCATTTCCAAATATTCCGCGGAACCGACCGGCGGGCATGTCACAATCGAAAAGGCAGGCTCGGGCTTTCGCACCGATTGCACGCTCTACCTCGATTCCGGTCTGACCTTACAGGCTGAAGCGGAGGGGCAGGACGCCTATTCAAGCTTTAATAAAGCCGCAGATCGGATCGAAAATCGCCTTCGGCGGCGTAAAGACCGGGTCAAGGAACGATCCGGCACACATTCCCCACCCTGATTAAAAAACCCACGAAACGTCTAGGCCTTTCCGGCGTTTCATCTTCACGGCACAGACATGGCTTATCCAGCGAGCGTTCGAAATCTGGACGTTCTTCCCAACATGCGGCTCACCGACGTTATCGGCCCGGAGGCGATCATGGCCTCGCTCAGGGCCAGTTCCAAGAAACAGGTTCTGCAGGACTTGAGCGAGCGCGCCGCGCGCATCTCCGGCCTGCGCGCCCGCGAGATCTTCGACGCTCTGCTGCAGCGCGAGCGGCTGGGTTCGACCGGAATTGGCAACGGGATTGCGCTTCCGCATAGTAAGCTGCCGAAATGCAAGGCGATTTTCGGAGTCTTTGCGCGGCTCGAAAAGCCGATCGATTTCGAAGCGACGGACGGGGCGGCGGTCGATCTCGTCTTCCTGCTCATTGCCCCTGAATCGGCCGGCGCCGACCACCTCAAAGCATTGGCGCGAATCGCGCGCGTGCTGCGCGACCCCGGCAGGGTCGCCAAGCTGCGCTCGACCCGCGATCCTGCCGCGCTCTATGCGGTTCTGACCCAAGAGCCCGCCTCGCATGCGGCTTGAGACCTGCCCAGCTTTTGCGCTGCAGAAGCGAATTCCCTGAGCAGATCGATTTCGCCGAAAGCAATCCTGCTCTAGATTGCTTCCATGCGCCCCAAGCCGGACGACACCTATTCCCTTGCCCCGCTCTCTCTGCCGCGGTTGTTCGATCAGGCCGTGGCGCGTTTCGGCAAACATGCGGCAATCGATTTTTTCGGCCGCAAGTTCAGCTATGCGGAGCTTGGACGCCTCGTCGATCGCGCGGCGGCCGGATTCAAAAAAATGGGCGTCGAGCGCGGCACGCGCGTCGGCCTTTGCCTGCCCAATACGCCCTATTTCATCATCGCCTATTACGCGATCCTGAAGGCGGGCGGGATTGTCGTCAACTTCAATCCCCTCCACGTGGAACGCGAGCTGGCCAAGCAGATCGAAGACTCGGGCACGACAATCATGGTCACGCTCGATGTCAAGAAGATCTATCCCAAGATCGCGGCTCTGCTCGGCACGACCCGGCTCGAATGCGTCGTGATCTGTTCGATGCAAAACGCGTTGCCTCTCGCCAAGGGTCTTCTTTTCCGGCTGTTCAAATCGCGCGAATTGGCCGAGATCCCGCGCGACGCGCGGCATGTGCCCTTCGCTAACTTGATCAGCGAGCGCGGGAAGCTCGAGCCGATCGAAATCGACCCGCAGAGCGATCTCGCGGTCCTGCAATATACGGGCGGAACGACCGGCCTTCCCAAAGGCGCGATGCTGACGCACGCCAATCTTTCGATCAATGTCGCGCAGATCGGCCGGCATGTCCCGATCCTTGTGCCCGGCCGCGAACGCGCGCTCGTGGTCTTGCCGCTCTTCCACGTCTTCGGCATGACGGCGGCAATGAATTTCTGCGTATCCCTCGGTGCCGAAATCATCCTGCTGCCGACTTTCGAAGTGCACCAGGTGCTCCAAATCATCACCAACAAGAAGCCGACGCTCCTACCTGGCGTGCCGAGCCTCTTCGCGGCATTGACCGCGCGAGTCGGCGACGGCAAATATGATCTCTCCTCGATCAATTATTGCATTTCGGGGGGTGCGCCCTTGCCGCTCGAAGTGCGCACGCGATTCGAGAAGCTCTCCGGCTGCAAGCTCGTCGAAGGCTACGGGCTGACGGAGGCCTCGCCCGTCGTCGCGGCCAATCGTCTCGACGCCGAATATAAGAACACGGCGGTCGGGTTCCCGCTCGAAGGCACAATCGTCGAGATCCGCTCGCTGGACGACCCGAGCAAGATCTTGCCGGTCGGCGAGAAAGGCGAGATTTGCCTGCGCGGCCCGCAGATCATGGCCGGCTATTGGCACAATCCGAAGGAAACCGAAGCGGTCTTTATCGACGGCGCGCTGCGCACCGGCGACGTGGGTTTCATCGACAGTGACGGCTATCTTTTTCTCGTTGATCGCATCAAGGATTTGATCCTCTGCGGCGGCTTCAACGTCTATCCGCGCGTGATCGAGGAAGCGATACATCAGCACCCGGCGGTCGCGGAAGCGGCGGTCATCGGAATTCCCGATGCCTATCGCGGCCAGGTTCCGAAAGCTTTTGTCACTCTGCGCCCGGGCTCGGATGTGGCGCCGGAGGTTCTGATGCGCTTCCTCAAGGATTATTTGTCGCGCATCGAAATGCCGAAGGTCATCGAAATCCGGCAATCGCTGCCGAAGACCACGATCGGAAAAATCGATCGCAAACAGCTTACCGCGGAGGAGCAGCAAGGCGGCGGCTGTTGAATTCCGTGCATGCGAAAGAGACTTTGCTTCCGGCACGCTTCGCACGCTGGTTCGCGGCGCGGGGATGGTCTGCGCGGCCCCACCAGCTTGCGCTGCTCGAATGCGCCAAGGCGGGCGAAGACGTGCTTCTCATCGCACCGACCGGCGCCGGCAAGACCTTGGCCGGATTCCTGCCGACGCTCGTAGATCTCGAGGCGAGCAAGCGAGCGGGCCTGCATACGCTCTATATTTCACCGCTCAAGGCGCTCGCCGTCGACGTAGCCCGCAATCTCGAGACGCCGATTGCCGAGATCGGCCTCTCGATCCGGGTCGAGACGCGGACAGGCGACACCTCGCCCGCCAAGCGCCAACGCCAGAGGCGCTATCCGCCGCAGATCCTTCTGACGACCCCCGAACAGCTGGCGCTTCTCCTCGCCAGCGCGGATGCCCGCCACCTCTTCGCCGATCTCAAGCGCGTCGTCATCGACGAATTGCACGCCATCGTTGCCTCGAAACGCGGCGATCTCTTGAGCCTCGATCTTGCGCGGCTGCGTGCGATCGCGCCAACGATGAAGGCGACCGGTCTTTCGGCCACGGTCCGCGATCCCGACGAATTGCGCCGCTGGCTCGTTGCGCGTCCAGGCGCCGCCAAGCTCGTCACCGCGCCACCTGGTGCGCCACCCGATCTCTCTATCCTCGACACGACCCAAGAGCTGCCCTGGTCCGGCCACATGACGCGCCACGCGCTCGCCGAGGTTTATGCGCTGATCCGGCAAGCGCATATGAGCCTTGTCTTCGTCAATACGCGGGCGCTCGCCGAATTCGTGTTCCAGGAACTATGGCGGCTCAACGAAGACGCACTGCCGATCGCGCTGCATCACGGTTCGCTCGACGTCGGCCAGCGCCGCCGCGTCGAATCGGCCATGGCCGAAGGCAAGCTGAAGGCCGTCGTCTGCACCTCGACGCTCGATCTCGGCGTCGACTGGGGTGACGTCGATCTCGTGATCAATATCGGTGCGCCGAAAGGTGCGAGCCGGCTGATGCAGCGGATCGGGCGCGCCAATCATCGGCTCGATGAGCCCTC
>Ga0070738_10006353_pt1 | contig 12419 bp, 9 predicted proteins | sample Coa_R2_2_FD_66446 | JGI IMG/M metagenome (GOLD analysis project Ga0070738, IMG submission 66446) | Surface soil microbial communities from Centralia Pennsylvania, which are recovering from an underground coalmine fire - Coalmine... | ecosystem: Environmental > Terrestrial > Soil > Unclassified ... | reverse complement strand
CGCCCTGCGGGCTCGCAGGGCTGCGCTCCGGGCAAGGCCCACGAGAAAAACAAAAACAGAAAAACCAAAGAAAGACAGAAAAACAAGAACCACAAAAAGGGGACACTTCTAATGAGTTAATCAAGGGGACATTTCTAAAGAGCTTTGACACAAGCCCAATTTTCCTTGTTGAAAACTTGACTCATTTACACTGTGTTTCGCACTTCAAGGTTTATAGACACGAATTTTCGTCGATGTACACGGCGCAAGCGCCTGGCTGGGACGGGGGGCGTCTGTATTGCCTCACTGCTTCGTTGCCAGACTGCCTTCTTCCAACTTTGCTGATTCAATCATCTTTTCAATGCGGTCTCGGTCCGGCGTGCGAGGATAGAGTTTCAGAAGCTTTTGCCACACCGCAATGGCACGCGCGGGGTTCTTTAAACCCGTTTCATATACAACCCCAAGATTGAATAATGTTTGAAAATGCTCGGGAGCGATTGCAAGAGCTTGCTGGTATTCTGCAATAGCCTGCTTGGGAAATCCCGATCTTGCGTAGGCCGTGCCAAGGTCCGTTCGGACATTCACGTAGCGCGGAACAAACTGAAGTGCGCGTTCATAATAAACGATCGCCTTGGAATAAATCTGATGGTCGTAGTACAGGTTTCCTAACTTGATCAGGAGTTGCGTATTTTGGGGGTCAGCTTTCAGCGCTTCTTCAAGCGGCGCGACGGCGGAGTAAAAGACATCGGCTGGCTCCTGATTCAAAGCAGTGGGCACGCTGACCGACTGGGTCCCGGGCGCCGTGGTGTCAGATGAGACGACCCCGCGCAGAATGTAGCCCAGAGCGACACCGGCTGTAATGCACACGAAGACAAACACAAACATCGTGCGTTCCCCCGCCATTGCACCAAGTGCCGTGGGAATCGCGCCGTGCGCCGTTTTTGATTCCTCCCTAGGCCTCAAGGTGACCATCCTCATGGCTCAGTGGCAGACGTAAAAGCTCCTGTGCATGCGTTGCCATTTGGTTGGCTTTCGGGACCTTTCACTCGCCGCTCGAGCCTGTAACAGGTCTGTCCAGCATTACGATCTCCTTCTGAACGGGATTAACAGGGCGGTTCACTCGAACCGGCGGGTCAACGGGATTCCGGGGAGACGGTTTGGGAACCGCGGTCGATCGTACCACTTCAGGAGGCTATGCCACGAGGCACCGCGCATTACCTGTCAGTCCCATTTGCCGGTCAAATGCCCCCTGCGCATCCTTTTCTTACGCTCCGGTGTATAGATGCCTCGCCGCAGTTAATTTAATTTTTACTCCGCGGCTTGCCAGTGAGCTGTATCACGGCCGCACGTGATCCCTATCACTGATTAGAAAATACTCATGGTCCAGCCTCTTCTGTGGACCATTTGAAGAATGGGCGTATTCCCGAGGCCGTTCTATCACGACTCGGAGGATCCACCATGACGGCCGCCTTCGCACAAATACAAGTTCGCTCCGGCGAAGTGAATGTGAATGTGATTTCGGTCTTTGAGAACTATCTTCGGCTTCGCAACGTGACCGACAAAAAGTTCTATTTTCGGATTCGGGCGAGTCCCGTGAGGGTCGCGAAAATCATTCCGTTTGTTGTGGCGTTTCTCATTGGAGGGTTTCTTGTCGAGCCGCCCGAGCAGGCTGGATTGATGTCCGATGCCGGACCGCTTTTTGAATGGGTCCTGTGCAGTTTCCTGCTGATAAGCTTAGCCGCCCCCCAGCTCAATGCGGCCAGGCATCCCGTTCCACTGGACGAGAAGACCAACGCCGCTACTTGCTCTCAGTGCCATGCCGACAAGACAAAAGGAGAAGTCGTGCACCCCGCAATGGCGGGAGGTTGTCTCGTATGCCACGAGGTGCGAGTCTCCGGCAAAATCACTTGGGTCAAGCTGACCACAGGCACGTCCCTTTCGCTTTGCCTCACTTGCCATCCTGATAAGAACGCTGAGCAAATCAAAGGTAAGGTCCATCCGCCTGCAATTCACGGGTGCGTGGTCTGCCACGATCCACACACTTCGAATTACAAGTACTTGTTGGTTAAACCTGCCTCCGGAGCTACAAAAGCTGAAAATCTTTGCCTCAGTTGCCACGACACCGGAGTTGCCGTTCCAAAAGACGGCAGTCGCCATCCTGCCCTCGATGTGGGATGCGAGGCGTGTCACAGTATCCACAAATCCGGCGACCCGATGCAGCGAGTCTTCGCGTATCACTTGAGCAAGGACGCACCAGAACTCTGCTGGACCTGCCACAACTCGAATGATCCGGCGCTGGCCAAAGCACACCAAAACCAGCCATTTGGCAAGGCGGACTGCCTCCAATGCCATGACCCACACCAGTCGGCCAGGCCCTTTTTGGCGCAGGAATTTCTTCACCCGCCTTATGCCGCAATGAGCTGCGGGATGTGCCACATGCCTCCCAAAGAAGGGAAGGTGGTGTTGACAGCACAGGATGTCAACTCCTTATGCGCCACGTGTCATGCGGACAAACCCAAAGAAATCCAGACTGCCAAAGTGCCGCACCCTGGCGCCCAGGGTGAGTGCACAGTCTGCCACAACCCTCACGCGGGGACATCACCGGCATTTCTCGAACCCAACCCTGTTGCGGTCTGCCTGACCTGTCATTCCGACCTGGCGGACCAGGGCAAGAAAGCGTACGTGCACAAGCCGGCTTTCGGGCAGAGCTGTGCCATCTGCCATGAACCTCACGGGGGAGCAAACCCCAATCTGTTGCGGCTGAGCGATGTCAATTCGCTGTGTCTCGAATGCCACGGGCCTAATGCCAGACCGCAACCGGTAAACGGCACCGACCAGGTGGCTATTTTCGACGGCAAGGTAGTTCTCCCCAAAGGCTTCTTCAGGCAGGTCCCGATCTTGCCCCTGAACGGCGGCCGTGGCCACCCGATCGCCAACCATCCGATTTCAGGTCCAACGAAGCTCAATGGCAAGACCGTGCAGATGAACTGCCTGAGTTGTCACCAACCGCATGCTTCTTCAAACCCTGGCCTGCTGGTCAACGACCAGGAACCCAGCATGGCATTCTGCAACATGTGCCATACGCAGGGAATGCTGGCATTGCCTAAAAAGGACTAAGAAGGAGAAGGACTAAGATGCATCGTGTCCAGTCCAATTCGAGAGTTGCCCGGAAACGTTGGGTGATTCTGGCCCTGGCCGTCGCTACGGTGGTGAGCGGGATCCCGTCGCAGTCAAAGACGAAGAAAAACAAGCGATCAGGTGAACAGATTGCTGGGCCGCCCACTGTAACATTTGATGCTTCGAAGATTGTCTGGCCCAGTCCACCGGAGATCCCCCGCGTTAAGTTCCAGGGGATTCTGCTGGGTCAAAAAATCGATTGGGCTGCATTGAAGACACCTGCCAAGCCTCATCGGTCGTGGATGGATCGCCTCGCCGGGATCCAGCCGGATCAGCAGATCAGAAATTTCCAACAGAAAATCGGCTTTCAGCTAATGCGTCCGTACGGCGTTGCTGTGGATTCTGACGGGAATATATACGTTGCCGACCAGGGAGTTGGGGCCATCTTCATTTTTCCGGAATCTTTGACGGGGCCCGTGCATTTAATCAAGAACCGCATCGACGCACCCCTGCCAATGATTTGCGGCCTGGCCATAGACGACGACGGAAGGATTTTTGTTACTGACGACAAGCTGCACCACGTGCTCGTGCTTGACAAGCAGCATCAGCCGATCGCGGAGTTTGGCGCGGGTGTCCTGATCTCCCCCGCCGGAATCGCCATCGACAAAGAAAACCGCCTGCTGTACGTGGTGGATACGCAACAGGACCAGGTGCTGGTGTTTGACGCAGACAGTTACAAGCTCCTCCGGCGGATCGGCACCGCAGGGAAGAACCACACCCTGACCAGTCCGGGCAATTTTTCCCTTCCGGTCGGTGTCGCGGTGGACAAAGACGGCAACGTTTACGTGACAGACACATTGAATGACCGCGTCGAAATTTTCGATGCCGACGGGAATTTCATCAGCCAGTTCGGAACTCCCGGCGATGGTCCGGGTCATTTCGCGCGGCCCAAGGGAATTGCGATCGACAGCGATGGCCATATCTGGGTGACTGATGAAGTCCAGAGCCGCGTGCAGGTTTTCAACAAAAAGGGACAACTGCTGATCTTCCTCGGGGAACTGGGCTGGTATCCCGGGCAATTTCAGGCTCTCTATGGGATCGCGAGCGACCCTCGGGATAACCGCATTATCACAACCGAGCAGTTCCCAGGACGGGTCCAGGTATTTCGCTATGTGACAGACGCAGAAGCGGCTGCCTTGAGGGAAAAACAGGAGAAAACCCAGGGGTCCGGCGCTAAACCAACGGGTTCAAGCGAAGACTCCAATAAGGACGCTGGCCAGCACATCGCGGCCGCCAAGAATTCAGCGGCTAACTAGGGTGGACTCCACCATGGGAGCCGGGCCGTGCGCTCCCAAGGCCGGTGCTAAGACCCGTCGCCAAAAGTTTTGCCCGCCTCCGGCGGGCGAAAACGCGGCTTCCGCATTGCGCACGCCGCGTGGAATTAAATGCTCCTTAAGGAGGTTCCAAGACCCAAATGAGAAGATTTCTTCTCTTGATCTCGGCGCTCCTGGCTGCGGCCGCATTCGCCTCAGCCCAGGTTACGTCGCCGACGCAGGACGTTCTCGGAGCGCACAACGTGTACGGTCGTGGTTGTATCGCCTGCCATGCGCCGCACAGTGGCGCTGCCGCGAACGGCGCACCTACCAGCCCTAACAGCGGTAATCTTGCGCTGTGGGGCCAGAACCTTACGCCGCTCTACGGTCAAACCCTTATCTTCGGGAACATGGGAGCCAGGGGTACTCAACCACAATTTACTTTCCCTGTTACGATCCCAAACTATGGCACAACCCCGATTACTGTCGGGAGCAACACGATCCAACCCACCGATTTGTCCTCCGGAGTTAGTGCAGGGGACGGCATCTTCGTCATCGCCGCTTGCCTGAGCTGTCACGATGGCAACATTGCAGCCACCGGCATGATGAAGGGCACAACTTATGAAACCGTAACGATCAACGGAGCAACTTTCAACCCTCCGACGTTGCTCGGGAATGACACAACGACGCCGGGAAATTACCTGAACGACCATCCGGTGGGTCCGGTGGCGGTCGTCGGCTGTGGCGGTAAGTATAACTGGGATTGCACCGTCAACGCCGACGGCTCGATCAGCTTCAATGGACCCGCTTCGAGTGCTTTCCTCAATGACTATTTTGATGTCACGCAGTATGGGCCCATAGCCAATCTGGTCAAGGTGCCTGGAACGCAGAGCTCCACCAACCCGGGAACCTACACCAGCAATTCGTGGGTCACCTGCACAACCTGCCACGATCAGCACGACATGCTCTATTTCAACGCTGGACCCACCATCGGGATCAAGCCGACGCATTTCTTCGTGCGCGGCTGGTATAATCCCGGCAACACCACGACCAGCAACAGCGCAGCGCAATTCTGCCGTAGCTGCCACGGCGGTGAATCGAACGAAATGCACGGTCAGTACGTGGCAACTCAGTAGATGTCATGAATACGGGGGAGGCGTGTTTTCCTCCCCCGGTTGTTCCGCCAGGCCGCCGGTCCGTGCTGGATCGTCACAAGCCGCCTGACAGCCACTTGGCAAAGGAAGGCTGACATGAAAGGACAAAAGGCAGTCGTCGGAGTGCAGCTTCTTCTTCTAGTGTTGGCGGCTGTGTCGTTAGTTTGGGCCCAAAAGCTAGTCCCTTCCCACGCGGCCGGTAACCGCGGCGGAGTTTTCGCGGAAAGCACCCCGATCATACCGGTGGGCCGGCCGGTGGCAAGGGTGAACGGTGTTGTTCTCACCGACCGCGACCTGCTGCGTGAGATGTATATGATTTTTCCTTACGCGCGCCAGCACAATGGATCGTTTCCAAAACTCATGGAACCGGAGATCCGCCGTGGCGCCCTGAAAATGATCGAGTTTGAAGAGTTGGTCTACCAAGAGGCGCTTCGTCGCAGGATGACAATTGCACCCGCGCGCCTCGACAAGGCGGAGAAGGAATTCCAAGGGCAATTTCCAAGTCCGGCAATGTATCAGTACTTCCTGAAAAACGAGTGCCAGGGTTCAGAGAAGGTTCTGCGGGTGAAAATTCGGCGATCTTTGCTGATTGATGACCTTCTGAAGATTGATGTTACGGACAGGTCCGGAGTTTCGATCGCAGAGGCGAGGGCGTGGTATGACAAACACCCGGAACAGTTTCATGTTCCAGAATCCTATGCCGTCCAGACAATTTCCGCAATGGCCCCGCCCAAGGCAACTCCCCAGCAGTTGAAAGAGGCCCGACAGCGCGCCGAAGACTACTTGCGTCAGGCAAAAGCAACCAAGACCTATCAGGAATTTGGCTTGCTGGCGGAAAAGGTCTCAGAAGATGACTACCGGGTAATGATGGGAGACCATCGCCTAGTAGCGGCAAAAGAATTACCTCCTCAGATCTTGGACACCGTGCGGAAAATGCGACCCGGACAAGTGAGCGGCATTATTCAGATTGACCGGGTCTTCACGATCGTCAGGCTGAATAAGTATGTTCCTGCGCATATCAGAAAGTTCGATGAGGTAAAAGACGCTTTGACGATGCAATTGCAACGGGAAAAAGTTGAGCAGTTGCGCGCGGCACTGAATCGCAAACTCCGCAAGGGCGCAAAGATTGAGGAGTACTGAAAAGAGCAGCAGGCGCCGGGCCCGATTTTCCTCGGTGGTCCGTTCTTAGCGCGATGGATTTTTATGCAAGGGAAGCAGGACTTCTGGAGGTTGTTCAGGCTGCAATTCACCGCGGTGGTTGCGGTTGTTCTGGCGTCGGCTGCGCGCGCAGTACCGCAGGTCACTGTCGGCGACGCCAGCCTGAATCTGACCGGCAACATCAGTGGGGGATACTCCGGCAGCTATTCGAATTTTGGCCCTTCCAGCCATGGGATAGGCTTCGGCGGAACCGGCAACCTTTCCGGCTCTTATTACAATCCGCAGTTTCTCTCTTTCAGCGTAGCCCCGTTTTACAATCAGTCGCGAAACAACTCCAACTATCAGTCGATTACTGACAGTTCCGGTGTAACAGCGAGCACAACCATTTTTGGCGGGAGCAGGTATCCGGGTTTTTTAAATTACAGCTATGTGTACAACAGCGAGAACGATTTTCTTCTGCCCGGGATAGCAAATTATAAAACTAACGGGAACTCCCAAACATTCGGGGTAGGCTGGTCCGGCAGTCCAACGGACACGCTTGGATTTTCCGTTGGATATCAGCAGGCGACCAACAACTCTACCGTTTACGGCACCCCCAACGAGATCAATTCCGATTTCCACTCTATTTTCGGCACGTTGCGTTACAGCATAGCGGGCTTTCGACTGGGAGGAGGCATACATCATTCAAACGGGAATTACTTCTTCCCCCTGAGTTTGGCAGGGCAGATTGGCCAGACGAACCAGGTGGGAACCACAACTTACAACTTTGACTTGTCGCGCAATGTGGGCTGGAACGGCTCGACCTGGTTTAACTACTCGAGGTACAGCACGACTTACAACACAGTGGGGACGAGAGATTCGGCAACCGACAACATACTGACGGGAGGTGTTTCACTGCGACCAGCGAAAAAGCTGAGCTTGAGCTTCGGCGCCGATTATGATGACAACCTGGCGGCAACGTTGCTCCGCCCGGAAAACAACCTGGGCGTTGTCCTCAACCCGGCGCTGCCTGCGGAGACCTCTCATTCCTGGGGAGTGTACGGCGAAGCACAATATGAACTTATCAAGGAACTCCACTTCACGGGCGACATTGTGCATCGGCAGCAGTTGTTTCTCGGAGAATCCTTCGGCTCGACGGCCTATAGTGGAGGCGTGAGTTTCGGGCGGGAGCTGTTCGGAGGGCGCTTCTCCGAAAATACAATTGCAACAAAGAGCGATCTTGGCAATACCGGTGGCTCACTCGTGGGTCTGCTGAACAACGCCATTTATACTCGCCGGGTCGGTGCATGGAATCTGAATGGCTCTTTTTCCTATTCGCGGAGCATCGAGACACTGCTGCTCGGTTACACCACCTCCGGGTTCAGCTATTCAACCTCCGCAGGACGGCGTCTTGGAAGGCTATACTGGACCGGGACCGCGGCGGGTTCCAAGAGCATGCTCTCCGAGCAGCAAGGCCCGACCACATATACTCAAAGTTACTCCACAGGTATCTCATACAGCTGGCTGGGCTTAAGTGGCAGCTACTCAAAATCAAGTGGCCTCGGTCTCATTACCAGCCAGGGAATTACAACATTGCCGACCGGTCTGCCCCCATCGCTTGTTCCATCGCCCATCCATTATGGAGGCCGAACGTATTCGGTTGGAGTCGGTGGAACTCCCATCCGTGGGCTGATTTTCACCGGCACGTTCGCGTCCACCACGAGCAACACCGCGACCGGGTTAATCTCTTCAAATAATCACACTGAAGAGGCTTTCACATACTTGCAATACAAATTTCGCAAAGTATTCTTCACAGCTGGCTACAGCCGATTGTTGCAGGGTTTTAGTGCAAGCACTCTGGCTCCGGCTGTGGTGAACACTTATTATGTCGGACTATCGCGATGGTTCAATTTCTTCTGATCCATACCGCCCGTGCTAGTAAAAGCGAAACAAGAAGCTCGATCGCTTCTGGTTTCCACCAGGGTTGGTGCCTTTGTGCTCTGGCCATGAGTCTGCTTTTCGTCTCCAGCAGTCTGGCACGTGAGAAGTCCCCAAAGCCCGTCATGGTTCCCGAACTAATCCTGACGGGCGGAAGAAAGCTCATTTACAAAGGAAGCATCAGTTCACAGAAGCAAGTCCGGGCACGCCGCGGGTTCTGGAACCGACTGTTGGATGTCGTCGCTGGCGAACCGACCTTTCACGACCTGATCGTACCCTATGACGTGGTCACCGATTCACGCGGCCGCATTATTGTGACAGATCCTGGGGCAAGCGGAATCGACATTTTTGACTTTGTCCGGCACCGCTTCAAATTTGTTTCGCGACAAAAACACAGGGACCCCATGATCTCCCCACAATGCGTGGCGGTGGATGCCGCAGACAACATTTACGTGACAGATTCCTATTCCGGAAAGATTTTCGTTTTCGACCCCAATGGCGATTTCCGCCGTGTCATCGGGAGCCTCAGGGGCGGTGAAGGTTATTTCAAACGGCCTACAGGCATTGCTGTCGATTCACAAGAGCAGCGCATTTACGTGACGGACACGCTTCGACATCGTATTTACGTGCTGGATATGGAAGGTCACATTTTGCAGGAAATCGGCCACCGCGGCACCGGCCCTGGTGAATTTAACTATCCGACGGAGTTGCGACTTCAGGACAAAGATTTGATCGTGGTCGATGCCATGAACTTCCGAGTGCAGGTGCTGAATCGCTCATCCGGTAAGTTTGAATACGCCATCGGAGGCAGTGTCAACGGTCAGGCGCAGCTGTTTCGTCCAAAGGGAATTGGTGTGGACTCTGAAGGACACCTGTACGTCGTCGAGGGCTTGAGCGATATGGTGCAGGTATTCAACCGCCAAGGGCAGCTTCTTTATTACTTTGGCCGGCCCGGAGATGGCTTGGGCGAATTTCAATTGCCCACAGGGTTGTTTATTGATCGCGAAGACTTTGTGTATGTGGTTGATTCCTATGATCGCCGCATAGAGGTCTTTCAGTACTTTGGCGCGGAAAGGGGATGACAAGAATTAGCCCAAAGTGTCGGATAGAAACAACAGAACGCCCTTTCTCATGGGCTTTGGTTCTGGGGCTTGCGGTCATGGCATGGCTCCTAGTAACACTGCTTGCCCAGGACGGAATTGTGCTGGCGCAGGATGTGCTTGGAATGCATGATCTTTCTCCGGCGGGCACGTCGCCGATTAAAGGAGGGCTTTACGGATCGTGCTACTATTGCCACGCCCCGCACTCTGGGCTGAATGGCACGGGCGGCGTAACTCAGACTCCGCTGTGGGACCAGAAACTTTCCAGCGTTCAGACCTACACTCTCTATAGCGCCACGACCAACCCAACGAACGGGTCACTTGTTCCCGGATCGAACAGTACGCTTTGCCTCAGTTGCCATGATGGAACCGTCGGAGGGTCAACAGGCATCTCGCCCGGACATTTGGTCCCCTACGGAACTCTTTCGATGACCGGCAATTGGTACCCGGGGGATATGCTGGGAACTGACCTTTCCACGACGCATCCGTTTAACTTTGTCCTGCCCCTGGTTTCAGCCCCGAATTTGTTGCCGTCATTAGTTGGCTCCTCACCGTCTACCGCCAATCCCGCTGTACAGCTTTTTGATGGAAACGTCGAGTGCGGCAGTTGCCACAATCCACACGTGCAAAATACTGATCCGGCTGGGTACTTCTTGGTAGTTGACAATTCGAATGGGGCCCTATGCCTGGCCTGCCATTCCACAGTTCCGACAGGCTCAGGAATGGGCATGGTCAGTCTGCGGATGATCAGAACGACGAAGGAGACATCCCGTTCTAACTCCACAGCGGAAAGCAATTTCAATTCACTGGCCGGTTGGCAAACAAGCATTCACGCCGTCGCGGGGAACAAGGTGGCTCCACAAATCGTCCGCGATAGGAACTTCGAGGCCTTAACCCGCATGGCGACGATCTTGAGGACGCAGTCCCTTGGACCCTACGCGACCGTAGCTCAAAACGCCTGCTCCTCGTGCCACATCATGCATAATGCTTCAGAGAAGGACACGCTGCTGCGCGGGGTCGGTGATCAAACGTGCTTGACTTGCCACGATGGCAGTGCCAACGTGTCCCCTTCTCTACCCAATATCCTTGTCGAAATGACGCCGCCGAAATATGGACATGCCTTTTCGTTTGGAGATAATCCCCATCGCCCGGATGAACCTGTCCTCTTAAACCAAGGGATTCACGTCACCTGCGTCGATTGTCACAATCCGCACGCTGACCAGCAGGTGAACACTTTTCCACCCGCACCAAGGGTCCGTGCATCTGAGGCCGGTGTTCCGGGAATCGCCGAGGACGGCAAAAACGTGGTTGCCCCTGCTGTGGATCAATATCAGATCTGTTTGCGTTGCCACGGGACGAGCACAGGAAAGAAAACTGACATCAATTTTGGCTACCTGCCGCGGCGTACGGTCTCCGACGCCGATCCATTGAATGTCATCCCGCAATTTAACTCACTCGCTGTTTCGAGTCACCCTGTGTTTCATGATCGTCGCAGCACGTTGCCTCAGCCCAGCCTGCGAGCATACATGCTGAATCTTGACGGTAGAACTGCCGGACGTCCAATGGGAAACCGAATCCTGTGCACCGATTGCCACAACAGCGATGACGATCGAGAATTCGGCGGTCAGGGACCCAACGGACCGCATGGTTCCATTTTTCCGCATATTTTGGAGCGCCGGTACGAGATGAGCCAAGCCCCTGCTCCAGGGGGACTCATCACAAACCTGTTTCCGAACCCGAGCTTGAGTGCGGCGGGAGGGCAGGCCGGCGGCCCATATGCGCTGTGCGCAAAATGCCACGACCTTAGCCGAATTATCAGTGACGAGAGTTGGAATGGGCATTTGCAGCATGTCGTGCAAGACGGATTTTCATGTTCTGTGTGCCACACAGCCCACGGAGTACCATCGCAGTCGGGAAGCATTTCAGGCGATCGTCTGGTAGACTTTGACGCCAACGTTGTGGCACCGAACGGCGCAGTTCCGATTTCTTACAATCGAGCTACGAATTCCTGCAGCCTGGTTTGTCACGGTCACGCACACCAACTTCAGTCAGCTTCAAGCATAGTCAAAATCGGTAGATGAAAGCTCGCCGAGTAGCGTCATTATTCCATAGAAGACCGATGAAAAATGGGCCTAATTAAGAAAAAACGATTGATGGGGCGGTGATTTTGCGCGACCGGGTACCGCCCTACTTCGTTGTTAACGACCCTTTCGGCGAGGGCACGGTGCCTTTGCCGCACTGGGAGAGGCATTCCGCCCTGGACTTCACGCCGTCGCTCCGATCAAGTTTCGAATTCTCACCAGATTGCAGGCTGCCGATGTCCGGGTAAACATCCAGGCCACACGGTTTCTGCCTCGATGCCTCACCTTCCGCATCAGGCCGACCGTCTTCATCCGGCCGAAGATTTCTTCCACGCGTTTCCGCCTCCGCTGCCTCGAGGCATAGCCGGCGTGGATGGTCGTGCGAGCCTTAATCGCGCTCGCGCGGTTCTGGTTGTTCTGCGCCACGTGCGGAGTGGCGCCGCAAGCCCCGCCCCCGGACTGGGAGTATTTTGAAAGTTGTGTCTATATGACAGTCGTCGCCGGCGCTGTGGGAATGGGGAAATCCAGCGCTTTTGGCTGGATTTCCAAGCACGGTGGGAAGAGGGGGCAACTCGCTTTTTGAGTTTTCCACGCTTTCCA
>Ga0070738_10006350_pt1 | contig 12437 bp, 11 predicted proteins | sample Coa_R2_2_FD_66446 | JGI IMG/M metagenome (GOLD analysis project Ga0070738, IMG submission 66446) | Surface soil microbial communities from Centralia Pennsylvania, which are recovering from an underground coalmine fire - Coalmine... | ecosystem: Environmental > Terrestrial > Soil > Unclassified ... | reverse complement strand
CTCGCGCTGTTCCTCTGCACCGACGACGCCGCGCAGATCACGGGATCGAACCTGTCGATCGACGGCGGCTGGACCGCGGAGTAGCTGCGACCGCCATGCGCGCGCCGACGAAGCCCGCCGGATGACCGGCTCGCTGCCGCCATCCAGTGAGGTGAGCACGCTGGCGGGGCTCCCTTCCGCTTGCGGGGAAGGGGGTACCACGAGCGCCGTCGCCCGGGGCTTACCCCCTCCCTGACCCTCCCCGCATCCGCCTTCGCCAGAAGGCGGGCTACGGCGGTCGAGAGGGGAGAACGAACGGTGAGAGATTTCGTTGGGGGGACAAAAGTCGAAGTCGGGCGTGCGGCTTACCGCTTCCCGAACGCCACCACGTGCAGCGTGAGCCTCACACGCATGGTCCAGATTGACGCCAGCGTATCGAACCTAAGCAAGATCGGGGCTGCCGCTGCAGGCGCCGTGCGTTCCGTCCGTGCCGCTATGCCGATTGGCGGCTGACGTATCGCGCCTGCGCAGCGGACCGTATTCTCACGGCCTCGACATTCAACCCCAAGTTAATTCCCCCGAATTTATACGACTGATATTCGTGTATTTGCACAAGAGTTGATCGTTGAGGCGGGCCTTTGGGGATAACGCTCATGAAATTCTTGGACAATCTGGGCATCGTTTGGAAGATCAGCCTGATCGTTGCCGTGCTCGGCAGCGTGCTTGCCGTCGTGGTGATGTTTGGAACCGCGCAACTGGCGTCCACGTCCGCTGATTTCTCCGATTTGATCGGCCAGCAAACCGCAAGCATCGACGCGCTCCGCGCCCAGCGCCGCCTGGAGACCTATCACGCAGCTCTGTACGCGATCCTGACGGAGACGACCGACGAGGGCAATGCCAAGCGGATGAAGGTTGCGACCGAGGCCGAGAGCGGCATCACGAAGCGGCTGGAAGACGCAGGCCGGGAAAGCCCGAACCTCGCCGGCGAGATCGGCCCCCTTGAATCGAGCATCAAGCTGGCGTTGTCGATCTGCGATCCGGTGCTGGACGCAGGCGCAAAGGCAACGACCACGGAAGACAATGCCAGGGTCGCCGATCGTGCGCACAAGGAATGTGATCCGGCGATCGAGAAGGCGCTTGCGGCCATCCAGAATTTTTCGCAGCAGACCCTTGCGCGCGTCAGCGACAGACGCGCCGCGGTTCTCGCCGATGCCGCCGCAACCCGCCACCAACTGATGATGGTCGGCGGCGTCGGATTCCTCCTTGGCATGGCCCTCGCCCTGTTCATCGGCCTGAAATCGATGTCCGCGCCGATCGCGCGGCTGAAAGCCGCCATGGAGCGGCTGGCCAACAATGACCTGACGGCCGAAGTTCCGGGCACGGCGCGCCATGACGAGATCGGCAGCATGGCGAAGACCGTCGAGGTCTTCAAGAGCAACGGGCTCGAGGTCGAACGCCTGCGCAGCGAGCGCGAGGCGAGCGAGCGCAGGTCCGCCGAGCAGCGCCGCCGCGAGATGAACGATCTGGCCAGCAATTTCGAGCAGGCGGTCGGCCGGATCGTGGAGACGGTGTCCTCGGCATCCATCCAGCTTGAAACGTCCGCCGGCAGCATGAGCTCGACGGCGGAACGCTCCAAGCATCGCGCGACCATGGTCGCCTCCGCCGCAGAGGAGGCCTCTGCCAACGTGCAATCGGTTGCGTCGGCCACCGAGGAACTCTCGTCGTCGGTCAACGAGATCAGCCGGCAGGTGCAGGAGTCCGCGCGCATTGCCAATGAGGCGGTCGGGCAGGCGCGCAAGACCAACGACCGCGTCGGCGAATTGTCCAAGGCGGCGGCACGGATCGGCGACGTGGTGGAGTTGATCAACACCATCGCAGGCCAGACCAATCTCCTCGCCCTCAACGCGACCATCGAGGCCGCACGTGCGGGAGATGCGGGACGCGGCTTTGCGGTGGTCGCCTCCGAGGTCAAGGCGCTCGCCGAGCAGACGTCGAAGGCCACCGGCGAGATCGGCCAGCAGATCGCCGGCATCCAGGCGGCGACGCATGACTCGGTCGGCGCGATCAGAGACATTTCCACGACCATCGAACGGCTGTCGGAGATCGCATCGACCATCGCTGCGGCCGTCGAGGAGCAGGGCGCGGCAACGCAGGAAATCTCCCGCAACGTGCAGCAGGCGGCACAGGGAACGCAGCAGGTCTCGTCCAATGTCGGCGAGGTGCAGTCTGGCGCGTCGGAGACCGGCACCGCGTCCGCGCAGGTCCTGTCGGCTGCGAAATCGCTGTCCAGCGAAAGCGAGCGGTTGAGGGTCGAGATCAAGAACTTCGTCAGCACGGTGCGCGCGGCGTAGCCGCGCTCGCGGGCGCTTCGGTCAGGTGAGCACAGTGGCCCGGCTCGCTTGCGGGGAAGGCGGCCATGTGCACGGGGCTTGCGCCTCCCTGGCCCGCCCCCGCGCGCGGGATGAAACGGGCAGGGTCGTCGCGGATACAGATGATACCGGCCGAGTGAGGGACGTTACTTCCCAAACGCCAGCACGTGCAGCCCGAGCCTCGCGCGCACGATCCAGAACAGCAGCACCGTCTCGAACGTGAGCGAGACCGACGTCGCAGCCGCCGCGCCATGGCCGCCGAAGCGCGGCACCAGCAGCACGCATAGCGCCACGTTCATGGCGAACGCGGCCACATAGGCCGCCGCGCAGATATGTTGATGGCCGAGCATGTTGAGCAGACGCTCGACCGGGCCGATCGCCGAACGCACCACGAGGCCGATCGCGGCGACGAACATGATGTCGTAGCCGACCACGAATTGCGGCCCGAACAGCCAGAGCAGCGGCTTGCCGGCGGCGAGCAGCGCAAGCGTCGCGGCAAGCGACGGCCAGAAGGTCCAGTTGATGGCATGCGCGACATAGGCCGACAGCCGGGCCTTGTCGCCGCGCGCGTTGTATTCGGCGAAACGATGCGCCGTGGTCGCCGACATCGCGTAGTGAATGAACGACACCAGCGCCAGCGTCTTCACCACGGCAAAATAGACGCCGACCTCCTCGGAGGGCCGAAACTGCTGCAGCACCAGCACGTCGGTGTAGGAGAGCAGCAGGTAAAAGCTTTCGACCAGCAGGATCGGCAGCGAGACCGCGAGCCAGCCGCGGAAATCATAGGCGCGGGGGCCGGGCGCGATGTGCCGGCCGAGCCTCCGGTTGAGCACGATCAGTTGGCCCAGCATCGCGATCCACACCGCGCCCGCGCTTGCCGCCATCGCGGCGGTGGCGCCGAGATCAAGGCCGGCCATGAAGATGCCGGCGGTGAGCGCGATGATCAGGCCCTGGCGGATGATGAATTGCGGCATCAGTCCGAGCCGCATCCAGTCATGCGAGCGGGCGATGCCGTCCTGGGTGTTGGCGACCACGAAGGCCGGCAGCGTCACGCAGCCGATGTAGAGCGGCGTGATCTCGCCTGCCGCCATCCAGGGCGACAGCAGCTTCACCAGCCCGGCGAGCACGAGCGACATCGCGCTGGAGACCGCAAATGTCAGCCAGCGGCTGCCGGAGAGAAAGCCGCGCAGCCGCGCATGGTCGCCGCTGGTGCGGTATTCCGGGATGATCTTCTGTGCCGAGGCGGAGATGCCGAAATCCATCATGCTGCCGAGCAGCAGCACCCAGGTCCAGACATAGACATAGATGCCGTAGTCGGAGCCGCCCATCCAGCGCGCCAGCAGGATCTGCGAGAGATAGGCAAGGCCGGCGCTCAGCACGCGGATGATGAAAATGGTTCCGGCCAGCCGCCGCGTCAGCGACGCCTCGCTGGAGCCGCCCGTGAGCATGGCGCGCAGCCGAGCCATCAAGCCGCGCTCAGCGGGCGTTGCGGGTTGAGCGTCGATCGAGGCCACGGCGCGAGGATCCGGCTAAGCCGCAAATGCGGCGATGGCATCGTCTATCAACGCTTCGTTAAGAAACGGTTGGATGATCCGCGCTCGGTCGTCCCGGCGAAGGCCGGGACCTATAACCCCAGGGTGCAGTTGTTGCGAAGATCGTCGCCCGCCGCAGCTTATTGATAGATTCCGCGGTATGGGTCCCGGCCTTCGCCAGGCCTTCGCCGGGACGACGAGAATGTGGCCGCCGGCCTTCACTACAGTCACGCCGCCCGTCGCTCCGCGGCCCGACGTCACTCCAGATTAATGTTGAACTCATACGCCCGGTCGGCGCCGACCAGGGTCAGCTTCAGCGCGGCGCCTTCGGGGTTGACGCCGGGCGGCACGCCTTCCAGCGCAAAGGCAAAACGCTTCACGCCGGGCGGGCCGTGATCGAGCAGTTTTGGAACCGGCAGGCCCCAATCCGGCGTCGGGCCCTCGACAAAGAGATTGAGCGGCCGGTCGTCGGGACTGGCCACGTCGACCAGCACCTCGGACCGTCCCTCGCGCTTGACGTCGCGGATGGTGAGCGGATTGGGATCGCCGACATTGGCGGGCTTGGGAACCGTGTCGAGCGCGGCGAACAGCGCGCTGTCCTCGGTGCTTGCCACGCTGGTGAAGGACAGCTCCAGATCGGCCTGCACGGGAATGCAGAGCTTCTCGCAGACCGCATAGTTGACGTCGGCGCGCAGCGTCACCGGCTTCTCGGTGTTCTTGGCCACGATCCGCAGCGGCAGCACCACCTGATCGACATAGCCGAGCGAGGTGCCGCCGGCGCCGTCGTCAAATTTCTTCGGCGCCGGCCACAACACTGTCACAGCTTCGACATTGTCGGACTTGGAGAAGTCGAAGCGCGGCGGCACGCCGGAGTCTCCCGGCGTGCGCCAATAGGTATGCCAGCCTGGCTTGAGCTGAAGCGCAATGCCGCCGAGCAGCACCGCGCCGCTGCGCGATCCCGCCAGCAGCCGGGCCGCGGAATGCGCGTCCTCCTGCCAGGGCGAGGCGTCCTGGGCACGGGCATTGGTGGCAAACAGCGAAAGCAAAATGCTGGCCGCGACGCCGATGGTGGCGCGGGCTGGAACAATGGCGTTCATGCGACGTCTTTACAGGTTGTCAGGAGCGCAAACTATTGAATTGCTTGTGATGGTGCACTGATTCTCGCAGCGGGAAGAGGGCTCATCAAGGCCAACAGGTCAAGCGACTGGCCGTCATGCTTGATTGACAGAATGGCGCCCCAATATCAGGATGGCCCAATGGAGCTTTGCGGATGGACCGTGCAGGCAAAGGAACGGGTGAGTTGCGCCGCAAAGTGGCAGGCAGCGGCGATGATTCGTCCGCGGATCCCTCAAAGCGCGGCTATCTCGACGGGCGGCTCCTGATCGCGATGCCCGTGATGGGCGATCCGCGTTTCGAGCGCTCGGTGATCTACCTCTGCGCGCATTCGTCCGAAGGCGCAATGGGCATCATGGTCAACCGCCCCGCGGGCTCGATCGATTTTCCGGAGCTGCTGGTGCAGCTCAACATCATCGGCAAGTCCGACCAGATCATGCTTCCCGGCAACGCCGAGAGCATGAAGGTCCTGAGCGGCGGTCCGGTCGACAAGGGACGCGGCTTCGTGCTGCATTCCAGCGATTTCCATATCGCCAAGGCGACGCTGCCGATCGCCGACGGCATCTGCCTGACCGCGACCATCGACATCCTGAAGGCGATCGCCAAAGGCGAGGGGCCCAAGCATGCGATCCTCGCGCTGGGCTATGCCGGCTGGGGCCCGGGCCAGCTCGAGAACGAGATCCAGGAGAACGGCTGGCTGCATTGCGATGCCGATGACGATCTCGTCTTCGGCGACGAGCTCGAGGACAAATACGCCCGCGCGCTGCGCAAGATCGGCATCGATCCGGGCATGCTGTCGAATGAAGCGGGGCATGCATAGGTTCTGCCCCGTCCCGCCGCTGCGGGGAGAGGCCAACGGCGCCCGTCGGCCGCCGTCGTTATTTTCCATGCGAGGGATTCGTTTTCCGGTTTCTTAGCCACCCCGTTCGAATACGGTTTCTCACCGTTTATTGCATCCGTAGTTACCCCATTGGAAACGAATCCGCTATTACGCTCATGTCGCCCAAGCGTTCGGCAGGAGGAGCAATGTCGTACACCATTGGCTTTGTACCAAGGAACCAGCAGGATGTATCGGCGGCGGAAGCGCCGACGGCGAACAGGGCGCTGGCGATGATCGCTGCGCTGCAGGAAACGGCCGAGGAAATCAGGTTCATCCGATCTCCTCAGGAAGGCGACATGGGCATCGAGATGCTGCTTCTGCTCGCCAAGGAAGAGGCCGAGGAGATCATCCCCCCGCCGGGGATCTGGCGGCCGCGCTAGGACCGATCGTTTCGCGCCGCAAACGCGGCTCGGTTGTTTCCGTCGGGGAGAGGCGGACCGGCGGCATCGGAACCTCGTCTGGTTGCGTGCCTGCAAGGATTACAACTTGTCGTAGGTCATTCCGCTTTCCAGCCGGCGGCCGATCAGGGTTGCCGGGAACAGGATGGCAAAATAGATCAAGGCGACGATGGTGTAGACCTCGAGCGGCCGGTAGGTGTCGGCATTGATCAACGTCGCGTTGTAGACGAGGTCGGGCACCGCGATGACCGACACGAGCGACGTGTTCTTCAGCTGCGTGACGGACTGGTTGACGTAAGGCGCCAGCATCGGTTTCAGCGCCTGCGGCAGGATCACGAGCCGTAGCACCCGCCATGGACGCAGGCCGAGCGCCTGCGCCGCATCCCACTGCCCGCGCGGCACGCTTTCGATGCTGCCGCGGACGATCTCGGCATAGAAGGCGCCGCCATAGAGCGACAGCACGCCCATCGCCGCGACGTGGGCCGGGATGTTCACGCCGAGCACCACGGGAAATGCGTAATAGAACCAGATGATCTGCACCAGCAGCGGCGTGCAGCGAAACAGCTCGATATAGGCAATCAGCAACCAATCGATCAGGCGCAGCCGCCGCAGCCGGACAATGCCGACGACGAGCCCGATCAGGCTGCCGAGCACGATGCTGCCGACGGTGTAGACCAGCGTCCAGCCGAGCCCGAGCCAGAACAGGTGGCTGTATTTGGCGAGGATCGCAAAGTCCCAGACGTAATGCATCACGGCCCCCGGTCATGGATCAAGCGCGCGACCTCTCGGAGGCGGCGGTGTCAAAGGTAGCGAGTTGGCGAAAAGGCGGCGACATCGAATGACGGCGAGCGTCCCGTGATCATGGCGGCGATCGCCGTGCCTGTCGCAGGTCCCGTGGTGAAACCGATATGCTGGTGGCCGAAGGCAAGCCAGAGGCCCGCATGGCGGGGCGCGGCGCCGATCATCGGCAGGCTGTCGGGCAAGGTCGGCCGCGCCCCGCGCCAGGCGTCGCCGACGGCCTCGCCGAATTCGGCAACGCCGCGCGCCAATGGGATCACCGCCTCGAGCTGCGCAAGCGAGGACGGCGCATCGCGCGCGGTCAGCTCGACGCCGGAGCTGACGCGAATGCCGTTCTGCATCGGTGTCATGACAAAGCTGCCGTCGGCATCGTGGATGGGGCGATGCAGGGCTCGCGCCAGGTTCGGCCTGAACTCCCGGTGATAGCCGCGCTCGAACGCCAGCGGCACGCGATAGCCGAGTGGCCGCAGCAGATCGGCCGACCACGGGCCGAGCGCCACCACGACATGCCGCGCCGCGATCGCGCCGCTCGCCAGCCGCACGCGCCAGCCGTCGGTCTCCGCCGCGATTTCCCTGATGTCCGATTGCACGATCCGGCCGCCGCTTCCGGCAAACATCCGCGCATAGGCCTTCGTCACGTCGCCGGGCGAGTCCACCGACGCCGTCTGCGTGTGCAGGAGCCCGGCCTTGTAGGCCGGCACGATGTTCGGCTCGAGCGCGGAGATCGCCTGGCGATCCAGCACGTCGCTCGCGATCCCGTACTCCGCGAGCAGTGCCTGCTCGGCCTGCGCCGCAGCCATGCCGTCGCTGCGCCATGCCTTCAGCCAGCCGGTCTCGCGCAGGCGCGCGGACGCGCCGGCCTGGACGATCCAGTCGCGGTGCAGCTTCAGCGACGCGCAGATCAGGCCATGCAGCGCCATTGCCCGCGGCTTCACATGCGACGGCATCGCGCTGGCGAGGAAGCGGACCAGCCAGCCGACATTGCCTGCCGCCCACAGCGGATCCCAGCGCAGCGCGGCGTGGCGGTTGGTGAGGTAGCGCGGCAGGGCGGAAAACAGCGACGGCTTGTTGAACGGGAAGATCGAACCGGAGGAGAGCACGCCGGCATTGCCATAGGACGTCTCGCAGCCCGGCTCACGCCGGTCGACCAGGACCACCGACAGGCCATGCCGACGGGCCGCAATCGCCGCCGACACGCCGACGATGCCCGCGCCGAGCACGATGACATCCGATGGTGTGCTCTCCGCCATCGCCCCGACCTGCAACGCTACATCAGCGTCAGCCCGCCATCGACCGGCAACAGCACGCCGGTGATGTGGGAGGCCTCCGGCGACAGCAGGAAGGCAACCGTTGCCGCCACTTCGCCGGGCTCGGCGAGGCGCTGCAGCGGATTGGCCCTGGCGACCGCTTGCCAGGTCGCGGGGTCGAGCGCTCCCGATCGTCCCTCATCCTTGCGGGTGTAGCCGGGCGCGACAATGTTCGCGGTTGCGCCTGACGCGGCGAGCTCGATGGCAAGACATTTGACCAGGGCTTCGAGCGCCGCCTTGGCCGCACTCGAGGACGGAAAGGTGCCGTTGGGCACGAAGCGATGCGCATTGAAGCTGGAGATCGCGACCACGCGGCCCTGCGGCTTGCGCGTGAGATCGGGCAGCGCGGTGCGCACGAGCTCATGAAACGCCGCCGCGATCACCGCAAACGACCGCTCCAGCCCCTCGCGCGGCAGATCGGCAAAGCTGCGCCGGTCCGCAAAGCCCGCCGCATGCACGATCGTGTCGATCGGTCCGAGCGTTTCGCGCGCGGCATGGACAAGCTCGGCCGCCGTTCCCGTCACGGCGAGATCGCCGCTGCGCCATTCGACCCGCGCGCCGGCCCGCGCGCAGTCCGCCGCCACCGCCTGCAGCCGCTCCAGCCCCGCCGCTTCGCCGCCCTGTCCATGCAGCATCAGGCCTTGATCCGGCCCTGCCAGGCGCCGCGCGATGGCCGCGCCTATGCCGGACCCGCCGCCGGTGATGATCGAAACGCGCATGTGGTGTTGTTTCTTGTGTCCTCGATGGAGCGAACTATAAGTCTCGCCCCATCTTTTTCAAAGCAAACTCCCAGCCATCACCGTCACCCCCGCGCAAATGGCTTCGCCGTTTGTCGCTGGAGGCGCCGTCGCGAAGCGGCGGCCTCGAAGGGCGACGGCCCCGCTGCGCGAGCCGGGCCGTGCATCCTTCGAGACGCGCTTCGCGCTCCTCAGGATGACGGGTCGAAAGTTTCGCGCGCCTCTGCATCACTGAACGAGATGTCATCGCAGATGGCAGGCCACCCAATGGCCGTCGGCGCTTTGCTTGAGCGGAGGCACCTCCTGGCTGCAACGGGCCTGCGCGATCGGGCAGCGGGTGTGGAAGTGGCAGCCGGAGGGCGGGTTGGCCGGGCTCGGCACCTCGCCGACGAGGCGAATGCGCTGCCGCTTCACCTTGGGATCGGGAATCGGCACCGCCGACAACAGGGCTTCGGTGTAGGGATGCTTGGGCGCGGCATAGAGCGCGCGGCTCGGCGCGGTCTCCACGATGCGGCCGAGATACATCACCGCGACGCGGCGGCTGATGTGCTCGACCACCGAGAGATCGTGGGCGATGAAGAGATAGGCGATGGAGAATTTCTGCTGCAGATCCTCGAGCAGGTTGATCACCTGGGCCTGGATCGAGACGTCGAGCGCCGACACCGGCTCGTCGCAGATGATCAGCTTCGGCTCGACCGCAAGCGCGCGGGCGATGCCGATGCGCTGGCGCTGGCCGCCGGAGAATTCGTGCGGATAGCGGCTCATGTGATCGGCCTTCAGCCCGACGGTCTCCAGCAGTTCGGCGATGCGATCGTGAAACTGCTGCTTCGTCTTGGCAAGGCCGTGAATGACGAGCGCTTCGCCGATGATGGCGGCGACCGTCATGCGCGGGTTCAGCGACGCATAGGGGTCCTGGAAGATGATCTGGATGTCGCGCCGGATCGCGCGCAGCTCATCGCCGGAGAGCGACAGCACGTTCTTGCCGTCGAACACCACCTTGCCCGAGCTCGGCTCGATCAGGCGCAGCACGCAGCGGCCCGTGGTCGACTTGCCGCAGCCGGATTCCCCGACCAGGCCCAGCGTCTCGCCGGCGTCGATCTGGAAGTCGACGCCGTCGACGGCGCGGATGGCGCCGACCTGGCGGCGCAACAGGCCGCCATGGATCGGGAACGCCTTGGTGAGATTCCAGACGCGGAGCAGCGGCTCGCTCATGCGATTGCGGTCTCCTCGGCGCGGATGCAGGCCACCTTGTGGCCGCTCTCGATTTCACGCAGCGGCGGCTGGGCGCGCAGGCATTCGTCGATCGCAAAGCGACAGCGCGCGGCGAAGCGGCAGCCCTCCGGCGGATCAATCAGCCTGGGCACGCTGCCGGCGATGGTCTCCAACCGCTGCTTGCGCTGGGCGGCGAGATCGATGCGCGGGATCGAGCGGATCAGGCCCTGGGTGTAGGGATGGCGCGGATTGCCGAACAGGCGATTAACGTCGGCTTCCTCCACCACCTTGCCGGCATACATCACCGCGACGCGCTGCGCGACCTCGGCGACCACGCCCATGGCGTGGGTGATCAGCATGATGGACATGCCGAGCCGCGACTTCATGTCCTGCAACAAATCGAGGATCTGCGCCTGGATGGTCACGTCGAGCGCCGTGGTCGGCTCGTCCGCGATCAGAAGCTTCGGATTGCACGACAGCGCCATCGCGATCATCACCCGCTGGCGCTGGCCGCCGGAGAAACGATGCGGATAGTCATGGACGCGCGCTTTCGGATTCGGAATCTGCACCAGCGCGAGCATCTCGATCGCGCGGGCCAGCGCCGCGCGGCGGCTCAGGCCCTCATGCTGCTGGATCACCTCGCAGAGCTGGTCGCCGACGGTGTAGACCGGATTGAGCGAGGTCATCGGCTCCTGGAACACGATGGCAATCTCGCTGGAGCGGATCCCGTCCATCTCCTCGGCCCCGAGCGGCACGAGGTCGCGGCCCTGGTAGAGGATCTGGCCCTCGACGATCCTGCCCGGCGGCATCGCGATCAGCTTCAGCACCGACAGCGCGGTCACGGTCTTGCCGCAGCCGGATTCGCCGACCACGCACAGCGTCTCGCCGCGGTCGATCGTGAGGTCGACGCCGTCGACCGAGCGCACCATGCCTTCGTCGGTCTTGAACCAGGTTTTCAGGCCGCGGATGTCGAGCAGCGGCCCGGTCTGGGTGACCTGTGCGTCCATCACATCACCTTCCGCGGATCGAGCGCGTCGCGCAGGCCGTCGCCGATGAAATTGATGGCGATGACGGTGAGGAAGATCGCGCCGCCCGCGAACAGCGCCCAATGCGGGGCGATATCGAGATAGTCCTTGGCGTCGAACAACAGACGACCCCAGGTCGGAATGTCGGGCGGGAAGCCGAGGCCGAGGAAGGAGAGCGTCGATTCCGCGATGATCGCGGCCGCCACGTCGATGGTGCCGGCGACGATCACGGGGCCCAGCGCATTGGGCAGGATGTGCCGCACCACCAGCCGCAGCCTGGAGGCGCCGAGCGCGCGGGCGGCCTCGACGAATTCCTTCTCACGCAGCGACAGGAATTGCGCGCGCACCAGCCGCGCCACCGACATCCAGCGGAAGCCGCCGATCACGAGCACGATCAGGATGAAGGTGCCGCCCTCGGGTCCGACCAGGTTCTTGAGGATGTCGCGGAACAGATAGATCACGAGCAGCAGCAGCGGCAGTTGCGGCAGCGACAGGAACAGATCGGTGACCCACATCAGCGCCGCATCGACCGGTCCCTTGGAGAAGCCGGCGATCGCGCCGATCACGGTGCCGGCGAACAGGCCGACGGCCATGGCGGCAAATCCGACCGCAAGCGAGATCCGCCCGCCATAGATCATGCGCGCCAGAAGGTCCTGTCCGAGATCGTCGGTGCCGAACGGATGGTCCCAGGACGGCGGCGCCAGCCGCGCGGTGAAATCGATGTCGTTGATCGGCACCGGCCAGAGCGTCGGCCCGACCAGGATCGCGAGCGCGAGCAGCACCAGCACGACGACGCTCGCGGCCGCCAGCCGATGCCGGCGGAAGCGGCGCAGCGCCTCGCGGCCGGGCGAGAAGCGGCGCTCGCGCCCCTTGGGCGGGCCTGCCGCCTCAACTGAAGGAGATGCGTGGGTCAAGCCAACCATAGATGATATCGGCCAACAGGTTGAAGAGAACGACAAGGCAGGCGAACACGAAGGTGACCGCCATGATGACGGGCGTGTCATTGGCAAGGATCGCGCTGATCAGGAGCGAGCCGATGCCGGGAATGCGGAAGATCTGCTCGGTGATGATGGCGCCGCCGAACACG
>Ga0070738_10006349_pt1 | contig 12438 bp, 11 predicted proteins | sample Coa_R2_2_FD_66446 | JGI IMG/M metagenome (GOLD analysis project Ga0070738, IMG submission 66446) | Surface soil microbial communities from Centralia Pennsylvania, which are recovering from an underground coalmine fire - Coalmine... | ecosystem: Environmental > Terrestrial > Soil > Unclassified ... | reverse complement strand
AGATTGTCGACCGTGCGGTTCTCTTGCACGATCACGACGACGTGACGAATCTTGCCGCGGCCGAGGGTGAACTGGGCTTCGCTGCGCAGCGCGGGCGCTGCCGGCTGCCATCCGCCGACGTTGCCCGTTTGGACGCATCCCGCGCAGAGCAGCAGCGGGGCCGCGACGAGACGGCGCAACCGCCTCATCCGCGGCCCACCAGCGAGCGCGCGATGACCAGGCGCTGGATCTGCTGCGTGCCTTCGTAGATCTGCGTAATTTTGGCGTCGCGCATCATGCGCTCTACCGGATAGTCAACCGAGTAACCAAATCCTCCCAAGACTTGCACCGCATCGGTCGTGACCGACATCGCAACGTCGCCGCATTTAAGCTTCGCGAGCGCGGCCCAGAGCGTGACGTCGCCGGCTGCGGCGTCACATCGGCGCGCCGCTTCATAAAGCAGGAGCCTGGCTGCTTCGACCTCCATCTTCATGTCCGCCAGCATGAACCCGATGCCCTGATGCTGACCGATCGGCTTGCCGAAAGCGATTCGTTCCTTAGCGTACGAGGTCGCGTAATCCAGCGCACCGGCGGCGATGCCGAGCGCCTGCGCCGCGATGCCGGGGCGCGACTTATCGAGGACACGCATCGCGATCTTGAAGCCCTCGCCTTCTTCGCCGAGCCGATTTTCGGCCGGCACCGTACATTCGTCGAAGATTAGCTCGACGGTCGGCGAACCGCGAATGCCCATTTTCTTCTCGAGTTTTCCGACCGAGAATCCGGGCGTGCCCTTCTCCACGACGAAGGCGCTCACGCCGCGCGAGCCGGCAGCCGGATCGGTGACTGCAAAGACGCAGACGACGTCGGCGACGCTGCCGTTGGTAATCCAGATCTTCTGACCGTTGAGTACGTAGGCATCGCCGCGTCTCTCGGCGCGCGTGCGCATCGAGCCCAGCGCATCGGATCCGCTCGAAACTTCGGTCAGCGCGTAGGCGACGAGGTGTTCGCCCGACGCGATCTTCGGAAGAAACCGGCGCTTCTGCTCGTCGCTGCCGCCGATGACGATTGGAAGCATACCCAGTTCCTGGACGGCGACGATCAGCGCGCTCGACGCGCACGCTTTCGCGATCTCTTCGACGACCTTGACGTACGTGAGGAACGTTCCGCCGAGGCCGCCGTACTCGGCGGGGATCGGTATTCCGAGCAGATCGTTTTGTGCGAAGAGCTCCTTGACGTCCCACGGAAATTCGCCGGTCGCGTCGATCTCGGCAGCGCGGGGTGCGACCTTCTCCGCGACGAGCTCGCGCACCATCGCGAGGATCATCGCCTCTTCGTCGCTGCTTGCAATAGGGGTCGGTATCGTCGACATGGTGCGAGAGGTTCCACGGAGGCGGCATCCGTTCCGTCGGCGCATTAAGGCCGGATGGAGAAGGTCTACGCCTCGTGCGCCGAGGCGGTTGCCGACATTCCCAACGGCGCCTCAATCGCCGTCGGCGGCTTCGGCCTGAGTGGCATTCCCCACAACCTCATCGAGGCGCTGCTGGAGCAGGGCGCGAGCGACTTGGTGACCGTCTCGAACAACTGCGGCGTTGACGGCTGGGGTCTGGGCGTACTTCTCGACCACAAACGAATCCGCCGCACCACCGGTTCGTACGTGGGCGAGAACCGCGAGTTCGAACGCCAATATCTTACGGGCGAGCTGGAAGTCGAACTCGTCCCGCAGGGAACGCTGGCCGAACGGCTGCGTGCCGGCGGCTGCGGCATTCCGGCCTTTTACACGCCGGCCGGGGACGGAACGCTGGTGGCGGACGGCGGCTTGCCGTGGCGACACAACCCCGACGGAAGCGTGGCGATCGCTTCGCCTAAAAAGGAAACGCGCGTCTTCGACGGCCGCGAGTACGTCCTCGAGCGCGGCATCGTTTGCGATTTCGCACTCGTGCGCGGTTCCATCGGCGACCGGGCCGGCAACTTAATCTTCCATAAGGCGACGCGCAACTTCAATCCGCTGTGCGCGATGGCGGGAAAGATTACGATCGCGGAGGTCGAGGAGCTCGTCGAACCCGGAGCGATCGATCCCGAAACGGTGCATCTTCCCGGCATCTTCGTTCAGCGTATCGTTCACGTCGGGCCGCAAGGCAAACGTATCGAACGCGTGACGACGCGCTCGCGGAGGGACACGGCATAATGGCGCTTAGCCGGACTCAACTTGCGGCGCGCGTCGCCCAGGAGCTGCGCGACGGCCAATACGTCAACCTCGGCATCGGCCTGCCGACGCTCGTCCCAAACTACGTGGCTTCCGACGTCACCGTGACGCTGCAGAGCGAGAACGGAATCCTCGGCATGGGTCCGTATCCCTACGAGGGCGAGGAAGACCCCGATCTGATCAACGCCGGTAAAGAAACCGTCACCGTTTTGCCGGGGGCGTCGTTTTTCGATTCGTCGCTCTCGTTCGGGATGATTCGGGGCGGCCACATCGATTTGGCCGTGCTTGGCGCGATGCAGGTATCGGAGCGCGGCGACCTCGCAAACTGGATGATTCCCGGCAAGCTGGTGAAGGGAATGGGCGGCGCCATGGATTTGGTTCACGGCGCAAAGCGCGTCATCGTCATGATGGAGCACGTCGCCAAGGGCAACGCGCACAAGATTTTGCGCCGCTGCTCGTTGCCGTTAACCGGAAAGCGCGTGGTGCAGCGGATCATCACCGATATGGGCACCATCGACGTCGGCCCCGACGGTCTTATTCTGCGCGAGCTCGCGCCGGGCGTGACCCTGGAGGAGATCCGGGCTGCGACGGAGCCCGAGCTGTTCGTACCCGTCGAGCCGATGGTTATGGAGATTCCGGCGGGGGCTAGCTAATCGAGGGACTGGTTGTCCTCTCCCCGAATTTACGAGCCGTCGAGTCTTCATTATCCTAGAGGAGGTCCACATGCACGTAACCGTTTCAAAAACTCGCGCCGCAGTGCTCGCGGCGATCTTCGCACTGTTCTTCGCCGGCATCGGAGCCGGCACGGCCCTGGCCGTCCAAAGCCATATGGTCAACGCGCGCAACTATCTGGAGTCTGCGCTGAGCGAACTGAACCAGGCCGAATCCAATAAAGGCGGCCACCGCGTGAACGCGATCAACTACACGAAGGACGCCATCAACGAGGTCAATCTCGGCATTCAGTACGCGCAATAGGCGGGGCGCGTCGCCCTCGTCATCCACGTGTCATCCTGAGCGAAGTCGGCGGGCTCTGTCATCCTGAGCGCAGTCGAAGGGCTCTGTCATCCTGAGCGTAGTCGAAGGACGCAGGACGGGCGTGTCTCACGCCTCTGTCATCCTGAGCGTAGTCGAGGGGCGAAGCGCGAAGCACGAAGGGCGGCATTCCGACATACGAGGGGAGGGTGCGGTCGTGGTAGCCTGAGGCATCCTAGGCTGCTTCAGGAGGTTCCAAATGCACGGTCGCGCCCTTTACTTGTTGCCGGCGCTTTTCGCGGTCGCCGCGGCGGGATCGCTGACCGCTTGCGGCGGCGTTGGCTCCCTCCCCGGTTCGGCGGCGACGGCCGCTTCGCAGGCCTCACACGGGCCGCCGCCCGGGAAGCTCTTCAGTTGGCTTCAGCCCGGGATCGACTCGACCCACGCCGCCGACAATACGGCGGAGAAGAAGCTAAAGAAAAGCAACGTTGCTAAGCTAAAAGAGGCCTGGTCATTTGCGACCGGCGCGCAGATCGGCAACCCGCTCGTTACCGACGGCAATACCGCGTTCGTCGATTCGGGCGACGGTTATCTCTACGCCGTTAACGTTGCGACCGGCACTCAGAAATGGCGCTTTGAAACGTACTGGGGCGACGCCTGGGCCAGCAGTCCTGCAATAGGCGGGAAGCTCGTTTACGTACCGTGCCTCGTGGGCGGCAACACGCAGCAGAACGGGCTCTGCGCCCTCGACGAGAGCAGCGGCAAGTTGAAATGGAGCTACTACGACGATTGTAACTGTCTCCCACCATCGGCAGTGGAAGAAGGGCCCGTTGTTTCGGGCTCGACCGTGGTCCTCGGCTACTACGATAGGAATGTCTACCTAAATTACACGATGGTCGCGCTGGACAGCTCGACCGGGGCCGTGCTGTGGCAAGTTCTAGCGGGATCTAAGTCCCCATACGGCTACGGGCTGGCGAATTCGACGCCGGCGATCGACGGCGGGAACGTCTTTGCGGGCACTAGCGCAGGCATATGCTCCTACCAGCTAGCTAACGGCGGGGTGAACTGGTGCAGCGGGCCCGATGACGGCGGCACGGCGCCCGCCGTATCGAAAGGCGTCGTGTACGTGAACACGTTCTCCCACGGCTTTTACGCCTTGAACGAATCGACCGGCGCTCAGATCTGGCAATATACGCCGCAGGCCGGCAATGGCGGCGGTTACGACGATCCGCCGGCAGTCGCGAACGGGACCGTCTACTTCAGCGGCATCGGATTCAACGCGAACCTTTACGCGCTAAACGCCTCCAACGGGACGCTTCTCTATGACACGTCAGGCGACGGTGCGGGCGCCGAAACCTACAGCTCGCCATCGGTAGCTAACGGTGTCGTCTACACCGCATGCAGTGCCGGTCTTTGCGCGTTCAATGCCTCGAACGGCTCACTGCTCTATTCGTCGAACGGCAGCGGCAGTTCGCAAGGCACGCCCGCAATTGCGAGCGGTACGGTCTACACCATCTGCGGTTCCAATGACGCCTGCGCGTACGGCTTGTAGGCCTTTGTCATCCTGAGCGCAGCGCCGAAGGCTCGGAGCCGACGGAGCTAAGCTGCGTTCGATAGAGTCGTGAATAGAGGCCGCCGCGCGCGAGCAGCGCCGCGTGGTGGCCCGACTCGACGATCCGCCCTTCGTCCACGACGAAGATGACGTCGGCGGCCAGAACGGTTGAAAGCCGGTGTGCGATCACGAGGCTGGTGCGGCCGCGCATCACGGTTTCGAGCGCGCGCTGGATCGCCGCTTCGTTCTCGTAGTCCAGCGAACTCGTTGCCTCGTCGAGGATCAAAATGCGCGGATCCTTGAGCAGCACGCGCGCGATCGCCAGACGCTGACGTTCGCCGCCGGAGAGCTTGTGGCCGCGCTCGCCGACCACCGTTTGGTAACCGTCGGGCAGCGACGCGATGAAATCGGCAATATTGGCGGCGCGAGTGGCCGCTTCCAGCTCAGCTTCGGTCGCGTCGGGCTTGCCGTAGCGCAAATTGTTCGCGACGGTATCGTGGAAGAGATAGGTCTCTTGCGTCACGATCCCGATGTCGCGGCGCAGCGACTCGAGCGTCACGGTGCGAACGTCGTGGCCGTCCACCAGTACGCGCCCGCTCTGCGGATCGTAAAAACGCGGTACGAGCGCCGTGATGGTCGTCTTACCGGCGCCGGAAGGACCGACGAAGGCGGCAACTTCGCCGGGACGCACGTGGAACGAGATGCCGTTGAGAATATTGCGCGTGCCGTCGTACGCGAAGGCCACGTTTTCAAACCGAATGTCGCCCGACACGCCCGGGAGCGAGATTGCGTTCGGCGGATCGTACTCTTCGGGTTTGAGGTCGAGATAGTCGAAGATGCGCTCGAAAACCGCGAGAGCGCTCACGACTTGCACTTGTATCCCGGCCAGGGCCGCGGCCGGGCCGTAGAGCCGGCCTTGGATGAACGAGACGAAGGCGACGATCACGCCGACCTTCAAACCGGAGACGATCGCGAACCAGCCGCCGCCGAACCAAACCAGCGCCGGCCCGACGACGACCATCGCCGTCACGGATGCGATGAACCAGCGTCCGACCATCGCGAGATCGATCTCGAGGTGCATCAAACGCGTCCCAACCGAATAGAAACGCGCGCGCTCGTAGGCCTCGCGGGCAAACGACTTGATCAGCGTGATGCCGGAAATCGAGAGCGTCTCTTGGGTAATCGACTCGATCTCGTCGCGCTTCTCGCGCGTCCGTTTTCGGATTTGATACATGCGCCGCCCGACCGGCCCGAGCGGAAACACCATCAGCGGCACGATCGCGATCGAAAGCAGCGCCAGACGCCAATTCCATAAGAACATGGCAATCAGCGTCGTTCCGATGAGAACGACGTTGGTCACGATGGTCGTCAGCGTTCCGGTCACGACGTTGTCGACGTTGTCGACGTCGTTGCTGACGCGGTTCATGATCTCGCCGGTCTTGGTGCCGGTGAAGAAGCTCAGCGGCATGCGATGCAAGTGGGAGACCAGGCTCGTGCGGATGTCGCGCATGATGCCTTCGCCGACGACGGAGTTCAAGTAGCCTTGAAGCACGCCGATCGCTGCGGCCACGAGTGCTGAGGCGAGGATGATGCCGACGTCGATGCCCAGCTCCCGAACGTTGCGGTGCGGGATAGCCGAGTCGATGATGCGAGCGATGATGAAGCCGGGCACGAGGCCGAGGGCCGCGACCGCGACGATGCAGCCCAGCACCATACTCTGCTGCCGCCAGTACGGCGCAAAAAGCGCCCCCAAGCGCTTCCAATTGACGCGCCGCTTGACCGTTGGTTTCTCGGGCTGATAGATGTTGGACCACATCAGCCCGTGGCCGGCCATCATCTGCTAGTGCGGGACCGTTACCTGATGAAGCGAGACCTTGTTGCCCTCGGGGTCGTTGAACGACGTGATCTTGCAAACCGGCGTCGCATAGGGATCTTCTACGGCGACACCTTTGGCGCGCAGCTGTGCCACGGTTTGGTCCATATCGTCGACTTCGAAGACGACTCCCGACGCGCTGCCGGGCGCGCGATCGGCCCACTCGCTCGTCAGAACGCTAAAATATCCGCCGCCGACGTTGGCCTCGTTGTATTTCTCGACGCCTTCTTCTTCGTAGGGACCGGCGAACTTCAGGCCGAGCGTCTCTTCGTACCACTTGCGCAGTCCGGCGACGTCTTTGGCCGGATAGGCGGTAAAAGCAATTTCCTTGATCACGAACCTCTCCTCATCTTGAGAAAAATCAAAGGTCTGGGTGCTTCGATAAACCCCTGCCGGGTACTCCAGGTTGCTCGCAGAGGGCACCGCTTAGGGTGACATGCCAATCGTCCTTCGTCCTTCGACTGCGCTCAGGATGACAATTTCCTTCGACTGCGCTCAGGATGACAAGGTGTGAGGCAAGCTGGTCCTTCGACTACGCTCAGGATGACAATGCCGCTCGTCCTTCGTCCTTCGACTTCGCTCAGGATGACAGCTCAGGATGACAGCTCAGGATGACAGCTCAGGATGACAGCTCAGGATGACAATGGTCTACGGCTTGCCGTTGCGTAAGGCCGCGAGCTCTTTGAAGAGCTTCTTTTCCTTGTCGGAGAGGTTTTCGGGGAGCTGTCCGATCAGGCGGACGTACTCGTCGCCGCTGCCCTTCCCGCGCACGTGCGGCATGCCGCGGCCGGAGAGTCGAAGCAGCCGATTGTTCTGCGTGCCCGCGGGAATCTTCATCGCGACTTCACCGCTAAGCGTCGGGACATTCACTTCGCCGCCCAAAACCAAATCGTAGACGCTCACCGGAAGATCGACGTACAAGTCGTCGCCCCTGCGTTTATAGGTCGGATCGTCGTCGAGCTTGACGATAAGATGCAGGTCGCCGTTGGGTCCGCCGTTGATGCCCGCGCCGCCTTGACCGGCTAAGCGAATTCGTTGTCCGTCGCCGATTCCGCGTGGAATCGTGACTTCGAATCGCCGGTTGAGGAGAATGTGACCGGTGCCGTGGCATTGCGGGCAAAGCCGGCCCGCCTCCGTACCCGTACCGCGACAGCGCGGACAAACGTCTTCGATCTGGAGTGAGACGCCCTTGGTTCCACCGTCGTACACGTCGCGCAGCCCCAATTCGATCGTCGTCTCCAAATCTTGGCCGCGACGTTCGATTCCCGGACCGCGCGCCGTCTGACGACGGCCGATGCCGGAGAAGAAGACGTCGAAGAAATCGGAGAATCCGCTCGGTCCACCGGGGCCGCCGAGATCGAATTCAAACTCTTGATCGCCGACGTTGGTGCGATAGCGCCGCTGTTGTTCGGCTTGTTGCGCGGCCTGCTGCCAGTTCGGGCCGAGCACGTCGTATTTTTTGCGCTTCTCCGGGTCGCCCAAAACCTCGTAGGCCTCGGAAATTTCTTTGAACTTTTCCTCGGCCTCTTTGGGGTTCTTCGGATTAGCGTCGGGGTGCCATTTGCGCGCCAGCTTGCGATACGCGGACTTGATGTCTTTCTCGGCGGCGGTTTTGGGCACGCCTAAGATCGCATAATAGTCCTTGAAATTCATTCGTCGGGACGCTTTGCCACGATGACCTTGGCCGGTCGCAACAATTCGTCGCCGAGCTTGTAGCCCGTTTCGGCCACCTCGACGACGGTGTCCTCGGCGACGCCGTCGGCCGGGGAAGTTCCGATCGCCTCGGCGACTCGCGGGTCGAACGGCTCGCCGCGAACCTCGATCGGCTTGACGCCTTCGCCGGCGAGCACGGCTTCGAATCCGCGCAACGTCTGCTCGACGCCGCCGCGCAGCGTATCGCCGCCGGCGTTGGACTGCAGCGCACGCTGCAGATTGTCGAGCACCGGAAGTAGGCGCTCGAGCAGCGCGCGCCGGCGCGATGCGACCATCGAGTCGAGGTCGCGCCGAACGCGCTTCTTATAGTTATCGAAATCGGCGACCGATAGGAGAAACTTCTCGTAATTCTCCTGTGCGCGCGCGTTGGCCGCGGCAAGCTGCTCCTCTAAGGAGGGCGTCGCCGCGGCCTGCGTTTCGACTTCGGCCTCGCCAGCCTCGGTCTTCAGGATAGGATCGTCGGACATTGGATCGGCCAAGGCCCGGCGCTACTTCGCTTCCTTGAACTCGGCGTCGATGACGTCTTCGCCGCCGCCGCCGGCCGCCGCACCGTTGGGGCTGGCCGCGCCGTCGCCCGAGGGCGCTCCTTCGGCCTGCGGGCCTGCCGCCTTGTAGAGCAGCTCGGCCATCTTGTAGCTCGCCTGCTGCAGCGCTTCGATCGCGGGCTTGATCTCCGCGACCGTACCGTTTTCGCTAACGCGCTTCAGTTCGGAGAGCGCAGCCTCAACCTCGCCGCGAGCGCTCGCGTCGAGCTTGTCGCCGACTTCCTTGAGCGATTTCTCCGTCGAGTAGATCAGGCTCGAAGCGTTGTTGCGGACCTCGGCCTCTTCGCGTTTGCTCTTGTCGGCTTCGGATTGCGCTTCGGCCTCGCGAACCATCCGGTCGACCTCGTCTTTGGAGAGGTTCGTCGAAGCGGTGATCGTGATCGCCTGCTCCTTGCCGGTGCCCAGATCCTTGGCGCTGACGTTCACGATGCCGTTGGCATCGATGTTGAACGTGACCTCGATTTGCGGCACGCCGCGCGGCGCCGGTGGAATGCCCTCCAGCCGGAATCGTCCGAGCGTCTTATTATCGCCCGCCATCTGGCGCTCGCCTTGGAGCACGTGAATGTCGACTGAAGTTTGGCCGTCCTCGGCGGTCGTGAAGATCTGCGACTTCTTCGTCGGGATCGTCGTATTGCGCTCGATCAGTTTCGTCATGACGCCGCCGAGCGTTTCCAGCCCCAGCGAGAGCGGGGTGACGTCGAGCAGAACGACGTCGCGGACTTCGCCGGCGAGCACGCCCGCCTGGATGGCCGCGCCGACCGCCACGACTTCGTCGGGATTGACGGTTAGGTTGGGCTCCTTGCCGGTGAGCTTACGCACGAGGTCTTGGATGACCGGCATGCGGGTAGCGCCGCCGACCATGATGACTTCGTCGATCTTGGAGACGTCGAGCTTGGCGTCGGCGATGGCGTTGCGGAACGGTCCCACGCAGCGATCGGTCAAATCGCTGGTCAGCTCCTCGAACTTTGCACGCGTCAGCGTGTAGTCGAGGTGCTTGGGGCCTTCCTGATCGGCCGTGATGAACGGCAGGTTGATGCTCGTCTGAACGACGGACGATAGTTCGATCTTCGCCTTTTCGGCGGCTTCGGTGAGCCGCTGCATCGCCTGCTTGTCTTTGCTGAGGTCGATGCCTTGGTCGCGGCGGAACTGATCCACGAGCCACTCGACCACGCGGTGATCGTAATCGTCGCCGCCGAGATGCGTGTCGCCGTTCGTCGCCTTGACTTCGAAGACGCCGTCGCCGACCTCGAGGATCGACACGTCATACGTGCCGCCGCCGAGGTCCCAGACCAAGATCGTCTCGTTACCTTTTTTGTCGAGACCGTACGCGAGCGCCGCCGCCGTCGGTTCGTTAATGATGCGCAGAACGTCGAGGCCCGCGATCTTTCCCGCGTCCTTCGTCGCCTGACGCTGCGAATCGTTGAAGTAGGCGGGCACGGTGATCACCGCTTTGGTGACGCGCTCGCCGAGATAGTTGCTCGCGTCGTTGACGAGCTTTTGGAGGATCATCGCGGAGATCTCTTGCGGCGTATAGTCCTTGCCGTCGATCTTCACGTGATAGTCCGACTCGCCCATGTGACGCTTGATCGAACTGATCGTTCGATCGGGATTGGTGATGGATTGCCGCTTCGCGAGCTGTCCCACCAGACGTTCGCCGGTCTTAGTGAACGCCACGACCGAGGGCGTCGTGCGCGAGCCTTCGGCGTTGGGAATGACGACGGGCTGCGTGCCCTCCATAACGGCGACGACCGAGTTGGTCGTGCCTAGGTCGATACCGACCGTCTTTGCCATGAAACTTGTTACCTCGTTTTCAAAAATTACCCGACGCCCTGGACCAGCTGCGCCGGCGATCCGCCTTGAGGCCGAGGTGAAAGCCTCCGGGAGCGACCCGCCGGTTACGCCTTGCCGCTTACGGGCAGGCCGGATTGGGATACCGCAACATCATACTCGATGTGCGGCAGAAGTTGTTTCGCTAGATTTAACAAGCAAAAGGGCCCCGCGGTTGCAGGGCCCTCCTCTAGAACGGCGATGGTTAGGGCTGCTGCTCCTCGGGCGGCTGCTGCTGCCCCTGTCCTTGCTCGACGGAGAGCGGCTGCTCGGCCGGAGTCTCACCAAGTTTGATCGCGACAAACTTTTTGACGCCCTGCGACCAGACGTTGAGGCGGATCGTATCGCCCGGCTTCTTGGAGGCGATGTAGTCGTGCAGCGACTTGATGCTATTGAAGTCCTTGCCGTCCGCTTGCAGGATCACGTCGCCCGGCTGGATCCCGGCTTGGTCGGCCGGCGAGCCGGAGAAGACTTGCTGGACGGCAACGCCGCCGCTGCCGTTGTAGCCGATCTGGTTTTTGACGCCCGCGCTTAGGTCGGCCATGTAGATGCCGAGGAAGCCCGTGTCGGTCCCTTGGTGGGCGCCGGGATTGCGTTCCAGCGAGGCGACGACGTTCTTGACCGTGTTCGACGGAATCGCGAATCCGATGCCCTGCGCGTAGGCCGACTTCACGGTCGACTGATTCATGCCGATCACCTGTCCGTCGATGTCGATCAACGGGCCGCCGGAGTTTCCGGGATTGATCGGCGCCGAGGTCTGAAGCAGACCTTTGAAATCTATCTCGCCGCCGTTCTCCACCGGGATCGGTTCCGAACGGTTAAAGGCGGAGACGACGCCGACGGTGACGGTCTGCTGCAGTTGCAGCGGCTCGCCGATCGCAATGGCCCACTGACCTTGTTCGAGTTTGCTGGAGTCGGCCAGTTCGAGGGGCGGGGGAAGCTTCGAGTAGCCGTCGACACGCAGGATTCCGACGTCGGCCGCGACGTTGTACGCGACCACGTGCGCCGGAACGCGATCGCCGTTGGCAAAGACCACCGTCAGCTTGGTGATCTTTCCGCCGTTGGGCGGCTGCAGGACGTGCGCGTTGGTTACGATGTCGCCCTTGCCGTCGATCACAAAGCCCGAACCCGATGCCTCGCCCTTATAGGGCTGTACGATGTTGGGGCCTTGTCCGCCGAAGAACTGCTGAAAAAACGGATCGGCGGGGATCATCTCTTGCCCGTTGACCTGTTCCGTGATCGCGACCACCGACGATTTCGTGCGCTTGACCGCGCTGACGATACGGTCTTGGTCGCTCACCCCGCTCAGGGGCACTGCCGCTACCGCGGGGGGCGTGCGGTCCGGCCCCGTCGCGCCGCCGAAGTGACTCGTGGCGTAGAGCATCATTAGGAAGCTGCCGACAACAGCTCCAACGAGCCCAATTATTAACGTGGGCAGTATGCGATTCTGTAACATTTCAAGCCTATTCCGTAGAGCGCGATGTGTTCTCTCTCACCACATACCCGCGCTCGCCGAAAAAGTTGCCGCCGCCGTCAAGCGACCGAGCTAATACTTCAGCAGCTCGGCGCATTTCGCCGTGGCGGCGGCCAGATCGGACGTGCCGCGCGACGGCGCCGGCACCTCGGGCCACAGCGCCCCGGGCAGCCGTCGCAGGAGGGCGGCGCGCACGCATTCCAGCCGCTCGTCGTGCAACTGCAGCATCCGCATCTGAATGATGAGGCGCGCCTGGCGCAAGGCGCGCCGCGAAAAGAGGTCGGCGGCCGTCAGTGGGGC
>Ga0070738_10006343_pt1 | contig 12448 bp, 10 predicted proteins | sample Coa_R2_2_FD_66446 | JGI IMG/M metagenome (GOLD analysis project Ga0070738, IMG submission 66446) | Surface soil microbial communities from Centralia Pennsylvania, which are recovering from an underground coalmine fire - Coalmine... | ecosystem: Environmental > Terrestrial > Soil > Unclassified ... | reverse complement strand
CTTCGACCCGCGGGACGTCGCCGGATGGCGAGCCCGATCGGCGCTCGACGAGACCGGCTTCGACGCCATCGAGGTCTTCAACGGGGACGACTACGCCAGGCCGGAGGCCGTCGAGCGCGTCATGCGAGACTGGTACGCGCTGCTCGACGCCGGCGTGCGCATCACGGCGACCGGAAACTCCGACTCGCACAAGCTCACCTATCACGAGTGCGGCGTTCCGAGGAACCTGGTCCAGGTCGGCGACGACGACCCCTCGCGCCTCGACGAGCGCAGCTTCGTCGACGCCGTTCGCGGCGGGCGGGTCGTCGTCTCGAGCGGGCCGTTCGTCCGGCTCGAGGTCGACGGCAAGGGCCCGGGCGGGACGGCGGCAGCCGGCACGAGGACTATCCACGTGATCGTCGACGCGCCGCCCTGGGTCGACGTGTCGCGCGTCGAGGTCGTCCGCCGCGGGCAGGTCCTGCGAGGCTACGACGGGCCGCTGTCGTCCGGCGTGCGCCGCCTCGACGCGCGCTTCGAGGCGCCGCTGGCGAAGGGCGACTGGGTGATCGCCGTGGCCCGCGGAGCGCGCCCGATGACGTTCCTGGCGCGCCCGGGGGCCCTGCCGCTCTCCTTCACGAATCCGGTCTGGATCGAGTAGTCGCCACGCGCATACCGGCGCCCGCTGACGAATGGTCGCGTAACCACATCAGGTTCTTCGCGCAAAGGCCGTTCGACCCTTCTGAGATGTTCGTCCGCGCTCCATCCGTGCCTCGCCGCGGCGTCGTCGGCTCGCGCTGGGCGTGGTCCGCCGCCCCGGTCGCCGCCGGGGCCGGGCTCTCGGGCGGGCGCCTCGTCCTGTCGCCCACATCGGCGCCGCCGCTCAGTCGAGGAAGACCATGAGACCCATCGCAATCGAGGCGTTCACCACGATGGAGCGCCACCTGTCCGAAGCGACGATCGACATGTTCGGATCTTACGGAATGGCCGTCCGCCGCAGCCCCCCGCCCGCCGACGGCGCGCCGAGCTTCGACGAGCACTCGCTCATGGCCGTCATCGGCTACGCGGGTGAGAAGGTGCGCGGCGCGCTCGTGATGGTCACGTCCAGCGCGGCCATCCGGAGCTGGCTCGCCGCCCTCGGCGGCCTCGACGAGAACACCGATCTCTACGACACGCTGGGCGAATTCTCGAACATGCTGCTTGGCCGCCTCAAGAGCCGGCTCCTCCCGGAGGGCTTTCCCATCCTGCTGTCGACGCCGACAACGGCGTCCGGCGGCGCGCTCCACGTCTCGAAGCCGCTCTGGCCGTCGACGTTGCTCGCGTTCGACGGGCCGGGCTGGCGGCTCGACGTGCGCGTCGACGCGACGTTCGAGGACGGATTCGAGCTCCAGGCGCGGGAGGCGCGAGAGGTGCCCGCCGCGGCGGGCGACATGATGCTGTTCTGAGCCCGGCCGGGCTCTTCGACGGAGAAATGACGATGAGTGCCAAGATTCTCGTGATCGACGATTCCCTGATGGTAAGGCAGCAGGTCGGGCGGGCCTTGACCGGGGCGGGCTTCACGGTGCTGGAAGCCTGCGACGGCGTGGACGCGCTCCAGAAGCTCGCCGGCTCGACCGACACGCGGCTGATCGTGTGCGACGTGAACATGCCGCGCATGAACGGCATCGAGTTCCTCGAGCGGCTGAGCGCCGACCGCTCGGCCGTCCCCGTCGTCATGTTGACGACCGAGGGCCAGCCGGAGCTCATCCAGCGCGCCAAGGCGCTCGGGGCCAAGGGTTGGATCGTCAAACCCTTCAAGCCGGAGATGCTCGTCGCGGCGGCCAAGAAGCTGACGGTCGTCGCCGCGTGAGCCAGCCTGCATGCGCGTCGTCCTGCTGAACGAAAGGCGTGCCGAGCGCGATGCGATGCTCCGCGCGCTCCAGGACGCGTCGTGCAGCGTGGAACCCCTGAGCGACCCGAAGGCGACGCTCGACGCCGTCTCGCGTGAGGCGCCCCAGATCATCGTCGTGTCCGTGCCGCCGACAGGTGGACCGGAGCTCGTCAGCCGCATTCGAGGCGCGGATCCGTCCGGGCAGGCCTACCTCGTCGTGGTGCTCGAACGAACGTCATCGGGCCACGAGGTGTCGACCCTACTCGCGGCCGGAGCGCACGATTTCCTGCGCCGGCCCGTCAGCGACTTCGAGCTCGTCGAGCGGGTGAAGGCGCCGGCGCGCCTCCTGCGCTGGGCGAGATCCATCGTCAAGCCGACCGCCTTCCTGGAGGAGGGGCGGGTCGTCAACGTGGGTCGGCTCGCGGTTTGGAAGAACATGGGCTCGATCGTGGCCGGTGAACTGGGGCAGCTCGTCGGCGAGCCGCTGCAGGCCTCGCCGGGGTGGCCCAAGCGCTTCTCGGGGCGAGATCTGCGCGGCGCCACGATCCCGATGTCGCTCGCGAGCGAACAGGTGGAGCTCCGCATCTCGATCCTCGTCGACGAGGCGACCCTCGCCTGGCTCGGCGGCGCGCTGCTCGGCGATCAGAACGCAGGCGACGCAGCCATGAACGACGTGCTCCGCGAGCTCGCCAACACGGCCGCGGGCGCCGTCAAGCGCGCCGCCCTCCCCGAGAACGTGACGCTGACGACCGGCATCCCGTTCAGCGATCACACGTCGCGCGAGAGCGGCGAAGGAATCCGGTGCTGGTGCGTGACGTGCGCGCGCACGAACGCCGAGCTGGCGATCGTCGGCGAGATCCGGGGCCGTGAGAACCAGCGCATCCCCGCCTCGAGCCTGCGCGAGGGCATGGTCCTCGCGCACGACCTGCGAAGCGAGAGCGGGGCGCTGCTCGTGACGGCCGGCTCGCGGCTGACGAGCACGACCGCCACGCGGCTTGCGCAGATGCTGGGTCCCCGCTTCGTCATCGAAGTGGCGTACGCGGCGTAGGAGCGACGCCCAAGGGCGGCCGATCGAGCGACGCGGAAACGTCCTCGAGGCGACGCCGCTCTCGCCAAGCGCGCCGGATGTGTCACTCCGCGGCGCTCGACGCCCACGTGACCGAAGACGTGCGGCCCAGCGGCAGGCGGAACGTGAGCCGGGTGCCGGCGCCCGCGCGCGAATCGACGTCGAGCGTGCCGCCGAGCTCGCGGCACGCCTGCTTCAGCGCGGCCAGCCCGACGCCGCGCCCGGAGAGCTCGGTCACCTCCGAGCGGGTGGTCACGCCGTCGGCGAACATCGCGTCGACGAGGTCCTCTCGCGTCGAGTGAGGCAGCCCCCTTCGCATCGCCGCCTCGCGCAGCGCCTCGAAATCGATCCCCCGCCCGTCGTCGTCCACCTGCACCACGAGCTCGGCCCCGTCGGCGCGCGCCCGGAGGGCGAGGCGGCCCGGCGAGGGCTTGCCCGTCGCGACGCGCTCCTCGGGCGGCTCGATGCCGTGGTCGACCGCGTTGCGGACCGCGTGCACGAGGGCGTTCCAGAACACGCGCAGCGCGCCGGCCGGCACGCGGGCGCCGCCGTCGTCGATGACGACGTCGAGCTCCTTGCCGAGGCTCGTCGCGATGCGCCGCGCCTGATTGGCGAACCGCCGGAGGATCGCGCCGACCGACTCGTCCCGCCACGACGCGACGAAGGCGAGCACGGAGGCGTGCTCGTACCGGAGCTCGAGGGCCTGCATCAGGCGCTCCCAGTCGCGCTCGTGCACCTCGATGAGCGAGAGGAAGTCCTCGCCGAACACGTCCCGGATGCGCGACAGCGTCTCGTCGAGGCGGTGGCGCAGCGAGGCGATCTGCTCGGGCGTGGGCAACCGGTCGCCCTCGACGAGCGCGCTCTCGAGAGCGTGGCAGTCTGCGGCGAGCCGGTGGAACCCGAACATGCCTGCGTTGCCCTTCAGCGTGTGGAGCGCTCGCGCCAGCACGCGCCCGTCGTCGGTCGAGCCGAGGACCTCGAGCAGCGCCCGGGCGTCGCCGACCCCGTCGGCGAAGCCGGCCTTGTCCCGGAGCACCGAGCCGACCAGGTCCCGCAGCTCCTGCGCCTGCTGCTCCGCCTCCTCGGCCTCGACGCGCTCGGAGATGTCGCGCGCGACGACGAGCACCCGCTTCATGGCGCCGCCCTCGGTCACCGGCTTCCACGCGAGCTCGAGGGTGCGATCGCCGCGCGCGAGCCGCCGGGGCATCTGCTCGGCCGTGACCTCGAACGGCAACGCTTCTTCGACGAGCTGCTCGAACGACATGCGAAGGCCGAGCGCCGCCTTCGGATCGTCGGGGAAGAACAGCTCCCAGACGGGCACCGCCCGCTCGGCGGGCGCGCCGAACCATGCCGACGCCGCCCGCGAGCGCTCCGACATCACCGTCCCGTCGAGCGCCACGGTCAGCAGGCCGTCGCCGGTGCTGTCGAGCACGAGCTGCAGCGATCGCTCTCGATGGGCGAGCGCCATCGTACGCTGCGCGACCTGGTCCTCGAGGCGAGCGTTGACGTTCGTGAGCTCGTCGCGCAGCTGCGCGAGGCGACTGTTCTGCGCGTGCAGATCTCGGACGCTGGCGCGCACGCGCCGGGCACCCAGCACGGTGGCCGCGATCCCCGCGGCGGCCAGCAGGAGCACGCCGAGCCGCGTCGCGTTCGCGACGCGCCGGGCGCGCTTCGATGACGCCGCGGTGAGCGCGTTGGCGGCGTCCTGCAGCACCGCCACGTCGGCCGTCAGCTGCCGGGCGCGCTGGGCCCCGGTCTCGCGCACCTCGGCCGCGTGCCTCTGCTCGACGACGATCGCGCGGCGGATCGCGATGAGGCTGTCGTCCCGCTGGTCGTCGCCGATGCGCGCGGCGAGCTCGGCGAAGCGCTTGCGCAGGGCGCCGGCGCGCTCGGCCAGGTCCGCGTCGCGCGACGTGAGCTCGGCGAGGTCCTCGAGGCGATCGGCGATGCGCTGGCGCGTCTGGGCCATCTCGTTGGCCGCGATCGAGTTCAGCGCGTCCGAGTCGGCGGCGAGCCCGATGCGTCCGCTCAGCGCGCTGAGGTCGAGCGCGGCGTTCGCCAGGTCCTCGACGCACTGCAGCTGCGCGCGGGCGTCGCCGAAGACGACCTCCCGGATCAGCGACTCGCCCGGGTTGCGCGCCACGCGCCGGAGCAGCACCGTGTACTTGAGCGCGACGACGCCCTGGATGGCGGCGCTCTGCTCGGTCAAGCCCCTCAGGCCGGCCTGCGCCTCGACCAGGCGGCGCGCGAAGTCCTCGCGCAGTGCGTGGAACCGCGCCATGCTCGCGACGAGCTCGTCGTCGGCGCGCAAGAATCCGAGGATCGCCGGGTCCATCTGCGCCGCGCGCGCCAGCGCCGCGCGCGCCTCGACGTCGCCGCCCGCGCCGAGGTGCGACTCGAGCTGGGCGTGCGCCCCCTCGAGCTCGAGCCACGCGTCCGCGCTGTCGCCGATGGCCTCGAGCTGCCGGGAGCTCGTCGTCGACAGCACCCGCGCCTCGTGCTCGAAGACGGCCGCCACCGCGGAGTCGAGGCGCCCGAGATCCTGCTGGGCGGGGACGACCACCGCTTCGATCATGCGGTGGCTCGCGACCAGCGAGTGCTGGACGACGACGAGCGCGGCGATGAGCGCGGCGAACACGCCCAGTGCCACCATGCTGAGCAGCCGGAGGTTATGCTCGATCGTTGAATGGGTGCGTCGATTGCTCATCGTGCCGTCCGGAGGTCGCCCCAGTGGCGCAGGGGGAAAAAGCGGCCGCCCTTGAGGAACGTGGGCCAAACGGCGTCGCTGAACTGGTGGTTGTCTCGCGAGAGCGAGTGGGTGTGTCCGAGGCCGAGGTCGATCGGCCGCCCGCTCTCGATGGCGTCGATGAATGCCTCGCGCGTCGCGTTCGGGCCGGCCGCCCGGAGCGACTCGACGAACGCCCGCGCGGCGATGTAGCCCTCGAGCGAGACGAAGTTGACGTCCCTCGGCGCGACGTGCCGGCGGTAGTCGACGACGACCGGCAGCGCCTCGTCGTAGTGCGGCACGACCTGCGTGACGACGACGCCGTCGCCGTCGCGCCCGAGCTCGGCCGCGAGCGCGTCGCTGCCGACGAACGACACGTTGGCGAACACGGCGTCGAGGCCGTTCTCGCGCGCCAGCCTGATGAACTTCGCGCACGGCTTGTACGCACCGACCATGATGACGGCCTTGACCGTCGCCTTGGGCTCGAGCAGCCGGGCGAGCGCGCCCTCGACGTCCACGGTGTTGCGCTGGTAGCGGCCGTGCGGCAGCTTGCGCGCGCGCGCGAATCCCGCCGCCTCGAGCGCCTTGACGCCGCCGGCGAACCCCGCGTCGCCGTACGCGTCGTTCTGCGTGAAGAAGGCCACGTGCTCGGGCCGGATCCGCAGGTCCTGCGTGAAGCCGCGCACCATGGCGGCGGTCTCCTGCGCGTAGCTCGCCCGGTAGTTGACCACGTAGCGGTCCGGAGGGCTCTTGCGCAGGATGCCGGCCCCGGTGAAGGCTCCGAAGAAGGGCACCTTCCTCTCGTTCGCGATGGCGACCGAGACGGCGGCGGTCGGCGTGCCCACGTTGCCGAGCACGGCGAAGACGCCGTGTTCGTCGACGAGGGCGCGCATGTTCGGTCCCGCCTGCAGCGGCTCGTACTGGTCGTCCAGGGCGACGAGCCGCAGCCGCCGGCCGAAGATCCCGCCCTCCTCGTTCGTCTGCTGGAAGTGGGCCTCGACGCCGGTCTTCATGCCGACGCCGAGCGCCTGCGAGGGGCCGGTGAGCGCCGTCGACATGCCCACGACGATCTCGCCGTCGGTCTGCGCGTGCGACATCCGCGCCCGGGCGACCACCGGCAGCGCCAGGATGCCTCCGAGAAGCTGCCGTCGACCGATCGCCATGCGCCCTCCGATGAACATGGAACGGTGCCGCGGCCGTCTTCTTGAGCGGCCGCTGTCCGGTCGGCCAGCCGCTTGCCATCGGCGCCGGTTGCGTCGCCCCCGGCCTCTCGCGGGTTCAGCCGGCCATGCACGTGCGGTTACGGCCTTCGGCCTTGGCGCGGTAAAGCCGCTCGTCGGCGAGCTGGACGAGACGGGCCGCGGTCGGCGGATCGCCGCACTCGGACTGACTGGCGACGCCGATGCTCACCGTGACCGAAGCGTGCGCGTCCTCCGACACGGGCACCTGCAGCGCCGCCACCGCGAGCCGAACGCGCTCGGCGAGGCGAAGCGCGTCGAGGTGGCTCGCCGCGCGCGCCAGGACCACGAACTCCTCGCCGCCGTAGCGCGCCAGCAGGTCCTCGACGCGCAGCGTGCCGAGGATCTGCTCGGCGACCGCGCGCAGCACGGCGTCGCCGGCCGCGTGCCCGTACGTGTCGTTGACGCTCTTGAAGTCGTCGAGATCCAGGAGCAAGACGGCGACCTTGGTGCCGTGGCGGCGGGCGTACGCGATCTCGGATTCGAGCCGCTGCTCGAAGAAACCGCGATTGAAGGCGCCGGTCAGCGCGTCCCGGGTGGACGATTCGAGCAGGTTCGCCAAGAGCTCGCGCTCCAGGCGGTCGGCGATGGAGAAGCGCAGCAGGGCGCGCGGGCCGAGCTGAAAACGGTCGCCGGACTCGAGCCGCGCGTGCTCGACGCGCTGGCCGTGGAGGAACGTCCCGTTGGTGGATCCGAGGTCGTGCAGCACGTACCCGCCGGAGTCGAACGTGATGCGCGCGTGCGAGCGGCTGACGGCCATGTCGTCGAGCCGGAAGTGCGCGTCCGTGGCTCGCCCCAGGAGGACGTCGTGGTCGCGCAGCGCCATCACGCGGCCGGCGCCCACGCCGGAGAGCACCGTGATGGTCGCGCGGGCGTCGAGCTCGGGCACCGGGATCGACAGGGCTCGCTCGGTGTCGGGCTCGGGGCCGGCGACGCTCCCGAGGACGGGCTCGGTCGCGCATTCGCGCTCGAATGCCCCCGGACGGGCCTGCGGGCGAGAGCGGTGGCTCATGATCGACGACGGTGTCCTCGGTGGCGAAGGCGCTGCGGTCGCGGGCAAGTGGCCCGGTGATCTGTTGAACGGACGCGCCGGTCGCGGCCTTAACGCTTCAAGCGGCGAGGGCCTCGCGCACGAGCGCGTCGACGCCCGACGGCAGGCCATAAACGGCGCCTTCGACGTCGACGGGGTTCGCCCACGCGAAGGGGTTCGACGCCCGGCGCAGGTTCGACAGGCGCAGCATGGGTCGGCTGACCTCCACCGTGAAGGCGAGCGTTCCGTACGCGGCGTCGAGCCAGTCGTCGAGGTCTCCGACCGTCGAGTACCATTGCGTAGCCTGCATCACACGGTAGGTCGCTCCCCGGAGCGCCCGCACGAACGCGCGGCCGGCGCGCTCGTAGTGACCGCGGCGAGGATTGGGGCGGGCCGTGAACGCCCATGGGTAGAGCAGCAGCTCGCCGAACGAATGAAAGCCCACCGACACGCGCGGCCGGAGCTCGTCGACGACGTCGCGCAGCGCGCTCGTCTCCGGCTCCGACAGCGGATGAGGGCCCACGTAGTGCGTGGCGCGACGCCAGCGCGAGCCGCCCAGCGGGTTGAGCGGCAGCCTGTCGCGCAGGCGTGGGAAGTTGCGGTTCAGGTCGACCCCGCGGGCGTTGCAGCGGCGATAAGCGCGGCGCCCTGCGCGGATGCGCGCGCAGTTGTCGTCGAGGGCGTCGGGGTTGACCACCGGCAGCACGACCAGGCGCGCGTGGCGCAGCAGCTCGCCGCGCCCGTCGCGGACCGCCGCACGAACGAACTCGAGCAGCGCGACCGATCCGACGAGCTCGACGCCGTGCACGAGGCCGGTCAGCAGCACCGGGGCGCCGTCCGGGCGGCCGAACTCGAAGCGACGGATGGCGCGCCCCTCGACGGACAGACCCGCCACGACGGCGCGCGCCCCGGCTTCCCTGGCGAGGTCGTCCCAGGCGTGCTCGAAACCCGCAGCATCGGGATACGCGTGCCACGGCGGGGGGAGCCAGCCCATTCGTGTCACGATAGCGTGCGAGCTTCGTTCCACAACCGTGAACACGGGCGCGGCTCACGGACGTGTCGGGGGTCTGGCGTGTCAGGGGCGGGACCGATGGCGCAGCGCGGCGAGCGCGAGCCCCTCGTAGACCAGGTGGGCGGCCAGGAGCGAGGTCACGTCCGCGTGATCGAGCGCGGGGCAGACCTCGACGACATCCATGCCGACGAGGTTCACGCCTGCGAGCCCCCGCAGCAGCGCGATGGCCTCGCGCGACGTCAGTCCTCCCGGCACCGGCGTGCCCGTGCCGGGAGCGAAGGCCGGATCGACGCCGTCGACGTCGAAGGTGACGTAGACCGGCCTGCCGCCGACCGCGGCGGTCACCTGGGCCGCCACGGCGGCGATGCCACGCGCGCTCACCGCGTCGGCGTCGAACAGCGTGGCGCCGTGGCCGGCGGCGAGCGCGCCCTCCTCCGGGTAGCCCCAGCTCGCGCGGATGCCGATCTGGAAGAGCTGCCCCTCGTCGACCAGGCGCTCCTCGATGGCGTGCCGCAGCGGCGTGCCGTGGTGGTAAGCGTCGCCCCAGATCTCGGCGTCGCTCGTGTCGAGGTGCGCGTCGACGTGCACGACGGCGAGCGGCCCGTGTCGGCCGGCGACCGCGCGCATCGCCGGGAGCGCGATCGAGTGATCGCCGCCGACGGCGAACGGCACCGCGCCGGCCGCGACGATCGACGCGATCTCGTTCTCGATGACCTCGCGCGCGAGGGCGGCCGCGAATGGCGGCGCCGCGACGTTGCCGCCGTCCGCGACGCGCATCGACCCGAACACGTCGATCTTGTGGACCGGATGGAAGCCCTGCAAAAGAGCGCTCACCCTGCGCACCTCGTACGGCGCGAAGCGAGCGCCCGGGCGATACGTCGTGGCGGCGTCGTACGGGACGCCGACGACCACCGCGTCGAGGCCCGCGTAAGGGGCTGCGGCCTCGACGTCGACGCAGGGGAGGCGAAAGAAGGGGATCTCACCCCGACGGACGTACTGCATCGCGGATGTCTGCGGCATGGCGTGGTCCTCAGCGGGAGTGGCGACCGAGCGCGTCGACTGCGGCGCGCGCCCGGGCGGCCAGCGAGGCGGCGTCCTCGTCGGCGCGGGCGGCGAGCGGCTCGCCGAAGCGAACGAGCGCGCCGACGCGCGGGTTGCGCGACAGGCGCCAGTAGTGCGGCGCGAACGGCGCGGCGCCGAACCAGTGTACGCGCGGGTCGTCGTACGAAACGTGCCCCGGCACGATCGGGACGCGCGCGATGCGCGCCAGGCCGAACACCCCGCGCTGGAAGCCACCGAGCGCGCGGCCCTCGCCGGTGGTCCCCTCGGGGAAATTGAGGACCGTCGCCCCGGCGCCGAGCGCGCGAAGCGCGCGGCGCAGCGCGACCGCGCCGCTGTGGGCGTCGCCGCGACGCACGAACAGCACGCCGAGGGCTCGCAGGCCGCCGCCGATGAGGGGCCAGTCGAGCGTGTCGCGCTTGGCGATCGCGATGCACGGCACGACCGACGCGACCGCGAGCGGGTCGAGGTAGCTGACGTGGTTGGTCACCAGGACGGCCGGCGCGGACGGCGGCCGACCCGCCGATCCCACGTCGACGCCGTGGAGGTCGAGCAGCCGGCGGGCCGTGCGCCGAGCGCGCGCCGCGAGCGCCGCGGGGCCGGCGCCGGGCGCGAGTCGATGCGCGAGCACGAGCCGCGCGGTCGTCGTGATGAGCCCGACGGCGCGCCCGGCGGCGCGCACGTCCGCCGCGAGCGCCAGGCCCGGCGCGTCGCCACGGAGAGGCGTGTCGGGCTGGTCCGCCATTCAGGCGACCGCGGCCGGCCGCAGCAGCCCGACCCGGCGCATGCGGGCGCACAGCCGGTCGAACGCGGCGCGGTCGATGCGCGAGAGGATCCTCGGCTCGCCGGGCCCGTAGTACATCTCGCGGCGGCCCGTCTCGCGCGCGCCGAGCGTGGCGTGGAGCGCGCGGGCGTCCGCGTTCGACTCGTGGACGGTGAACCACACGGAGTCGACGCGCGACGCGACCGCCGCGACGAAGACTTGCACGAACCGGTACACGAGCCGCGTGCGCTGGTGGGCCGGCGAGATGGCCAGCGTCGAGCAGTACGCCTCGCGGCCGCGCACGAACGAAAGCATGTAGCCGGCGGGTTCGCCGTCCGCGAACGCGATGAAGCACGTGTCCTTGAAGAAGTCGCAACAGAGACGCACGTAGAATGGGCCGAGCGTCTTCTCCCCCTTGTCTCCGAAGAGGGACTGCTCGAGCGCCATCAGTGTGTCGAAGTCGCACGGCTCGAGCGCACGAACCTCGTAGTCGGCCATCGGGTCGCCCTCCGCGGTTGCGTCCTCACGTCGTCGGTCGTCAGCGTCCGTCGTCACCGGTCACGCTTTGCGACGACGATGCCGATCGCGCGTGCCGTTGGTGCGAAGCGCCTGCGAAATGTAGGAGTCGATTGTGCGTCGATCGCGCGGCGCCGCGCGGCGCCAGCGCGGCCTTCGAGCTTTCAAGCTCGGCGCCCAACCGCCGTTCACCGGCGAGGGGCACGTCGAGCCCCGGGCCGAACCCATCATGCTCGCGAGGACTTCGATCGCATGCGCCGTGTGCGCCCTGTCGTGCGCCGTCGTCGGCTGCGCCGGCGCCGGCTCCACCGACGGCCGCGAGCCGGAGGGGGCGTCGGTCACGTTGGAGCCGATCATCGGCGGCGCGCTCACGACGTCGTACCCAGAGCTCGCGCTCCTCAACATGCGGTCGTCCGGCGGCGCGACGTACGCGTGCTCGGCGACGCTCGTGGCTCCGCGGGTCGTGCTCACGGCGGGGCACTGCGTCGACGGCATGGTGGCCTGGGACGTCACCGTGGGCGGCGTCCACGCGTCGTCGACGCGCGGCGAGACCTACGACTGGCACGAGAACGGCGCCACCACGGTCAACCCGGCCCACCACGACATCGGGCTCGTCTACCTGGACCAGCCGATCGCGCTCGAGGCGTTCCCCGCCATCGCGGCGTCGCCGGTCGCCGCCGGGGCGCAGGTCGTCGACATGGGGCGCGTGGACGACGGCATGGTGACGGACGCGTACTATCACGCGCCGCTGACCGTCGCCGACGGCGCGATGATCGGCTATCCGTACGACTACTACGGCAGCGACGTCATCGAGCACGGCGACTCGGGCGGGCCCGTCTTCTTGCCGTCGAGTCACACGATCGTCGCGGTCAACTCCGGCGCGAACACGGTGCTCGAGGTGCTCGCGCGCGTCGACCTGCTGAGCGCCTGGATCGCCGACCGCATCGCGGCCGAGGGCGGAGGAGGCGCCGAGGCGGCGGCCGGACCGGCGCCGGGCGCGCCCGCGGCGGACGCCGGCGGCGCGACGGCGGCCGACGGCGCGACGGCTGCGGACGGCGCGACGGCGGCGGACGGCGCGCCCGACGACGCGGCGGGGTCGGGCGACTCGCCCGAGTCCGGTCCTTCACCGCAGGCCGACGCCGGCGAGGGCGGGCCGGCGCCGGCGGCGCCAGCGCCGGAGGCGGGCGCCTGCG
>Ga0070738_10006342_pt1 | contig 12449 bp, 9 predicted proteins | sample Coa_R2_2_FD_66446 | JGI IMG/M metagenome (GOLD analysis project Ga0070738, IMG submission 66446) | Surface soil microbial communities from Centralia Pennsylvania, which are recovering from an underground coalmine fire - Coalmine... | ecosystem: Environmental > Terrestrial > Soil > Unclassified ... | reverse complement strand
AGTGGGAACAGCAGCAGCCAGATCTGGTGATTATCGACCCTGTGCTCAAAGACATGGATGGATTGGTGTTGTGTCGGGAGATGCGTGCCAGGCATGATGCGCTGGTGATGGTGATTACCGATGGAAAAGATGTGCAGAACGAGATTCGTTGTCTGGAGTCGGGCGCCGATGATTACCTGCTCAAGCCTTTTTTCCCCTCGCAATTTCTTGCGCGTATGCGTGCAGTAAGCCGGCGCTGGCGCTCAACGCTTGTTCAGCGTCCCTCATCGATTGTCACCGTTGGGTCACTCCGTGTTGATTCTCTGCATAATGAAGTAACCGTCGATAATAAGACGGTGCGTTTGACCCCTACTGAGAGCAGGTTACTCCATCTGCTGGCGGTGAATGCCAATAATGTCTGCACGGCGAATCAGATTGTCGCACACATCTGGGGGTTTGGGAACGACGGAGATGCCTATTTAATTAAAGCGCATATTCGTCATCTGCGCCAGAAAATCGAGCGCGATCCCAGCCATCCACGCTATATTCTCACGGTTCCAGGTGTTGGGTATACCTTAACGCGTCATCACGAAAAAGAGGAGCCATACAGTGGCAAGGAACTGATACACACGCTGCGTGTGGCTTCAACATAGAGATAGAGACATGTTTTGTGTCTATCTCAGGAATGATGAGTATCTTGCCAGAAGAGAGCGCGCCCGAGTTTTATACAGGAGTTGCGCTCTCTTCTGTTCTCTTGCTCGCACATTAAGGGAGCGGTGATTCCTGCCCTGTTTTCCTGAGGGTGAAGATCGCATACGTATAATCCAATTGAAACTCTTCCCAGGTCACTGGCTTCTCCTGGCACGCCAGGTTGATCTCTCCCGTTGGCGTCAGGCCATATCCCTGCGCCTCCTCCAGCAGAGAGAGGATATCTCCTCTAGTAAAGATACGAATAGGAACGCCATAGGCTTGCTGACCGTGCGTATCGATCGGCTCGCTGTAATAGTCGGTGGAGGTAATCAGGTGGCCTCCTGGTTTCAGCAGCCGGGCGGCCTCTTTAAAGAAGGCGCTGGTATCGACTCCGTGTTCTATCACGCTCAAGCACGTAATAGCATCGAACGAGTTCTCCTCAAAGCCTGTGTGGGTGATATCCCCGTACTCGTAGCGAATCGGGCCTCGCTTGAACGGGCGTTTGAAGACCAGATTGATGCCGACCAGATTACGGTAGCCGTAGAGATAGAGCCAGGGGAGAACGAGGGAATACAGCTCAGTCCCGGCATCCAGGATACGAGCGTGGTGGTCGGTTGTTTTCACAATGCAGTCCAGCGCTGCCAGGCTATCCCAGGTTTTCGAGTCATCGTAATAAAGAGCGGGCAGGCCCAATTTGCGGGTCTGCTCGACGGCGTTCTGCACCTCCTGGTGGGTGAGGAGCACAGCGTTATGCCAGGGAGCATTGGGATAGCCGTAAGGTCCCTTCCCATGCCGGTTGAGATAGAGGCGGAAAACCGCCTCCGGGGTCATCAGCCTGTCCCGCATGTCGCGTTTGAGACCTTTGGCAAAGTGCTTAACTCGTAAAAATGGCGTGGGCGATGGAGCAGCCCCAAGCAGTGAAGTCATTCTGTTCTGGCCTTTCTAGACGAGCGACCCGGGATAGGCTCGTATGCAAAATGAAAAGTATGCGTACTCATCCTCTCTTTCCTTTCATGAGCGATGGAGAGGATATATTCATAAAAAACTATTTCCACCCTTTTTATCCGAGATGTCGATAAAGGAATCCTCCCAGGGGAGCGGAGATCGGCAAAGGCAAGCGTCGCCAGCAGCGGGTGAGGAGCTGGTAGGTTCGGCTGCTCTCGGAAGTAGAGGCAAGGCCAGCGATTGCCGGGAAGTAATAATAAGGGCTGGCCTCCTCAACCGCGCCCCAGCTGCGTTTGAACTGCATCAGGCCGGGGTTCTCATACGCTGTGCGTCCGAGATCGAGCAATTGATACCCGTGCTGTCCGCTCCAGGCGATCGACTCCCAGGTTAGCAAGTAACCTGCGCCGAGGTCATGGAAGCGTTCGTCAGAGGCCCCATACAGATAGCGTGCCGTCGTGCCAGAGAAGGCGGTGATATGGGCAGCGATGACCTTGCCCTCGTACTCGGCCAATTCCAGGTGGAGCTGACCACCAGGAGCAAAGGCATCCCACAGGCGCAGGAAGAAGGCCAGCGGCTGGGCGGGCATGCCATGCTTCTTGGTACGCGTGAGCAGGTGGAGGCGATAATACTCGCGCATATCCTCGCGGCTCTCAGAGATGCGTACCTGCACGCCCTGACTGCGCGCCTTTTTGACCTTGCGCCGGGCGGCTGGGCGCAGGCGAGCCCAGGCAATGGCGGGATCGGGGGCCAGGGAAACCAGCCAGCGCGCGTACAGATTGCCGGGAGCGAGGTCGTCGCGCCGGGCGAGCGTCTCATTCAGGCCAGCGCGCAACTCCAGGTACCGGACTCGCTTAGCCCGGGCCAGTTCGATGGCCTGGTCTACCAGTTGATGCGCGCTGGTCTCGTCCTCTGCCAGCAGCGGACAGTAGTCAGAGAAAGGCAAGGAGACCAGGCGGCGTCCGGTCAGAGGACTTTGCATATAGCACAGAGGCAGAAAGCCGCTGATCTGCCCGCTGCTCCTCGTCGTGGTAAGCTGGATGGCTGTATAGCCATAGAGAGACGTAATCAAGTCGAGCCAGGCGGGATTGAAATAGAAAGAATCCCCGGCGTATTTCGCCAGAAACGCGGCTAACTGAGAATCTGTTCTGGTTGCCTGTACCATATCATCGATCCTTATTCCTCCCGATCACAGGGAAATAGCAAGCCTATTCTGCTCTCTTTCCATGCATTGTTCTTCATTTTACGAAGATACGTACATTTCTTTTGTTGCCAGTATGAGGAGTTTGGGGCCGGGACTGAAAGCGTCTCCGGCGCGCCAGGGAAGAGAAGAGCACACGGACAACCGCGCTCGCAAAATCGCCAAAAACGGGCAGGGGGTCCCGCCAATCCAGGACCGAGAACGTCGTTTTGCCGGGGAGCGAGCGCAGATAGGCGCGGAGAGACAGCGTCCCGGCTCGCATCTCCTGGAGTGCTGCGGGCAGGTCGGTCAGAACCCGTACCCATCGATAGCCATAGCGTGGTGCCGGGATAGCAGGAAGATCAGAGCAGGCATCGCAGTATTGTATCCAGGGAAAGTCCAATCCGCAGGCCACAGCGAGCGTATGCCATCCCCAGGGCCGGGTATTAATGTCCAGCAGCTTATACTGGTTGGTTCGCCGGTCATACTTAAACTCGACCTCAACCATACCGGAGAGGCGCATTCTTGCAAGAAGCTGACGGGCCGGTTCCACAATTTCGGGAACCTCAACGGCCTCAACAAAACTGCTCCCCAGTCCGTAGTCGATGGGATACTGGCGTGTGCGCCTGGCGGTCATCCAGGCCAGCGTGCGTCCCTCCTGGCAGTAGGCGGCCACAGAGAACTGGGTTTGTCCATCTCCCGGAATGACCTCCTGGACCAGAATCTGGTCAGGGGCGAGAATCCCGCTTGCCAGGTGGTATTGAGCGAGCAACTCCTCCTTATCTCTTGCAGGCAGCGCCTTCAGGCGCAGCGCATGTTGAAGGCGGAGCGAGGCGACCGGTTTGATAATGAGAGGAAAGGGAGCCTGGATCGTTTGGAGATCGCTCTCGTCGCCGGGGTACCAGGTTTGTGGACAAGGGATAGCCAGTTCCCGGGCCACCTGATAGGCCAGATGCTTTTCATTTGCCCAGCGAAGGATATCCCAGGACTGGGTGACGAGCCGATAGAGAGGAGCGAGCGCCTCATGGTTGCGCGCGACCAGCTCGACGGTTTCATCAGACATAGGCAAAAGGAGCCATTGCTGTACATGGTGCTCGCTGGCTATGCGCTGGAGAAATTCAAGAAACGCCTGTTCCCCCATAGGCCCATGCCAGCGTAAGCGTTTGACAGCATAGCGAGAAAACCAGGCTGAGCGGGGCAGGTTATCAATAACCACGCAAGGGACACGCCTTCTCCCCAGGCTACGTATCACACCCAGGGCGCGGAAATCGCTTCCTATCACAACGACGCCGGGTCGGTGGTTAGTTTGCCTCATCCTCTCATTCTCTCTTCCCTATCTACCCATAACGGTATGACGTGTGATCTGACGCGCGGCCACCCCGGCTCCTGCCACAAAGCGGCAGATCGGCCCAAAGGCATAGCCGGCTAAACTGCCAGCAAAGTAAAGGTGGGGGACCGACGACTCAAACCATTTGTTCAAGAGCGGGTAGCCATGCTGTTGCGCGACCTGCTGGCGCAGGGACGCATCAATATAGGAGAGTTTCTGCACAGCGGGCTGATACCCTGTGCCCAGAACAACATGGTCTACCTGCCTCGTTGTTCCGTCGCTGAGCTTGAGACAGAGCCTCTCGCCCTGTTCAGCCGCCTCGACAATTGAAGTATGGGGCGTGATAGCGAACTTTCCCTCCACGCGCGGCTGCATCCAGGGAGCCACCGCCGGGCGCACCGAACGCGTATCTATGCTGACGCGCGTTTTCTCCGGCAAGCGTCTCAGCAGCAGGGGAAACGCAACAAGCCAGCTAATGCCGGCGGGACCAATATCGCTCGGCGGATAGAAGAGGCGCCTGGCGATCCCGGTGTAGCGATACAAGCGGCGATTAATCCAGATAATCGGGCCGCGCGCAATCAACTCCACCTCAGCCGAGGACTCCGCGAGAAGCGCGGCGGCCTCGAAGGCGCTCTGGCCGCTTCCAACTACCGCGACCCGTTTTCCCCGGAACGCCGAGAAATCCGTGTGTTGCTGGGTATGAGAGACGAGGTTCTGCGGCAGATGAGCCGCAAAGGCGGGAATATGCGCGAACGGAGCAATGCCCGAAGCCACGACCACCCTCTCCGCCTTCAGGCTGCGCCCATCTGCCAGTTCCAGGTGGAAGCCCTCTCCATCCCGCGCAAGCAACGTCACATACGTTTGCTCAACCTCAGGCACCAGTTCCTGCTGGAACCATTGGGCATACTCAAGGAAAAGCTGCAAGGGCACCGGCTCCTGCTTGTGCTGATGGCGCAGCGAACTGAAACGATCGAGTGTACAGGCGTGAGCGGGATCGGCAAGACTAATCGAACTCCAGGACGATTTGAGAAACATGTGCGGCGGCATCTTGCGCCAGAATTCCATTGGTTTGCCCGTGATCAAAGGAGCGATCTTGTGCGCCTTCAGATGGGCAGCCACGGAGAGGCCATAGGGACCGGCCCCAATAATTGCGATCGAAGTGTGCTCCATACCACAGTTTCCTTTGCAGTGCGTCTTTTAAAAATAGGATGTTGCGGATTCACAAAACTACCTTTTTCCCCATGATTGGTGTTTCGACTGCTTCCTCTGGACCAACCTGAAGAGGGGCCTCACGCTCTGCGAGGATGTGTGCGGCCTGGCCCGCTCTAGGAGCGACCGTATAGCGATTCTGGTGCAAAGTAGTCGAAATATCACATCCATTACGGATAAAGATAGCACTCCTTGATAGCGAAAAGGTGTTTATCCTGGTAAAGAATCCATGCGATTTTCACTGGAAAGGGTGAAGTTCGTTACAGCGTCTCCTGCCTTGATCACGCTTTTTCAATCGCAACGAACACCCGATTGTCACTTCTGCGTGGTAGAGTAAGATACTTAGGAAGTGAACGAGAAGGAAATGGAAATGCATCGGCGTTCTCTCTGGAAGCAGATCCCCTGGCTTTGGGTCAGCGTATTGACGCTAATCCTCTTTGCCTGTGCGGCCTTTTTATCGACGCTGGCGGCGGCGACGATCCAGCGCTTGCCCTTTTCTAGTCACCTGCTTCCCGGCGAGCAGATCTGGCGGCAGGGCGTCCCCGCCTTCCTTTTTGGGACCAATGATACCTACGAGTGGTCGCCATACAATATTGAAACCCAGCCTGCGATCCAGGACGCATTGCGCACTGCCGGCTTTCCCCTGGTGCGGAGCTTTTTTCGCGATGGAGGCGACGACGCGAGCCTCGAACAACGGATACGCACGATCGAGAACATCGGAGCGCATTGTCTGGGAGTGATTACCAGCATCTTTGATGTCCCCTATGCTGAACACCTGGTACGCTACCTGGGCAAGCGCTGCCTGATGTATGAGTTCGGAAACGAGCCGGATTACGAAGGAATCGCCGCTGATGTCTACCTGCGCCAATGGAATCGCGTTATTCCATTGTTGCGTGGGATCAATCCGCACGCAATGTTTATCGGTCCAACGCTGAGTGATGCAAACCTGAGCTACCTGCAAACCTTTTTAACGGGAACCGAGAGGTCAAAGGTTCTGCCCGATGCGATCAGCTTTCACTGGTATCCCTGTTACCGGCAGAGCGAGGCCGCCTGTCTGCAAAAAGTCAGCACCGTCGCTCAGGAGACGCAAGAAGTACGGGCGTTAGTCGAGAGTATTCTTGGACGCGACCTGCCGGTAGGCATCACCGAGTGGAATTTCGACCCCAGCAACCCGCCGCCAGACTACGGCGACACCAGCGAGTTCATCTCTCGCTTTACCTTCCAGGCGCTCCGCTTCATGATGCAGGTGGGCGTAAGCTTCGCCTGCCAGTTCGACGCAGCGAGCTTTGCCGGCTACGGCCACCTGGACATGTTTGATCAGCAGGGCCGGCCAAAGATGCAATATTATGCGATAAAAAGCGTGATTGAGCAGTATCGCCCATACGTTTAGCAAAGATAAGCAATGGTCCCACTCCTATTCTTCAGGTTTTGGCGCATTGGGCTTTCTCATCCTCACCACGCGCAAACGGAGCGTAGCCACCTCGTCCAGAGGAAAAGGATCGGCGTTGTGCGGTGCATCTTTCGGACGGGGTGCATAGCCATTGGAGGGTGGAAGCGGCCTCTTCGCCCTTACAGCAGGAAGAATGAGCGTGGCTCTGGCCTCTATGGGGAGCTTTACCGCTTGCATAATCTGGGTTCGCATCTCCGAGATATGTTCAGCCTGGATAGCAGGCAGAGATTCTGTAATGCGCGAATAGATATCCTCATCAATCAGTGGCTCAGCAGGCACCTCGCGCCGTCTCTTCCTGATCGACTGGAGCAGCATCTGCATCTCATCGCGAGGAATCGTGCGGAGAAGAATAGCAGCGGCAACGTAGACCAGTCCCGCCACCGGCACGATCAGCAGCAGAGAAAAGGCCCTGAGTGGAAAGACGGCCAGGCACATAATCAGCGTAGCAAGGATAGCCTTCGCCCCCACTTTAAGGCTGCCCAGAGAGAAGAGGGATCTGGGCAGAAAGAACAGAGCGACAATCAGGAGAAGCAGCTCTGTGAGCGTCGTCATCAGCGCAGCGCCGACCTCCTGGTAACGAGGGATCAGGAGAAGATTGAAGCCGAGATTAAACACCAGGGCCAGGGCGGCCATCAGAGGCATTCTTTTTTCACTTTTCAGAGTCACAATAATAGTTGTCAGCAGCGTATTGACATAAAGAAAAATCAATCCGGGCGCCAGCATCTGAATCACCGTGATTGTTGGAGCGAAGTCGTCGCTGTGGTAAAGAAAGCCAACGATATTAGGCGCGGCCAGCGCGAAAAGGGCGGCAATAGGCAGAACGCAGATGAGCAAGACATTCAAGCATTTTTCTATAGCAATTTTGAGGGCAGATTCAGAGGTAGCGGAGAGTTTCGAGAAAACCGGATACATCACAGAATCCACGATAATATTTGGGAGAAAGACCAGCGTATCAAACAGGCGATAGCCCGCGCCGTACCAACCGATCGCAGCCGTCGTGGCCATCAACGAGAGCATCACCGTATCGATACGATAATAAATCACCCCCAGGATACCATAGGCCAGGAAAGGAATACTCCCTTTCAGGAGCTTCAGGAACGTCGCTTTGCTTACGGCCATGCGCATGCCCACCAGGCGGAAGAACCAGGCCGCCTGCCAGAGCGTATTTGTCACCGAGCCGCCCAGGATCACAAACGCCATGACCTGAACGCCCATCCCCAACCGGAGCAAAAGAATCCCGACGGCAGCGGTCAAGCCCTTTTCGAGAATCTTCGCGATGGTGGGATACACTGCCCGCTCAAAGGCATAGTGGAGCGAGCCGAAGGCGTTGCCAATTGATCCCGCGAACAGATCGATCCCGCAGATTACCACCAGGGTGCGCTGCTCCACGCCATAGCCGAGGATCCACACAAGAAAGAGAATCAAGCCAAAGACCAGTATCCAGAGGATCGTCTTCAAGAGCAACGTATTCCAGAGATAATCCTCAGCCCTCTCAGGCTTCTCCGCGACATCGCGCGTCAGCTGCTGATTAAAGCCAAGCTCAACGGGAAAGCCCACCAGAGAGACAAACGTGATCGCAAAATACAACTCTCCGAACTTGACATCCCCCAGAAATCGCCCATACGCACTGGTTAACAAAAGCGTGGAGGACCACGTGACGAGCTGACCGAAAAGTGAAATAATTGTATTATTAACCACTCTTCGTAATTTATCCATATGTTTAAAGCCCGGCGAGCAAGATTCCTTGCCAGAGAAAAGATTCAGAGGCCCTTCTCAAAACACCGTGTGGGTATGTTGGGAAAGAACGCTCATGAACCTGGACAGCTTTCTAACGATACAGTATCATAACAAATATGTCATCTGGATTGCTATAGAGGTTGAGAATGAGTAATTATGGGTCAGTTGGGTATACAAAGGTACGGCCTTCCGGTTTATCACAGCGTTGATGTTTTATTTTGTAAACCCTGAAAGACGTATTTGCACACCATTTAAACGCTGCTGGCAACCATTTTCTTTCTAAGAAGCCTCTATACTAGGTTGGAGTATGTGGATGGCGGAAGATGGCGGCAGGGCTTTTTATCGAAGGTTTTAAAGAGAGAAATCATAGCTTCTATCGAAGAGTTTCCTGAAAAAGGAGAGGACCATCGTGGACCGTGTACGCCGAACTATCTCACGCCATCTGCTCCGCTTGCTCCTGATCGTATTTCTGCCGCTTCTCATAGGCGTTGGCGTCGCCTATCTGCTTCCTCGCCAGTATCAGGCGACCGCTACCCTGTGGGCTTTACATAACTATAACACCTTAACTGCGACCAACCTTGACGCGAGCTCGCTAGACACGCCGGCTGAATCGCAAGCGACGGCGCTGAGCGAGATGCTGCAGACGCGCTCGTTCGCGCTGGCCGTCGCCCAGGAGGCGAAGCTGGCCTCCTCGCTGGGGGGCGACGTCACCGATGATGCCCTGATTGCGGCGGTCTCCCAGTCGGCCCAGGTAACGGCGCAGGCGTATGACCTGTTTACCATTCAGTATACCAGCGACGATCCCGTTGTGGCCCAGCAGGTGGTCCAGGCGATCATTGACCAGTACAACCAGGAGATCAAGAAAACCGCCTCAGCGGAAGGGCAAAATGTTCTGCAACCCTACCAGGCGCAACTGGCGCAGGCTCAGCAAGATGCCCAAAACGCGCAGGATGCTCAGACTCAGTATCTGGCTGCTCATCCTCAGGAGACCCCGGATCAATTGCAGGCAGATCCGGTTTACCAGCAATTGCATCTCCAGGTGCAGCAGACGCAGCAGAAAGTGCAGGCCCTGCAAAACATCATTAATGCTCTGGAAGAGCAGATTGCCAGCCATACGACGATCGCGGATGGGCTGTACCGTGTGCTGGACGCTCCTGCCGTGCCGACCAAATCGGTCTCGCGCGTGAAGACGCTCCTTCTCGGAGGAGGCGCAGGACTGCTTCTTGGCCTCATTGCTGCCACGCTACTCATTGTTGTGCTGATGCGAAGCGATCGGAAAATCTATACTCGTGGAGATCTGCGCGAGGTAACGGCTTCCCCGGTGGTGATGGAATTGCCGCTGCTTTCGGCCAAAGCGGTGGAGGTATTGGTGAAAACCTCTGGCCGGCCAGACCCCGCTTCGAGCCCGAAAAGAAACTAAGGATTGGTTACAAGCTCGTCAGTTCGTTCGCAGAGAAAGCAGACCTATGGAAGAAATCGAAAAATTCATGACCCAGGAACTGGCCTCTATCAAGCCCAAACCCGCTACGCGTGACCTATCCATCATGCCTCAGATGCATTACAGCAGACGTATTATGCCTTACTACTCGCTCCTCCCCCAGCAGGAGGAGAAAAAGGTACGCCTGATCGAGGAATTGTGTCGGAGCTTTTGCCTCTCGCTCTTTTTTCGCCAGCAGGAGCCGGTGCGCAGTCTGGGGATTACCAGTAGTGTTGCCGGCGAGGGAAAGTCATTTGTCGCGACGATGCTCGCGCATGTGCTGGCCAATGATAGTCCTCTGCCGGTGCTGCTTGTCGAATGCAACTGGGAAAGCACGAGCCAGCACGACTATTTCGGTTTCCCTCCAACGCCGGGCCTTGCGGAGTGGTTGCGTGGGGAATGCAGGGAGTCAGACATTCGCTACAGGATTACCGAGAACCTGACGATTATTCGAGCCGGCAATGGGCGCCAGGATGCGGTACGGATGTTGCAGCAGGTGTCGCGCCGGGGTTTTGTGGGGACGCTCGCGCGTAACAACGAACACCTGATTATCGATTTGCCCTCGATCATTACGACCTCTTATGGTCTCTTTGCCGCCAGCATGGTAGACGCCCTGGCATTGGTCGTGCGGTCCGGCGTCACGCCCGACCATCTGGTAGCTGATGCTTGCGCCGTTCTCAAGCCCTTGCCGCTTCAGGGGATTATCCTGAATCAAGTGCCATATCGTCCCGAGAATCAGTCGATTGTGAGAAGAAGCCTATGACGGCCATCGCCATCCTTCTTCTGCTCTTTTTGGTCCTGGGGATCTTTGTTCGCTCTTATAACGTTTGGACCCAATTGCTCCTGCTGATCGTGGTGATCATCGGGCTGCTGCTCTTTTATCTGACGTGAGTGCTATATGGAACATCAAACGTCGGGGGCCTCTTCTGTTTCCTCGGCCCTGCTGATCGAACTGGAGCATGCGCGCAGACGCCGGGAAAGGTTCTGGTTTCTGGCTATCTGCGCTGTTCTCGTCTTTCTCACGCCGATCGTGGTGCTGGGAATTCTCAACGTAGGCATCGCGTTGGTGATTGCGCTGCCGGTGATCCTCGTCCTGCTCGTTGTGATCGCTCGCTGGCCGCAGGCTGGGTTTTTCGTCATCACCGCCTGCGTGGTCTTTATCGATCAGGCGCCCCAGCTGGTGCCCATCCTCACCGATAAGCTCTACGTCTACTACTGGCCTCCTGCCTTAGAGGGACTCATTGAGCGTCCCATCGGCTTTTTATTTCTCTTTATTCTCTTTGTGCTTCTCTGTCGCCATGCTGTCAAACGTCAAACCTTGCTGCGCGGAGGCGGCTTGATCCTTCCGTTTGCGCTCTTTATGCTCTGTGTAGTCGTGGCCGCTGTGTACGGATATTTGACCGGCGGGACGCTCAAGATCATTGTGGTTGAGATACGTCCGTTTGTCTATTTCTTTGAGTCGTATCTGCTCGCGTATAACCTGGTGACGCAGAAGTCCCAGGTTCGCGGCTTTTTCTGGCTGGTAATCGTCGGATCGCTGGTCAAAGCTTTGCAGGGCATCTATATCTATATCAGGCTGCATGGGCAGACCGGCAGTGATAGTCTAATGTCACACGAGGAGTCGTTCTTCTTTATCGGCATGTTGCTATTTCTGATGCTCCTCTGTGTGCATTATCGGTGGCGGCGGCAACTGGTTGTCGCGCTCTGCGCTTTCCCGATCGTGTTAGTAACGCTGGTGTTGAATGATCGGCGCGCCGATTACGTTGCCCTCCTGCTGGCTCTGGGGGCCGTCTGGGCGCTGATGTTTGTCATGCGACCGCAAGCCCGTCTTCTGCTGGGCACGATAGCCGTCCTGGCCGTTTTGGTTCTGGGGGGCTATGTCGCTTTGTTTGCCAATTCGACCTCTGCTTTTGGAAAGCCTGCACATGGTATTATCGCGGTCTTCCATCCTAGTTCGACAGATATTCGAGATATTGATTCAAATCAATACCGCATCATTGAAAATTTTGATCTAAAGTATACCATCGCGCATGAAAACTTCTTCGTTGGCATGGGCTTTGGCAAAGCCTATTTCGAGCCTATTCCTCTCACAACGATTTTCCGCGATATCGGCACGGCGGATCAGTATTATAACTATGTGCCGCATAATAACATTTACTGGGTGTGGATGCGCTTTGGGGCGATCGGTTTCCTGATTTTCTGGTATCTGTTTGGCTCGATTATCGTGCGCGGGAGCCTGATTGCTCGTCAGTTACGTGATCCTTATCTCCAGATCGCGGCCATGTATGTTGTCGGCATGACCATCGCGGAGATAGTGGTGGCTTTTGCCGATTACCAGCTCTTCTTTTACCGCAACGTCATCTATATCGGATTGCTCGCGGGGATCCTGATGAAGCTGCCAGAGATTGAGAAGAAGAGTCAGGCTGAAGAGGGCAATGCCCAGGTGTTAGAGCAGCGG
>Ga0070738_10006341_pt1 | contig 12449 bp, 12 predicted proteins | sample Coa_R2_2_FD_66446 | JGI IMG/M metagenome (GOLD analysis project Ga0070738, IMG submission 66446) | Surface soil microbial communities from Centralia Pennsylvania, which are recovering from an underground coalmine fire - Coalmine... | ecosystem: Environmental > Terrestrial > Soil > Unclassified ... | reverse complement strand
CATGTGCTGGCGGAACGGCTCAAGCGTTGAAAATCTCCACGCAGGGGCATACGCTCCGCATCCTCTTCTCCAGAGGCGCCTTTCACCGCAACAAGAACGGCTCTTGCTGCGTGAAACAGGCGAAATGCTGACCGTCGCACTTGAAACTGTCCTTGGTCTCATCGATGAGCACAGTGTGGATAGCTGGGCTGAGCGTGTCTTTCCTTTCGCTCTGTTTCCACGCCGATTCGATGTTCCCCGCAATTGGTCGCTGGATCAAAAGACGTGTGAAGTGAGGCTGGTCGGCGCAGAACCGTTCTAATGTCAGCCTCTTATTCAAGGTCAAGGCGCCATGGGATTTCCAGTGAAGGGACTGACCAGGATCTCCCAGGTCTTGTCGTTACGTATCCCCACCACAGCGCGGCGAACTGCAGGTCAGCCAGCACATGATTCAGCGCGGTATCCCGCTGCGGGACAAACCGCTGCGGCGTTAGATCGACTTGATAGCGGACGCTGAGCAAGCGATTCGCGCGTCCATAGCGGACGAACCGGCGTATAAAGGCACCCAGACGAGGCTCGGTAGCATGGAGCACCTGCGCCTGTGGCGCATAGGCTAGCGGCCCGATACGCCACAGGCGCAGACCGAGATCAACGTCCTCTCCTCCGGCGTTAGGAAACCGCTCGTCGAAGCCGCCCACCCGAGCAAGGGCCTGCCGCCATACGAGCGCATTGGCGGTAATCAGGTATGCCGGATGCTCTCTTCCCTGGTGCCGCACAGGCGGAGGAGAGAAGATCCCCTGGGTGTCATAGTACCGTGACAGCGGATCACCATGTGCCGCACGCACTACCCCAGCATAGGCAACTGCGCCGTTGATGGCGCGTTGGTAGCCCTCAATCAGGTTGGGCGTCGGCAGACAGTCGCTATCCAGAAAGAGCACCCACTCGCCTGTCGCGGTCCGGGCGCCAAGGTTGCGCGCCGCAGCAGTACCTGGCCGACGGCACGAGAGTACCTGCAGCGGAAGGCCCCAGGAGGCGAACCGGGGAACGGTGAGCGGGGGAGTGGAGAGATTATCAACGATAATAATCTCTCGGGGGCAGCGACCTGGCGAAAACATATCCAGACACGCCACCAATAGCCGCTGGACCCCATGTCGGTTGTTGTAGACAGGCACTACCAGTGAGAGGTCCGAAAGGTCCAGGCGGCAGGGAGCCTGTCCGGAACCTACCTGCACGGGCCTGATCGTGTAAGAGCTTACAAATGTCATCCCATTTCTCCCAATATGCTTGCTTCTCTTGCGCGTCGAGCACCACGCCCATTCCCACCACAGCTTGCTGGCCTCGTCGAAGCCTCGCATCTCCGCCTGCTCTGCTGGAAGACCGTCCGGCGAACGGGCGATTCAGAGAAACGGCAGATTAAGCGTAAAGCTATAGAGGTGTTCCTGGTAGGCAATGCCCACCTCATTGCGCAGATAGATGAGCGGGTCCCCACCGGGCAGCAGGAGTTGAGATGGAACCAGGGTCGTGGTGACTCGCGCGGTCGCTTCCCCTGCCTGCCACGCCCGGTAGGAAAGAAACGGCAGGGGATCGCGGCTGGACTGATCTGGGACCGCTTCCAGGGCTGCCAGTGAGAGGGGTGTGAGCAGGTCATAGCAGCAGCCCCAGAGGACATCATAGATGGTAAGGCGGTGATAGCGTTCGGCCAACCGTCGGCTGCGCGCGAGTACCGGCTGCGCCCGCTGCCCCTGGTACTGCAGGAAGAGTAGGAAGGTCCGCGCCCACTCCCACACGGTATCGGGTAGACCAGCGATCTTTTGCTCATACTGCCGGAAGGCCCTCATGCGCAGAGGGTAGAGCGTCGCAAGCATTTCGATGTCGGATGAGCGTGTTTCTCCGTTCTCCAGAGTGACCTGGAGAGGAGAGTCGGTCACCACGGGCTCGAGCAGGTAGCGGAGCAGGTCTGGATCTGGGTCCTTCTGAAAGGACCCGATGGCGGTGAGTTCCTGAATTAAGGCCAGTTTTCCAGAAGCGCCGCGCCCCTGCAGCTTCTTCATTCCTTTGCGCACCTCTTTGCGCTCACGCTCAGTGATTGTGCTCTTGACGGAAGCAACCCAGGTCTCCATAGCACGCTTGACTTGAGGAAGCTTCACCCCTCCTAGCTCTCTCAAGTAGACCCATCTCCATACCGGAAACGCGCACAATTGGCCAATCCGGAGATTTCCAAGCTGTCGCGCTTTGAGACATTCTACAAACAGCGTAAATTGTGAAGCGGACCACCAGGCAACAGAGCCGCGCCCGCGCCCAAGTCCGGCTCGTTCAGCGTGCCCCATCAACCCTTTCTTGATCCAATCGTCCAAAAGCGCCTCGGTTGCCTCATAGCCATAGGCCCTGGCGGCCTCTACCATCTCCTGCTTTGCATACCAGGGTTGAACTGGACGGGCAGTAAACTGCGGAGAGTTCACATAGGGCTCCATCTCTTCTCCCTCCTTTTCCTCTCTTATGAGAGCGTTTACAGATGAGACAAGCATAACCGCATTGGCTGTGGGAATCGAGAGCAAACATGGCAAATTTTTTCTGTGTTCTATTTTCTCACGCCTGAGTGAAGATAGTCTTAAGGACGATTTTTCCTCTTTCACAGAGGACGTGCGTGTTCGTCAATGCACGCCCCTGCTCGCCGCAGCAAGATGTTAGACATCGCCGGGGAAATCGCCGTGTTGTCTGACAAGGTGGACTCGGCTGTCAGACATCGTTTCAAACACTGAGAGATTCGGCAAAAAAGAGGATGCTATCGCCTGAGACCTGATGCTCCTTTCATCAATCTTAAAGACGAAGTGGAGATGACAGGGGCATAAAAAGGGGACGTATGGCAGCCAACCAGCGCAATTCTCGTGAATCTTGTTAAACATAGATTTAGCACCTGGCCGCCAACTCATTCACATGAAGCGTCCCATCGTTCCTGTGTCGTTTCGAGCATCTCAACCCATCTTTCTGCCTAATTTTCGTCCAAAATAGCGTAAAAAAAGTGAGAAGCGAGTTCTGTACAGCCTTGAGAGGGTGGGCAGCATTAGCTCGACAACAACGGGTATTGTCGTAGCTCAACCATTTCTCCTGGCTCTCAGGCCATCTCATTTCGTGTCATTAATTTGGACGAAAATGAGGTTCTGAGAAGATTGACTGAGCATGTCTTTCGGTGAAAAAAGCTTATCCGCAGAATCAACGAAGTTGATGTTGACTTCAAGTCAACATTTTGGTATACTTGTGGATAGGAGAAAGGGGTGCGCTATGACACTGGGAGAATATATTAAGGAGTTGCGACGCCAGCACCACCTCACACAACGTCAACTCGCTGAGCAGGCTGGCGTCGATTTCAGCTATCTCTCCAAGATCGAGAATAATCGTCTTGAGCATACACCCTCCATCAAGACTCTTCAGGACCTGGCGCGGATTCTAGAGGTCGATGAACTGGAGTTGATGGAGCTTGCCAACAAGGTGCCGCCGGTGTTGGAGGCTATCGCGCGGGACAAGGATGCGATGCGCTTCTTCCGACGCGCTACCGAAACGATTAAGAGCCCCGAAGGCTGGCGTGATCTCTTGGCCTATCTCGATAGGCAGGCCGAAGATGAAGAGTAACCTGATGACCGGTAAAAGATGTTGGACCGAACAAGAGGGAGAATGACTTATGGCAGAAGAGGCAAGGAAAGTTAACCTATGAGATGGTCATACTCAGGGCACACCGTGATGCGGCGATGCCAGCGGGCCTACGCCTTTGGGTACGTCATCGCCTCCCATAAGGCCCATGATCCGCTCCGGTCTGAAGCCTACGTCCTTAAGCAGCTTCAACACCTCTCGGCATGGCAGGGCAGTCTTGTGCATCGGATACTGGCTACCAACTTTCTTGCCGATCTGCGTGCGAAGCGCCCCTTCGATCCAACAGCTCTCGCGGTTGCGGCTCAGGCCCTTGCCCGAAGGCAGCTTGCTTTCTCAGCTGCGAAGCGATACCGCGAGCCTGGCCAGACAAAGCAAGCAGCTGCGAACGAGTACTGTGCGCTCTTCGAGCATGAATATGGGCTAGCAATTTCACCGACCAGCATGGAGCAGGTTTCTACCACTATAACCCGATGTTTTGAGCACCTCGCAGGACAGCGCGAATTTCTCGCTCGTCTCTATGCAGGCTCTGGTCATGTCGCGGAGCAGACGCTCGGTTTTGCCTTGAATGGGGAGAGCGTGACGGCAACGCCGGATCTGGTATATGTCGAGAGGAATCGTCGGCTCACCGTGGTGGACTGGAAGATCGCCGAAAGCGAAACGAGCGATTATTCGCGCCAACTCCTCGTGTATGCCCTGGCCGTGGCGCGCTGCGGCCGCTGGCCCTGGGTAAGGGCGGAATCAGTTCAACTCCTCGAGGCGAATCTGCTCAAGAACCAGATACGCGTGCATCCGGTGAGCAGCCAGCATCTCGAAGAGGCGGAAGACTTCATTTACAGAAGCTTGGTAGAACGGGAAACACTCATTGGCACTGGCAGATTCGAGGACCTGGACTTGAGCGAGTTCGAGGTAGCCGAGCGGCCAGGCACCTGCTTTCACTGTAACTTCGGTTCCCTGTGCGTGCAGCAACTCGCGGACACGGGGTGTCCCAGTGAAGCAGAGGTGATCCAGGAGAGGCTATGGTGACGAATACACAGTATCGCGGCACAGGACGCGGGAGACATCGCTGGGCAAACCTCTTTGAGGTGACCAACCGACGCGAGTTGGAAGTTGCTTACCGGCTGCTCGAGGTACAGAACCTGCCGCCCGGTGACCACTATGAGAAGAACATCAACCAGCTCCTCAAGGCGGTTCGTTATGAACTGCGGCAGCCAGTCGCTTTAGTGCGGGACGGGTCTGCTCATTTCCTGGCCATCCCGGCCGATGCCACGCTTCCGCAGTTACAGCGGCAGCTCATGCCCCATGTCGTCACTCTGGCCCCGCGCAAGGAAAGCCATATCCTCGATTTTGCCCGCCTCGATGCGGATACGGCGCAGATTGCTATCGCGTTTCTCCACTTCGCGTTGAGTTCTCCATTGCAGCGTTCCCAGGATCTCTGGGGCAGTGGCCGTGCCTACTATTACAAGCAGGCGCTGAATCGAGACAACTCGAGGGATCGTGTTGACATCTATCCCGGTTTCACCTGGAACGTGATCGTGATGGAGAATGGCCGCCTCTTCCTGGCGGTGGACACGACCTCCCGCTATGTGGACCGCTACTGGCTGCCAGAGCGATGGGATGAGAACGATCCGAACAGATATCTCCGTAGGCACTGCCTCTATCACTTCGGTCACCAGTGGTATCCTGTCCAACTCTGGGGTCTCACAGGCAGAACCATTGCTGAGCAACAGTTTTTCGCTGAAGGCGAGACACAGGCCCACAACGTTTTCGCGTACACCAAAGAGCAATGGCGAATGAACCCTCCGGCGTGGGTACGTGATCTTGGCCCCGATAGCCCGGCGATCATTTATCACTACCCAGGGAACGAAAAGGAGCGCTACGGTGCTTTAGCCCTCTGCAAGCTGCTCCTCTCAACGGCCGACGAGGAAACGGCCTATCTGCACCGCCTTTCCATCCTGGAGCCAGCGGCGCGTTTCGGGCGCATCGCCGAAATCGTCGCGCGCCATTTTCAACACGCGGGGCTCGGCTCCCACAGGATTCAGATAACGGAGCAGCCGTTGGAAATCGAACGCCGCTTCTTTCCAGTCCCCGCGCAGCGATTCGGCAAAGACCGCGTACTGGCTGTAGAGAGAGGGGTCACGGCTCAAGCTACCGACGTGGTACCTCTACCCCAGCTTGGCCAGCGGCGGCTGCAACTCGTCCTCGATCCACAGGCGGGGCCGCTGGATACCACCCCGTTCGATGTGCAGTATCTTTTTCTTCCGCAGAGCCTGCATCGCTCTATCAACGACGACTTTATGAAGCGGTTTCAAAGCGCGATGCAGGCGATCGCTCACAAGCCAGGCTATGCGGTACAGCGCGTTCTCTACGATGACGGCAAGGCGAATTCGCTGTACGCCCAAGTCCAGGCCATCAAGAGCGCGATTTCCAGCAGCCGCATTGATCACGGCTATGCATTATTAGTCCTTCCTGAGCGCGCCAAACGAGACCTGCATAATTATATGAAACGGGAGCTCTGGCCAGATCTGCAGTTCCAATGCGCGATGGCCAACAAAATTCGCAGCTACTATGAGTGGGATGCGCGTATGTCCATCTACAGTCCGGGACGGGACCGAGCGCACAAACTTGCGAGTTATGTGCAGAACTGCGCTTTTGGGATGATGGTAGTGAATCGCAAGTGGATCTGGTCTCTGGCTGCTCCCCTTCATTACGAGGTGTACATCGGCATCGATGTCCTGAACGGCATGGCCGGTTTCACCTTTGTCTATAATCACGGTCGGCACATCTATTTTCGCAACTGTCCATGCAAACAGAAGGAGCGGTTGACGATGCCCCTGATGCGGGAGACTTTGCTCAAGCACCTCTCCGAGGACCTTGCAGACTTGCAACTCCGGCCACGAAGCATCGTCATTCATCGTGATGGGCGCACCTTTCCCTCTGAATTACAAGGTCTGCACAGAGCGGTGCAGGAACTGAAGAGCAAAGGTGTCCTTCCGCGTGAAGTCCTTGTAGGGGCGGTGGATATTCGCAAAACGACTGCCGACCGGCTGCGCCTTGTGGAGGGAGAGTCCCTGCAAAGAGCGCAGAACTGTCCCGTCGGGAGCTACTATATCCTTGGTCGCACGGAGGGAGTCGTCTGCACGACAGGGTGGCCGTTCCGCTTTCCGGGTACTGCCAAACCCCTGGCTGCGTTTATTGCCGAGGGGGATCTCAATGTTGCCTGGGTGCTGGAGGATATCTTCGCCTTATCGCAGCTAGCCTTTACAGCGCCCGATAAGTGCGCCCGACTCCCCCTGACCGTGAAGCTGGCCGATGACTTCCTGGAGCCCATTGCCAGTCAGGTAGAGGACGAGGGGGTCTTATACGAAACAGAGCTTGCCGAGGCACTTGATTCTCTAGAAGAAGATGCGTTCATGTCTGACACTTTAGGGGTGGCCGTCAGTCGTCCCATGAACAACACATGAGAAGGAGGGAGGCGAAAGGCTATGAGCGATATGAGCGTCCTTTCGCATGAATATAAAACCGCTTCTGACCTCTCGCAGCGTATTAGCAATGCACTCATCATACTCAAGAAAGTCCGGTATAACCTACCTTGGGGAGAAACGATCGATGCTGAACAACTGAACGACAGCGTGCGTACTCTAGCAGAGATATTGACTACTCTTGTCAACTTGCTGAGTGCTTCCAGAGCGCGCCATGTAAAGGATATAACGACGGTCCAGATACCGGGAGCCCTGATTGTCCGGCTACGAACCGAGCGGCGTGGAGACCTTGCCTACTATCTGGATGACCTCTCGCGTGTAGCTGCCCAGTTACATTCTGAACCGTTGCAACTGAGCAACGAGGACCTTGCTCTTCTCGATCATCTCGCGATGCTGGCGGATGCAGAAGCATCAAGTGTCTTCCGTCGGCTGATGCGTCTGTAAGGAATTGGAGGAGCGCGTAGCGTGGAACGGTTTTTACATGGACTCCTGCAGGATTTAGAGCGGCGCTGCTCTACCTTGCGAGATCGTCTGGCAACAATCCCCGTAGACCAGGAAGTTCGCTCGTATGCCATGAGCACCTACCAGGAGGCAGAACGCATACGACGCAGGGTGGCACAGCTGCTGGCTGATCCCAGCCTGAGCAGCCCTCTGCTGCTGTCGAATCACCTCCAGTTGTACAAGCGCTTGAATGAGCGTGTCAGGGTGATCGAATCGTTCCCGTTTCTCTTCGTCGAGCGCTATGCAGAGCCGGACCGGCGGATTACCAGGTTTTGCCAGCGGTTGACGGAGCAGATCGGATGGCCTCTGTCGGCCCCATTGGTAGCGACCTTTTCCCACCAGTATTACTGGACGGTGGCGGAATTCAATCTCGTCTGTACACCGGGTATCGAAGGGATACTGTTGTTGAGCCAGCCGGACCTCTGTCACGAACTGGGCCATATCTTGCTATTAGCATACAAAGCCTTGTTCCTCGAAGATTTTCTTCACATACTCGAACACTACATTCTGGAGGAACAGCGGCGCGTAGATACGGGGCAGCGTCCGCTCCAGTACCGGCCGCTGTACGAGGTGCTCCTGATGCAGTGGAAAGACGCCTGGGTCTTGGAGTTCGTTGCGGATATGATCGCTACGTACCTTGTCGGTCCAGCCTTCGGATGGCAACACCTGCGGCTCTGTACTGGCAATAGTCGGACGGTCTATTACCCGGGCCTGAGTGACATAGCGGAACATCCAGCGGATGAGGCTCGATTCCGGGGTATCATTGCTGTGCTGGAGCAAATCGGGGCGTTAGAGGCAGTCGATCGTATCCAAACACTCTGGGACAACTACCTCGCCGCTTGTGGAGAGACGCTGCCTCCCGACTATGAGGTGTGCTATCCACAGACCTTGATTGAAGCTTTGGCACAGCGTACTATCGAAGTGTGTCGGATGCTGAGCCTGCGGAGCTTTAATGCCTCTAACTCTACCGGTGGGAATATCCCTTCCTTACTAAATGAAGCATGGGAGCGCTTCTTAAACGACCCGCAAACATACGCTGATTGGGAACGATCGCAACTCGAAATGCTGTGGCGAGATCTCGGTTTTAACGCATTGTGAGCAGTACAATAGCTTGCACGACTATGGTGACAAGCTCGATACGAAAAAATCCAGGGATGGACTAGCCGGAAAGGGCCACTATCAGAGATAGACATCCCAGGGCCATTTAAAAGTCGTGAAACTGAGCACAAAAGCGAGAACCAAACGAATGGAAGTCCGCTCAACCTGCGAACTTGTAAATCTCCCTGGGTTTCTAGTCTTCTCCCTTGACGAGCTCGAGCAATGCTCGTACACTATGCATAAGAGGAGCAAGAGATGAGAACGCAGTCTGTCGATACCCATCCCGAGGCCGAGCGGATCATGATTGAGTTGATCCGCAACTCCCCCATGGGCAAACGGTTCAGGCTCGTGCAATCCTTGACCCAAAGTGGAATCTGGGCAACTATCCATACCTGGCAGGAGCGCCACCGCGGGGCCAGCGAACAACAAGCCGCCGTACATGTTCTCTCCTGCTCCTATGGACCCGGCCTGGCGAAGCTGGTGCAGGTGGCCCTTGAGAGGCGCGAGGACTGGCACCTGCAGCCGGTTGATCTGCTCGCAGTCATGCTCCCTGCTCGGCATGCCCTCGAAGATCTGCATCTGCCATACTACCTGGGAGGCTCGATTGCCAGCTCGTTATATGGCATGCAGCAGTTGGCGCAGGATATCGATCTGGTTGTCGACCTGGACGAACAGGTGCTTCCTTTGTTGTTCTCCGTACTCAGGCACCACTACCTCTTCAATGAAAGTGAGGCTCGAGAGGCTGCGCGAACATGTGGCTTGTTTCCTTTAATCCACCTGGACTCGCTGATGAAGGTCGATGTCGTTCTCTCGAAACACGAGGCATTCGATACCCTCATGCGCCAACTCATCGCATGCTCTACCCTTGACGAACGCTATCCTCCCATCCATCTTGCCTCGGCAACCGAAATGATCCTGTTCAAAGTCCAGCACTATCGGCGAGACGCGCGTTCGCGTACCGATGGCATGCAGGATGATGCTGAGTGGAACGACATCCTGGGCATGCTGAAAGTGCAAGGTCCAGATCTCGATCTGGCGCTCCTGGCAGAATGGGCCGACAAGCTCGACGTGAGAGAGACCTGGCACCAGGCGCTGGCCGATGCCGGGCTGGAAGAAGCCTGAGTATCACGCACCTGCGAACCCTGCGTGCGCGCGTGGGAAACTGCTTCAATCTGTCGATCCTCTACCGTCTAAGCGTAATATCAGCAAGCAAAAGAAGACACGAAGGAAGAGGTCGCTGATGTCGCTGTATCACGAGGTCATGGAAGCGCTAACTCCGCTCATCGAAGCGTTCGAGCGGCTTGGTATCACCTACTACATCGGCGGCTCAGTTTCCAGTTCTCTGCATGGTCTGGTGCGACGCACCCAGGATGTGGACGTGATTGTTGCTATTGGATCAAGCCAGGTGCGTTTGCTGGTGCAACGCCTCCAGCGCGACTATTATGTCGATGAGCAGGCCTGGCAAGACGCAGTTCGCTGGGACTTGCCCTACAGTGTAATCCATCTGAGCACAATGCTCAAGATAGATCTTATGCCCCTCAAAACGGCGCGCCTTTACGCGAGAAGAAGCGAATCGGGCTCAATCGCACATCCTGGAGGCAGGAACGCGACCGGTGAGAGTAGCCTCGGCAGAGGATGCCATCTTGACCAAACTGGAGTGGTTTGAGATGGGAGGACGCTCCGACAGGAAGGACATAGCAATGCTGCTCGTAGAATCGTTCAATAATCTCATCCACCTGCTCTTGCGTCTCGGCAAATTGGGTGAGATCGTCTACGACGATGATGTCAAACGGGATCGGGGGAAGATAGAGGCGTGCGAGCGCGCGACGGTAGTCCTTTTCCTCAGAGGTGATCAGATCCTGGCAGATGGTCAAGACCTTCAATCCCTGTTGCTTTGCCAGCGCCATACAGCGGGCTTCCCGCTCGGCAAGTTCGGTTTCTGTAGTAGCATGAAGATAGACGGCGGTCTCGATGTCATGCTTAAGTTCGCGGGAGAGAGCCAGGCGCGCATTTCTCTGCTCGATATAGCTCATGGGATGCTCCTGTTCTTGTGGTGGTGTGGCTGAGAGGGAGTGATTCTCCTTGCCGAGGTGCCCTGCTGCTGTATAGGTAATCAATCCATGCGGGTTCAAGCTGGTAGAGAAAATGGGTGAAGCGCTCATCTTCTTGCAAGATGGACTCGAAGTCGCCTGCCCTGTGCTCGTGAAGATGGACACCTGTAGCCCGCATCTCCGCGTAGAGTGTGAGTACCTCGCGCTTCTCATGGCTGAGATCATGGAGCGAATGAACCAGCACGAGATCCACTCGTCCCGCCCGGATATCCTCGAGGAGGGGTGTCTTCTCTGGGTGCTCGGCCTCATCGTAGATGGCAACAACCTGCCACCCCTGCTCTGTTGCATATGTTCGGCATTCACTCAGTCGGGAGGCATAGTGCCGTTTGATACTTTCTGGCAGTCGATCGGGTACCTTCTGGATGTAGATGGCGACCCGTGGCCGCTCTTGCAGTCGTTTGTGCCGCTGCTCGTCGGGTAGGGCGTATCTCTCTCCAAAAAGATCAGGGATGGAGATGACCACGGTGTTCACCTCTTCCTCGGAAGAGAGCGGGGTGGGAAGGAGCTTGCGTTTGCTCTCTTGCCATTCCCTCAAAAGATACGCCTCGAGTTTGGGGAGCAGGTCGGCAAGAGCCTCTTCCCTACTGGCCCCTTTCCCAGTACAAAAGAAATAGCCATCTCGGAAGGCGGCGTAGTAACCATCAACTGGATCGCCGGTCTGCGGGGCGGTGGTGACAATATAGCGAACCTGCCGAAGCCTCGGCTCCTCCTGCGGAGGATGTTGCCTGTTTTTCTGGTCATCTTAGCTATGTCCCTCATCATTTCTCTGCTCCGGATATTGTCGCACGTGTGAAGGCAGAACTCTCCTCAGGAGAGGTGGTGCGGTTCTCCGTTCAATGCAGCTTTGCCAAGAGGAAGAAGGTTTTGAGGACTTTCGTTTTTAAGTTTTGCAGGGACGATTTCGTTGCTAATCAGCGGGAATTTGAAAATGTTCCAAAGGCTGTTAATGAGCATAAGAGCGAAGGGCAGCACCTCGTTCCTGGGTGGTTGACCATCTGCCTCTCTTGCCTTTCGAGAAGGTGACGCGTATACTCTTTCCAGTACATCTGATCCATGACCATCTGCCACAGATGAGCGTGGGTCACAGCGAAACCGTATGATCGCTCTCCCAGAGCCATTTTATAGGAAGCTGGCGGCGAAGCCGTAACACCCTGCCTTCCAAGCAGGCTGTCGCGGGTTCGAGTCCCGTCTCCCGCTCTCTTCGATGAACCGTCTCTTTACTGGCTCACCACAGGCCGCTTCGTGGCAAGCGAGCGGCGTGAGAGCCAGCAAGCAAGCGGTTTTATGTTGTGTCAAAAGGTGTACAGCGACATCCTGCCTCATTTTGGGGTGCGCATTATGTCGCGAGAAATCGTACCCCCGGTCGGGTAAATCCCCTATTTTCTCCGTACATAACGGGTCCCGAATATCGTTCGCCGTTGCTTTTTGTGCGTTTCGGGCAACAGGAAAGGAGTGTTCCTGGTCGTCGCACGGGTACGATTTCTCGTGAAGTCCCCTATTTATGCTGGCAGTCTTCTTGTGTGACCATGTTGTCTTCGCCCGGTCCGCAAGGGTGAACCATGCTCTTATTTTTCAGCCTTGCGGGCGCGTTCGCGCTCGCGCAGTTCTACTCTACGGATCTTGCCGGAGATCGTCT
>Ga0070738_10006340_pt1 | contig 12450 bp, 5 predicted proteins | sample Coa_R2_2_FD_66446 | JGI IMG/M metagenome (GOLD analysis project Ga0070738, IMG submission 66446) | Surface soil microbial communities from Centralia Pennsylvania, which are recovering from an underground coalmine fire - Coalmine... | ecosystem: Environmental > Terrestrial > Soil > Unclassified ... | reverse complement strand
ATGTTCTGCGCCAAATCGCCCATGTCCCCCAACGACGTCGTCTTGCTCTCAAAGACCAGATAACCCACCGGCACACTGCCCGCATCCATACGCATAATCATCGGCGGCAACGTGCCCTTGGGCATCCACGACATGGCACGGTCACTCATGGCCACCACCTGAGCCATCGCTTGGCCCATGTCCGTGCCGGGAAAGAACGACAACTCGCACAAGGCCACTTGCTGGATGTTGCGGGTGTTGATGTCCTGAACGCCGTCGACATACTGGAAGTACAGTTCCAGTTGGTTGACGATGAAGCCTTCCATCTGGTCGGGACTCATGCCGACGTAGTCGAGGAAGACGTAGATTTTGGGGACATTCATGGCGGGGAAGATGTCGACGCGCATGCGTTTGTAGGCGAGGAAGCCGCCGCTGATGAGGGCCACGATCACCATCAAGGTCGTGATCGGGGCACGCATGGCCAACACCGTGGGATTGGCTGAACTACCGCTCTTCGATATGGGATTCGCGGAGTTGCCGGCTTGTGGTGGTCGCGTTGTCATGTCTAACTCCTCTCCGGCCCGCGAACTCACACTGGAGTGCGAGGCTGCGAGCAAGGCCGCTGTTCGAGTCAGACAGAAAGGGGAGATCCTTTTCCCGATTCATGCCAGAGAAGTTCCGAACTATAAGAAGAGAATCACGTAAGCTGTGTTTTTCTTAACATTACTCAATGCTACCCATCCGTCGGGGAAAAGAACAGCAATCAAAAATGACAAACCTGTTAGATAATCGATTACAAATCCGTTAAAACGAAAGAGATCGACAATCCCTGCGAGTCTCCCGAATCGCGATTCGATTTTCAGATAGAGATCATGGGGCCGCAGTAGATTCGAACGTTACCGAGGGTTTCTCATACTCAGCGAGAGTAATTAGTCACGCTGGCTGTTCCTCTTCCATTTCTGTTCCTCTTGTACTCTCCACACCAAACGCCAAGTTGGAAATGGCTTATGGTGGAGGACGTTATCGAATTACTAGAGTAAAAGGCCCCCTATTTCCTAAATGGCGCTGTCCAGGTTACAATTCAGATAGAAAGGAGGATTGAGCAACGGAATTGGTACACTTCATGCTGACGGGGGATCGAAGGATTCATGATGGAGGGATGAGAAATGCAGTTGTTGGTTGTTGAAGATGATCCCGTGGTCGGCAAGGCGCTGCGGCAGGGCTTCTCGGAAGCCAACCTCGAATGCCAGTGGGTGCAGGATGGCGAGCGCGGCTTGGAGTTGGCGAAGAGTCAGCAGTTCGATGCGATCGTTCTTGATCTTCTGCTCCCCCAGCGTAGCGGTCTCGAGGTGTTGAGGGAGCTTCGCGGTGCCGGCATCCTCACTCCTGTCCTGCTCCTGACGGCACTGGGCACTATTGATGAGCGCGTCGCCGGTCTCTCAGCGGGTGCGGATGACTATATCGTCAAGCCCTTTGCCTTTTCCGAGTTGATGGCTCGTATCAAAGCCGTTTGCCGTCGCTCCGTGACTCGGCCGTCACCTGTCTTGGAAGTCGCGGATCTGTGCTTGAACCTGGCATCGCGGCGACTCACTCGTAGCGGAAAAGAAATAAATCTGAGTCCAACGGAATTCAGCATCGTCGAATACCTGATGCGGCATGCCGGCCAGGTCGTGACGCGCAAGATGCTGTGCGAGGCCATCTGGTACGCAGACTGGGAAGGCATGACCAACGTTGTCGAGGTTCACATCAATCGCCTTCGCAGCAAGCTCGATCGCGGATTTGACCAATCGGCCATCGAGACTGTCCGAGGACGCGGCTATGTTATACGACCGGCTTAGGACGTTCGTTCAAACCCTGCGGTTCCGGCTGACGCTCTGGAACACCGCCGTCGTTTTGGTCCTGCTCGTGGTCAACCTGGCGGCCATCCGCGCGGGGCTGCAATTCACCTTGTCGCGGATGTTGGACGTGTTTCTTGTTGAGGAGCTCGACGAGGCGGTCCTGGACTTCGACCGTCTCGGAGACGATCCCGACCAATTGCACAGCAGCTACAATCGCCAGGCAACCAGCCACCCGCGCCGGCATTTGTTTATCCAGCTCATCGATGATAAAGCCCGGCTCGCCTGGTCCAGCGAACAGACGCCCACGCCGGACATTGTGCCTACGAGCGCTACGGCGTCGGGTAGGCCGATAACGCTCGGCGAATACCGCATCGTCTCCCGAGAAGTAGGCGGGCGCGACGCCCGCGCTCCGATGACGCTGATTGTGGGCTGCTGGCTCGGGCGCTCGCAAATGGATATGCAGCGCTTCACGAATCTCCTGCTTGGTGTCGGCGTCGTCTTGCTGCTGATCGCTCCTCTCGGCGGCTACCTGCTGGCGGGCCGAGCGACGCGCCCCATCGCGCGGATCATCCGTGTGACCAATCGGCTGCACCCGTCACGGCTTGAGGAACGCTTGCCCATCCGCGGCACGTGTGATGAACTCGATCAACTGTCCGAGACGATCAACAGCTTTCTCGATCGCATCGCCGCCTACTTGCGGCAGAGCCGTGAGTTCACCGCCAACGCCGCCCACGAGCTGCGTTCGCCCCTCACGGCCCTGCAAAGCTCGCTGGAGATCGCGCTCAACGCTGATCGAACCACGGAGCAATACAAGGAAGTGCTCTCGGTCTTGCTGGAAGAGTGCGGACAGATGCGTGTTCTGGTCAACCAACTGCTACTCTTGGCCGAGGGAGACGCCGGCCGGCTGCACCTTCATTCGGAAGCACTACGAATGGACCAGATCATCGCCAGCTCGCTGGAAATGTTCCAGGTGGTGGCGGAGTCCGCCGAGGTGGAGCTGACCGCCCGGCGCCTTGAACCCGTGATGATCCACGGCGATGGCAATAAACTTTGGCAGGTCGTTAACAACCTCATCGATAATGCCATCAAGTTCACGCCCGCGGGGGGCCGCGTGTCCGTCACTTTCTTTCTCGACGAGGCCAAGCACGAAAGCGTCCTCGAAGTAACCGATACCGGACCCGGTATCAGCTCACAAGATTTGCCTCACATCTTTGATCGCTTCTATCAGGGCGACAAGGCCCGTCAGCGCGAAACGCCCTCGCGCGGACTGGGACTGGGCTTGAGCATCTGCCAGGCCGTGATCGACGCTCATGGGGGAACCATCGAGGTCGCCAGCACGCTCGGCCAGGGCACGACGTTCACGGTACGCCTACCGGAATGCAGGCGCCCGGATCCGACCGAGAAGCTGCCCCTGCCCTCGCCCATCTGGCGAGGCACGGATGCCGAAGACGCCGCGAAATCCGCCTAACTCCGATGAAGTGCCAACTTATGCCGCCAGTCCGCCACTTTCTCACCCAGCCACACTTTTACCCTGCCATATCGAGTCTCTACATGCCACACCGCTACCCCGCGGCCTCCGCTGTCCTGCTACCTTGTGCCATTCCCGGACAAGTAATGCCGCCACCCCGCCACTTTGTCTCCGAGCCTGAAGCGTCAGGGAAGAGCCTTCGCTGACGCTTCAGGCTCGGAATACTACCTTTGAGCTACAAGAAACCTCTAGGCATCGCGCTCCGGGGGTGTTATGCTCATCTTCAACTCCCGTGGGAAGCAAAAGACCTGATGGTACAGTAGGTTAGACGCGCACCGAGGTTCCCCGTTGGCGACGCCCATGAACGAAGTGACTCGCATCTTGTCCGGCATCGAAGCCGGCGACCCGCACGTGGCCGAGCAACTCTTGCCGCTGGTCTACGACGAATTGCGCAAACTCGCGGCGCAGAAGCTCGCCCAGGAGAAACCCGGCCAGACACTGCAAGCCACGGCCCTGGTTCACGAGGCCTATCTGCGACTGATCGGCAACGAGATCGACCAGCACTGGGATAGCCGAGGACATTTCTTTGCCGCCGCGGCGGAGTCCATGCGCCGCATCCTCATCGACCAGGCACGCCACAAAAGCAGCGCCAAGGCCGGAGGCGCGCTCCAACGTGTGCCGCTCGACCAGAGAGCAACCCTCGCGGCCCCGCAAGAGGCTCCAAAGGAAGACCTGCTGGCGTTAGATGACGCCCTAAAACAACTCGAAGCCGAGGATCCGATCAAGGCTCGACTGGTCAAACTACGCTTCTTCGTCGGCGTCTCGCTTGAGGATGCAGCCGAGATGCTCGGCGTCTCTGTCGCCACGGCCAAGCGCTATTGGATCTACGCTCGCTCTTGGCTTTACGGCAAGCTCCACGGGGAATGAACCGCGTCCCCGCAAATTTTTTTGAAATTTTTTGTCCGAATTGAGCCGTCCCGCCTCTCTTTTACGCATTGGGGTAGGGAGAGACTCGCATCCGAGGGGTTTTGTCATGAACAAATCCACACCGAGCGTCGAAACCATTCTGGCGCAAGCGGTCGAGATCGCCGAGGCGGAGGAGCGGCAAGCTTTCGTCGAACAAGCCTGCGGCGGCAATTTGGCCCTGCAATGCCAAGTCGAGCGCTTGATCGCCAATCATTTCCAGGCCGGCAGCTTTCTGGAACGCCCCGCCGTAGCCTTCGATCCGGACGGGACGGCCGGCTGGGAACGGGCAGGGTCCATCGGCGGCCTGGGCACGGTCATCGGGCCGTACAAGCTCCTGGAACAGATCGGCGAAGGCGGCATGGGTCTGGTCTTCGTCGCCGAGCAGCAACAGCCGGTCAAGCGTCGCGTTGCCTTGAAGATCATCAAGCCGGGCATGGATTCGCGGCAGGTGATCGCACGCTTCGAGGCGGAGCGGCAGGCGCTGGCACTCATGGATCATCCGCACATCGCCAAGGTCCACGACGGCGGTGCCACACCGGAAGGCCGGCCCTATTTCGTGATGGAATTGGTTAAGGGCACGCCGATCACCGATTACTGCGACCGCCATCGCCTCAGCAATCGCCAACGTTTGCAATTATTCCTCGATGTTTGCCATGCGGTGCAGCACGCGCATCAGAAGGGGATCATCCATCGCGACATCAAACCGTCCAACGTGCTGGTTGAGGTTCACGATGTTCAGCCGGTGGTGAAAGTGATTGACTTCGGCATCGCCAAGGCGATGGGGGAGCAGCTAACGGACAAGACGGTGTACACGGCGATGGCCCAGATGGTGGGAACGCCCTTGTACATGTCGCCGGAGCAAGCCGGACTAAGCAGCCTGGACGTGGACACACGCAGCGATGTCTATTCGCTGGGCGTGCTGCTGTATGAACTACTGATTGGCACAACGCCGTTTGACCGGGAGCAGTTCAAACAGGCCAGCTACGACGAGATGCGGCGGATCATCCGCGAGGACGAACCGCCACGGCCCAGCACGCGGTTGAATACGATCGATCACGCCGCATTGTCCACGATTGCCGAGCGGCGCGGGCTGGAGCCACATCGGTTGAGCCACCAATTGCGCGGCGAGCTGGACTGGATCGTGATGAAGGCGCTGGAAAAGGACCGCAATCGGCGCTATGAGTCCGCGAGTGCATTCGCGGCGGACGTGCAACGTTATCTAAACGATGAACCGGTGCAGGCCTGTCCGCCCTCGAAGCTCTATCTGCTGCGGAAATTTGTGCGACGGCACAGGGCAGGTCTGGGCGTGACGGCAGCATTGTTGCTAACGGTGTTGTTGGGAGCGAGTAGCTTGCTGTGGTGGCTGCAGAAGCGGGCGGGAGCTGTGGGCGAGGCGCAGGTGGCGATTCAGGAGGCCAGCGACCTTCTGGATGCCGAACGGTGGTCCGAGGCGCTCAGCGCGGCGCGGCGGGCAGAAGGTGCCCTGGCCGGCGTCTGGGCCGACGCGGGCCTCCGCCAGCAGGTCCACGTACTGATCGAGGATCTGGCGATGGCCCGCAAGCTGCAGGAGGCGCAGTTGAGCATCACGGCGGTCAAAGATGGGCACTTCGACTGGGAAGCAGGCGCTGAGGCCTATGCACAAGCCTTCCGGGAGTATGGGCTCGATGTGGACGGCCTAGACCCACACATGGCAGCAGAGCAGATTCGGTCGCGATCCATCCACCGCCGACTGGTGACGGCGCTGGATGACTGGGCTAATATCCTAAAGAATCTAAAAGCGGAGGGATGGAGACAGCGCTTGGCGGTGGCCCGCGCTGCGGACCCTGACCCGTGGCGTAATCGGCTGCGGGATGAGATAGAGGGGAAGGATCCGAAAGCCATGGAGGACATCGCCGCTGCCGGGGTGGAGAACGAATGGCCAATGCAGACCTTGGCGCTGCTGGGCAAGCTCGCGTCGACGACGCCCTTGGCCAAACGGGTAGGCGTTCTGCTGGCGCGAGCGCAACAGCGGCACCCCGAGGACTTTTGGATCAACAATTCCCTGAGGGAGCTTCTTCGTGCATCGCGGCCTCGGCGTTTAGAGGAAGAGATCCGGTTCGCGAGCATTGCCGTAGCCCTCCAGCCGCAGAGTCCCGGTGCGCACTTCAACCTCGGCGACGCGCTGGAAAAAATAGGCCAACTGGATGAAGCCATCGCCGAATTCTACCATGCCATCCACCTGAAGGAGGATTACGCGGATGCCCACCTCGCACTCGGCGTTGCCCTGAAGAGGAGGGGTCAGCTGAATGAAGCCATCGCTGAGTACAGCGAGGCCATCGCCGAATACCGCGAAGCACTCAAGAAAGACTTCCCAGGAGTCCACAGGGCCCACAACAACCTCGGCGCTGCCCTGGCGGCCAAAGGCCTGCTGGATGAGGCCATTGCCGAATACCGCGAGGCCATCCGGCTCAAGCAGGATTATGCACCGGCCCGCTATAACCTCGGCAAGGCCCTCAGAGAAAAAGGCCAAGTGGAAGAGGCCATCACGGAGTATCGCGAGGCCATTCGAATAAAGGATGACCACGTTGGGGCTCATAATGGCCTCGGCGTCGTTCTGCAAGACAAAGGCCAACTGGACGAGGCCATGACCGAATACCGCGAGGCCATACGAATTAACAAAGACTACGCAGAGGCTCACACCAACCTCGGTAACGCTCTGGCGGTCAAGGGTCGACTGGACGAGGCCATCGCCGAATACCGCGAAGCACTCAAGAAGGACTTCCCAGAGGCCTATAAGGCTCACTACAACCTCGGCAATGCCCTGACGACCAAGGGGCGGCTGGACGAAGCCATCGCCGAATACCGCGAGGCCATCCGCCTGAAGCAAGATTACGCCGATGCCCATTACAACCTCGGCAATCTCCTAAGGAGTAAGGGCCAACTGGACGAAGCCATCGCCGAGTTCCGCGAGGTAATCCGAATAAAGAAGGATGACGCCGAGGCTCACACCAACCTCGGCCAAGCCCTGGCGGCCAAAGGCCTGCTGGATGAGGCCATTGCCGAATACCGCGAAGCCCTCAAGCATGACTTCCCGGAAGCCTATATTGCCCACAACCTCCTTGGTATCACCCTAACCAATAAGGGCCGGCTGGATGACGCCATCGCCGAGCTCCGCGAGTCCATTCGACTTAAGAAGGATTACGCCAACGCCCACAACAATCTGGCATGGCTGCTGGCGACTTGCCCGGATCGTAAGTTCCGCGACCCCGCAACGGCGGTCACCCACGCCAAGAAGGCAGTCGAACTGTTGCCCGGCCATGGCGGGGTCTGGAACACGTTAGGTGTGGCGCAGTACCGCAACGGCGATTGGAAGGCAGCCGCCGCAGCTCTGAACAAGTCCGTTCAACTCCAAAATGAGGGCGATAGCTTCAACTTTTTCTTCCTGGCCATGGCGCACTGGCAGTTGAACGAGAAGGACAAGGCCCGCGCCTGGTATGAGAAGGCCGTTGCCTGGATGGATAAGCACAAACCCGACGACGAGGAACTGAAACGCTTCCGCGCCGAAGCGGCGGCATTGCTCGGTCTGCCGAAAGCTACTGACAAGCAGAAAAAAAAGACTGAACGAGGACCGCGCGTTCGCTCAATCAAGAGACTCGGCTTAACTTGTAACCGGTGTTGGCGAATCGACATGGCGCACGAGGCACGCGAACCCCGTTTTTTTCTCGACGCACTTCGCGAAAAAAAACGATTTTCGTGAGCCGTGGCGAGGTCGGATTACGCATTGGGATATAGGAGGCGGTGATAGCAAAAAATGGGGGCCGGTGCGTTTCGCCGCCAAGCAGAAGCCGCACCGGCCCGGCATCGCCCCGGCGCTCGGTTCGCGCGTCGGGGAGGATGTCTCTTCACTCTATCGCGGACCATACAAAGGAGCAAACCATGAATCCTCTTTTGTCCGCAATTTCTCGGTACCTCCGTCGTCCGAATCGCAACCGTGACCGCATTCGCAACAGCCATCGACAGACGCGGCGACAGCGACTTTGCCTGGAAGCTCTGGAAGACCGTACGCTGCTGACGGCAGTGGCCGCGCCCAGCGGCATCGTCAGCTGGTGGACCGCTAACAATACCGCAGCCGACGCGATGGGGCTGAACAACGCCACCCTCTCCAATGTGACCTACACGACGGGCGAAGTCGGCAAAGCGTTCAGTTTCAACGGGCTGAACGGCTGGGCGGCGCTGGGCGATCCCAGCAGCCTGGCGTTCACGTCTTCGTTCACCATCGAAGGCTGGATCAAGGTGAACGGGCTCCCCACCAACTACAATTTTGGCAGCATCATGTTCCGCGGAGACGACCGCCCTGGCCTGGACCCGTACCAACTCGTCATAAAGCCGAATGGCGATCTGCAATTCCAGATCAATTCGACCACCGGCGGGGCCAGCGTGGAGGCACCCATCCCGACGGGGCAGTTCGTTCACGTCGCCGCCACGCTGGACGACGCGACCGGGACAATGACGCTCTACGAGAACGGGACGGTCGTCGCGCAGACCACGACCACCGTTCGACCGTTCGGCGCTCTTGACCCCACGCAGCAGCCAGGCGTCGGCATCGGTAACTCGAATGCCCTGTCAAACTACGACGTGCCCTTCAACGGCCTGATCGACGAGTTGTCGGTGTACAACCGAGCGCTGACGCCCGGCGAGGTGTTGGACATCTACAAGGCCGGCAGCAGCGGCAAGGTTATCAGCCCCATTTCGGTCAGTGATCCCTCGGTCGTCAATGGGTCGGGGTCTGTCACTTTCACGCTCACGCGCACCAACACGAGCGGCTCGCTGACGGTGAATTGGACGACGGCCGATGACACGGCCAAAGCCGGTACAAATTACGTCGCCGCCTCTGGGACGGTAACCTTCGCGGACGGCCAGGCCACGCAGACGGTGCAGGTGACGACGCTCAACGATCCCAATCCTGAGCCGAACGTGGACTTCGAGCTGATTGCCACGCCGTCGGGCGGCACCTCGGTCATGGGCGTGGCCACGATTCTCACCGACAACACCAACATTTCGGTTAGCAATGACACGGCCACGGAGGGCGGTACATCGATCCGGTCGCTTGGCGCGTTCGTTCCAGCCGGGCAGGGGGGACTAACAGACGCCTACGGCATCACCTATGGACCGGACGGTAATGTATACGTCTCAACGCTCGGCGGCAGCGCGGTCTACCGCTACGACCCGACAGGGAACCCGCTGCCGGCTCCAGGTCAGTCGGGGGCCGCGTTCGTCCCGCCCGGCAGCGGCGGGTTATCCAATGCGCGCGACATCGCCTTTGGCCCCGACGGATACCTGTACGTCGTTAGCCAAGGGACCAATTCCGTGCTCCGCTACGACCCGGTCACAGGCACCCCGGCGGGTCTTTCGGGCGTTGCCGGCGATGCCGTGTTCATTCCGAGCGGCAGCGGCGGGCTGGACGCTCCGCGCGGCCTGCTCTTCCGCGGCAGCTATGTCTATGTCACAAGCGTCCCCTCGAATGGGGATACAGGGCCTGGCGCCAGTTCGGTGCTTCGCTTCGATGCCGCGACGGGAGCGCCGGCGGGCGTTTCGGGCAATCCCGGTGATGCTGTATTCATTTCCAGCGGCAGCGGAGGCCTAACCAACCCCAGCAGCATCGTCTTCGGCCCTGACGGCAACGCCTATGTGTCGAGCACGGCGTCCTCGTCTAATGCCGTCCTCTGCTACGATGGCACGACCGGAGCGTTCCTCAACACCTTCGTGGCCTCCGGCAGCGGCGGCCTCGACGGCCCCGTCGGGATGGTCTTCCGCCCCGATGGGTATCTCTACGTGGTCGGCTGGCGCAGCAACTCCGTCCAGCGCTACCAAGCCTCTAACGGCGCTTTCGCCGGCACGGTCGTTCCGTCCGGGAGCGGCGGAGCGAATAGCCCTATCGACTTGCTGTTCGAGGCCAATGGCAACCTCCTGGTTACCAGCCGCGGCACCAACCAGGTACTCCGCTACGGGGCCACATCCCAGTTCGCGTTCACGGTGAGCCTGAGCTGGGCTAGTGTGGGAACGACAACTGTTGATTATCTCACTGGCGATGGCACGGCCCTGGCCAGCAGCGGCGATTACGTCGCCGTTTCGGGTACGCTCACGTTCCAGCCCGGCCAGACTTCCCAAACGGTGGTCGTTCAGACATTGGACGATGGCCACGCCGACCCAACCAAGTACCTCACCCTTAATCTGTCGAACCCAACCGGCGGGGTCATCACCAGCGGCCAGGGGATCGGCACCATCCTCGACGACACCAAGTTCTACGTGGTCGATAGCAGCAGCAGCGATAAGACCTATCAGTACGGCAGCAGTGGGACGGCACTGGGCAACAACGCCCTGAGCAGCGGCGACACGACCCCGCGCGGCGTCGCGACGACTGCCGCGGGCACCACCGAATGGGTCGTGGACGCCAATAAGAATGTCTATGTTTATAACACCGGCGGTGCCCTGCTCGGTTCCTGGTCGGCCGGCGGTTTGAGTTCCTCGGCCCAGCTGACCGGCATCGCCACCAACGGCACCGACATCTGGCTGGTCGATAGCTACACCGACAAGGTCTACAAGTTCACCGGCGCCGCCAGTCGCCTCTCGGGTAGCCAGAACGCCGCCAGCAGTTTCAGCCTCGCCAACGGTCACAACGGCGACCCCAATCCACAGGACATTGTGACCGACGGCACATCCTTCTGGGTCGTGGACGGCACTAAGCTCAAAGTGTTCAAGTACACGCTTTCCGGCTCGCTCTTGGGCAGTTGGACGATCGACCCGGCCGACACGCATCCAACCGGCATCACCATCAATCCCAACAACGTCAGCGATATCTGGATCGTGGACAACGGCACCGACAAGGTTTATCAGTATGTTGGCGCGGCCAGCCGCATCTCCGGCAGCCAAAGCGCCGGCGCGACGTTCGCTCTGGCCGCCGGCAACACCAACCCGCAAGGCATCGCAGACCCACCGACGGCGTACTTGCCCTTCACGCCAGCGGCATCGCCTCTGGTCCTGAACCAGCCGTCCGCAGCGGCGGTTCCGTCTCTGAGCATTCAGGATGCGGCCTTGGTATCACTGGCTCGAAAGCCACTCGAAAGAGCCGGCGAATTCCTGAGCGGCCGAGCTATCACCCCCCTCCTCGATAGTCTCACTCCCTTCGCGGATCTTGCGTGGACGAATGCGGGAGCTCTCGGTGGAGCAAATACTCTGGACTCGTTGACCACCCTTACTGCGTCGAGCAGCCAGGGCGTTCACTCCGATGGCAGCGCGATGGGGCTACAGCATGGTACTATGTCCGTTGAGAACAGCGAGGCGTCCGCGATGGATCTCGACTCGACCGGGCTGACGAGTGAGTCGAGGGCGGAGGACTGAGTTGGTAGGGAGTTGATAGATCACGAAAAGAAGTGGGCCGGTACATTTCGCGCACCAAGCAGAAGTTGCACCGGCCCGTCAGCGCCTGAGCGCTCGCCACGTTGTGGGCCGGTCTCCGGACCGGGCCACCGCCTCGGACCGCAGGTCTCCAAAGCTGTGTAGGAGCGGAGACCTTCGGTCGCGGACCGTGGCGGGGTCCGGAGACCCCCCTCCACAACGGGGATTGTTGTTTAAGATTGTGTATTCTCGGTACGGCGGCATCGCCCTCCTCGTGCGGTTGGCCGTAGCATAGGAGCCAAACAAGATAATCTTTTCCGGATGGAACCGTTTCGCGATCTGCCGCGCAAATCGCCGAATGGCCGGGAGCGGGATGTTCGGCGAAGGATAGCGGTACGGCTGAACGTAGGGAACCGAAGCGGATCGTCTTTTAGCCATAATGCGATTGTAACGGCGGACGAGAAAAGCTGCACCGCATGGAAACCACGATTATTTCGCCTTGGACTGATCCTTCCGATTCATCAGCTCCGCCAGCGTTTCCAGCGCCGCGTTGCGCTGTGGATCGGCGAAAGCATCATCTAGCGGCAAGCGTTTCGTCGAGGAGCCGGGACGCATCGTCTGTTCCTCGCACCACGTTCGCAGGGCTCGGCTGGCTTCGGCGGAGAGTCGAAACTCGTGGCCGGGGTCGGGGTGGACGCCCCAGGGGTCTTCGGGTTTGCTGTCGGGGAAGCGATGCAGCGGCTTCCCGTTGGGCCGCGCGATGGTGCCGCTCGTTATCTTGAGCACTCCAATTGTGCCGAGAGGGGGGAGCAGCGCCTGCACGTT